>Ga0209636_10000727_pt1 | contig 32760 bp, 31 predicted proteins | sample DeeMarSWOR152_54_FD_187464 | JGI IMG/M metagenome (GOLD analysis project Ga0209636, IMG submission 187464) | Marine sediment microbial communities from White Oak River estuary, North Carolina - WOR-1-52-54 (SPAdes) (version 2) | ecosystem: Environmental > Aquatic > Marine > Intertidal zone >...
GAGGAGAGGACAATGCTCAAGAGATACCAGGTCCTTCTTCCAGACTGGATGGAGGACAACATCAAATATTATATTGATAAATACGGTTTAAGTTTTTCTGAAGGAATCAGAGCGGAGTTGTGTTCGGCAATCATTGCCACCGTCCAGCTGCAATTTCCAGAATATAAACCAGACATAACCCTTGAAGAGATTATCGATAAGCAAAAAAAAATGCGGAACAGAAAAATAAAAAAAGAAGAGATAAAGCAGATACTGTCTAAAGTATATTTTGAAGCGAGAAAAGCCTCAGAATACAGGCATTCCAAGGAAAAAGGACAGAGGCCATTGAGGTCTTGAGATTATCTAGACCTCGAGCTGAAGTCGCTTATTGAATTTTAATATAATTCCTTGCTCAAAAATGGTGCACTCGGGGGGATTTGAACCATCGGTCTGCGGGATTGAAGTGAGTGGATTGAAGAGAACATAATAAAGGCTAAGAAGAGCTAAGGCTTGTTCTCATACTTGATTTTCAGTTTGGCTTCTATCAGTTCACTATGATCCAGTTGAAGCAGTTTGGCCAGTTTGTGAACAAAATGGTCTTCGTAGCCGTCTAGCTTTTCATCCGCATAGATCACCCGCCAAGCGCTCTCCACGATTTTTATCTTCTCCTCTTTCGTATAATTCTGGTTGATGAGGTTTGTGAACTGCCAGAGATCGACACTCTCCTCTCGCTTCTTTGAGGCCATCTCCATTAATTCTTCTACAGCTTCAGCCGATACATCAAACTTTTTCTTCAGGATGGCTTTTACCGTGGCTTTCTCGATGCTGCTGAACTCGTCATCTGATTTTGCCACTTCAAGAAGAATGATACATGTTGCGACCTGAATCCGTTCTATCTCATCTTGCTCCTGAGATTCTGGAGCGGCTTCGGGCTTTTTTGTGAGCATGTTTTTCAATTTGAGTATGGCCATTCTTTTTTCCTTAACCTTCGAGGCTGTTTCTTTGAAGACTTCCAGGGGACATGATAAACAGGCTCACGTCTTCAGTCAAGGTTATTAGAGCTTTTTAGTGTAAAGAATGAGGATGAATTATCTGTGTTTTATTGCTTGAGTGATTACTTTAATTTTTGATAAAGGATGAGTTCTCGTCCGTTTGACTACGGACTTTATCCCGACACTCTAAGGAGCAAGATGTGAAGATCAAAAGCTACCTTAATTCTTCTCCTGTCGACGGGTTCCTGAGCTTGATCGTGTGAACCTTGCCCAGCTTGTCTAAAGGACCGGGCCACTCGTCTCCGCCTTTGTTACACGGCTCGAAGTCTCCGACGATCATTATGACGGCTTTGTCCGGATGGATGTACTTGTTGGCGACTTCTTGGACCTTGGCCTTGGTTACAGCCTTGATTTTGTCTCTATAGGTCTTATAATAGTCCATCGGTTGGCCGGTCATCTCAAGGTCAGCAAAAGTGGACATGGTGCTCTGAGGGGACTCGAATGAATTGGAAAAGCTTTCCAGATAGTAGTTGATCGCAGTGTCCATCTCGTCCTCCGAAACGGGCTCTTTGCGGATGCGGTTGAACTCGGCCAGAATCAGTGAGATCGCGTAGCCGACCGTGGAGGATTTAGTCTGGACGTACCCGGAAAATGTCCCTGGAAATCCCCATCGGTACCTGAACCGGCTGCCCTGGTTGTAGGATAGGCCTTCGTCCGATCGAACCTTGGTCGTGATACGCGACGTAAAGCTTCCGCCCCCGAGAATGAAATTCATCACCTGAACAGCGAAATAGTCGGGGTTGGTCTCTTCCAGGCCGAGATGTCCGAGGCTGATGTAGCCCTGATTTGTCCTCATCTGGATGAAGTAGACGCCCGGCTCGGGCTGCGGGAACTTCTTTGAAAACGTGGGGGCATTTAATTTCTTGTTCTTCCAGCCGGAGACTGCTTTGTTGATCTTGGCTTTGAGGTCGGCCGTCTTGAAATCGCCTGAAGCAGCCAGGATGATATTCTTGGGGAAGAAATACTGGGCATGGACCGCTTTCAGGTCAGCGCCGGTGATGCCCTCATAGGTGGCTTGAGTCGGCTGCCAGGTCAGAGGATGATCGCCGTAGAGCAGCCGTTCATACTCGCGGCTCAACACTCCGCTCGCCTGGTCATTGGCCTGCCGGAGCCGCTGGATGAGGCTGGCTTTGGCCAGATCCAACGGCGATTCTCTGAACTCCGGGTTCATCAGAACATCGAAAAAGAGCTCCAGCCCCTCATCGATATCTTCGCTCAGGACGGAGAGGGATAGTGTCGAGGTCTGATCGCTGACCCGGAAGTTCAGTGAGCCTCCGATGAAATTGATCCTGTCCTCGATGTCGCTGCCTTCCCTGGTTTTGGTTCCGCCCTTGATCAAAGTGTCGCTCATAACGGAATGCAGCCCGAGCTTATCCTTGGGGACATACAGACCGCCGAAATGGACGATGGCAGAGATGTTGAACAGCGGCAGAGTATGGTCTTCCTGGATATAGCCGCTCAGGCCGTTGGCGAATTCCGTCCGGAATTCCTTGGGGTCGGGCGGCTCATATTTGAGCGGCGGAAATTTCAGGTCAGAGGGCTTCTGGACCTGAGCAACCCCGAATGAAACAAGCAGCAGTCCGATCGTAAAAAGTATGGTGAGTGTCTTTTTCATGGTCATCTCCTTCTTTGCCGCTGCCCCATCGTCCGGGTGTAGATGGCCGTGAGGCTGTTGTCTTTGACAAAGTACTTGGCGGCCACACGTTTGATGTCATCGTTCGTCACATTCATCAGGTCATCCAAGTCTGTAAGTATCGAGCGCCACCCCCGGTTGAGTTCGGCTCGGCCAAGGCTCCTGGCAAGGCCCATGGAGCTGGAAAGGCTGCGGATGAACATGGCTCTGGAGCGGTTCTTGACCTGCTGGATCTCTTCAGGTGTAATTCCTTCCTGTTCGATCTTTTCGATTTCCGCCCAGATCTCTTTTTCCAGGTCTTCGGGCTTGACATTCTTGTCGAAGCGAGGACTGGCACTGAACTGGAAGGCCCCGGCAAACCACATGGCCCGGCTGCGGGCGGAGACACTGACGGCCAGTTGCTTTTCCTGGACAAGGATTTTATACAGCCGTCCGGATCCTCCTCCGCCTCCTCGGAAGCGTCCCCCCCCGCCTCCTCCTGAACCAAGCACGCTGGCCAGGACAGAGAGGGGGCCTACATCAGGATCGCCTTCAGGCGGCGTGTGGAACATCATCTGGAGGCTGGTCGGCGCATTTCCCTCCCCGTACATCCTTTTTTCAGAATACTGCGGAGGTTCATACGTTCGGATGGGCTCAAGGTCCGGGCCCTTCGGGATGCGGCCGAAATATTTCTCAGCCATCTGGATGATGTTCTGGGGATCGAGATCACCCACGTAGATGGCGACCGCATTGTTGGGCACATAATACCGGTCGTGGAATTCGATGAGGTCGGACTTGTTGATTTTCCGCAGGTCATCCATCCAGCCGAGGACTTCCCAGTGGTATGGTGAGGCGGCATAGAAGGCGGCATTGACCTGTTCGTTGAAGAAAAAGCCCGGTCTATTTTCGCTCAGGCGGCGCTCCTCCATGACGACATCCTTTTCGGAATAAAACTCGCGGAAATAGGCGTTGAGCATCCGATCGGATTCGAGCAGCATCTGGAGCTCGACCTTGTTTGAGGGGAGTGTGACATAGTATCCCGTGCTCTCATTTCCGGTCGAAGCGTTGAGCCCTGTGCCGCCGTTTTTCATGTACAGGGTCCACAGGTCGTCCTTGATGATATACTGTTTCTCCTCTTTGACCAGCTCATCATATTCCTTCTGCCATTGGGCGATCTTCTCTTTGTCGCCTCCGTCTGACTTCCAGAATCTCTCCCTGTAGATGTTGCCCATGAGCTCGTCGATGCGCTTATTCAGGGCGTCGTCTTTGGCGAAATCCGTGACTCCCATCATCTTGGTCCCTTTGAACATCATGTGCTCATGGAGATGCGCGATGCCGGTGATGCCTGGGCGCTCGTTGATCGAGCCAACTTTGTAGTAGATGTGGCAGACGACACGCGGAACGCCGGGTTTCGGGATAATCAGGATTTTCAATCCGTTAGAAAGCACGTGTTCCTTGACGTCAAGCTGGATCTCAGCGGAGACAGCCAGCGAGACGAACGCCAGCAGTGTGAAGAAAAGGACAAGAGTGCGTTTCATGAATTACCCTCCTTTCTTGTGATTGAGGCTTCGATTTCTTTGCCCTTTTTTGTGATAGCATACTCCAAGAAGGGTGTATGCTGCCGGAAGATTTATGATAAAAAGATTTGTGATACAATGCATATTTTAGACGAAGGCTGCGAAAATATCTTCCCTCCCATCATAGTCATATCCGAATTCAATTTCAATTTTTTCATCGTTGACACTGGAAAACTCTTAATTTTAAGTTGATAAAAAAATAAATTTAAAAAATTGTAAACCTTTTTACTTAATTTTAGTAATAATAAGTAGTAGGAAGGTATTAAAATGAAAATACTCTCAAGAGCGGATGAGATTTTGCTCATGGCCATTTTGAGGCTGAAAGATAATGCTTACGGCGTGACAATCGTCAAGGAAGTTAAGAGAAGTACAGGCAGAGAGCTCAAAATCGGGGCTTTATGGGTGGCGCTGGATATCCTGAGCAAAAGAGGCCTGATAGAGAAACGAATGGGCGATCCCACACCCCAGAGGGGAGGACGGAGCAAAATTTATTATACCTTGACGACAAATGGTTTGAATGAATTGGAAAGGATAAGAGATTTCCAGAGAGAGCTCTGGAAAGGCATCCCCGAAACTATAAAGGATACCAGTTGAGAGGATATCCCCCAAACAAGAAACACCCCCCGGCGCTTCCTCGATGGGTTTTTGAGCGCTTCATACATTCAGAGGAAAAACGCACCTGTTCCGGAGATATGGATGAGTATTATTCCGATATTTTAAAGGAAAGGGGAGCCATTCGGGCGAGATTATGGTACTGGAACCAAGCCCTGACGTCTCTCCAGATGTTTACAACCCATCGTATTTACTGGAGTTTAGTCATGTTAAAAAACTATCTAAAAGTCGCTTTCCGCAATTTTAGAAGACACAAAGGATTTTCCTTCATTAACGTAGCCGGACTGTCCATTGGGTTGGCCTGCTGTGCTTTGATCTTGCTTTTCATCAAGGACGAACTGAGCTATGACCGGTTTCACACAAAAGCGAACCGTATCCACAGGGTGGTCTTCTCTACGTCCCATGAGGATACAATACCGACCAACGCCAACGGTTCCTTTGGCGTGGGGCCGGCACTGAAAAGAGATTTTCCCGAGATCATCGAAACCGTTCGCATCCGAAAAATGGGACAGGGTGTTAAAGTGTACATCGGGCACAAAGACAAAAAATTCTACGAAGGAAGATTCTTCTTTGCCGAACCCAGCATTTTTACCGTTTTCGACTTTCCTCTCATCAAAGGGGATCCCACAGCAGTGCTCAATGATCCGAACACTATTGTTTTGAGCAGAGAAATGGCAGAAAAATATTTCGGTGATGAAGATCCTACCGGGCAGACAGTCGAAGCCGATCCTTACAACGATGGAAAGATCATGCTCTTTCGAATAACCGGGATCGCGCAGAATGTCCCCCGAAATTCCCATCTCCATTTTGATTTTCTGGCTTCATACATCAGCCAAAAGGAAGACACGAATGATTTTTCTGGTTTTTGGCAGCATTTCACGTATGTCCTTTTAGACAAAAAATCTTCCGCCGAATCCGTGAATCCCAAATTGCTGGCCTTTCTCCATAGGCATTGGAGGAAAAATCCCTGGTACACCATCAGTCTTCAACCGCTTCTGGATATCCGCCTTCACTCCCGGTTGTATTCCGAGGTCGAACCCACAGGGAATATCCTGTATGTCTATGTCTTTACAGCCATTGCTGTTTTCTTGCTGGCTATTGCCTGTATTAATTTCATGAATCTCACTACCGCTCGCTCCATCAAAAGGGCCAAAGAAGTCGGTATCCGAAAAGTGGTGGGAGCTCAAAAAAATCAATTGATTCGCCAGTTCCTGGGAGAATCCCTGCTGCTCAGTGTTCTTTCCGCACTGACGGCGATTTGTATTGTGGCAATAACTCTCCCGCTGTTCAATAGAATCGCAGTGAAAGACATGTCGCTGAGTTCCATCCTCAATCCATGGCTCATTCTGGGCGTCATCGCTATCGCTCTTGTGGTAGGACTCCTGGCTGGTATATATCCCGCTTTCGTTCTGTCTTCCTTTCAGCCGATACAATCAATCAAATCCGGAATGGTGTATTCCTTTTCAGGAAACTTGCTGCGCAAGGGATTGGTGATCTTTCAGTTTGCGCTCTCGATCGGAATCATCTTTGCCACCCTTGTGGCCCACAAACAGATGTTTTATATACAGTCCAGAGATCTCGGGTATGACAAAGAACAAATTATCATCATTTCATTAAATAAAGATCTCCGGAAAAACTACGAGGCTTTCCGGAATGAGCTGCTCACAAATCCGCAGATCGAAAACACCACAACGTCTTCCTTTGTCCCGACAAGAGGAAGCGGTCATCTTTCTCTCCGGTTCGAAGGCCGGGACGAACTTCTCACTCAAGTCGTCTACTACGTTGACAAGGAATTTGTCAGCACGTACGGAATCAGACTCCTGGCCGGGAAAGACATCCACATCCCTCTTTCAGCAGAGCACCCATCGGAATTTCTGGTCAGCGAACTGACAGTGCAGGAAGCCGGTTATTCCTCTCCGCTCGAAGCTGTGGGGAAAGGCGCGGTTTTTATGAATCGATTCAGAGGACCTATTGCTGGAGTTGTCAATGACATCAACATTTACTCTCTTCACCATGAACCGTATTCCATGACCTACATGATCACTCCTATCCAATATCATAACTACCTGTCCATCCGCATCCGCCCCAAGAACATATCGGAAACAATCGACTATATCAGAAAAACATGGAAGAAAATCGTTCCCAATTATCCTCTGGACTATTTTTTCCTGGATGCCAGCTTTGAACAAATGCATCTAGCGGATAAAAAATTGGGCGAAATATTTTCGGCATTTTCCATCCTGGCCATCTTTGTGGCCTGCATGGGGCTCTTTGGGCTGGCCGCCTATACAGCGGAACAAAAGACCAAGGAGATCGGAATCAGGAAGGTTCTCGGCGCTTCAACATCCAATATCTACTTGCACCTGTCAAGGGATTTTCTCAAATGGGTGGCCGTGGCAAACATTTTAGCCTGGCCAGTTGCCTATTATGCGATGCACAAATGGCTGCAGAGTTTTGCTTTCCGGGCGAGTATCGGATGGGAAATTTTCCTGCTCTCTGCGGGCATGGCTCTGGTCATTTCGCTGCTGACGGTCTCTTACCAATCCATCAAAGCGGCCACAGCCAATCCGGTCGACTCGCTGCGGTATGAATAATTACATAATGTCGTCTTTGTCCGGTTCCCAGAGATAACGCTCAAGGTCGATACGGTCCCTTTCATCAAAAACAACTCCTTCTCTTTTGAGCATCTCCTTCTGCTTTTCATATCCAGCTCCGGGTTTCAAGGAAATAGCGCCCCGACGATTCACCACGCGATGCCAGGGCAGTCCTTCCTTTTTCGAACAGGAGTGGAGAATCCAGACCACCCGGCGGACAGAAGGATAAAGCCCGGTCAGGCAGGCGATCTGGCCGTAGGTGGCCACCTTCCCCCTTGGGATGGATTTGATCAGTCTGATGACCTCTGAGGTAATGACTATTTCAGATGTATCTTCTGTGTTCTCACTCACATGGTCAATTTAAAGGAATCAGTCCAGGAATAAAAGAATAATATTTAAAATCTTGTTCATTCTAGTGAGATTATTCCCATCCTTCCTTCAAAGTTTCAACCGGATCAACACGGGCGGTTCTAATGACCCGCAATAAAATTGTCGATATCACTTGACAATTAGTTATGTTTACTTTATATTATGTATAGTATACTTAACATATGAAATAATTCTGGATCTTGAGGAGGTTGAGATGGCGAGCGAAATCGAAAAGATGAACAACATGCGGAGGAATATTGTAAGAGACGCTTTAATAGGGTCTGTTACAGCGTTTGGTGTGTTTATTTATCCTACTATCTTCTCTCTCTTCATTAATCTCTTCATTAATAACAAATATCAATGGCCTTATTTCTATCTAATGGGTCCTCGATGGGATGATCGCTATTTAATGGTTGCATTCATCTTGTGGTTTCTCACGTTACTGGTCTTTATGACAAGGTACTGGCTGTACAAGAAGAAACTCCGGAAAGACCCATCCTTGCGCAGTGCGGTTAATGATGAAAGAGTCAGATTGAACTGGCTCAAAGCTCATCGCTTTGCTTTTTTTACTGCAACTGGTATCACAATTGTCTGGAAATGGGGCCCATCGTTTTTTTCATATGATTTATTGATGGGAAAATTTCATCTCCCGAACGGACCATTCCTCGTTCTGTATGTTGCCGTAATTTCTTTTATTGGCTCGTTTCTTTATTACAACAGAGAGGTTAAAGATGGGTGAAAATATCTTAAAAAATTCGATAAAGGTACAAAGAGCCAAAAAAGACCTAACTCAAGAACAGCTTGCTGAATTAGTTGGCGTCACCCGAACAACCATAAATTTCGTTGAGCGGGGGCGATGGGTGCCATCAACAGTACTCGCCTTAAAAATCGCCAAGGTGTTTGAAGTACCGTTTGAAGAAGTTTTCTATTTAGATACAGAAAACTCCAACGATTAGAAATCCCAAGGAGGCTTAAGTGGAATATAAGATAGAAAAGATGAACAAAATGCGCAGGAATATTTTACTCGGTGTTCTCGTTGGAACTGTCATTACGTTTGGTTGGTTTATGCTTCCTGCATATAAATTCATCGCGATCAGATTCCGAAACGTAGAAACCGTATTAAAAGGTACGATGATTTTGTGGCTTCTCACATTACTCATCTTTGGAGTGAGATACTTGATTTATAGAAAAAAACTCATGAAAATTCCCTCTTTGCGAACAGCGGTCAATGATGAAAGAGTCAGATTAAACTGGTTGAGAGCCTATCGTTGTGCATTTTTAGTAGTTATCGTCATTACTATTTATTGGAAATGGTATGAAACGGATTTATTCCCCCCTATAAGGTGGCGGTGGAGTCTTCCCCATCCACCATGGTTCATTGTTTTTGGTGCAGTGATAGCCCTAATCGGATCGTTCCTCTATTACAACCGAGAAGCAAAAGCTGGATGAAAATATCCTTAAAAATACTACAAGGGTTCATCAAGCAAAAAAGACCTAATCCAAGAACAACTGGCAGAATTAGTCGGAGTCTTGCGGACAACCATCCATTTCGTTGAGCGGGGCGGTGAGTTCCTTCTACGGTTCTAGCCTTAAAAATAGTGCAGGTTTTTGAAGTCCTGATTGAAGAAGAGATCTACCTAGATGAAGATACACCCAAGGATTAAGATGTCCTTGAGCCAGATTTTTCCATCTGGCAATTGACTTTGGCTGAAAAATAAGTATAAGAGAAATCATCATCAAAATAATCATGAAAGGAGGGGAGTCATGAAAATATCTTTTGCAGGATTATTGGCGCTTATTGTTGTGAGTCCGCTCATTCTTTCCTTCTGCAAAAGCGCGACACCTACATTTGGCGATGACCTTACATTCCTCAAAGAGTTCACTAAAGCGTTCGTCCTCTCCGACGAGTCCGGTCAAAAGCAGGTAGCGGTCGTTCCCGAGTATCAAGGTCGGGTGATGACCAGCACTGCGGATGGTGAAGGAGGCATCAGCTTTGGCTGGGTCAACCGTGACCTGATTGCCTCCGGAGAAAAGCAACCGCACATCAATGTCTACGGAGGCGAGGACCGCTTCTGGTTAGGTCCTGAAGGCGGTCAGTTCTCGATATTCTTCAAGAAAGGCGATCCCTTTGACCTCGATCACTGGCAGACTCCATCCTGGATCGACACCGAGCCGTACAATGTCGCTCGTCAAACCCGGGACCGGGCTGCATTCAGCCGTGCGTTTCAGCTGACGAATTACTCCGGTACACAACTCGATCTTGAGGTTAGGCGTGAAATCCGCTTGCTGAGTGATGCGGATGTCGGGAGAGAGCTGGAATTGGCGATAGAGACAACAGTTAAGTCGGTGGCCTTCGAGACGGTCAACGAAATAAAGAATACTGGCTCGAATTCCTGGAAGAAGGAAACCGGATTACTCTCCATCTGGATCCTGGGGATGTTCAATGCCTCTTCGGAAACGACTGTTGTGATCCCTTTTATTGAGGGAGACGAGAAGGCGTTAGGCCCTATCGTCAACGACACCTACTTCGGCAAGGTGCCTGCAGAGCGTCTGGTTGTGAAAGAGGAAGTGATGTTCTTCGCGGCGGATGCCAATTACCGGAGTAAGATCGGATTATTACCGAGCCGCTCAAAGCCAGTGATGGGAAGTTACGATGCCGTCAATCGTGTTCTGACAATCGTTCAATTCACCCTGCCCGGGGGAATCACCGATTATGTCAACTCGATGTGGGAGATACAGGAGAAGCCGTACGGAGGTGATGCGGCAAACAGCTACAACGATGGTCCGCCTGAACCTGGAGCCGCTCAGCTCGGAAGGTTTTATGAGCTCGAGACGTCCTCTCCGGCTCTGGCTCTGCAGCCCGGCGAAACCGGAAAGCACATCCACCGTACATACCATTTCCAGGGCTCAGAATCTGACCTCGACCGCATTGCCCGAAAGACCTTAGGAGTTAGCATCGAACAGATAAAATCAGCATTGAAAAAGTAGATTTTTGTATTTGATCAATAATTTGGTGTTCTTTTTAATGTCATTATGAACGCAGCTTGACATCCCAGTTTAGTGTAATTAGGAGCACATCGGGACAATCCCATTGGAAGGGATCAAGGGTGTCATTGCGAGCGTAGCGTGGCAATCTCGTAAATAAAAATGGGGGTTGTCTTCCTTTCTTTCCACTTCATTTTAATCAGGAGCTTCGTCCCTTCCCTTCTGTTTCTGTATATTTGAGCTGAAGTCTTGTCTTTAGGCTTGATTTGAATTATCTTGGAGAGAATGCGTGAATCGGTTGTTGCAGTCGAAGGATTGACAAAGGTCTTCAAGTCGCTGAGGGCTGTGGACAATGTATCTTTCAGTATCTTTCCAGGAGAGATACTCGGCCTTCTGGGTCCTAACGGAGCAGGCAAGACAACTATCATCCACGTGCTTCTCGGCCTGACCACGCCCACATCGGGCAATATCCAGATCTTTGGCCTGGACCTGAACAAACGCAGGGCAGATATCGTTCAGGATGTCAACTTTTCTTCCTCCTACGTGTCCATGCCCAATTCCCTGACTGTGAAAGAGAGTTTAAAGGTTTTTGCCCGGCTCTATAATATTAAAAACAGAGAAAAAAAGATTCAAGAGCTTCTCGAGGCTTTTGAGATAGCAGATATCAAAGATAAGCTGGTGAGGCATCTCTCCTCCGGACAGCAGTCACGGCTGAACCTGGCTAAGGCGCTTATCAACGATCCTAAAGTCCTTTTCCTCGATGAGCCCACTGCGAGTTTGGACCCTGATATAGCTGACAAAACCAGGACTCTTTTGAAATCGATAAAAAAGGAGAGGAATATTTCCGTTCTTTACACATCTCACAATATGAAGGAAATGGAGGAGATGTCTGACCGGATCATCTTCCTCCACAAGGGGCAGATTATCGCTGAAGGCAAGCCCAAGGAAGTCATCCACCGCTTTGGGAGAGCAAACCTGGAGGAGGTCTTTTTAAAGGTGGCGAGGGAGGAAGTAGCTTGAGGTTCCACAGGATTAATGCCCTGTTCATGCGGCATATCTATCTCTACAGGAGGAGTCTTCCCCGGCTCATGGAGGTCGTTTATTGGCCTTTGCTGGACCTTCTTGTCTGGGGATTCATCACCGTTTATCTGGCTCAGTACAGAGAGAACCTTCCCGGGTTTGTCACTTTCTTCATCGGAGCCCTGATCCTCTGGGATATTCTTTTCCGCTCCCACCAGGGTATTTCTGTTTCTTTCCTTGAAGATGTGTGGGCGAAAAACTTGCTCAATCTCTTTGCCAGTCCTTTGTCTTACACCGAATACATTTTTTCCCTCATGCTGGTCAGCGTGGTCAAGCTGGTTACTGTGGCCACGATCATGGCCGTGCTGGCCTGGATCCTTTATTCTTTCAACATCTTCTTGATCGGTATTTCCCTTATTCCATTTGTCCTCAATCTCATCGTCATGGGCTGGGCCATTGGAATCATCACCACTGCGCTCATACTGAGGTTCGGTCAGGAAGCTGAGGTTCTGGCGTGGGCACTCGGATTCCTCTTTATGCCCGTCTCTGCTGTCTTCTATCCTGTCTCTGTCCTTCCCCTGTTTCTCAAGACCCTTGCCCGTTTTGTGCCGGCCTCACACGTATTTGAAGGAATGAGAGGAGTCCTTTCCAGCGGCGTTTTTCCTCTGGAAGAGCTGCTCTGGTCCTCTGGACTCAACGCCGTTTACATCCTGGCGGCTTTCTTGTTCTTCCGCTGGAATTTCGTCGTTGTGAAGAGAAAAGGGCTCTTGGTCAGGATAGGAGAATAAAAGATTACGGTTTTGATGATTTTCTTGAACTCCATAGAATAAAATAATATATTAGGGTGTCACTGTTTTCCACTGACTCCGTTTACTAACTCCATGGAGCAAGGAAGATAGGGGAGTTATCTCGGAGTCGGCTGTGAAATATCCAGATTTGTAACATGGTGAGATTGCCACACTTCGTTCGCACTGACATCTATCTAACGGGATTGCCGCGCTTCGCTCGCAATGACAATTCATCCATGGGACTGCTCCCTTCCATTCGCAATGGCAATCCATTCATGGGATTGTCACATTGCACTTGTAATGACATCAATCCACCGGGATTGCTGTGCTTCACTTGCACTGACAATTTATCCAGAGGATTGCCCCCATATACTCGAAATGACAATTTCTCAATGATTAGAAAAGAAGAAGTCAATAAAAATTATATCTCATACATCAGTTCAGAAAGGAGGAAATTGAGATGAATGCCATAATTAACATTCCTACTCCATTTAATGAGCCTGTTTTTAGTTTTGCACCGGGCTCACCGGAGAAAAGGGCTTTGAAGAAGCAACTGGAGAAGATGCTGGGAGAGGAGATCGAGATTCCTTTGATCATCGGAGGGAAAGAAGTTAAGACAGGAGATTTTGCCGACTGCCGCTGTCCTCATGACCATAAGCATCTTCTCGGCCGTTACCATAAAGCTGGGCCGAAAGAGCTGGATTTGGCAGTGAAAGAGGCGAAAAAAGCCTGGAAGGATTGGTCGGAGATGAGCTGGACTTCACGAGCGGCCATATTTCTCCGGGCCGCAGAGCTTCTCGCCACAAAATACCGCGACGTGCTCAATGCATCGACCATGCTCGGGCAGTCCAAGACTGCACATCAAGCAGAAATAGACTCCGCCTGCGAGCTGATCGATTTCTACCGCTTCAATCCTTATTACATGAGCCAGATCTACGCGCAGCAGCCAGATTCTTCTGCCGAGACGTGGAATTATATGGAATACCGGGCGTTAGAAGGTTTTGTCTTTGCTGTGACTCCTTTCAATTTCACGTCGATTGCGGGGAACCTGCCCACGTCACCAGCCATGATGGGGAACACGGTCCTCTGGAAACCCGCTTCTTCTGCCGTCTACTCGGCCTATTTTCTCGCATTACTGTGGAAGGAAGCCGGGCTGCCTGATGGAGTGATCAACTTCATCCCTGGCCCCGGGCGTTATATCGGGGACCCGGTCTTGGAGAAGCCAGAGTTAGCCGGTGTTCATTTCACCGGAAGCACGTCTGTTTTTCAGGGAATGTGGAAGACTATCGGTGCCAACTTGATGAAGTATAAAAGCTATCCCCGAATAGTGGGGGAGACTGGTGGGAAAGATTTTGTCTTTGTCCATGCGTCTGCTGATCCTCAGGCTGTGGTCATCGCTCTCCTCCGTGGTGCCTTCGAATACCAGGGCCAGAAATGCTCTGCGGCCAGCCGTGCGTACATCCCTTCCAACCTCTGGCCGTCTATAAGAGATGGACTGTTGAGAGAAGTTAAATCCATTAAAATGGGCGACATCATGGATTTCACGAATTTCATGGGAGCTGTCATCGATAAGCCTGCTTTCGACAGCATTGTAGAGTACATTGAGTATGCGAAAAAGTCGAAGGAGGCCGAGATTATTCAAGGCGGAGCCTACGACGGCTCCAAAGGATATTTCATCGAGCCCACCCTGGTCGAGGTCACGGATCCCAAACACAAGTTAATGGAAGAGGAGATATTCGGACCGGTCCTGACTATCTATGTTTATCCCGAGGCAAAATACAAGGAAAACCTGAAAGTCTGCGACAGCACTTCCCCTTACGGTCTGACAGGCTCGATATTTGCCAATGACCGAACGGCAATCGACGAGGCCTTTGCCGCTCTCCGGCATGCCGCCGGAAACTTCTACATCAACGACAAGCCTACAGGCGCAGTCGTCAGCCAGCAGCCTTTTGGTGGAGCCAGGGGCTCCGGGACAAATGATAAGGCCGGGTCTTACTTGAACCTTCTGCGCTGGACAAGCGCACGCGCCGTGAAGGAAAACCTGAATCCTCCCAAGGATTACCGTTATCCGTTCATGCAGGAAAAATAACACAAAGAGAAACTCATAAAGGAGTAACAGATGAAAAAGATTCTGGATAAATTAAATATCAAAGACGTGAATATCGGGGCCTGCTCAGGTGAGAAGGCCTGGTTTGAAGACCCGAAAGGCCAGGAGCTTGTCTCTTATAATCCGGCCACGGGAGAGCCGATTGCCAAAGTCATCCAGGCCACAGACAAAACGTACGAACAGGTCATCGAGCAGGCTGTTCTGGCATTTAAAACGTGGCGCATGACTCCAGCTCCACAACGCGGGCTGGTCGTCAGAGACCTGGGAGAAGCACTCAGAGAGTTAAAAGAACCGCTGGGCGAGCTGGTGACTCTGGAAATGGGGAAGATCCGAGCCGAAGGCATTGGGGAAGTCCAAGAGATGATCGACATCTGTGACTTTGCCGTGGGCCTTTCCCGTCAGCTCTACGGTTTGTCCATGCATTCTGAACGTCCCGCACACAGGATGTTCGAGCAATGGCATCCGTTGGGAGCTATCGGGGTCATCTCCGCTTTTAATTTTCCTGTGGCTGTCTGGTCCTGGAATGCGGCCATTGCCGCGGTCTGCGGAGACCCGGTTGTCTGGAAGCCCTCATCGGATACGCCGTTAACCGCTGTGGCTGTCCAGCATGTGTGTAACAGAGTCATGGCGGACCATGGGCTTCATGGAATTTTTAACATCACCATCGGCCGCGGAGCCGTTGTTGGAGAGAGAATGATCAATGATGATCAGATACCCTTGGTCTCTTTCACGGGCTCAACCCAGATGGGACGCAGAGTCTCAGAGGCGGTGGCCAAGCGTTTTGGACGAACGATCCTCGAGCTTGGCGGAAACAACGCCGTCATCGTTGCCGAGGATGCAGATTTAGACATGGCTGTTCGCACGATTCTCTTCGGAGCGGTGGGAACCGCTGGCCAGCGCTGCACGACTACCAGGCGCATCATCATGCAAAAATCGATCGCCTCCGAACTGACAGAGAGGATTATTCAGGGTTACAAGCAGGTGAATATCGGAAATCCGCTGGAGGAAGGAATTCTTATGGGGCCACTGGTGACAAAGGCAGCGGTGGAAGATATGATGGCTGCTCTGGAGAAAGCCCAAGAGCAGGGTGGAGAAGTTGTTTATGGCGGGAATCGCCTTGAGAAATTGGGCGAACAGTTTGTCGAGCCGACAATCGTCAAGATGCCAGCTCAGACGGAAATTGTTCATAATGAGACTTTTGCCCCGATCCTTTATCTCATGGAGTATGGTGATATCGAGGAAGCTATCCAGCTTCATAACGAAGTGCCGCAGGGCCTTTCCAGTGCGATATTCACTACAAACCTGCTCACTGCGGAAAAATTCCTTTCCCATGAAGGCTCAGACTGCGGGATCGCCAATGTCAATATTGGAACATCAGGAGCCGAAATCGGAGGCGCTTTTGGCGGCGAAAAAGAGACCGGAGGAGGCAGAGAGTCAGGCTCGGATGCCTGGAAAGGATACATGCGCCGTCAGACGAATACCGTCAACTGGTCGAAAGAACTCCCGTTGGCCCAGGGTATCAAATTCGGAGATTGATGCACGTCAAGGTCTCGCTGGACACTCCCGTCGAAGAACTTGCTGAACAGTTTCCTGAAGCGGTCGGTTTTCTTTCGCGCCGGGGAGTCAGATGCATAAGATGCGGAGAGCCTTTGTGGTGTACAGTGGGAGAGCTTTTACGAGAAGATGGCATCGAGAATCCCCAGCTTCTTATCAATGAACTTAACGAACATATCATAAAGAAAAAAGAGCAAGAAGGAGCTTCGGAATAATCTCAACCTGAAAAGGGTTGAAACTTTTTGTTCCTCTGTACGTATTTTCTTATGAGAGTTTTCCCCGCAGGGGATTTTTCTCAACAGGAGAATCCAGATGGCCAAGAAGCTTTACCGCTCTCAGGCTCAGAAAATGATCGGAGGCGTTTGCTCTGGCCTGGCGGAGTATTTTGACCTTGACGTCAACATCTCGCGGCTCCTGTTCATTGCCTTGACTCTGTTCACAGCCATATTCCCCATGTTGATTTTCTACATCATTGCCTGGCTCATTGTTCCTGTTGAGGAGGAAGTCAAGAAGAAAAAGACTGGTTGAGATTTTATTCCCGCGGACTGTTTCACCTGAACTATTCATAAAATATGCCGACACCATATATCCTGAATAATCCAGGTTCATATAGAATTCATAAAAATGGTTGATTCCACCTGCCCCTGAGACGAAAGCATCTTTATTTCCTTTACAGACAAAGCTGGCGTGGAGTCTCAGAAAAGATCAGGCTGGGCGTTGAGAAAACCGTATGCTCCGGCTTTTGGATTCAAAAACACGCATCTTTTGCCCCAGCGAGGCAAAAGAGACTCGGTTTCAGGCTTCGCTCTCCTCTCTTACAGAGAGGAACCGTGCCCGCTCCGCCTTCAAACGGTTTTTTCACCCAGAAGCCTTCGCAGAATAACGGTACTGATTTTGCTGGGGCAAAGGCTGCGTGTTTTCGATACACTCAGCCTGATCTATTGTATAATCTGTTATCACTGACATGGAGATACCTGCCCCTGAGACTAATTCATTGACTTATCCCTTAATATTCGTTATTTTTTAGACTTCCCGAATTTGCTTCATCTCGAAATGCGGGTCTCGAAACATGTCGGATACAGAACAGATACTCTTCAATCACATTGCCGTCGAAGGGGCAATCAAATCCGGCAAGCAAAAACTGGCGGATATCCTGGCGCAGAAAATCGGCGGAAAGATTGTTTCAGACAGCGTGGACAATCCTTATCTCAGAGATTTTTACAATGAAAAAGAAGGGGCGGCTTTTCTCGCCCAGCTTGTCTTTCTGGTGAGTCGGTACCATCAGCAGATGAGACTCATGCAGCGGGATTTGTTCGAGGAAAGAATCATCTGCGATTATTTGTTCGAGAAAGATAAAATATATGCCTATCAAACTCTCACGGATGATGAGCTCATTGTATATGAGAGGATATACAGCATATTTGCAGAAAGAGTAGCCAAACCGGACCTTGTTATATATCTTCAGATCTCTCTACCGACACTGTTGAAAAGGATTGCCATTGATGGAAGCCCACTCGAGAAAAATATATCAGAGAAATATTTGGAGGACATTCTCGAAGCCTATGATTATTTTTTCTTCAACTATCAAGCAGCGCCTCTTCTGGTGGTCAAAGCCGACAGCTTGGATTTCGACAGAGAAGAGGATATAATGGATTTAGTGGATAAGATCAAACAGATGAAGAAGAGTCCACTCTACTATGTGCCTTTGGGCAAAGAGAATAAGAATTTAAAGAAATTGAAATAGATTGAAGATTTTTCTTTGAAGACAGCCGCAGAAAGAGATTTTTAAGACTTTACCTCAATCTCGGTATGAGAGACGAGATGGGGAGAAAGGATTGAACATGCCTGATGAAAAAACCCAAAAAGTGACCATCCCCTCACTTCTAACCAAGAAAGAGAGGAATGAAAAAATCGTGGCTATCACTGCCTATGATTTTCCCGTGGCAAAGATTGTGGATGCCAGCGGGATTGACTTGATCCTGGTAGGGGATTCGCTGGGGATGGTGGTGTTAGGCTATGAAAACACCATTCCTGTAAGTATGGAGGAGATGATCCATCACACTAAACCTGTCGTGCGCGCGGCAAAGAGAGCTCTGGTTGTGGGGGATATGCCTTATTTTTCTTTCCACTTGTCCGATGAAGAATCGGTTTATAATGCATCTTTGTTCCTGAAAGAAGCCGGCGCTCATGCTGTTAAGATCGAGGGAGCTTCAAAGAAAAGACTCAAATTGATCGAAGCTCTCATTGAGGCTGAGATTCCGGTCATGGGACATGTTGGATTGACTCCTCAGTCCATCCATCATTTTGGCCAGTTTAAGGTTAAAGGGAAAGACGTTGATGAGGCCGGGAAGATCATCCAGGATGCTTTGAACCTTGAAAATGCCGGCGTCTTTTCCGTGGTGCTGGAATGCATTCCTATGGAGCTGGCCAGGCTTATCACCGAAAAACTAACAGTTCCCACAATTGGAATCGGAGCGGGCCCTTATTGTGATGGCCAGATCCTTGTTTTTCATGATTTAGTGGGTTATTCGAACGGTTATCTGCCCAAATTCGTGAAGAAGTACGCTGATATTCATGAACTCATTAATCGAGCTGTCCAGGAATACATGGATGATGTCAAAAAGGGTAAATTTCCTGATGACGATCACTCGTATCATCTCAAGCCAGAACTGCTTCAAAAGATCATTGCAAGTGACACCGGGACATCTGGAAAGAAGAAAAAGAAATAAGAGAGTGAAGAGAAAAGAGAGAGACAAACAAAGAAGATCTTAAACAACCCGAGCCAATGAAAACAATCACCAAAGCCAAAGAAATCCATGATGCTGTGAAGGAAGAGAAGTCTCGTGGCAAGAGCGTCGGGTTGGTCCCCACCATGGGATTTCTCCATGAAGGACATCTCAGTCTGGTGAGAGAGTCCGTGCAGCAAACAGATGTGACTGTTGTCAGTATTTATGTCAATCCGGCCCAGTTCGGTCCGAAAGAGGATCTGAAAGAGTATCCTCGGGATATCAACCGTGATACAGAGATATTAGAGGCTGAAGGAGTGGATTATATTTTCTCTCCGGGTAATGAGGAGATCTATCCCGAGGGATACAAAACTTATGTCGAGGTTCATGATATGCAGGACACACTCTGCGGTCGTTCCCGTCCCGGCCATTTCCGCGGCGTCTGCACCGTAGTGCTGAAGCTCTTCAATATTATTGAACCGGATTTTGCTTATTTTGGCCAGAAGGATGCCCAGCAGGCGATTATCCTCAAGAGAATGGTCCAGGACCTCAATCTTGGAGTGAAGATTGAAGTCCTGCCCATAGTGAGAGAGGAGGATGGCCTGGCTCTCAGTTCCCGTAATGCCTACTTGGATCAGGAAGAGAGAAAAGCGGCACGAGTCCTGTCTCAGAGTCTGGAAGAGGCCCGGGAGATGGTCAAGAGCGGAGAGCAGGATTCAGGCCAGATCATCAGCCGGATGAAAGAGATGATCTCTCAAGAGCCGCGGGCTAAGATTGACTATGTGGAGATCGTGGACAGGGAAAACCTGAATCCTGTAGCCAAAATAGAAAAAGAGGCTCTGGCTGCCCTGGCGGTTTTCGTTGGAAAGGTCAGGCTGATCGATAATATGATTCTCAAGGTGAAGGAGTGATTCACGATGAAAAGAACAATGCTCAAAGCAAAGATTCAGAAACTCACGGTCACGGAAACCAATCTGGAGTACGAAGGAAGCCTCACGCTGGATGAGGATCTGATGAAGACCGCAGATATGAAGCCTTTTGAACAGGTGCATGTCCATAATATTTCCAACGGGGAAAGGTTTTCCACCTACTTGATCAAAGCAGCCAGGAATTCAGGCGTGGTCGGCGTCAACGGAGCTGCCGTTCACAAGGCAAAAAAAGGGGACAAACTGATCGTGACGTCCTTTGTACTATTGGAAGAAGAAGAGATAGATTTTCATATGCCGAAAATCCTGATTGTTGGTGAGGATAATAAAGTCAAAAAAGTAAAATAGATCAGAAAAAAAGGGAACAGGGTGTTTATGCTCACTAACCAGGTAACTCTTTTGGTAATGACATCGAAAGCAAAAGTGTCATTGCGGGCGAAGCACGGCAATCTCTTAGAGGAAAATACATTTTTTTTATGAGATTGCTTCACTCCGCTCGCAATGACATCCAAAAAGTGTTGACTAATTACTGAGCGTGTACAGCTGGTCCCTTTTTTCTTTCTTTTTTCTAAGTTTTTTACTTCAGTGCCCATTCTTTGAGCGCTTCGTACTCGACTTCACCGCAGATGACGTCGTTAGTCTCCGTGTCAAAAAAAGTGGGTGTCCGGAGCTGGCCTCCACATTTGGGCGCGATAACGTCTTTGAAGGAACGCATAAGGTCTGCGTTTCCCTCATTGTGCCAGATTTCAAGCTTTTCTATTTCGACTCCTTCTTCTTCTACCAACCTGTCTACCAGGGGCATCATATTCCTGCAGTGGGGGCATTCTCTCGCCCAGAACATTATCTTTTTTGTCATTTTATTTTCTCCTTACAAAAAGCCCGCACCAGCACTCTCCTTTTTCTCTGTAGGTGTCGTGAGCGAGGAAATTACAGGGGCAGACAAGTTTTAGATCCTCTGCAAAATCTTTAGTGATCAGCCTGCAGGGACAATACTTGAGACCGTGATTTTTCTCGTTTGTGAATATTCCTTCCAGGAGCATGGTCACTTTTTCCCTGTCAGGATTCACCTCAAACTCGTTTTTTTCTGCGAATTTTTCGATCGCTTCCCGGAATTTGTCTTTTTCGAATTCGACCTTCTCTTCTTTGCCGGTTCTGCATATTGTCTCGGTTTCAGCGGAGGAGATTTCCACGTAAGCGTTTTTTACCTGGCAGGTGGGACATATCTCTGGGGGCTTGACTCCGTAGTGAATGTCATTGCAAACAAAACACCGCCAGTGTTTTTTCATTTCACTTATTCACTCGTTTATTCACACGCAGTTAAATTGAATAATGGAATTATCCCATCTTTTCCATTTCCTGTTCCATCTCCGACTTTCTTGTGCAGTAATAGCCATTCTTCAGGCTCATCTGCATGTAGACAGGACATTTGGGACAGATGCATCCTTTTTCCTCGGTGATGATTTTGCTTTTTCCGACTAAAGGATGGCAGAAGCCGATTTCTGTCTCTTCAGACACATAGGACGGGCAGGTCTTGCAGATGCACATAGTCTTGACCATGGAGACCTTCTCTTCAAACTCAGCGATCTGGGCATCCGCTTCCTCTGCGGTCATACCCTTTTTCTCCATCAATAGCTTTTTGATTATATCTTTCTGGCTCATCTCTTCCTTTGCCGCTTGATTGGCAGCCGGTTCCTCAGCCGGAGATTCTCCTTTTTTACAAGAAGTCAACCCAAAATAGGTCATCATGAGTCCAAAAAGGCCACATCCACTTCTTCCGAAAAAATCCCTTCTATTCATGGATCCCTCCTTCTTCGTGTTAAAATATATTTAATACGGGAAAATCATCTGTATGTCAAATGGGGTCAGTAAAATGGGGTCAGGGCTCGACATTCGACATTATGAGGCATCTTTCCTTCACGGAGTCGATGCCAAGTTATGAGTGTCTGGGATGAAGCCCTGAATCTCAAAATTCTGATTAAGCCTGATCCCAATTTTAAAAATGTCGAATGTCGAGCCCTGACCCCTAAAGACTGAGTTGTGCTCTATAGGCTCTTCAAGTAGGCGAGAAGGTCGGCTGATTCCTGTTGGGAAAGAGAGGGGAAAGACGGCATAACCCGAAAAGGCCTTTTAAGCTGGAGTATTATATTCTCGACAGTGGCTGGACGATTGCTGGCGGGAAGTTCATCCTGTTTCAGTATATTTTTAAGGCCCGGACCGTTCCTGGATTCTTCTCTATCCGCATAGTGGCAGGAAGCGCATTGGCTGTTGAAAAGCGCCCTCCCATTTTCAATTATTCCTGGAGAAGAAGGGAGGCGGAGTGTGGATATTTGTGTGGCTTCCTTTGGCGCGAAGGCCGTTCTCAATAAGAAATAGGCTGCTGAGGTGCTGAAGACAACAAAGCACAAGGCGAACACAATCAATCCCATGACAGGTGCGAACTTGAGGAACTGCTTGTAGAATTGGATGATGACAATCTTCAGGAAGAAGACGATCAACAAAGCCAAAGCCAGAACTCCATGGAAAACAGCCCGTGTGGAGATGCTGTCCCCGGTCATTCCCCAGTATCTCATGCCGAGATAACTGTTGACTAAGAGAAGCAATGCGAAAACAATGCCGGAGATTTTATGCAGCTTTCTTAAAAATTCCGGACTCAATTTCCTTTCTGTTTTTCCCATCAGGGAGAGCATACTGATGAGTGAGACCAACCCGGCTGTGAGAATGGCCACGGCGATGATGGATTTTACAATGAATAGAGACATGAATTTTTCTTCTTTATTAATCCAGGCGGTAGTTGGGGGCCTCTTTGGTGATGATCACATCATGGACATGACTTTCTCGGACTCCTGCGGCCGAAATTTTAATGAATTTTGCCTTTTTCTGGAGTTGAGGGATGGTTTTGCACCCTGCGTACCCCATTCCCGCTTTGAGTCCTTCGACCATCATTTGAATGATGTGGACCACAACCCCTTTGTAAGGGACCCGACCTTCGATTCCTTCAGGTGCAATCTTATCGTCGCTTGTGAGAGTATCCTGAAAATATCGATCTCGGCTGCCCTGTTTCATGGCTTCAATCGAGCCCATGCCTCGATAGGTCTTGTAGGAGCGGCCCTGATAAATGATCACTTCTCCCGGTGACTCTTCCGTTCCGGCGAGGAGATTGCCGAGCATGACGGAACTGGCGCCGGCCACGATCGCTTTGGTGATGTCTCCGGAATACTTTACACCTCCATCAGCGATAAGAGGAATCCCTGCTGACTGGGTGACCTTGTACACGTCTGAGATGGCTGTGATTTGAGGGATTCCAGTGCCGGTGACCACTCTGGTTGTGCAGATCGAACCCGGTCCGACTCCAACCTTCACGGCGTCAACTCCAAGCTCGACGAGTTCCTTGGCTGCTTCTGTTGTTCCGATGTTTCCGGCTATGAGCTCTTGTTTAGGGAATTCCTTTTTCAGCATTTTAACTGTGTCCAATACTCTCTGGGAATGGCCGTGGGCTGTATCGATGACCAGAACATCGAGCTTGGCTTTTATTAAAGCCTTCACCCTGTCCAGAGTCTCTTCTCCGACACCGATGGCGGCTCCAACCCTTAAACGTCCAAAGTTGTCTTTGGATGCCCGGGGATACTGGATTCTCTTGAGAACATCCTTGTAGGTGATCAATCCTTTCAGGCAGTATTTCTCATCCACCATCAGGATTTTTTCGATTTTGTGTTTGTGAAAGAGTTTTTCCGCTTCTTCAAGGGATGTGCCTAGCGGCACGGTGATTAGATCCTTGGTCATGATTTTCTCTATAGCCAGGTTGAGGCGTGTTTCGAATCGAATGTCCCGGCTGGTGAGAATCCCGACCAACTTATTTTTTTCGTCCGTGATCGGAAGCCCTGAGATTTTATACCTTTCCATCACTTCCTGAGCTTCAAATATTTTGTTTTGAGGCCTCATCGTTATTGGATCGACGATCATCCCGCTTTCATACCGCTTGACTTTGTCCACCTCTTCGGCCTGTTTATCTATGGACATGTTTCTGTGGATGATTCCGATTCCGCCCTGTTGAGCCAGGGCAATCGCCATTTTAGATTCAGTGACAGTATCCATGGCAGAGCTAACGAGGGGGATACTGAGGCTGATATGCCGGCTGAATTGTGTCGAGACATCAGCCTGGGCAGGGATCACATCAGATTTTGCGGGGAGAACGAGAACATCGTCAAAGGTCAGTCCCTCTTTTATTTTTTGATCTAACATTTTATCCACCTCATTTTTTCTTTTTTTTCTTTTTTCTCTTTTTGGGGATCATGGATCTTGCCTTCTTGGCTCTTGGTGTGGCAGAACCCTGAGGACGCTGGTAGTAAAGAGGTTGCTCTTTTCTTTCTGGAATTTCTTCTTGCTTCACAGGCTGCAAAAGGAAAAGGTAGCGAATGGTCTCTTCTTCGATCCTGTCCATCATGGACTGAAACATTTCATAGCTTTCTCTTTTGTATTCCACCAGAGGATCTCTTTGGCCGTATCCTCTCAGGCCAATCCCTTCCTTGAGATGATCCATCGCGAGCAGGTGGTCTTTCCACTGGGAGTCTGTGAGCTGAAGCATGATGATTCTCTCGAATTCCCTCATGCGTTCTTCACCAAGGATCTGTTCTTTGTCCGCGTAGCCATCTTTCAGAGCTTTTGTGACCTTCTCTTTCAATTCATCATAGTTGATGGTATCCCAATCGATGCGGAGCTCTTCGATGTCCAGGCCGAATTGGGAGGCGATCCCTTTTCTGAGACCTTCCGTATCCCATTCGTCGGGAGATTTCTCTTTGTTCGTGTGAGTTTCCATCATCCATTCGACAAGAGTTCCGATCAGCTCCTGGATGAATTCTTTCATGTTTTTGCCGTGCAGGATTTCACTTCTTTGTTTGTAGATGGATTCACGCTGCTTGTTCATCACATCGTCGTATTCCAGGAGATGTTTCCGGATGGAAAAGTTATGGCCTTCCACCTGTTTCTGGGCTCTCTCGATGGCTTTGCTCACTATACCGTGTTCGATGGGGACTCCTTCGGCCATGCCGATTCTCGCCATTATGCCTGAAATGCGCTCGCTTCCGAATATCCGCATCAGGTCGTCCTCTAAAGAGAGGTAGAACCGGGAAGAACCCGGGTCTCCCTGCCTTCCGGCTCTCCCGCGGAGCTGATTATCGATTCTTCTCGCTTCGTGTCGTTCCGTGCCGATGATATGGAGTCCGCTCAGATCAATGACTTTTTTATTCTCCATCTGCGTGATGTTTTCCGCATCCGCCAGAGCTTGTTCCCAATCTTCTTGAGTGGCTTTGGAAGGCTCGATTCCCTTTTTCCTGAGCTGTTCTGTGGCCAAGAATTCTGGGTTTCCTCCCAGCAGGATATCCACGCCCCGGCCAGCCATGTTTGTGGCGATGGTTACGGAACCCACTCTTCCAGCCTGGGCAATGATATTCGCTTCCATTTCGTGGTATTTGGCGTTTAATACTACGTGCTTTATGCCTTTTTTTCTCAAGAGCGAGCTCAGATGTTCCGAGTTTTCGATGGAAATCGTACCGACCAGGACAGGCCGTCCCTTCTCGTTGTTTTGGGTGATTTCTTGGACGACCGCATCCCACTTTTCTTTTTGGGTTCTGTATATTACATCGTGGTATTCGTAGCGGACAAGAGTTTTGTTGGTGGGGATTTCCACAACATCCAGTTTATATATGGATTGAAATTCAGTGGCTTCAGTGACTGCTGTTCCTGTCATTCCGGCTAGCTTTTTATACATCCTGAAATAATTCTGAAAAGTGACTGATGCCAGAGTTTGATACTCTTCTTCAATCCTTACTTTTTCCTTTGCTTCCAGGGCCTGGTGCAGGCCGTCGCTGTAGCGTCGTCCGGGCATGAGGCGGCCCGTGAATTCATCAACGATGACCACCTTTCCCTCTTTGACCATGTAATCCACATCTTTTTTGAACAGATGATGGGCTTTAAGGGATTGGTTGATGTGATGGACCATGTCCATGTGGGCCAGGTCATAAAGGTTGGAAACCTTGAGGAATTTTTCGGCTTCACCAACGCCTTCTTCAGTCAGAGTCGTAGTTCGGGTCTTCTCGTCCACTTGGTAATGGCCTTTATTGAGGCGGCGGATGAGATTGTCCACCTTGTAGTAGAGCGATGTCGATTCTTCTGTCGGACCGGATATGATTAGCGGAGTCCGGGCTTCATCGATGAGGATGCTGTCGACCTCGTCCACGATGGCAAAGTTGTGTTCTCTTTGGGCAAGGTCAGAGAGGCGAAATTTCATGTTATCCCGCAGGTAGTCGAAGCCGAATTCGTTATTCGTGCCGTAGGTGATGTCTTTACGGTAAGCCTCAAATCTTTCCGCATCTCCCATGTCATGCTGAATCGTCCCGATTTCAAGACCTAGAAAATTATAGATGGGACCCATCCACTCCGTATCTCTTTTGGCCAGATAATCATTCACAGTGACGATATGAACTCCTTTACTCTCAAGAGCGTTCAAATAAGCGGGGAGAGTGGCAACCAGGGTCTTTCCTTCCCCGGTCTTCATTTCCGCGATTTTTCCCTGATGGAGAACAACCCCTCCCAAGAGCTGGACATCAAAGTGACGCATATGGATGGTCCGTTTCCCCGCTTCTCGAACAACGGCAAAGGCTTCTATGAGGATATCATCCAGCGATGCTCCCTGTCTTATTTTTTCTTTGAATTCTGCCGTTTTGGCGCGAAGCTGGTCGTTGCTGAGTTTCTGAATTTGAGGCTCAAGCTCATTTATGGCTGAGGCATAAGGCTGGAGTCTTTTCAGGTCTCTTTCGTTTTTCGTACCGAAAATTTTTTGAACTAGCCATTTAAACATTTGAATAATTTGTAGCAGAAAGCCTGAGCCTTGTCAATTTAGCTCGAATAGGGGGACATTAAGGAGAAAGGGGGACAGTCCCTTTTTTCTGCCATTTTGTTGACAGCCAAAATAATATACTGTAGGTTTAATGGACTCAGGAATCGAATACAGGATTTTGATCAAGAAGATGTCAATAAAGGCGCGAAAGATTCTCCTCATCCTCCTTGTGTTTTTGTCTTTTCTTCTCATTTATCAGTTCTTTGTGAAAAAGGATATGACAGATTTTGGAGTCTGCTACAAGGCCGGGCAAAGGATCGTGAAAGGCAAGATGCTCTACCAAATTTCAGATGGTCATCTGCAGTTTAAGTATTTTCCTGCCTCGGCAGTGATTTTTTCTGTGTTGACTCTATTCCCGTATGAAATGGCGAAGGTGTTGTGGCATTTACTCGAGCTTTATCTTTTGTTCCTCTGTTTGACTCTCTCTTATGATCTCCTTCCGGAAAAGCATAAGAAAAAAGGATTGGTGGGTGTTCTTACTTTTTTGGTCTTATTAAAATTCATTGGCCGGGAGATAGAACTCGGGCAGGTCAATATTTTGATAGCCTTTTTTCTAATAGTGATGGTGAAAGCTCTGGTTGAGAGGAAGGAGTGGAAGGCTGGCTTTTTCTGGGGATTTTCCTTGGTTTTCAAGCCTTATGCTTTGGTGTTTCTTCCTTATTTCATCCTAAAGAAAAAAATAAAAGCAGTGGCCTCAGGACTTGGAATTCTTGTGGTGAGTTTTGTTCTTCCTGTTTTTTTCTATGGATTCAAGCAGAGTTTCTTTGTTTTGAAAGAATGGCAGCGAACATTATCCCTTTCCACGCCCCCATTACTTGACCATTATGACAATAGTTCTGTATATGCCTTTTTCTTGAAAAATCTTCCAGCTGATAAAAGTGTATGGGCATGGATTTTAAGCATCTGTACGGCTCTGCTCATCGGTTTTTTTCTGTTGTGGATGATGGATTCGGGGAAGAAATTAAAAGTGACACAACCAGAAGTACTCGAGTCTTCGTTTTTATTCATAATGATTCCATTTTTTTCTCCTCTCTCGTGGCACTACAATTACCTTTACTCCATCCTGGCTGTGGTTTTTCTCATGAACTGGATTGATAAATTTCGGCCAGTTATGAAGTACATTTTGATTGTTAATTTTATTTGTATTGGAGCCAGCCTGAGAGAGGTCTTGGGGAAAGGAGTTTTTCGTTTTTATACGCAGCATTCTTTAGTCGTCGTCAGTTTTTTAATCCTTCTTTTTTATCTTTTTTATACAAGGATTAAAATGGAATCAGGCAAGGTTGAAGCCAAGCCCTGAAAGCTTTGAAACAGAATATTCACATTTGAGCCAGTAATTCATGAATTCGTTTCTATAACTAGCAAGCCTCACTCGTAACGATAATCTGCATTTTTTTGCTCAAATCATAACGTCAATAATTTCTTAGAGTTTTGAAGGTTTCCGTGATGAATGAAACCTCCAGAGCTTCCTCTGAATTTTGCAGACTATCGAAGTGATCAAAGCCTGAATCCAGGAGTATTGATTTTTGTCTCTGATTTCTTTATCATTTCTACTTGAAGTATTGAGAATGATTCTCAATTAGTGATTAAAGGATACAGAATATGCCCGAAGTGATTAGCTTGATCCAAGCTCCTCCTGACACACCCTTGAAGATTGTGGATATACTCGGTGGACATGGTGTCCGCAGGAGGCTTATGGCAATGGGTTTTCATAAGAATGCTATTATTGAACTGGATTCGCAGGCCATTTTTCGGGGACCAGTGCTCGTGAAGAATCTGACTTCAGATACATCGGTCGCCCTGGGTAGGGGAGTCGCTCAAAAAATTATGGTCGAAATAATTGAGTAAAGAAAATAACTATCCTGATGTTATATTCATCGGGCAGCCGAATTGCGGAAAAAGTACTCTCTTTAACGCAATCGCTGGGCTGAAAGCGGACACGTCCAATTTTCCCGGTACATCCATTGAACACACCCACAGCAAAGTCAATGTTGAAGGAAATATTTTAAACATCATTGATTTACCGGGAACCTATTCCCTGAATCCATCCGATCCGGCTGAAAAAGTCGCTCTCGTTCACTTGTTCCATGAGAAGCCCAGTCTGGTCATCAACGTGATTGATGCGTCAGTACTTGGCCGGAGCCTTGAACTCACTCTGGAACTCATTGAATTGAGATACCCGATGATCATCGCGTTGAACATGGTTGATTTAGCGGAGAAAAAGGGAGTTGAAATCGATATAAGGAAACTGGAGAAGATTCTTGGTGTCCCTGTGATTCCGACCATAGCCATTCGTGGCCGAGGGATCAAGGAACTTCTGGATGCTGTCCTCCGAGGCCTGGAGGAGGGATTAACCGTATCCCCTATCGAATGGTCCAGAGATGTGGAGCAGAAAATTGAGGAATTGATCAATCTCCTTCCAGAAGACTTTACTGTTGTCTCAAACAAGAGATTCACAGCCATCCATATGATAGAGGCCAATAAGCTTTTTTTTGATAAGGTGCTCAAAGATATCAATCCCCCCTTGAAAAAAGCCCTGGATCAAGTGAGACATGACCTCGAGACCATGCACAACGCTCCGGCATACGAAGTCATCTCGGCCGAAAGGCATCATCTAGCCCTGAAAATTTTTGAAGAATGCAGCCGAGTTCTTAGGGGAAAAAGAATCAGCTTTGAGGAAAGAGTCGATGATGTCATCATGCATCCCTTCTTTGGATACATCATTCTTTTAGCTGTTTTTTGCGGCTTTTTCCTAATCATTTTCAAAGTCGGGAGCCCGTTAGAAGGACTTCTTCTTGAGCCTTTGACCAACTTGAGACATTCCCTTTTGCAGACTCTCGGAACAGGTGTATTATCTTATTTAATTGATGGACTACTTGCAGGAATAGGAGGGGGCATAGCCATTGTTCTCCCTTATTTCCTTCCTTTGATTTTTCTGATGTCTTTTTTGGAGGATGTGGGATATCTAGCAAGAGCAGGTTTTTTAATGGACACCTTTATGCACAAGATTGGCCTCCATGGAAAATCCATCTCCCCTTTTATCCTGGGTTTTGGCTGCAACGTCCCGGCTATCATTTCAACCCGAACTCTGGAATCCCGCAGGGACCGGATCATCACATCTTTGCTTATTCCCTTTATTCCCTGTTCAGCCAGAACAACAATTATCCTGGCCCTAGTCGCTTTTTACCTGGGTCCGCTGTGGGCTTTCGGTTTCTACGTGTTCAATATCCTCTTAGTGGCTTTGCTCGGTCGTGTGATTACGCTCTTTTTTAAGACTCCTTCGCCTGGATTGATCCTTGAAATCCCTTCTTTGAAGGTGCCCTCGCTTAAAAACATGGTGAAGAAAACATATTTCCAGATGAAATCCTTCATAAAATTTGCTTGGCCTATCCTGATTGCAGGAAGCATTGTTTTGGGCCTTCTTCAATACCTGCATTTTGATAGATTCATCAACTTGATTCTTTCCCCTCTAGTGGAGAAAGGCCTTGGCCTGCCGCGGGACCTTGGGGTCACTCTAGTTTTTGGATTTTTGAGGAAAGAGCTGTCTTTAGTCATGATGCTCCAGGCGCTCGATGTCAGCTATATGGACGTATTGACTGTCATTTCCAAAGAACAAATCATCGTTTTCACTGTGTTTATCAACTTTTTTATCCCCTGCCTCTCTACAGTGGCTCTCCTCTGGAAAGAGATGGGGAAGAAAATCGCACTGATTTCGATCGGATTGAATACGGGGGTTGCAGTAATCCTAAGCTTTATCGCTCGATTGATTCTGGGGAAATAGCCTGTAATCTATTTTTTCCCTTCCAGGATAACGGCTGCAACAGCATATTCTTTCAGATGAGAGATGGAGACGTGGGATTTTTCTATGTGAAACCTCTCTTTATTCTTAATTTTCAACTCGGGCTTTCCAGAAGAGAGGTTGTAGAGCTCAACGTCAGTCCAGTTTATCCTTTTTCCTATGGCCTTGAAGAAAGCTTCTTTTGCAGCAAACCGGGCGGCCAAATGTTGGTACTTATTTTTTTTCTTCAGGCAGTAGTCGATCTCGCCAGAGGTAAAGATCTTTTCCAGGAAACGGGGACTTTTTTCAACTATTCTTTTTACACGCTCCACTTCGATGATGTCGATTCCAGTTCCAATTATCATATCCGTCTCTCCGTACGCTATTGCCCCACCTCAAAAGATGCAAAACAAGGTGAGAAATTACACATATATACTTAAATTGTCATAAATTGACTTTTTTGGTTCTCTTCCATTTTATGTGGGTGATTTAATGACTAAAATACACGGAAATGGCATCGCTCCCTTCAGATTTTTAACGCCATTCCCTCGCCTTCCTCCTCGGCGCCTGCGTAACTCCGCACTCAAGTCATGTCACTTCGAACCGGATGTCCGTACTCAATCATTTTTCATCAGATTGATCCTCACGTGCTCAAACATACTCGGCGGCCGATTTCATCGGCTTCCCTCGGTTGAAGGTTCGAGAAGGCTAAATCTTCAAGGTCGCTTCTTCCATTCCCGTGTATTTTACCCACACTATATGGAAGAGAACCACTTTTTTTACTTTAATTATCTTTTGAGGCTTCACATCATAAACTTTTCTCTGAAATTGGTATCATTCTGTTTTAAGCTTGTCAACAAGGTCTTGAGCCACCTTCCTTCCTGTAATCTTGGCCAATTCCTCGATCGAGGCTTTTTTTATTTCCTCTACACTTTTATATTCTGTCAACAGGGCTGCTTTTTTCTTTGGCCCTATCCCCATGATCCTATCCAGCTGGGATTCGAAGCTTTTCTTTTTTCTTCTCAATCGGTGGAAAGAAAGAGCAAAGCGGTGAGATTCGTCTCTTATACTCTGGAAGAGCTTGAGGACTGGGGAAGTTTTTTCCAGCCGTATCCCGTCCTTACGAGATGGTGTGAAAATGATTTCTTCCTTTTTTGCCAATGAGACGACAGGAAGATGGCTTAATCCCAATTCTTTAAGAGCGGCCCTGGCTGCATTCAGCTGGCCTTTTCCTCCATCCACAAGGATTAGATCCGGGAAGGCCTTCTTCTCCTGGAGGAGTCTCGTGTACCTTCTTCTGATAACCTCCTGAATGCTGGCCACATCGTTCGGGCCCTCCACACTCTTGATCTTGTATTTTCGGTAATCATTTTTTTGGGGGAGGCCGTTCTCAAAGATGACAAGAGAGCCCACGGATTCATCTCCTCCTGTGTTAGAGATATCGTAGCCCTCGATCCGAACAGGAAGGGTTTTGAGTTCGAAGATTTTTCTCATTTCTTCAAGAGGAAAGAGCTCATCGGATTTTTTTCGCATCAGAATTTCTGCATTTGTACTGGCCAGGCCGACCAGTTTTTTATTTTTCCCTCTGAGTGGCGTGAGGATTTCAACTTTTTTATGCTTTTTATTCATGAGCATCTTTTTGAGCTTTTCTTTTCTCTCCGGTGTAAAAGGAAGGAGTATCTTATCTGGAATAATTTCCCGGTTCACATAAAAGTCCCTCAAGCAAGCGGAAAGGATTTTTGTGTTTGAAACCTCTTCTTTCTCCTGAAAGTAGAGCTCTTCAGATTCGATGACTTTACCTTTTCTCATCAAGAAGACATAGACGGCGATGTTTTCGCTTTCCCGTGCGAAACCGAATATATCAATATCTTCCATCTGGACGGATATAAGCTTCGGCCTCTCTTTGATGTCTTTTATAGTGTGAATGAGGTCTCTCCAGTGGGCAGCCTGCTCGAATTCCTGCCGGGATGCTGATTCGCGCATTTTTTGCTTTAAGACGCTCAACAGCTTTTCCGTTTTTCCATCCAGGAAGAGAAGGGCATTCTCCACGCTCTCTCTGTAATCCGATTCGGAGATGTATTTAACGCAGGGAGCGGAACAGAGTTTGAGGTCATATTCGAGACAAGGCCTTTTCCTTTTTCCTGGAACAGCTTCCTCACAGGTCCGGACACCGAAGTATTTGGCGATGAGAT
>Ga0209636_10000728_pt1 | contig 32746 bp, 30 predicted proteins | sample DeeMarSWOR152_54_FD_187464 | JGI IMG/M metagenome (GOLD analysis project Ga0209636, IMG submission 187464) | Marine sediment microbial communities from White Oak River estuary, North Carolina - WOR-1-52-54 (SPAdes) (version 2) | ecosystem: Environmental > Aquatic > Marine > Intertidal zone >...
CAGAACCCTAATACAAACCGTTTTATGCCTCCTCTGCTTCGAACGTCCACAAAGAATAGAATCCACAAGACTACCAGAAGGAAGGAGTAGGTCCAAAGCCACAAAGGGATGGCTCTTCTTTGCATGAATTTGTAGTATATTCCTCTTCCATTTCCACCTCCATTCGAATCCCAAAAAATCCATATTTTTCCATCAAATTCAACGACTTGTGGTGATGCATTGTGAGATAAATCATCTGTAATTTGGGTTTCTTCAACAACGCCCTTCTCACTGAGACCTCTATTGCATCGAATACTAGTTACACTGCTTGCGATTCCACTGGATTGCCAGACAAACCAGGAATCCTTCTGAAAGATTTTGCCTATAAGCTTGTGCCTTGAAACATAGTATATGTCAGGGGATTGAACACTCAGATTTTTTGATGTCCGAAATTCAAATGTATTTCCTGGAGAAATCTGGATACTACCATCTCTCATGAAGAGTGAGAGGTCTGAAAAATGGATAAAAAATCTATCTTTCTCCATAGAATCCCAAGAAACAATGAGATGTTCAGTGCGAAATGGACTTTCAAGATGCCATCCCTTGTATGCTGCAATCGACGGATTCGATTCCGGAATAGTTGAAGTTCGAGTAAGTCTTTCATCTATCCGCTTTTCCCCTTCAAGCTGTGTGAAAAAGATATCATAATTGCCATATCTATCGGATTGCCAGACTACATAAACTCTATTACCGATTGACGCTGCTGCAGGATGCGTATCATTTCTTGGAGAATGTGTGAGCCGTTTAGGAACTTCATTCTGGATGTTCTGGGGAGGCTTACCATCATCTCCAAGTTCGAATCTGATATAGCATATGTCATATGCGCCCTCATAACGATCAGTGCGCCAAAACAGCCATATATAGTCATCTGTTTCAACAATCGCTGGATGTCTATCGTCTCGCCCATGATTTTCAGACATGCTGTTATCCATGAGAATAGAAGGCTGCGACCACTGATCTTCATTAGAGAATGTCATGCATTTTATCTTTCTCACATTATTATGGTCAACAAAAGGATCCCAAGAATATGAATCCCAGACCAACCAAAGTTTTCCTTTTATAATAGTTACAGAAAGAAATATGTCAGTGCAGAAGTAGCCATTAATGTTTGCGTTGTATTTGTTAGGATCCCTTGTTAAATCTTTCACGAATTGCTTTGCTTCTTCTTCGGGGGGTTTTGGGCTGCTTACATAATGAATCCCTTCTTCTCGAAAATCATCCAAACAAGGACTGTGGCAGAAAAAGATTTCATTGTCACCAGTATAGGTTGATGTCCAAAAGAGATACACTTCCTCCTCGTTGTTTTCAACAGCCACTGGACAATCTTCTTGGGCACCAGTTTTACAGATTAGTTCAGGCTCTGAAAATGTTGGAAAGTCTGATGCACCTCGGTTAGTTGACTCGACCGAATAGAGGATATCAAAGTTTTCGTCACAGAAAAAAAGTATAGTGGGCTCATTTTTACGTACGACAACAGAAGGATTATACCCATTGAATTCATTCCCTAACGGCCGATTAGTTAGGAATTCCTCTCTAGTTTCATCAAAAATACTGAAATAAAGGCAGTTATTTCCAGAAAACATGGAATTCCACAAAGCAAAAATCCTACCATCTTTTGTTTTTCCAAGAATAATCTTCCGGACGTTAACAGCATTATGAGAAAGCGTTTTTGTTTCTTTTGAGAGATTATCTTGAAGAATAAAATATTTTATTTCCTGTATTTTTTCTTCTTCTGAAATCCAAATTGCTAACATCCTGTTTGGATCTACACTAATCAAGCTCGGACTTTTCTTTTCGGAATTATCTAGAGGAACGAGTGGTTTCTCCTCATTGAAGATCATTGTTTGACTATCTAGAATTTTGTACCAAACCGAATTTCCACCAGACTCAGGATTTTCGTCAGGTTTATTTCTGACCCAAAGGACCCATATATTTCCTTTTTCATCCTCTGCTAAAGAAGGATACAAATCGTCGTTTGGATCTGTAGTCAGGCTCTTAAAGTCTCTTTTATGTATTCGATCATCCAGTGGCGTGTAGTAGATATCCCAGTTTCCTTTTCTATCACTTTGCCATACTACATGGATCCTCCCTTCCTTATCACAAATCGCAAAAGGATAGCAGTCCTCAGCAATTTCTTTGTATGCGATCATCACGGGAGAATAATCGAATTGGCTTTGGATGTAGGCTATTGGCACAATGTTAAAAACAGAAAATATGAATAGTATAATAAAGGAAGAAATTGAACTCAACTCTCGGATTGTATGAAAAGAAATTTTCATGGATTCCCCTTTTTTCATGTGCATATTAGGAAATTATGTGTTCATAAATGTTTCGGTTTCCTGTGGAATGCAAAAATGTCGGGTGATTCTCTCACATGTGTTACACGTGTAACAATCTATTGTATTTTATAACATTATTCTTAAGAAACGATAATGAAGGAAATATGGATTTTTTATCCCCCAAAGATTTGACAATCTCGGTTCCCAGATAGTCTACAGAAGGGTTCATGCAGTATCAAGTACAGATATAATTAATCAGGTTTTTCAATTCTGATAGAAACAATGTTTAATTCTCTTCCTTCTGTAATTTTGAGATCTTTACTGCCGCATTCACATTGGAGCACAGGGAAGACAACATAATTGTCAGGGGAAGTATGCCAGTGAAATTCTTTTCCACACAACTTACATTGCAACTTGGACGGTTTCGTTTTTATGGTGAGTTGTGCACCTTCTGCTAGAGTGTTTTCAATAACTAATTCCATGCAGAACTGGAATTGTTCAGGATTCAAGAAGAGTAATTCACCAATTTCGATGGTAATTTCATAAATTTTGGTAGCATTTTCTTCTTTAGCCTTTTCCAAGATAATGTCTAGGACAGACATGGCCATTGATAGTTCGTGCATGAATGTGGATTTTGGGTGGCGTTAAAAGGGTTTCTGTCGGGGTTATGGGGTGAGAGATTCTGAACCCATCTCTATACCTGAACCTGTAATTTCCCATTGTTTTCTGAGATTTCTGCAACAATCAATACATAGTCATCTGAACTCTTAGAAATAAAAAAAGAAAGAGTGGATTACATCTTCGCGATTTGGAAGTAGAGTTATATTTTTCGTATATCTGCTGCCCGTGGCCCTCTGTTCGACTCTTCTTGCTCAAATTCAACGTGGTCTCCCTCATCGAGGAATACTCCCGCGGGCATGGCATTTTGGTGAACAAAGACATCCTTTCCACCTTCAACTTGGATGAATCCGAATCCTTTTCTGGGGCTGTACCAATGTATAGTTCCTTTCAATTATCTCAACTCCTCAGACTGATGTCTGAAATTTCTACAAAAAACCTATAACAGAAAAGCTCCGAAATCCGAATAGTCGAAATTGTGAACTCTATGTTTATAGTCCTTTGTACTCCTTTTCATGATTCCATACTTATAAAGGTTGTTATTCAAAGAGCTTGTGTAGATCCCTAAGATTCTTTCGCTGCTTTTCCAGTCAAAATCAGACATTATGTTGATTGTATGGTCTTACTGTGACATCCCAGATGTTGGCAACGGTTTAATAACCTGTAAAACCTAATTTTTCTGCATTTTGAATCTTAAAGAAGGTCATCACATGAAATCTGAAAAGAATGGTTACAAAATTTCAGAATAATTGACTATTTTTACTGTTTGAATCATGCTACTTTTGGTAAAAAAGTCACTGAAGGTATGCAGTGAGCGAGCTTACAGAATTATCTTTCTTTTTTACTCTTCGAAATACATTGGATTAGAATTTACCAGGGTGTTACAACCCTGTAATCCCTTGCCAACAGCTGCATCCTCAGAAATCTTTATAAATGCAGATCTCAAGAAAGCAAAACCTTTTATGTTTGAAATAGAACTATACCATTGAGGTGACAAAAATGCCCAATGATGGAGAAACGAGGAATTCTTACTGTTTACATTGCAAAGAAAACACAACTCATGTTTATCATAAAGGTTATGACAGACACTACTGGAAATGTCTTGGATGTGGTAGAGAAAAGTAATGTACTGTGAACATCAGAGCATGAGAAGCAGTGGACCATTTGATTATGCCTCACGTGTTCTTGCCTTTACAGTGATTTTCTCAGACTTATGAATTTCCACCTAATTATGTCTTTTTCTAGCATTTATGTGATCACAACAGATATTAGTACGTATGCATTATATATAATTGACTTTTGTGGCCCACATAAATTATATATCGCTGTCTTTCATGGTGAGCCGAGAGGAATGTAACGATGGATAAGAAGTGGATGACTCGTACAGGTTTCAATTCAGCATGCTGCACTTCCAGTGCAAATAGTATAGATCACTACAACAATCACTGAAATGATCACACAATGCCTTAAAGGCAGGTTATCCAGCTGGATATCACAGGCAGTGAGGTTCTGAAGGACTGTAACTGTCCTGGCAGGTGTTCTTACACCTGCACAGACCCAAAAAAACAAAAAAGGAGGTGATAGCCATGAAGAAAATACGAATGATGTCGCTCGCAGTGGCTGGCATGGTTATCGTATCGTTAGCGGTAACAATTACTGCCAGTCCTCTGATATCCAGTACACCCTTATTTATCTTCAGAATGGAACAAGTGAGCAGTGAAAAGAACTTTCTTCCCACAGAAAGGAACACCTTCACCTACACTACACAAGAGGGGTACAGGCTGAACTATGACGTTGCAGGATGCTTCGGACCTGTAGTGCCGCTGATCACAGGGGTTGAGACGTGCGACACCTGTGGATCACCTGTATGTATACCAGACCCAGAGTCATTGTCAGGTACATGCGATCAGCACACCTGCGGGGATACGTGCTGGTATACCTGCAGCTATGTAAACACCTGCCCGAACACGTGCGAGGATACGTGTCCCAATACTTGTGGTGTTCCTACATGCGGAAACACATGCGGGGATACGTGTCCGGAAACAGAATGCGATCCTCAATGTAGTCCGCCCCCCTGATAGATGGCAGTGCATTCTGTGGTAATTTTTCTTTTTTTCCTTTTTTCTTTTTATTTTTTCCAAATCTTGAAAATATATTCATCCTAGAGCTTGTTCTAGTTCTTTAATTAACATACATCATCATTTCGACAAAGATTCTCTTCTTTTTTAATCGCAGAAAAACCGCAACAGAAGAATTGTCACATTTCGAGAGATGGAATCTCCCTGGGTTAATGAATTCCCCTTTTATAATTGAATTGTAGATGAACAACAATTTATCTGACATGTTACACGTGTAACAAATGACCATTGAAGACGTGACATACAAGAACAAAACTATCCCTATTTGACCCAAAATTACAAACCTTCTCTCTCCAGTTTTTCCTTGATCTTCCCTCTATACCTACTGTACGGATACTCCAACCGCTGAGTCTCAACATTATAGTAATTGAATTCAGTATGCTCACCAGCATAAAAAATACCAGGAGGAAAGGAGCGAACGCGATACAGTTCTCTCTCTGTAATTTCATCCACCTGATCCAGCTCGTGCATCAAATCTGCCACAAACAAAGGATGACACACGCAGCCCACTGTCCCCCAATTATCATAGAGCATGTACTCCTTTAGTACCCGTCCCCCTCTGGCAAAATTGCAAAGTATTCTCCGAGTCAAATGCATATCTTCAGTTTTTAAGAACAAATAAAAATCGGCACATCGATCTAGTGGAAATGGAGCTATGTAGTATTCTTTCTCAATTAATTTATTCTTGACCATTTTTTCATAAGAATACCTTACTTGCTGGTATTTCCAGATTCTATCATGTAGTATTCTTTCTTTTTTTTGTATTTTAGTTAATTTAATACCTTCATATCCTCCATACAAATATGCGAGGGTTCTGATATCACATTCATTCCATTCAGTATCATACTCTCCAAAAGACGTAGTGGGTAATTCACAGGGGCTCAACAGGTTGTCCAAAGAGGGAACGGGGTCACCAAAAAAATTGGGATTTTCTATGATCCTCTTGTCTCGACGGGCACGAACAATGTAATCTGTGATAATGTTGTTATCTTTGAGTAACTGTAAAAGAGCTGAAACTTCTGCATCATCTGAAGAGAGGAGCCCTACATTTACCAACTCCTTACGGGAGGATAACACGGGGTACACCCATATGAGGGGCTCAATTAACTTCAAATAGGAGATGACTGTTTCATAATCTCGTTTCAATTCTACAATGCAATACAACCTGTGGAGAGTATTTACACACAATTTACCATAATCAACAGAATATACAGGCCCCGATATAATGGTTCGCTCTTTGAATTGGTTAACCTTTTTCACAACAGTGCTCACCTGTTTGTATGGTGTGTTATTGAGCAGCTCGTTCATGGACATATCTGGGTGTCTCCCTAAGACAGTGAGCAGCTGCTTTTCATTGTCAGTCAATTGGTACTGTTGTGTCATATCCATTTTGACTTTGAAAGAGTTATAAACCTTTTTTTGAGAGATTGTAGAAAGGTAGGGCTCAACATTTCAAGGTTCAAATCAATGTGTGACATGATCAATAGAGGATTGTTACACGTGTAACAAGTAGAAAGAACCAAAATTGACAACTTTTTCATCTTTTAATTTAAAAACTTTCCCTCAGATTTCTTTTTATTTGGAGGTAACACTTCTTGAACCGTGGATATAGAAATTCTGTTACACGTGTAACACGGGAGAGTACTGCTTTGATGTTAAAATCTTCTCGAATTAGTTGCAATGAGGAGCTGTTCTGCATAGTAGAGATTCAAAGTACAACAGACAGCCATTCTTTGAGAGTTCTCTATCTATGTACACTTCTTACTAGATTCCGAAAATTCTGGATTATTCATGAACCAGTCTTAGTCCTTTTTCATAGAATAGTGGTGGTCGCAGCAGTCGTCGCCACCCATTAATGTCTTTGTTCTTCGAAACTTGATTTCAGGGTTGAATCCTTCCACAATGTAAGGGTCTGTAATACAATGGAAGAGCAATCCGTATTTTTCTCTTCCAATTTTTTTGTACGTCTCAGCTATAGGACACTGCGTACAGTAAATCTGTACTCCGTCCTCAGTTTCCTCTACAGTGAATTCTCCGCCAGCTTCACGTAAAGACTCCCAGAGGGTGCGTATTAAATCCTCAATTGTATTGCTCTCTTCTTCTTCAGCAATGGAAGCCCATACCTCACGCATTTTCTCAGCAATTATCTCTCGGACCATGTCATGTACTTCTGGACCAAATTGTTCTTCCCATTCGTTCAGGAGCGTGTCAAGACGGGATGGGTTATTCCAGTTGCTGCGGATTTTGGAAATCATACCGTCAAGGCGCTCTCGAAGTTGGGGTTGAGGAGTTTCTTTTTTCACCATTTTATCACCTCTTTAATGGTTCATTCAGGTTTCTGTGCTACAATCAATACATATCCAAAGAACTTCTTCGTGTCTTTCCTTCTTTCCATGATCGCTTTTGCTGGAGCCGCTCTTCTTGTACCCTCCCTGAGCTCTGGATTGGTTATTATGTCGTAAATTGCTCTGATCGAGAAACGGGTGAAGCCAATCAAGCCCATTACCTTTATGGTATCTTTTGCTACGCTCATTGGCGGCTTCTTCACCATTTGGGTTACGTGCAGTCCTGCATCCTCGAAAAATTTCTTAAATTCTGTGGGTGTGTACTGTGCAAGACCCTGACCAGGTCCCATAGCATTCTTTAGAAGCTCACGGATGCGTTCCAGCAGCTCAGGCGGTGTTGACTCATCTGTAGATAATTCATTGGCACCCACTCGCCCTCCAGGTTTCGTTACTCGTGATATTTCATCAAGCGCTTTCTTAACGATGTCAGCTTTTCCTAATATGTTCAGGAAAGACTCCATGATCACCACATCGAACGATTGATCTTCAAACGGTAGTTGAGTCACATCAGCCACCTGGAATTCAACTTTTGTGAGATTCTCTTTGCGTGCTCTTTCTGTTGCTCGAGCAACCATAGTCTCAGAAATATCGATGCCTACAACACGACAGTTATACTTTTTAGCAATTTGACAGGCTGTGAACCCTGTACCACAGCCAACATCCAGCAAGTTACTCTTCTCGTTGGCGCGGCACATCTTTAATAATTCATCTGTAGCTTTTAAACCACCCGTGTGAACAATGGGTATATTCCACTGGCCAACGAGATCATAGTAGCTGCGTTTTATCTTTTCTTCCTGAGAAATTTCCTCTTCTTGGTGCATAGGTTTAACCTCCGATCCATTTGTATATTCTGAGAACCAGGAAAATATAAAAGTTCTCCTTGATCATCGGGCCTCACTTCTCAGGGTTCTGGTCTGAAATCACTGTACCCAAAAAAATCTCTCGTACCCCTGTCTACACAAAGGCTATCTCGAAGCTCTTTTTCACCCTTTCTTTGGTCGAGATGCAATTATGAAAAAAATTGTTACACGTGTAACAACAGAGACAACCGCCAATAATGGACAACGCCTGGAAAAAGGTTATATTTGAATTATACCACTGTATTGTTTCTTTTTCTCGTTCCCATTTATCTTTTTGAGGTAGAAGTACTTTTTTTCTTTCATGGCTTTTCAAATAACGAAATATTGGAGACGAAAACCCACAAAAAAAGATTGATACCTGAAATTTCATGATTTTTACTTTCCTTAAGATATTCCTAAGACAAAAAAAGATTCTTGTCAAATCACGTTCGCCTCCATCATGGTAACCACCGAAAGTTTATAAAGGTTCCTTTCAATGTAAAATTAGGTGGTTAATTGATAAAGAAAAGCTTGATATTTCTCATGCTTGCCCTACTCTTCGGTGCCTATTCTCACAGAATCTGGGGGTGGGAAGATGTAGAAATCCAGCCACAATATATCTATACACCTGAAGGGCATAAGACAAATATTCATACCTTATCCCGTAGTTCAATCTTGGAGAGACATAAATGGATTGTAGTGTATTCTCCTCATCCAGATGATGAAACTCTCGGCTTGGGTGCTACCATACATTACTACAAGAGAATGGGGTTCAAGATCCTGGTAGTAGTCCTGACACATGGAGAAGGATCAATTGCAAGAGAAATACTCTGTGACCTTTATGGGTTTTGCTTTTCTGAGAAAGAATTCGGCTTGCTCAGAGTTGAGGAGTTTAAAGCAGCAATGGTCACCTTAGGGGTCTATCATGCTGTATATGATTTTGGTGATCAAAACCTAGAGGAGGAAAAAATAAAGAGAATAATTCTGTACTACGATAGGAACCTTGATGTTGCATATCATTTTGTCACTGCCTCTGAAAGCGGATTCAACCCCGATCATGTAGTGACGTCTGTGGCTTTGAAAAATGTCAACGTAAGAGGTGGCAAAGCAGAATTTGGGGTATACGCCCTATACTATACTCAAATTGATATCCACGGAAGAATTATAATCAATGCAGATATTAAGGATTTGATTTGTAAGAGGGATGCTCTGTATCAGTACAGATATTGGAATCCAGCAGAAGAGAGATATTCAATAGGCTATCTAACATTTCCAGAACTCTGGGATCTCTTGTATTCGAAATATGAGTTTGAGATCATTCTCATTATTACCGATAAAGATTGGGAAGAGGTGAATAAGAGAAAAACAGGGAAACATTCGTCGTTTTGACAGATTCAGCAATCTAGAACTATTAATGAACTTACTTTATGACATGTTGTAGAGAGCAGAATGTGAGGACTCTAAAATGATTCTGAGAAACTGTCAGGCAGTTACTATAGATTGCTGTAGGACCTCTTTCAAAAGTGAAAAAAACAATAGAAATCTACATTCTTACGTACGAGATATTGAAAAAAAAGAAAAAGAGAAATCAAGGATATCTATGTATGTCCTCAGCATGTCCATCCTCCATTGCATGTCTCCCCGTGGCATGTCCCGCCTGATGATTCAATAGGTGGTCTGCATACAGGCTCTGTTTCCGGGCACATATCTCCTGTGCTTCCACACCCCGGGTCATCACACGTATATAGACATGTGTTGGGACATGTGTTCGGGCACGTATTCGGGCATGTACTAGAGCACGTATTTGGACATGTACTAGAGCACGTATTCGGGCATGTACTAGAGCACGTATTCGGGCATGTACTAGAGCATGTGTAGTACCCTTCTTCTGTGGGATCACAAAGGGGCTCGCATGTATCACCTGTACTGAGGGGGTTTGCACCACAGTATCCTGCGACCCCATAGTCCAGTGTACACCCACTTTCAGTGGCATACATAAATCCATTTACCACAGTCGGTAAAAAGTTCATCTTGTTGCTGTGCTGTTCCATTCTCAAGGTGTACAACGGTGTATTACTTATCCAGGGGTTGGCTGTCACACAAGTTACTGCAAGGGATATGAAGGCCACACTAGCCAGTGCAGTCAATATTATCTGTCTTTTATTCATATAGCTAAAGTAATAGAAGGTATATGAAAATATAGCTAAAGTAATAGAAGAATTTGGAAAAATGGAGGAGAAGGCCTTTATGGACGGCTTTCTCCCTTATGCTCCACTACATTATTCTATTTCTGATCATACAGAACAGATTTAGTTTGGGGTTCCTGGACCAAATCCATCTCCATCCTCGCAAGGTTCTACTTTGTCTAAAGGTTTGAAGGGCCAACCAGTGAGAGTTTTGTTCATTTTATCACCTCGCGTTAAATTGAATAAAAAGGTTAAAATCCTTTCTACTGCAAGATAACTAATTATCTTTAACTTTAATTACCGTAATATAGTATTGATGTTTCCTATAATTGTTAAAAATGAACTTCAATGTTACATACGTTGTATAGATACTTCTACCGTAGGCGACTTTTCTCACACTCACAATCCTGTAAATACACATTCTGTTACCAGTAGATCGGAACCAAGTTAAATTACTGAAATTTTTTGTTTTGCACCGCAATGCATATATACTTTCAAAGACATTTAAATGTGTTTGCGATAATAAACACTGTAGCAGTACTCGTATGCTGCAGAGGATACAAAGGAGAAGAGCAGCTTTTCTGTGAGAATGCTGCTCCAAAAGTGAGACAACTCAAAAATTGATCCCAGAGGGTGTCTCCACGTTGAATTCGCCCTCTGGGAAGGAGTTGATATCGATGACAGAAGACACCGATACCGATGATTATGAGGAAAGGAATGTACTTAAATGTTTCCCTGAAAAGATGGCACACACCTTCATCAAGAAAAGTGAGAGAGCGCTGTGCCAGTTCATGCCTCGTTCACACGGGAATTCGCTCTACACAAGAAAAGATTTTGCCAAACAATTAGTATATATAGCCTGCCATGGGGATTTTATCTCTAATGGATCTCGTGTGTACAATTTAGAGCACTCTGGAGCTTCTGGTGATACCATACTCCACCATTTACACAACCTTTCAATGGAGGACGTACAATGCCTGTACGAAGGGGTAAATAAATACCTCCTTCAACTGATAAAAAAGCATAACATCTACAGAAGGGTCAATGTGCAGTTAGCTGTTGATTTTACCAATAAAAAGTTCTACGGTAAGCACAGGGACGAGTGGGTGCGGAAAATATATAAGGATGGAGAATGGATGCGTGTGTACGGGTGGATGATGGTTTCAATGATACATAAAGATTTAAAATACCCTCTATGCATAGAACCTGCCCCTGCTACTGTTGCTAAAGCAGAGAAAATGGCAGAACTCCTCAAGAAAGTGCTTGAGAAAACGTATTCCTTCTGTTCAATCTACAGTGGACTAATCTGTTTAGATAGAGAATTCTTCAATGTAAAGGTGATCAACCTGCTCCAGTCTTTCTGTAAGTGGCACAATTCACAGTGGTTAATGCCTGCAAAAGAGACTAAATCCGTAAAAAAGAAGTTAAATTTGGGTGTAGAAGGGATTTATCCTCACCATATAACAAATAAAAAGAGAGAACGTGCCCACTTTACCTTGGTGATAGCATATAATGATGAGGGTGAGTTACGCCCCTTTGCCACCAATATACAAGTGGAAAATCCTAAGGAGCTTTTCTTAATCTACAAGAGGAGATGGCAGATTGAAACCAATATCAGAAGTACACGACACCCCTTTTTGATCAATACAACCTCTCTCCACATGCCTATTCGGGACTATTTGATGAGAATTGCTGTTATATGCTGTTTTGCCTGGATGGTGATCAATACGTTCATGATAAATGAATACGGCCTTAACTACTGGATAACAATCCGTATGTTCATTGTTTTGCTCTTTAATGAAACAATAGACGAAAATCCAGAGAAATTGAAGAAAGCATTCACCAAGGCGCCCCTGAGCGCCCAAACCATGGAGCGTGAGCTCTCGCTCATTTTTTCCAATTCTCTCCATAAGCCTCAAAATCACTATATTTTCATCATAAAATAACATATAGAAAAGAAGGAAACGAGATGAACTCTCAAAGAAAAGGGAATGGTACAAATAAGACAGCACTGGTTCCGGTCTACTGGTTACACGTAACAATTTTTTGAGTACATTCTAAATCTTAGATTTGTGAGGAGATCTAAAATCTCAAACACCAAAATTCTTGACAACTCCAAATTATCCGAAAATTTATAAATATTAACATCTAATCTTTGAAATGCATAGAAAAAACAAAACAATTCTGGCAGTCAGCATAATTGCCTCAATGATAGGGTGTGCAGTAGTTCTTAACATATTTTCTCCTGAAGAACCTGAATTTGATGTATGTGATCACAACAAAGATGGTGTAGTAGATGCTAAAGAAGCAGATCTTTGCAGGCATCGTCAACAGGCTGAACAATCCAGGACGAATCCAGGAGATTTCTTCTGCACCCACATATATTCTCCCGAGAACGGAAAGGTTGCGGTTCGAGTCCAGCTCCCTCTCAACCCACGATACAAAGATGGTGCCCCTGTTGTGGTCACAGCATCCACCTGGTTTGTCGAAAAGTACACACATGAAGAAGTGGGATTCCATCTCGTTTATGACCCTACTGAAGTTGGAGCAATTTCTGTAACTCATTTATGGCCTGGAAAAACAGATCCAGTAACAGGGATCAAAAGTGATGGAGAATACGACTATGGAGGTCCCAAAAGTTTGGCTGCTCTTCGGGATACTATTCGGTTCAGTGCTGGCGAAATACCCAATGTTAATGGATACTACCTTCATGAATTAATTGATATGAATCCTCTATACGACAACGTGGGATTGTTTGCTTCTTCACACGCAGGCGTTGTAGCCACCAATGTTCTGGCGTACTACGGAGAAAGCCTCCACGCAGTCAAGTACTTTGTAGGGAGAGAAAACCCCACCATGGCAGAGATGTATCCACTGGAATTGGGACATTTTGACGATCGTCACAACCCAATCTACAACCCGTACTACAACCATGAGGCCTACACGCCAACAACCATTGATATTGATTACTCCCACCTTAAATGGATGCAAACCCAAGAATATCCAGAAGGTATACCATATTTTGAAGTTCCTCGCGGTAAAGATTACATTTTGAGCGGAAAAGGACCCCACATAATGGGAAAGAGGTATTTTTCACATGCACTCACACAAGCCTTGTTTGACAACCATGTGTTCACGTTAAAAGATTGGCCAGCCGATCTAGCAACGCCTGATGAAACAAAAAGGTTCTGGCCGTACCGCATTACTGTTCATAATTACCCTTCAATTGGTCAGAACCTGCCTGAATTGAAAGTCATGTTAGTGTTTGCCACCTACGATCATGTACAAGCAGCCCCGGATAAACCGCACATCAGACAGGCCTACGACGGATTCAAAAAGAGGGGAGGACTGTGGACTCGGCTGAATGCTGACCTATCCTACGTTCAAGCAGAAATACACGAAAGTGCCAGCCTTGAAGGAGGGTTCCCCGATAATGATGCAAACACTGAGCCTGAAGACTGGTACAGAGAAGCAGAATCGTGGGGGTTTGCAGGAATGTTGGCTGGTGAATTGACAGCGAGGACAGTACCCTTAGCTGGGATTGCAGAAATGGCTGACAGAGTAAAAGCCAACAATTGGGAAGACAATCTTGACACTGTTTTATTTGGGTATCAACCTGTGAGTTTAATAATTCTCGTATGACAGTCCGTAAAGGAGACAAAAAGTGAAAGGTAAGACTTTACGAGTAATTTAATTTCTGAGTGATATACACTCTCTGTATTACTACAAACTCCGCCGTATATAAAGATAACTCAAATTAATGGAAAAATATATCTTCAATCACCATAAAAATCAAGAATGGAATCAATTCTGGACTAACTATAGCTCTTTTTGTCACAAAAATCTGACGAGTGTCTTACAGCATTGAATACTCTAAATGTACAAGAAAGTTCACACAATCTCGTTTTACAAAAAATTTTGTTACACATGTAACAATTCTGAGAAAATTTCACCACAATGCTTATATGAATGACCGCTGAAAGGAGCTACTACCATGGAAATGCAGCTTCACTCTCCAGTGTATATAATCGCATACCAATAAAGTGCACAGACAACAAGGGCTGCATTCCAAAGGAGGAATAAAATGGCACGAAATATAATAACCAACAACGATATAGGAACTATTCCAACTATTCCCATATTTGTGGGATTTACTGTGAATGATCAGGAACGGCCGTTCACAGCCGCAGAAATGAACAACATCATAACCAAGGTGTTCGAAAGCAGTGACTCACTCAACGCGTACTACAGGGAAATATCCTACAACCAGTTAGAACTCGCGCAAGAAGGAAGATGGGACATGGTGCTGGAACATCCTCCCGATCACTACAGCTGGGGGTTTGTTCCTGGAGAATTCGACTCTTCAAAGCCAAAAATGCTTGTCTCTGATGTTTTCCAGATTCTTTTAGATGGTAACCTCGAAACCCAATTCCAAGATAGACTTGTCTTAGTGTTCATAAATACCTCTGCTCCTGAGATTGGAGGACGAGGCGCCATGTGTTTAGCCCCTGGTACCACTGATTACCCACACACTGCTCCTCCATCCACTCCAGAGTTCTTTGTCGGTCATCCTCCCCTTACTGGTCCTCAATTTGATACCACCAGAAGGATAGCATCTTTCATTGACAATAATTTTACAGTGGTCCAGTACGGCACGTACAGAAAAAGTGAGTTTAGTAACTGGAATGACCAGTTTGTCAGAGGAGTGTGCATCTTTACCAGAGATACAGCACAAAGCTGCGCTGCTCATGATATACTCCACGCAGTCAAGCGAATTTCAGGAGAACCTGCCACAAGAGACTTTCCTGGACGACGGGCTCGTGCAGTGCCGTGTCTGTATAATCTCTATCAGCAAGGATACTGGATAACGAACCAGTTTCACCGGGGCATTTACTGTGCACCCTACATTGGCTGGTGGGACAACATGGGAGATCACCTCCACCCGCAACTACCTCGGGACTTCTTTGCTGGTGATCCCTACGGCGTGTGCGCGTTCACCAAAATGAAGCTGGACATGATTCCACCAGGTTACATTGGCACAGCAACAGCTGCACACCAACCTTTTCGATTAGTGCCCTTAACAGTCTCAACCTTGCCACAGCAATCTAATGGACAGCCCGTTTTAGCAGTAAAAGTACCTTTATCTGAAGGAAAAGATACAGCAGAGTACCTTCTGGTGGAGTACCGCCGTCACATTTCAGGTACTGTTGACGGCATACGGGTGGATGTGTGTGGACTCGTAGGTAACTGTAATGATGATCCAGCAAAAGTGAATCCCCCTGATTCTCTGGTTTCTGACAAAGGCATTCTGGTCTACCACGTCAATGAGGAGGGATCACAATTTGGTGGTGAACCTCGCGACTATAACAATACCACTACTGATCCTGACTTTGTCCAGGATTTCCTCATCTATCTGTATACACCATCTATGATCACCGAAACAGGTGCTATGGATTGGAGTAAGAGAACACCTGAAGCACTAAAGGCTGCAGGGTTCAAACCAGGACCTGGAACCGGGTATGTACCTACCTTCAGATTATTATATCCCTTTGTGAACCCCACTATGCGTATTGAGATCACTGTTACAGAAATCAGTGACAACGATATAGATATTGAGGTAATGAGAACTAATCTCTAAACGGAGAAGGGTTGCCTCATAACACGAGCGTATTAACCTCTCTTAATCGGTACAAGGTGAATATGACAATCCTCAACGAACTTACAGGTGGTGATCTCCGTTCAGACGGGAAAGCCGATGAAGTGGCAGAAAAAGTGCTGAGAAATCCTCTTTTGCTAAAAGAGCTCATTGAAGGGTTGCACTCATCAGATGACGTCATCAAAATGAGGACAGCTCACGCACTAGAGTACATTTCCAGAAAGAATCCAGAACTACTAGAACCAGTGAAGCCAACATTGGTTAATTCAGCTTCCGATACCCTCCCAGAGGTACGGTGGCATTTAGCTCAGATCTTTGGGAATGTACCACTCTCTCAAAAAGAACGAGATGCAGTTGTATCGATTTTGTTTGACTACTTAGATGGTGAGAGCATCCTCGTGAAAGCCTGGTCAATTGAAAGTTTAGGTGCTTTAGCTGAGAAAGATGGTGACATTCGAGACAGAATCATTCAAAGGATTGAACCTTTTCAAAATGATAAGAGTCCAGCAGTAAGAAAACGAGCTCTCAAAGTAGTGCGTAACCTAACAGATGGAAGAATATTGTTTCCTCAAGTGGGATTATCGTGAGTGAAAGACAGTACCTGAGAATGTGTTACGTTTAAGGTGAGTTGTGCGAAGTTTTATAAATAAGTAAACAATAGTGTTTACAGTGATAGAATGGTTCAAGTTCAATTACGAATCCCCGAAGAAAGTATTGAGGAAATCGACAAATGGGTTTCTGAAGGGAAATTTAAGAGTAGAAGCGATGCCATAAGAACGATACTTGCGTTATATCAGGAAAAAGAAAAGACCCGTGAGTTTTACAAAATCCTTGTTGAAAGGAGTAATGAAGCGAAAGAGAATCCTGAGATACTAATTCCATTAGAGGATCTGCATGAGCTATAGCATCTTACTCCATCCAAAGACAAATATATTTCTGGATAAACTGGATCATGAAATGAGAAAAAGAATAAGAAAAATGGAAGGACTAAAAAAATATCCAGAAAGAGGTAATCACTTAAGATATTCAGTATTCTGGTCATTGAGAGTAGGAGATTATAGAGTTATTTATGAGATTGATAAGAAAGAACAAAAAGTGATTATATTATTTATTGGACATAGAAAAGATGTATACCATGATTTTTCAAAATTATTCTAGGGGAGAACTGCAAGAAATGAAGCTATAAAGTTTCAAATGGTCATTACAGCATAGTATATCGTTCACAATAACCTCACAATAACACTGTTATCCAGCATTGTATAGTAAAATCAAAGCTCTAATCAGATATTTCAACAGTTTGATAGAGCAGAAACGAGTTAAGGAATTCAAATATTCCGTATGCTACGATTACTTACCCAGATGAATTAACTGGGAACTCCACCTCCCCCTGGGGGCTTTCCTCCATCTGATTCGATGTCGCTACCAAGGGGTTCGAAAGGCCATCCTCTTAGTTTCATATTCTTCACCTCATTATTGGTTATAAGAATCTAAAAAGGTTGTGGGATGCTTGGCCAAGCTGTCTAGCAATGTGCAAAATATAGATCAGGAATCTAAAAGTACTTTTGGAGGTATTGAATCTCCAATAATATAAGTCAAGAGTTGACAGTCCTCATGTTACACGTGTAACAAAAGAGACACCAACAGACAAGATCAAAAGGTTTTTATAGCACTGACCGCAGAAAATAACATGGGAAAAATGACTATCATTCTGGCTCTTTTTATAGTTATTTTTATTTGTGTACCAATTCTTGTCTACAAGGCTGGCAACATGCCTGAACCCACTGGAGAGGTATCTGGTGAAATTGATACGTTTTATGAACCTGTGCAGGAGTCATACTCTGGTGAGAAATTTCCCCACGTCGTTGAGGGGGTTCAGTTCATGATTGAGCCTGTAGCAACCTATGAGATAGCTTTTGTAGTATTAAGTATAAGATACCACTATTCTACTCTAGAGGATAAGCTTTCTCCAGTAGATCTGTGCGTGGTCTGGGGAGAATTGGCAGAACCTGAGAACATTGAACATATTTACTCTCTTCAAGCAGCCAGATGGTGCAGTTACAGGTATGATGGAGAACTTTCTCTTGATGCTTTTTACGTGGAATCTCATGTGGCAAACATCCATGTTGTACCTGCTAATGAAAACGTTTTGAAGGCTGTAAAATCCATTAAGAAGGGTCAAAAAGCTGTTCTGGAGGGGTTTCTCGTTAAGGTCTATCGTGAAGGGAGGTTAATATGGTCATCGAGTTTGACACGGACAGATTCAGGTGATGGTGCGTGTGAGGTTTTTTATGTCACAAAAGTGAGGATTGACACTGTCATTTATGAATGAGGTCAGGTCTAATTTGTAACCCTTGCTATATGGATTTTCAAATGAGGTGGAGCAAAATAGTGGTAATCCATGTGTAAAATGAATTGGGACAATACCACAAAAGGGGTTCATGAGGATGAAAAACAGCATAAGGGGAACGAAACAGGTAACCAATTATCACACTCCAGTAGATGCTAAAAGTATCATAGCTCTCATCATCCGGTAGAGTGTCAAAAAATCATCGCATTCGTAGACTGCGCACCTGCCAGATACTCTCTCAATACCAGGTACCATTGCCACTCTGTCAACCATGTGGGTGGACATGAAATCCATTTCTAACCGTAGTGGGGGCTCCATTATAAAGGGCTGAAATCGATCTATAGTTTCTACTGCTTTCCGTGCCTTCTTTTTGATTTCTTCTCTCACTCGTGAGGGATGTCTACTTTTTGCAGCAAACCGCCCTATTCCCTCTTTGGTGGGAACAACCTCCACGGTTGTTAAGAGGCGCAATGCTTCATCCGTAATTTTCTTATCTCCCGTGACTAAAATCACTGGAATGTTAAAGTGCCCTGCCAGAGCAGCATTGACACCGAATTCGCCCATTTCAGTATTATTCACCTGTATGTTGTAGACCACCCTCCCGTGATACGTATGATCTAAAACTGCATCAATTGTTCCTGCCCGGGAGTGGTATCCTACAAAAAAGGCGCAGTCACACCCTTCTAGCCCCTCAACCATGGCTAACGGTTTTGGAGAACCTGATATAATAGTAACTCTTTTATCCAGCTCTTCAGTTATCAGGTTGATCATAGACCCATGGGAATCGTTCACGACAACCTCAGAAGCTCCTCCTTCAAAAGCACCTTGTACTGCTGCATTCACCTCTTTAACCATTAGCGTTCGTGCGATGCTGTAATCTTTTCCATCCCTCTTTACGTGGTCTGTATCCACAACACCGCATATGCCTTCTATGTCTGCAGAGATGTAAACCTTCATGAAAATGGTCTCGTACTGTATGTTATAACTTTATCTGTGAAAAGAGCTCGCGGTACCAAGAGAGTTACATTTTTGACTATCTAAAGAATAACTAAAATTTGTTACACGTGTAACAAAAGTAAAATAAAAACTGTGTAATTTGATTATTAGCCAATATATATTCTCATATATTAACTGAATATAGAAATAAAGAAATCTCTAGTGGCCATGAAGGTGAAGCAACAAAAAATTGAGGGTCAAAATCCACAAACGTTTATAATCTATGAGGTCATCTGATGTTATGGAAATTGAAAAAACATTAACCCAATACCTTCATGCGCTTCAAAAAGGGAGCTATGAAGATATTATAGAACTATTTGCAGAAGATGCAGTCATTAACTCTCCTTTGTACGGGAAAGTAAAAGCATCACACTTTTATGAAGAGCTGCTCAAAGATACTCAAAAATCAGAAATTACGTTACTGAATATATTCTTTAATGAATCCAGAAGTGTTGGAGCTGTCCATTTTTTGTACAAATGGATACTCAATAATGGGAAAATAACCTCCTTTGAATGTGTTGATATTGTTGAGTTCTCTGATAATGGCAAAATAAGGCAGTTAACCATCATTTATGATACGTATGGGACCCGTGAAGGGTTTGAAAAAATGAAAGAATAGAAACAAAAAAATAAAATTCCAGAATTGTTTTCAATCAAATTTTACCATTTCTTCTGCTGTCCTCCTCGAAGGTGCCTCCGGCACTGATACAGCATACCCCACAGGGGTAATAGTGGCTATGTAATGGTCCTCTGGAATGTTGAGCGCTTTTTTCACTTCTGGTCTATCCATAGCAGCAATCCAGCAAGTATCTAACCCATAACACCTGCATGCTAACATGAAATGGTATGCAGCAATACACCCATCCTGAATGTATCCTCCTGATTTCTCCGGGTCTGATACGACAGCAACAGCAAGAGGCGCTCTCCCGATGGGTGCGCTGGGTTCTCCTCGCAAAGAAGCTAAATACGTTAACGTCTTTCTGTCTTTAATTACCACGTAGTAGTACGATTGGGAGTTTCTCGAGGTGGGAGAAAACCTACACACCTCAAATACCTTCCACAACACATCGTCAGGTACTTCTTTGTCCTGGTACTGTCTGATGCTCCTCCGGGTTTTCAAAACTTCTACCCCATCCTCGTATGGTTCTAAAGGGTGTAAAAAGCACTGAAATTCTATGACACGCTCCTCAGGATCTTCAGCGAAAAAGTGGTATATTGAAAACTTCTCATTTACGTTCGGCTCTGTTTGTGCCCTGTCTTCCAGTCTCTGGTATGCTGTATCCACCCCATTCCTATCAGGGTAGAAGAAGGTTATAACTCCGTTTGTATCGCAGGTTTCGCTCTGGCAGAACCCCAGAAGTAAGTTACCGTGCTTTAAAATGATGCAGTATTTCTGATCCAGCCACAAAGTGGCTCCAATTGATAAATAGAATTCTTTTATGCTTTCAAGGGTACTTGTTCCAAAAAATAGGATACCGGACATAGTCTCTGTCATTTCTTCTGATATAAAAATGTTCTCACTGAACGGGAGTGTCAACTCTCTGATGATGTTGTTACACGTGTAACATTGAGTGAATTTGTCTCTACTGGTTGTGTATCTTCCACCCTCAATTTGGCCAGGTGTGCCTCCTGCCCCAGAAAGAAAAAATTCCAGAAAAAAGAAAATTCCAATTAAGAGGAGGATATCCATGAGATATGTGCAATTAGTCTATAGTCTACAGCTAACTTTCTGGAAATGTCAGCAAAAAACATCGTTAAATGGTGATAATGGAAAAAAGAAAAAAAGGGGGTGAAGATTACTTCAGCCCCGGTTACAGATTCACAGGACGAATCACATTCGTTTACTAAGTCTGCCATTCTTCGTCCCCTGCTCCCACTGGTTCAGCTGAAACTTCGAGCTTTCCATCACCCATGTGGACATAATCCATATTCTCATTGCGTAATAAATCAACCATGAGTAGAGCCCTAAGGGGGTCTACATTTGTCCAGACGTAGGTTTTTCTTACACTGTTCTCCCAGCCCCAAACACGTATATCAGACTTACCTGAACTATAATGGAACACTCGATACGTATCAATGCGCACGACTCCAGGTGGTGGTGGTGGCAGTGGTTTTGGTTTTATTGTCATTAAGATCACCTCCATTTTACTTTACTAATGGACTTAATTGCCCTTTTCTCTCTATTCTTTCTCTTATATCCATTTAAGATCTGGGTTTACGTCCTTTTAAACTTCGGGTTTGCATTTTTTGTACAAACCTAATTTTAGTGCAAAAATTTTATGAGAAGAATTATTGAAGGATTTAATACAATTTAGAGTGAAAAAATGATTATATTTATAATCTAAAACTGAAAAAACGTTTTTTTATAGGTTTTTCTTAGGGAAAATCTCCTTTTTTCTGAGAAACTAACCCATGATTTTCTTAAGATATTGTGAAAAGTATTCCTTAATTATCCACCGAATTTTGAATATGATGTTTGATGCATATAAAGGACAAAGAAGCACTAAAAGAAGTCCTGCAAAACAAAGATAAAGATGAAAGATACTAGATTAACATAAAATTAGAGCAGATTAAGAGTACTAAGAAAAATCAATCTGGGAAATCTCTGCTACCTGGGCCACCTTCTCTTGGAACTAAAAAAGTTAGGCCAGTACCAGGACCTTCACCACAAAATATTCCAATTCCAAACATGAATGCATTTACTGTACACCCTACGAAGATTCCACCCGGCCATGGAAACACTCCACTTACATCTTCTCCTCCAAAGTAGGGTACACGAGGATATCTAATCTGACCATCTTCAAGAGGTTGAAAGGGTCGTCTTTTCTTTGCATTCATTTGAAAAACCTTATCTCCTATTCTTATGTACCCATAAAAATGTTTGGCACGCCAACTCATGAATTTTTTGAAATCTTTAATATTCGGTGGATAAAAACTATCTCATTTCTTATCCTTGGTTGAATTTTAGTGTGTAAAAATTTAGCATTGAGGTTTCTGGGTGCTCAATCCACCACACTATTAAAATTGTCTATTTTTATTGAATCAATGAAATTCATGATAATTTTCCTGTTACACGTGTAACATGATAGAGGGACCACCAAAAGACTGATAACCCCTGTGAAGGATTATCTTATTAATTGGGTTATCAGTGGCTGCAATTCATGTTTCTTCTGCAGGGGTTCTGTTTCTTCAATTGTTGTGTGTTATTCCCCTGCATTTGATTCACCAGAATTTACACCAATTTTATGCTCAAAATATCGAAAATCTCACTATTGTACATTGAATTGCGCACGTTGATCTACCTGGATCACCTTGTGCCATTAACACTCGATAAGTATATAACAGGAAGAATGGCAGAACCTGCAGAGGTGAAAAAAATGAAAATGAGAAATTCTGAAAATGGAACAGATACAAAAAAGACAAGTCCTATACTGCGAAGGGAAATCCTTCGGGCAGTGGAGAATCAAATCAGAGATGAGAATCCACTGATAACGAAAAAGACACTTGAACGCCTCATGAAGAAAGGGTATTCAAGAGAAGATGCTGTAGTATTAATTGGAAGTGCTCTCCTCACTGAAATATACTGGATATTAAAAAATGAAGAGCCTTTCAACGAGGAGCGATACACAAAGGAGCTGAATGCTTTAGAATGATAAAGGGACAGATGTTGAGCCATACATTTCTCAAAAATAAGAGAAGTAAAAAATGAAAAAATAGTCAAAAAATCAAAAGATAAAAGGTAAAAAAATAGAGAAAAATAGTTAAACTACAACTTCTTTCACTTTTAGTGTGCCTTTCTGCCGCGCATACTCTCTTTCGAACTCTTTTCTGTGCACTGTATTAAAGGGACAGAAGGGGATGATCCTCCCATCGGGTAACGCGTAGTGGATGGCGCATCTCTGAGCCCGTTCTAAATCGAAGTTGTACCCATCCTGGAAGTGCATGCACCCGATTAACACCGCCTCATACGAGAACTCATCCAGGTATTTCCTTCCAAGTAGAATATCTGTGAGCAATTTCCGGATATTCAGGTAGTCTGGTTTCTTCTCATTGTCTATGCAGTTCCTCAGTTTGTTGAATAACTGTAACCCCACAAAGGGTTTTCTCCACCAAGTAATAGGCTTTTCTGACAATTCTTCCAGGTAGTCCATCATCTGTTTCACATCGATGAACCGGGTAATAGGTACTAACTTATCTTTGTCCTTGAAAACATAGGTAGCTGTACCGCACGCAAAATGGCAGGTGAACTCGATCTGGGGCTTGCCTGTTAACGCTTCCACAAAGTGCGAAACTGGTACCACACTGGGAACAGTATAAAAGTCTTCTCGTGCTATCTGGCCGTCCGTTTGCTCTTCCATCAATTTGACAAAATCAGGGATAGTAATACGCATGTTCAATAAATCTTTGTAGTTCAATCGCCCCGCAAAGGAGACAGGCTGGAAATTCACTGCTCTGACAGCCTTCCTGTGATCAAATGCATAGCGAATGATGTCACCTACTTGATGGTCGTTGATCCCCTTTACTAATGTGGGCACCAAACAAATACTGGTAGCTCCCACTTCTTCACAGTTTTTGATGGCCTTCTCTTTGACGGGCCAAACATTGAACCCTCTGGTCTTCTCGTACACATCTGGAGTGACCCCATCAAACTGCAGATAAACGGTATTCAGCCCTGCATCCCGTAATTGTCTGCAGAATTCGGCAGACTCTGCCATTTTTAATCCATTGGTGGCGATCTGCACCTGCATGAACCCTAACTCCCTGGCTTTTCTTACAATGTCTGCAATGTCCTTTCGTATTGTTGGTTCTCCTCCGCTGAATTGGACAGCCTTACAGGGGACTGGTTTTTCACTTCGCAGATTCTGTAACAAACCCACCACTTCCTGGTAGGAGGGTTCGTACAAGTATTCAGAAGAAGTATCAGCAAAACAAATAGGACAGTGCATGTTGCACCTGTTGGTTAAATCAACGTTGGCCAGAATAGTAGTAGTCTTGTGCTCATTACAGATGCCGCAGTCAAAGGGACAGCCTTTCTCTCTCTCAGTTATGGGGTTTGAAACTCCTTTCCCTTCATGGATGAATTGCTGTGCTTTCTTGTATAAATCTGCATCTCCCCAGTAGATGTCCTTAAAGAACCCGTGTTCTGGACAGGTTTTCTCCATCATGACCTTCCCGTCTTCTTCTGTAATGTCTGCCTCTATAACGTTAAGGCACATTGGGCACAAAGATTTGGTCTTCTTCAAGAGCATGGGCTTCACCTTTTACATTGATGATCTTGGTTAAATAATCGATCAGCTTCTGCATTTCTTCTTCCACACTGGATAGATGCTGGTACAGCACCCCTTTCTGCAAATCCTTGAATTCAGCTACCTTTCTGTACAGCGGGAGAATGTTCCTCTCCAGTAACTCCTTGGTTAACAACCTGAAGATCTCGTCAAAGGATATTTCTGCCTTGTACACGTAGACTCCCTCTTTCTTCGTTCTGGTGACCAGGTACTTGTCTGTTAAACTCTTCAAATGGGTGGAAACTGATGACAGACTGTATCCTGTCAATTCATGGAGTTCATTCATGTTTAAAGCTCTTCCCGATAACACTAAAGCTGCATAAATGGAGGCACTTCCTTCTGAAAGTCCCCAGTTTCGTGCCATGGAGACTAACTCTTGTACCAGATCAATCCGTATTCTATCGTTCATAGTATCACTAAATTTTTCAGTAATTTCTGAAATTTCAGGAATATATATAAAGGTTTCGGTTGGGAGTGGTCTGTGAGGTTGCCATTTTTGTTACACGTGTAACAATCTATTAGATTCTTAATTATTTTTCTAGATTTTGATATTTAAAGAGATTTTATTCTGAACACAGAATTCTTGATAGGTTGGTGGACATGGGAGTAGGTATTCTTGATACCTTTTTTGTTAAATCCATTTATTCACATTAATTCTGAACCTGAGCGGAAAATAATAATCCCCATCTTCTCTCTCAAATACGCTGTCACCTTCTTGTTGTAGTCAGTATCATCTGAAATAATTCGTTTTCCACATGCATTTGCGGTAGCTACAAATTTAATGTCATCAATGTCAAATTTTAGGTTGACCAATTTCTCTTTTTGTTTTTTTCCAATTTTCTTTTTGACATACACAATCTTGGCAGCTCTTTGCATGTTCTTGAACCAGATTCCCGAAAAACCTTCATACATTTGGTTTTCTTCGTATTCTTTTAGGATTCCTCTCTTTCTATCCAAGCATATTGTGTGTTCATTTGAAATTATGATTAACAACTCGATAAATTGGAAAGCTCTTTTTATATCTTTGTTATTTGCTTCCACGAGAATGCACGTATCGATGACATAATCAGTCATACAACGCCCTCGTCAATTTTCTCTGCTATTGCCTTTGAATGTTCGTAGGCTTCCATGAGATCTTCCTCAAAGAATCCTTTGGGCCAGTTAATGAACCTTCCGAATTTATCCAGCTCCAGTTTTGTAATTCTGGTTCCTTCTTCTGTTTGCTCAAAATAGTACACAACCACATCATCTGTATCTATTGTTCCTTCCGCTATCCTTCTTTGAATTCTCAGCAATAAGTATTCACTGTGAGTTTCAACAATTAAGCGTTTTCCAGTTTTGGCTATATCTACGAGTAAATCGCCCATTTCTGCTTGTAATCGTGGATGGAGATGTATTTCAGGCTTTTCAATAATTATTACAGCATTCTCTGGTGCATAAAACCCTTCGACTATCACCTGCAATAGTTGTGAAGCTCCAAAGCCTCCTGCTGCAATGTTCACCTTCAGGTCTTGAGAACCCTTTTTAATGGTTGGATGAGCAACATTCAACGTGTAGAGCGGTCCGCGTCGGTCAAAGGAGAGTTCGCCAAGACCAAGGTTCTTGAACCAGGAATTCACATTCTGAAATATTTCACGAGAGGTATTTTTTGAGACGAAGAGTATTTCTACAGCTTTTTCCCCCTTTATACCTACATGTACTGGCTTTTCATCAGAAAAAAGATAGTATCTCTGTGGATATTCTCTTAAGGGACCCAAATAGAATAATTTCTCGAACGCAACAGTGATTGTTTCCTGGAAAGCAGTAAGAATATGATTAGCTCTGATCATTCCCTCTAAGATTCCCCTTTCAGCAACTATTCCTTTCATAGTCTCATAATAGGAGAGGGCAAGTTTCTGAGTGAGATAAGATGAAAGGGGTATATAATAGAATTTCTCCCTCGTGTACAATGCTGAGATTTCAGGATTTTTCATTATCTCAGACAGTGCTTTTTCATCCACAACATTCTGTTCAATGTCTGTAGGCGACTTGAATGTGATAGTCTTTCCATCCCAATTCACGGTAAAGGTCTTCAAGTAAATTCTATTTTCTCTATAAGAAATTACTGATTCTGTTTCCACATTTGTTTTTCTTGAAGACGCTTTTCGGCTCTCATCTAGGTGGAAGTTCGTATCAGTTAAATCTGTCTCAAAATAAAAATTGAACGATATATTTCGTTTTTTATCATTCAAGAAAATGAAATCTTCGTATATACCAAGATCCACATGCTCTTTTCTTTGTTCTGTATGTAAGGAACTCCCCCCCGTGCTGAAGGGGGTATCACTACCTCTGGACTCCACTGTTTGTTTCACGGCAAGAAGGAACTGGAGAACACTGCTTTTACCGCTATTATTTGGGCCTATGAAAATTGTAAGAGGCTTGATGCAAATCTTTCCAGAGTCTCTTATAGACTTGAAGTTCTTGACTGAGAAAGCTGTAAGCATGTAATCACTTTTTCTTTATCATGATTGTGTCTTTTAAATCTTTCTTAATCTATTTATACCATTTTTTGCTGTGGAAAACATTTGAAAATGAAAAAGATGAAATATGTGCATTTATTTCTAAACAGATCCTTTGCTATGAAGCCAGAAATCGTTTTATCGGTTTTGTACGCACTTCTCTTCGATGATTTTTATTGGAGTGGAGTTATTCAACTTGGCGTTTATCTCATTTTTGTTACACGTGTAACATTCTGGTCTTTAATTAGCTGTATTGTGCCATCTATAAGGATTTTTCACAAGAGTACCTTCTATTTTATTCTTTATTCTTTCTTGTGATTTTCCTGGGAACCGAGCTAAACTTTCTGGAAGCCCTTGAGCACAGATCATATTGAGCTGAATTCAACAGTATTACCTTTTATTGCATCTTCCTGAGCCTGTCTAAGCAAATCAGTAGCTTCATTATCGAGTAATACCTCAAGAGTATCGAACACATCCTCACGTATACTGAATTCTGTCTCAGACTTCTCACCAGATACTCCGTCCATGACCTTTTTATGAGTGATCTGTTCTATTCTCATGGCCTTTTTGTCTTTAGGGACAAAGATTTTCATTTGATATACTTTTTCTTCCATTTCTTCTGGAGAGAAGTGGCCGAATTCTCTAACTACCCTATCAATGATTTCGAGGAACTTTTTGTTTTCTCTTAGTAATTCGCTGCAGTTTTCAAGAACATCCTTCCCATCTTCTGTTAGTTCGATTTTATCATCTGCCCATCTTACGAATCCGATTTTTTTAAGAAGAACAAGATCGCTATTCAGGCTGGCACTGAAAGGTCCTTTGATCCATCTGAAGAAGGGATAGGAGAATCCATTCATTTTCTTAGAAACAAATCGTTTCTGTATAAGAAAAACCAATTTCTGTGCCTTAAAATTGTCTTCGAGTATAAATTCTTGGGTTGTTTTCTGAATCATATACATAAGAAGTATGATATTCTTGATCCTTTCAAAAATTCGCATTTGAGCCATATTAATAACTGCTGGTATATCATATATATACTTTTCGGATTCAAAATTTGATACTGAAAAGCCTTTTTCATTTATAAGGTTAAGTACTGCCCATATACCATGTTCATGGGTTTTGCAGTGTTTCAAAGAACCTATCCCACGTTCTGATCTGACTCATCCTGTACAAAAGATGCTCCACAACTTCTGGGCCAGCCACCAGAACATCATCAATTAAAGAGAAGTAATCCCCCTCTGGAATCAATGTACTCACACAGATGTGGGTCAACAAAGGAGTAAACCAGGGAGATACAGTTAACCGATCCCTGCAGAGCTTGGGAAGTATCTTCTGACTCTTTTCAGGAAATGTTTCAACAAACCCTGGATCAAAGACATTCCCATATTTGTATTTTTCATCCATTAGCAAATAACACGGGTACGCATCTCCATTGGGGAAAACAGCAAATCTCCGAACATGGTATGGACAGAAAACCTTTGAGATCACCCTCTCTGGCGATGCAATATTGGATACTAATGCAGTAATATCAAAAACGTTAATAGGCTCCCCTTTCTGTATCTTGTCAAAAGCAAAATCGATGCACTGAATCCGGAAATCTCTCAACTCCTGTGGGGAAAGTCTGTACTCTGGATCATCAACCACACCTACTGATGCAAAGTTAATAGTGGGCGTAAACTGGTATAAGTATTCTAGTACATCTTTAGCGGAGTAACCCAGGTTCAACGCTTTTTTCGTGTAGGTGGCCTCTATAGCAAAGGGAATTCCTACTGATTTAAGCATTTCCATAGTTTCAACCACTTTTTTGTGGGTACCACTCCCATCAGGGTAGCATCTCCCAGCATTGTGCACTTTTTCAGGTCCATCAATACTTATGGTAAGAGGAAGGGCGTGCTCTTTGATGAATTCTGCAATTTCTTCATTCATGATGGTACCGTTCGTAATAATGCCGCACGTAATATCAGGTTCAACTCTTTGTACGACCTCTTTTATTAGGTTAAAATTCAGTAGAGGTTCTCCCCCAAAGAAGGTGATCACCTTTATGTCTCCCAACGATAAAGCGCAATCAACAGCTTTGAAAGCAGTTTCTGTACTCATTAATGTTCTCTCCCTTTTGTAAGAGCCACCATCTCCGTAGCAGTAGCCACATCTCATGTTACAGTCTAAAGCTATCATTAACAACAATTCATTTAACTTCCCAACATCTTGTGGTACAATACGGGCCCCCTTGGGAAGACTATCAAAGATTTTGATGGTTTGTTCACATTTCTCTTTTTGTATATCCAGCTTTGTTGCAATTTCTGGTATTTCTAATCCTTTTTCGTGTAAAGATAGAATATTTGCCTCAGTTTCATCAACTCTGAATATGTTTAAGTTCTCTAAATTAACAGCTACATATTCACCATTTCTGGAAATGAGTTTCACTTTCATGGTATCTCACCTGTTCTGGTAGCTTTTGCAGCTTTTTTCTCGTTCTTTCCTGGTAAATGTAGACTACCTCCAACGTATTCCTATATAAATATTTGGTTTTAATTCATAGGAAATCTATAGTTCCAGCCAATAGGTTCTTACTAAAGATTGCATGGATGAAGCACAAAAACCGGACATCTGGGTACTGGAATTCTCTTTAAGTTTGTCAGGAGTATACCCATACATTGAATGGCTGTCACATCTTTATCAATTGTTACACGTGTAACATTTCAGATAGTTTATCATTACACCAACAATTAGATTATAAGAGGACAATTCATAAACCTAGGGAGGTTCATCCCCCGAAATTGACATAAAGAAAAGAAAAAATAGAAAGGATTAGATTCACAACTCCAAACCCTTATGCTGGTGCAATACCGATTATAACAGGCCCTGGTGCCAGTTTGAAAGGCTTGGAAGCACAGTACGGGTGCTTGGGCGTTACTTCTTCCAGAGTTTCGATCACGAATTCCATTTTTTCACCTCCGTCAGTTTAGAATACATTGAGCGATCTTCCTTATAAGCTTTTCCGTGTGAGTTAAAAAGAAATCTTTTTGATAAAGAAATTTACTTTATCTAATAGCTAGTATTCCTAGATATTTTATAATCTAATAAGGATATTAGTGTTATCCAAAAAAATGATAATAACAAACCTGACAATTCACAATAATGGGTAAGAAAGAAAGACGCTTTATGGTTCTCAAGAGGTTCACTTTCAATTCATCTCATTCCTGATAGAGTCCAGCCCAGGATGCAGAACATTTTTCTGGTGGACCAATGGGAACAGAATTGTAAAGGCAAAGTACTCCTGCCCATGAGAATCCCTCAAGAACCCTATTGAAGAAATGAAAAAAGGAAAAATTGTTGTTCAATCCCAAATTACCATCACTACGTGTAACCTGTGGGCCCCCCTGGCACTGGTACCGCTTTGAAAGGCTTGGAAGCACAGTACGGGTGCTTGGGAGCTACTTCTTCCAGGGCTTCGATCACGAATTCCATTTTCTCACCTCCGTCAATTTGGTAGAATTAACAATTCCTGCTTTATAATCTTTTACCTCATGATTGTTAGATCTTTGCAGTTGTCTCACTTTTGTTACACGTGTAACAAAAATTGTCTTTCATTCACATGCTATTGAAAAAAATGATAACTAATGATTTAAAAGTTCTCCAGCACCAATCGAAACTCAGTACGAGCATGAGAAACCTTTATAAATCTTTAATAGGAGGAACTTCATGGACAAAAATCAACCATTTTTGCAGAAGATCTTTTGGGGAGTCTTCCTTGTGGTGGTTGCTGCAGTCCTCATTCTCATTGGTGTTCTTAATCTGCCGTTGCTGATTATCATTCCTCTGGTTTTACTGGTTATGGGAATCTGGATTACAGTCACTGGTGATTCGTACTTTGTGAGAGCATGGGGCATTGTGTTAGCAGCGGCTGGTGGGCTGTGGCTTTCGCAGTGGTTCTTCCCTTTATCATTGTATGTGGTGGCAGGTATATTTCTGGCTGTTGCAGGGTTATTAATAATAATAGGTTCCACAAAGTGAATACTGCAAGGTTCTGGCTCAATCAGTACTACAGTACTACAGAAAATGAACGATTTCATGTATGAATTTTTCCTCCTGCACTACCTGGTAACGTCTATTGCTCTTTGATAACTTTTTTCTTCCAGATGCCTGTTTTGAATAAGGCTAAAGCAACTACAGCTCCCAGGGTATTACTTAAGGCCATGCCAAACCACACACCTGTGGCATTCCAGCCGAGTACGAACCCGAATAGGTACGCAAGAGGAATTCTCATTCCCCACAATCGCACAAGATCTAAAATCATGGTGGGAACATTGTGCCCAGATCCCAGAAATAAAGAGTTCACAGCTCTAAATATGCCAAAAAAGGCCATTCCAAACACGAAGACTCGTATAAAGTTAGATCCTTCAGCAATGACATCTGCATTGTTAATGAAAACTTGGATTGCCCAGTGTCTTATTGAAAACAGAAATACAGAAGCAGCAATCAAAATCAAGAACATGACAAGCATACCCTTTCGTGCCACTTCTTCTGCCCGTGGTATGTTACCAGCCCCCAGACTTTGACCTAATATGGTAGATACGCCTACTCCTAACCCTTCTATAGCAATAAACATCAAATTGGTCAACCTGTTGGCAACGCCGTACCCCGCAAGGACGACACCTTGATTGGGGAGCCTGGCAATGATGAACATTAAAATGACAAACCCGAAAGCAGTCCCTGAATGTCCGATGGAAGCGGGGATACCTATCCTGAAGATCTGGATAACTCTCCACTTTACTGGTCTCAAATCTGGTAATGTTAATTTGATGCCAGTTCTCCCTGAAAACAACAGGTATATAGCAATCAAAGATGATATGGATCGAGAGAACACGGTGGCTATTGCTGCTCCTGTAACAGCCATTCTAGAAAATCCCAACAATCCAAAAATCAAAATGGGGTCCAATACCAAATTGACTGCAACAGTGGCTGCTTCTATCTTCATGGGGGTTACCATGTCCCCGTAGGCACGGAGGATGAACCCAAATATCATGGATACAAACATGAAGGGCATTCCCAGAAAGACGATCTTCAAATAGGTGATTGCCACTTCTGCAATGCCTTCTTGTATTCCTAAAAGAGTTACAATGGCAGGAGAGAATATAAATCCTGTAATTCCTACAGTAAGCCCGAATATCAATGATAATGATAACACTTGGCCTGCAGATTTGTTAGCTTCTTTAGGGTTTTTGGCACCAGTATGCTGGGAGACTAAAGCGATTCCAGCTGATCCGAATCCGAAGGCCATAGCTATTAACAAAAAGACGATAGGCCACGAAATCTGTAAGGCTGCCACTGCGTTGGTGGATTCTACACCGCCTAACTTTCCGAGCCAGAAAGTGTCCACAATGTTGTACATGCTGTGTAACAAGTTTGAAACCATGACTGGCCAGCCCAAAACAACCAACGTTTTGATGATGGGGCCCTCCAGTATCTGATTTTTTGAAACACGTGCCATTGGTGTTGGACAATGTGTTGCTTTATAAA
>Ga0209636_10000729_pt1 | contig 32740 bp, 29 predicted proteins | sample DeeMarSWOR152_54_FD_187464 | JGI IMG/M metagenome (GOLD analysis project Ga0209636, IMG submission 187464) | Marine sediment microbial communities from White Oak River estuary, North Carolina - WOR-1-52-54 (SPAdes) (version 2) | ecosystem: Environmental > Aquatic > Marine > Intertidal zone >...
CACCCAGGGCCTTGGCCGGAAACAGCTCGACCGATATATCGGACTCCCCTTCAACGATGTTCTTGAAGATCACCGAAGCCGCCCCTTTTTTGGAACTCTGCCATTCTGCAGGATCAACATGACCTAGTTTGATCGTCGGTCCCGCCATGGCCAATGCCGGTACAAAAATCAATCCCAGCATCAGCACCAGTGATAAAAGTTTGCCTGAATTTGAAAGAGTTCTTTTCATTTTTTCCCCTCCTTTTGGAAACACTGTTTACTTAGCATGAGCCTGGCACTCTTACCTTAATTACCCTTAGCATCACCTCCTTTCATCCTTGCTCAAGAATCCGTAACCGGATTCTATGCCTCTATCACCTCCCCCCTATATTTCAAAAAGAACTTTTACCGTTTCTCCTGTACGAACGGATTCAAAAGCTTCTTTGCATTCTTCCAAACTGAATCGGCGTGTTATAAGCGGCTCTGCTAGTACTTTTTTACATTCCACCCATCTCATAGCCCTAAGAAAATGTCGTGGTACAAGTCCCACATCACCGAATACGGAAAGACCACTTCGCAGGAGGTTGACAGGGCTGATGGTAGCCTCAGGATAAAGACCAAAAAGGGCAATTCGACCCCTAGCAGCGGCCATGTCTATGGCTAAAGGGAGAACCTTAGGAGAATTCGCTGTTTCAACTACAATGTCGGCTCCAAGACCATTTGTTAAATCTCGAACTCTTTTAACAACATCTTCTCTGCTTCCGTTTATAATGTGGTCTGCTCCCAATTTTTCTGCGATTTCGAATCTCCTTTTATCCTGGTCAAGACCAATGACGATGATTTTTCCTGCTCCGGCTGCTTTAAGGGCCTGAAGATGAAACATGCCAATAGACCCTGGTCCTATAATGGCAACGGTGTCTCCAACCATAGGCTCAACATGTTCCAAGGTTCGAACGGTTAGACTCATTGGTTCAAGGAATGCGGCGTCAACAAACGAAACATCATCCGGCAGTTTGTGGGCCAAATCGGCCGGTAACGCGACGTACTCGGCAAAGGTCCCATCGCAGGTGATTCCAATGTGTCCCCAGTCGGTGCACATGTTCTTGTTGCCATTCAAACAGTTGTAACAACGCCCACAACCGAACAGGGCTTCTAACCCAACCCTGTCTCCGACGGAGACATTATCAACACCTTCCCCCACCTCGGCAACAACACCAGCCCCTTCATGCCCCAGGATGACGGGAATGGGAACGGGTTTACGGCCCTTGTATCTATTTTCCAGAATGGATATGTCCGTGTAGCATATTCCTGTAGCCTTTACCTGAACCACTACCTCCCCGTTCCCGGGTTCTGGTTTAACCATATCTCGAAGAGCGAGGGTTCCCGGCTTCTCATCGTATTTTACGATTGCTTTCATTCACGGCTCCCTTGCAGCATTGATCCCTTTTCAGCATCAAGGTGGAAAAGCGATTGTATAGATATGCCTTCCCCCCTTTGTGGGCCCTTTGAGCACGGCTTCCATGTCTTCCTTATTTCTCTGTGTCATATACTGAATTTCCGGTAAAACACCCGGAGGAAATTTAGCCAAGATGTCATCGTGGAGTTTCTTGAGATAGTCAAGAAAAACCTCGACGGCTCTATAGCCTTTTTCGGCGGTGGCCAGGGAAGGCTTGCCAACCGCTCCCTCGGGATAGACTACACACTCGATCCCTGTACCACCCACCTGACAATGTCCTGGAATAGGATAGTGATAGACATCCCCACCTTTGTCTATATGGCCCTCTGGCAAGAATCCCCAGGGGGTCGTGTCCTCAGCATTCTCAGGCTGGCACAGTTCAGGGAAAAGAGCCATGGCCAGGGATTGCTCTGCCTCGCAAGCATGCCGAAATGGGGTTTCGAAGGGTCCCCCGTGCGCCTTGTCCTTCATGGCATCGCCCATAATCGGAGGAATGTCCAGGTAGATCAGTATCGCCGGAACCTGATATCGCTTTCCGAACTCATGCATCGCCGAGGGTACGATGAATTCCTGCCCGTGGAGACTCATGTAGATCTGTTTCCGAAAACCCGTATTCCACAAGCCAGCCATGACCGCCCTGAGATAATCCGAGAGGACCTGATCGGGAATGACAACGGTGCCGGGCTGACCCAGGTGGTGAAATGGATGGGCACCGTACCAAATGGGCTCGGCCACTGTGCACGCTGTGGCCTTGGCCACTTCCTCTGCCATACGGGTAACCAAAAAGGTGTCTTCCCCAATGGGACCGTGACCTCCATGGTTTTCTGTTGAGCCAACCGGTATGATGATGATGTCATTCTTTTCCAGGCGGTCTTCGACGTCTTTCGTGGTCATGGTCTGGAAATAAATGCCGCTCGGCTTATCCATGTGCGCGCCTTCGGATGGGAGGCTCCATTTACCCATTACGCATCACTCCTTCCTACTGTTTTCTGTGGCTCGGTAGTTGAGGAGAATAAATCCACACGAACTTCAAGACCTCATTTCCAGTATTGATGATCTTATGCGTTTTTCCGGGGGGATTGTAGATGGCGATGCCCGGCTCCAGCGATATCTCCTCGTCTTCGGTAACGAACTTCCCCTCTCCTGAAAGAAAGAACATCACCTCCTCCTCTTTCTCATGAACGTGGTCCGGAACCATCCCTCCAGGATCGGTTTCATTGACCCCCATGGCCAGGTTTTTTGCCCCAACAGTCTTTTCGGAGATCAATATCCATGACGTTCTCGGAGGGTCCCGCCGTTCACCGGGGACGTCATTAATATTGATAACCTTGAGATCTGACATGACTTCTCTCCTTGCGGTGTTCATCTGATCAGAATGCCACCGTTCATGTCCAAAGTGACCCCAGTCACCCAATCCGAGCGGTGAGAACCTAAGAACACCGCGGCATCCGCCACATCTTCCGGAAGGCCATCCCTATTGACCGCACGGCCCACGTTCCAAGACGCAAAAACCTCGGCAGAATATTGCTTCGTCTGTTCCGTCAGAATAGGCCCGGGAGCGATCGCATTTACATAGATGCCTGAAGGCCCAAGTTCACGGGCCAAGAGCTGGGTGAGTCCGATAACACCTGCCTTAGAGGCGGCATAGTTCACGCCAACCCCTGGACGACCGGTTCGCCCACCCAAAGAGGCCATATTAACAATTTTTCCGCTTCCCTGTTTTTTCATGATCGGAGCGACAGCACGGCAGCAGATGAATGTTCCCGTGAGATTTACCTTGATTACCGCCTCGAAAATATCGAGAGTCATCTCCTCAAGAGGCTTATGCCGAGAGATACCCGCATTATTCACAAGGATGTCAATTCGGTTGAACCTTCTTAAGACCTCGGCAAGGGCGTTATCAATCTCTGCCTCATTCGTAGTATCGGCTTGCATGGCAATAGCCTTCTTGCCGGAACCATCCAGAGCCTTTGCCACGTTTTCGGCCGAATCAAGGTCCACATCCCATAGAGCAACCGAGGCACCTTCTTCTGAAAATTTTTCGGCGATCGCTTTTCCTATACCCTTACCGGCACCCGTGATGACCGCAAGACGGTCCTTTAATTCCATTTCCAAAATCCTCCCGAGGGCTTAAAAAATATTGGCGGCTGGCTCAAAATCCCATATCCTTTGCATCTCTTCTAGAGGTATGTCGAAGACCGAATTCCTTGGTGGTAAGGATTCTTCCCGCATAAACTCAGGCATCCCATAAAATTCCTCTGAAACACCGGCCCGCTTGTTGAACTCGCGCTCGGTTTCTAAGACATCAATCCCAATCTTTTGAACATCCTCAAACGTTAGATCCCACCCATACCTCGCTTTCAGGAAGAGAGCAAAAAGCTCAGGTTTCTTCACGAAGGGCGGTCGGGTGAACAGACAGAGCCCCATCGTGTCGAGAATGGCCGCTCTAAGCTGGAGCCTTCTGGAGGTCTCCACTTGGTTTTCAAGGCCAAGGGGGTTCACCGTCTTCACGGTCTCAAAGGCATTCCCTGCCGTATGGTCTGCACCCATGGGAGAGGTGATGTACGTCACACCGTTTCCTTTCAATGCGCGGGGATCATACCCTGGAATCGCCTGGCCTTTGATGGCCGGGATGCGTCGAACGCCCAATACCTTTCCCGTGATGACAACCCCATTGCCCAGAATACGTCCGAGGTATGTTCCTTGGCCAATCTGGCGTATCAGATCTTTCCCCCCTTCAGCGTCCCCGAACGGAATGACTCCGGCTTCCATGGCCACACCTAGGGCAGCACCCGTCTCAATGGTATCGACTCCAACCTCATTGCACAGATGATTCAGTTCGGCGATATCGTCGACGTCACCGATGCCACAGTTCGGTCCCAAAAGAACGATGTTTTCATACTGAATCGAGGCTACCGTCTTTTTCCCGGACGGGTCCGGAAAAACGTTAGAACATTGGATGATACACCCCCTCAGACAGGGCGTTCCTGATCGGCCTTCCCCTCCTCGCTCCGCAATCACGTCCGCAATCCGTTCCCCGCCAATCTCCTTTGCTTTTTCGAATTGACCGGCGCTGAAGTTTCTCGTTGGCAAAAGGCCTAATTCATTGGCCACCATCAGGATGGCGGGAGTACCGTACTTGTGCCTGTTTTCAGTTTTGGGATCATCCAGAATCATCTGGGCAAAGGCTTTTGTCGTTTCTTGAAGGAGTGATTCATCAAAAATACGATCTGTCTTGGCATCCGTGTCGTCTACCAGAATCGCCTTGATTCCCTTGGAACCCATCACCGCTCCCAGACCACCCCGAGCAGCATACCGAACCTGTATGTCCTGAACATCCGTAACGGCTACGCCCGCACCCACCATCTTCATCTCTCCAGCCGGGCCAATGCAGAGGATGCCGACTTTTGGGCCGAACCGTTTCCTCAAAACTTGAAACGTTTCCGTAACTTGTTTTCCTTTGAGCTCGGGAAATGCTGATAATGCAACCTCATCTGGTTTCACCACCAAGATATTTGTCACGGCTTTCTCAGGTAGATCCTCCAGAACAAGGGCCTTGATCCCGAGCCGAGCGATTCTTCTGCCAGCTTCTCCTCCCACGTCGCTTTCTTTGACTCCGTGCGTCAGAGGACTCTTCCCTCCGACGGAGAATTTACCAGCTGTCGTGACGGCTGTGTCTCCGAGAAGGCCCGGCGCGATGATCAACTTATTGTGGCGCCCAAGAGGATCACAGGTCGGCGGGACCTCCCTCAGGAGAAATTTAGAGATCAACAACCGGCCTCCCCAACGCAGTTCTTCCTGGGATGCCCGTTCTTTGGTGACTTTTCCATTTCGGGCGTTAACTCTGACAATCCAGTTCATATCTCATTTACTCGTTAATTTCAGCGGGCTTTTCATTTTAGTCAAAATCTCGTTCAAACTCTCAGCAACCACAGTATCAATTTCTATTCCTTCGGCTTGACTTCGTCTTTCTTTTTCGAATTCGATTTCTCCAGGGAGATAGATCTGCGGAACTCCCTTTGCCTTTTTTGTCCTCTTGATGGACTCAACGTATGATCTCATTAATTCTTTAAAGTGGTAAAGGGGCATAAACCGTTCAATATCAATGGCCATAGTCAGTACGCCAATGCCTGTCGGGCTCCGCAGTTGGTGAAAGGTGTCTACATTTTTCCCATATTTCGAACCGGAAATCATGCCAGTGAGGACATCGATGATCAATGCTAAGCCATAACCTTTTGGGCCCCCGATAGGAAGAAGGGTTCCTTTTAATGCGGCATCGGACTCCGTCGTGGGTTCGCCTTTCTCATCGAGTGCCCATGCAATAGGTATCTCCTTCTTCAACATTTGGGCGCGACGAATTTTACCCCTGGCAACAACACTCGCTGACATATCTAGTACTACAGGTGCTTCGGAATCAGTTGGGATGGCTACTGAAAGCGGGTTAGTCCCCAAAAAAGGCTCAACCCCTCCCCATGGGGCCATGGATGGCGCTGCGTTACAGGCGCAAATTCCTATCATTCCCTCTTCCGCCGCCATAAGGGTATAGAAAGAAAGAAAACCGATATTGTTCGTGTTCCTAACGAGGGTTAATCCGATTCCGAAATTGTGGCCTTTTTGAATGCTTGTACGCATGGCTCGATGGCCTGCGACTTGACCAAATCCATTCCCGCCGTCGAGAACAGCGGTAGTATCGGCGTCTTTTATCAATCTAATTTTGGTAGGGATATCCATGACATGGGCCCAGACACGGTCTGAGAAGAGCTTCAAGTAATTAACGCCATGCGTATCTATTCCTCTCATGTTAGCGCGCACCAGGCTCTCTGCCACCAATTCCGCCTCTTCCTCTGTTGAATTGAGTCCTCTAAGTATGGTAACGGCAACTTGTTTCAAAAGCTCTGGCATAACTTTCATCTGATTACTGCTCGATTAATCCCAACGATTCGAAGACTTTATCCAACCCATTAATCTCCACACTGGACATTCCATTTTCGAGTTTCACTGCTTTCTTTTTTTCTGAAGCTATTCTCTTTAGCGTCTTTTGCAGAATGGTTTCGCATTCATTCCGATCAACGATAACAATGCCGTCATCATCACCCAGAATAAGATCTCCAGGGTTAACAAGAACACCGCCAAAGAGGGTAGGGTAGTTTATCAGGCCAAGTATTGCTTTGGTTGTTCCACGGATACAAAATCCACGACAAAAGACAGGGAAGCCCATGTCAATCATTTCCGCGGAATCTCGTACACAGCCATCAATGGCCAGCCCTCCTAAGTTTCTAGCCATGGCCGATGTTGCCATCAGAGCCCCCCAGTAGCCGGCTTCATAATGACCTCCTACAGAGGTCACAACCACATCCCCTGGCTGGGCTTTTTCTAGGGCTTTATGAAGCATCAAGTTATCTCCTGGGTGACATTGAACCGTGAATGCGGGTCCGCAAATACGAACTCCTTTGGCTATTGGCCGAATCCCACAATCCACCGATCCTTTCCTACTTGATGCCTCGTGGACCGCGGCCGCGCTCATCTCCCTAAATCTGTCAATCAATTCTTTTGGAGGTCTTTCTATGTCTGTCATTACATGAATCATTTGCTCGATGGTCCATCAAATTAGATCAGCTGCTTAACATAATCCAGTGCATTTCGAAGGTGCGTTCTAACGGCATCTTCGGCTGCTACCGGATCTTTAGCGATTAATGCATCCAAAATCGCTTTGTGTTCTTTCGAAGCCTTTTCCAATCGATTTGTATCAAATTGGGTGACGAAGTGTACGCGGAGCCTGTCAATGTGATCCTGTAACCGCCTGTAAATTTCAATTAGTTTGTTATTTTGAAAACTCTCAAATAGGTAATTGTGAATTTGATCCCCAGCTTTCATGAGGCTCAGCGGGGTTTTTCCATTTACCCTTTCGATAGATTCAAATTTTCTTATAATTGTTTTGAGCTTACCCGGCTCAGCTTTCAATGCGGAACCTTTAGCGGCTGCACATTCCAATATCTCACGAACCTCAAATATCTCTCTGATGTCTTGTACCGAAATTCTTGATACAAAAGAGCCTTTGTGGAGAATATTTTCAACAAAGCCCTCCTTTTCCAGTTGCTGCAATGCCTCCCGAATGGGTGTCTTGCTGATTCTCAACTCCTCTGAAAGGACTCTTTCATTAAGAGGATCCCCGGGTTTGAGGGAGTTGCTGATAATTCTCTTCTTCAATGCTTCAAACGCAGTTACTTTTTTGCTTTTTGGATTTCGTGGCATTTGTTTGGATCGGATTAGTTTGGATTCTCAGTCTACGTGCTAAAATGAAAGATCGTATTTTATAAATGTTTTTATTATATATTCAAAACATACGATTTAAGAATACTCCTTTGATTCATATCTTTCAAGGACACTATTGCCTTGAAAATCCATAGAAATAGGAATCAAGCAAAAATTTCGTTGATTATTGAATGAAATCAGAAATTTTTGTAAACTATCTCGATTTTTAGCACATCAGACCGGTAAGAATCTTGGGAAACGCTGCTGAAAGCCGTGGAGAGAAAAGCCAGATTAGGAAAATTGAGCCTTGTCAGAGGTGAATGTTGCTCCCCGGTGTCGAAAGCGAAGGCGGTCCCTACTATTATATCCAAGATGCCAATGACAAGACCGAATCCACTACCCTCGCGGACCCCGCTGCGATGGATATGAGAACTGGTGTGGCCACGCTTTACAGGAATCAAAAGACACAGACATCGAGTGGGGATGAAGCAACCAAGGAAGTCCTTGAACATGGCCTCCCACGGCCTCAGGGCACCTCAAATCTGGAGATCAAAATCTGCTACATTTTTACTCGTGAATAAGAAAAGGCAGGTTCATTGGCTTGTGCTTTTCTTTTAGTCAGTTCAATGATACAAGATGAAATACGCTTTCTTGACCGTACCCCGAGGATGCAATATTTCTGACGGAAATCGAAAGGCGAGGGTCTGGACGTCACACCTTCACCCCTCACCACAGACCCATCTTTTTCCCTGATCGAACTAAGAGAAAAAGCCCAAATTCCAGGTGTCCAAAAGTGACAACATGGGGTTATTTGGGCTTGTTTGGGATTGCATATCCTTTTCATAAGCCCCCGAAAACATTGGGGATCAACAGCTAGCATCGACCCCTTTAGACTTATCTGCCATGTCCACTCCTCCTCACCAGAATCCTGCCCAAATCTGTTTTGAATGGTCGTGCATTTCGGATACCGCCATACTGGATCAAATCATGGTGGCACTAATCCTTGCCTCACACAAATGCCCTACCAAAGTGTTATCCAAACAAGGAATCTCAAGCACGGAGCTCCATTTCTATATTCTGTACGGCATCTTCATACGCCTTGCCTGACACTAGGCCAAAATATAGAAATTCCTCTGGTCGCCTCTCAATCCCAAAACCAACTATCTCTAGTACTTCGTCCCAAACTCTTCGCGTAAGCCGCCAAGCCATCCAGCGTTCGGACCTGATCTCCTGACGCCCTGTGGGACCCATGTGCATTTTGCCAATTCTATCGAGAGACTCAAGAATTCTTTCTGTCGAATCTCGTTCCTCTAGTATCTCGAACAGGGCCGTCTTCAGTTCTTCTTCCAAGAACAGATGGGTACTGTAGAAAACAAAGACAAAATAGGTTAGCAAGACGCGATAAAGTTGACGAAACCGTTGGAGACCCATCCTTGTCACATCGATATCGATGATTCTCCATGATCCTCTTTGATAATTAAGACCCGATAGCCAAGGGGGGGCGGGTCCCGATATCGACTCAACAACAACTCCGACTGAAGAAAGGAGGTGTCTAAACACTATACTATTAGGAGTTTCCAGGTCTTGGAGTTTGTTGGACAGCTCGCTGACAACCGCGCTATTAGCTTCATTCCAACGCTTCATTCTTCCGGTGATAATGTCTCTGAGGTGGTTGAAAACACTCATGATCATTCCTTCCTAAGAACATGCCGTCAAAATGAAGTAAACCAGGAGGGCTACTATAAATTCTCAGTGCTGGTTTCATGCCGGCGATTGAGAGACCATTTCGCAGTTTTGCCTCTTACCCTCACGATCTCCTTTCCGTCCCGGTTGGTCGTTTTTCGTATCCTGGCTACACCGACTAGCTTAAGATTGCCGAAATCACAGGTTCTCTTACGTAAACCTCATAAGGATAACCAACTGACGAGGATTCCCCTCCGGGCATTTTATCAAATGTCGACGACGTGTCAAAGCAAGCCTCCCGAGATTTCCATCGTTAATCGATAACCGCCACCCACCCTTCTTCCAACACTTGCCCGGGCAGAGGATAGGTCTTGAGTCTTGAGAGAGTTCCTAGGGTTGAGGGGACTTGAGGAATTCTAGACTAGTTGACAGTTACCGTTCCTCGTTCATTCCCAGGTACGAAAGCACCAATCGACGTCGCGAGAAATGTCCCAGTGTGAGGAATTCAACGGACACGGGGCCGCCGCACAAAGCGCGAACGATCGCTCGGACACCCCAGCCCTGCTGGTGAAGTTCCAACACTCGGCCGCCAAGGTCCTCCAGATAGGTGATTTTGGCCGTGAGCGCTTCCTCCGGCTTCTCACGCACGCGAGCGCTACCAGGAAAGAGTCTCGCAGCTGGAAGCTCGATGACGCGTTTCAGCGAGGCAATAATCTGCCAGATGTCATAGCCGGCCCGCAAGGCACGATCATGCCCCCCTACGAATAAGTCTCCAGTAAATAACCATCCTTGGCCGGATTCATAAAGGCAGAGGTGGTCCGGGCTGTGGTCAGGGGTGTAGATCACCTGAAAGCAGTAGTGTTCGGTCTCGATCACAGCGCCGTCCGGGATCTTATGGCCCTGAGAGGGGTCGGGCCAGCCCCAGAACAGGCGCCGGTATAGGTGCAGAGGTTGGGTGCCCCGTGGACCGGCCAGGACAGGCAAGGCCACCGGGTGGGCCAGGATTTCCAACCCGTCCTGCCGGCGTTGCAGGCCGTTGTTGGTCCCGATATGGTCTTCGTGGGAGTGGGTATTGACAATGCGGGCCAGAGGCAAACCTTCGAGTGCCTGAACCAATTCTCGCGCGGTGTGAGCGCAGCCGGTGTCCACCATCATGCCATCCACCAGGTACGCGGCTGTCCAGTAATGCCCACTTCCACCTAAAGTGGGGGCCAAATCAAAGCGGGTAACTCCGTCGTAGAGACTGATCTTCAGCATCGTTCTTGAATTTCACCGCATTGACAACATATTGGCGAAATTGATAGAAATCTGCCCTTCTCCGTGGCTTTTACCTTTCGAAGATTCGTTATCGCGGATACCCCCCCGAAATTATACCGCATAATTACCGCTACTCATAATTCAATCGCTTGGTTTGCCATTTTCGCGTGGAAATCCGTCCCCTCCTGCCTCTCGCTGCCTAAGCCTCCCCATCACGACGGTCCTGAACAGCTGCCTACCCTGTCTATCCCGAGTTCCATGAGGGGAGTCACCGAGATTTTTCTTGACTATCGCACGATTTTCTTCTTTAATAGTTTACGGTCGCCGCCCAAAGGCAAAACACGAATAGCCGTGGCAGTGGTTAGGCTTGAGAATGTGACCAGGAGGCATGGATCGAGGGCGGTTGTCAATGGAATATCCCTCAGGGAAGCAGATGGCCATGTCTCTAGATCACTGCTCCAGAGAGCGTGAAAGGCCTACCACTCCAAGAAGGAGGTGAGAGACAAGAGAATGAGAATTGATGAGAAGGGGGGTGATGGGCGAGAAAACCAATTGACTTGTGAGATTCTAGGAAGAAGAAGCCTATCAAGAGACAAACGGGAAAAGGGCAATCTATTCTCAGTGAGGGGGTTAAAGATGAAAAAGGTCATGTTTGTTTTACTGTTTGTGTGTCTAGTGATGTCTTTTACAGTCGGGACGAGTGCAGCAAAACTACGATTCGCCTTTATGCCGGGAATTGCGGATCCTTTCTACTTCACTATGGAAAAAGGAGCTAAGGCAAAGGCAAAGGAACTCGGTGTAGAGCTCATCATGGGGGAATATCCAAAAGCCTGGGGACCGGAATATCAAGTTCCAATTCTAAAGGCTTTGGTTGCTCGGGGGGATATCGATTTGCTCTTTACCGCTCCGACTTCGACCGAGGCCTTGATTCCGGTTCTGAAAGAGATCCACGACAGTGGAATTCCGGTCATCACTGTGGATACCTACCTGGGAGATGGTGATTATTCCAAACCGAGCAACTATAGTTTCCCTCTGTCTTATATCGGAACCGATAATTTCCTAGGTGGCCAAGTGGTTGCTGGAGCTCTAGCCGTAATGCTCGGCGGAAAAGGGAAAGTATTTCTGGAAAATACCAACCCCGACACTTCCAGTGTGGTGAACCGGGAGCGAGGTTTCCGAGCAGGTATAAAGATATTTCCCGACATGGAACTCGTCGGCGTAGAATATTGTCTGGATGTTCAGGAAACCGCGGCGGCTCAGGTAAGCGCAGCCCTGCAGAAACATCCTGATCTGGCCGCGGTCTTCGGGGTCAATGTATTTAGTGCCCAAGGCGCCTATCAGGCGGTGGTCAATGCCGGTCTGCAAGGGGCTGTCAAAATCGCGACCTGGGATGCGACTGAGACCCTTATCGAAGGCCTGAGAAAGGGCGAATTAGACCTTATTTTGGCGCAGATGCCGGCAGAAATGGGTTCATTATGTGTAGAATGGGGAGTAAAACATCTTAAGGAAGGTGCCGAGCTACCCAAGAAGGTCATTCCCGGGTTCTTTGTCTTCACCAAAGAAAATGTCAATGATCCTGAGGCACAACAGTACATTTACAAGTAAGAAGAGGCCAAAAATCAGAGCATAGGATATACCATTAGACGACAGGGGTCGAACGACTCCCTGTCGTCTAATTGCCTTTCCAGGGGCGCATTCTCGTATGGAAGGGTTAGACCATTCCATTTCTTCAAAACTGAACCAAACGAGACAAAGCACAGCAATCGGCTTTGTGGGCCGAAACTGGGCTTCGCTTTTTCTAGTCCTGATGCTCATCTTATTCAGCTTCCTTGGAGAAAACTTCTTCAGTCTCAAAAACCTCACCATTATTGTTCTAGGAGTCACTTCTCTCCTCTTATTAGCCAGTGGAGAGACCTTTGTGATTATTAGTGGAGGAATCGATCTTTCGATCGGTTTTGTCATGGGATTTGTCTGCGTTAGCTCGGCTATTATTATGCGAGATCTGCATGCTGCCGGTTATTCTCAGGCTGTCAGCATCCTGGCCGGCTCATTTATCGGACTTTTCTTGGGGCTTATTCCTGGATTTGTTAACGGACTTTTAATTACGAAGCTCAGGGTTCCTCCCTTTATCGCTACGCTAGGTATGTGGGGTGTTGCCAACGGTATGGCCTGGCGACTCTGCGAGGGCTTTCCCATTGCCTTCCTACCGCCCCAGGTAAGAGAAATAGGCATGGCGTATCTGGCCTATTTTTCTTCCAAAGGGGGTTTTTCCTTTTTCCATAAACCGGTGCTCACCGAACGGTTGGATATTTTGAATCTGGTAAAGATTCTACCCCTGCCTGTGCTCCTTATCACGATTATCTTGCTTATCTTTGCCTTTGTCCTATCCCGGACCAGGTTTGGCCAGCACACTTACGCGATCGGAGGTTCGGTAGATGCGGCCATACGTGCTGGGATTAATGTTCCCTGGCATCTAATCAAGGTCTATGTGGTTTCCTCCTTTTTTGCTTCCTGTGCGGGAGTCCTCCTGGTCTTCAAATTAAATATGGGAGTCCATACCCAATACACTTCCAGCTATGAGCTTTTTGCTATTGCGGCGGTGGTTATTGGCGGAGCTAGCTTAATGGGAGGGAAAGGAAGTATCTGGGGCACGGTAATTGGGATCCTCCTAATCGGAACCTTAAATAACGGTCTGATGATGGTAGGCTTACCTATTTTTTATCGTTACATAGCCGTTGGTTGTATCCTCATTATCGCGGTGCTTATTGATCAATTCTTTCCCGAGTTGGTGCATAGGGAATGATAGAAAAACAAAAAGCAAGAAATATATTTTTCAGTGTCATCAGCCGATGGATTCTGTTCTTTCTGGCTGCTGAAATCGTTTTTTTCAGCATCGTGGGAACTAACTTTTTCAGCCTGAACAATCTCCAGAATATCCTCCTTGCTTCCACGACAGTGCTTCTGTTGGCCACCGGGGAGACTTTTGTGATTATCACCGGAGGAATCGATTTATCGGTTGGTTTTATGGTTGGTTTCAGCTCGGTTGTTTGTGCCAAAGTAATGGTAGAGCTGGAGGCAGCCGGCCTTTCCCAGGCATTCGCTATTTCTTCAGGCATTGTAGCTGCCCTACTCTTAGGTCTGCTCCCGGGATGGGTTAATGGAGTCCTGGTAGCCAGGTTGAGGGTTCCTCCCTTTATTGCTACTTTTGGAATGTACGGCATAGCCTATGGTTTTGCCGAAATCATTTGTGATAATGTCCCGGTGCACAATTTGCCCACTTCTCTGGGCTCTTTGGGCCACGGCTATCTTTTCTATTGGCTTCCCGGAAAAACCTTTAGTTTTCTCAGTAAGCCGGAGAACCTTACCCGGTTGGAAATGAAGAATTTGGTCTCGATTATCCCCAACGTTACGGTGATTACCTTTGTCGTTATCGGTATATTCGCCTTTGTCTTGGCCAGGACGAAGTTTGGCCAGCATACCTATGCGATCGGGGGCAGCATGACTGCCGCCGAAAGAGCCGGGGTTAACGTGAAAGCCCATCTAGTCAAGGTCTATATGATTTCATCCTTTTTCGCCTCCCTGGCTGGTGTGACCTACGTTTTGCGCTTTATCACGGGTAGAGCTCCGGCCGGCAGTGCCCGCTTGCTAGATGCGGTCGTGGCGGTCGTCATAGGCGGCGCTAGCTTGTATGGAGGCACGGGAACTATTCTGGGAACGGTCATCGGAGCCTTGATTATTGGAGTCCTGGAGATAGGCCTGGTTAATTTGGGTATCCCTACCTATAATCTTTACATTGCAGTGGGCTGTATCCTTATTCTTGCTGTTCTCGTTGATCAATTTTCCCCAGAATTAGTCCGGAGAGAGGATTGATGATAGAATGGATAAGATGAAACCACTATTAGAAGTGAGAAATATTACTAAAAGATTTGGCGGCTTAACTGCTGTCGACGATGTGGATATGCAGATTTTTCCTGGTGAAGTGGTGGGAATTTTGGGGGACAACGGCGCGGGTAAATCAACCTTGATTAAGGTGATTTCCGGGGTTTACCACGCGGATGCGGGACAGATCTTTTTCGAAGGTAAACCCGTCCGTATCGATAATCCCATGGAGGCTCTAAAAATAGGCATAGAAACCATTTATCAGGACCTGGCACTGGCCGAAAACCTTAATGTCTATTCCAATATCTTTCTAGGCCGAGAGAAGCTGAAGAAATTCTTACGCTTGGTCAACGTGCTGGACCATGAGTATATGCGCGATGAGTCTAAGAAAGTGCTGAACCAGCTAGAGATAGATGTTCCTTCCTTAAGAAACAAGATTAGGACCCTATCTGGCGGTCAACGGCAGGCGGTCGCCATTTCTCGTTCCATCTATTGGAACGCAAAATTCTTGATCATGGATGAACCTACCGCAGCTTTGGGCGTGGTGGAACAAAAAAAGGTTTTGGATTTGGTAAAGACATTAAGTTCACAGGGCGTGCCCATAATCATTATTAGCCACCAGCTGCATGATGTTTTTTCTGTGGCTGACCGGTTGGTAATTATGCGGCGGGGGAAGAAAATAGCAGAAAGAATAACTGCAAGGACAACTCCCGATGAAGTCGTGGGACTAATCGTTGGGTCTTTACCTGGAGATTATGAAAGGCCAGACCATAATGGAAACCTAGCCTCTAAACCTGCCTAGGTGCTACGTGTGTATCGATTCGAGAAGTCATATGCATATGTGAATGAGTTTGGCCGCGAATCTGTAGTGATACCTTCCAAATTCTGTATCCATGCGGACCTAATCAATCATCGATTTATCTAGAATCTGGTAGTACATGACTGGGCGGTGTTCATCTTTGTGGGGCTTTTTCTAAGAATTCAACCAAAACTCTGCTGAACAAAGAACACGGAAGGGTTTCGGACGATGAAACGTAGCGAGATTAACTCCCTGATAGAAGAAGCGATTGCCTTTCTTGATGAGATGGGTTTTAGACTTCCCAGGTGGGCATTCTGGAAACCAGAGGAATGGAAGCAGAGGGAACATCAAGTTCAGGAAATCGTGGATCTTATGCTCGGATGGGACATAACAGATTTTGGTGGTGGCAATTTCAACAAAAAGGGTCTGATCCTCTTCACGATTCGAAATGGAGATTTCAGGAAATGCGATAATCGAAAATGCTACGCGGAAAAAATTATGGTTGTCAGAGAGAATCAAGAAACTCCGTTACACTTCCACTGGAGTAAAATGGAGGACATAATAAACCGTGGTGGTGGTAATCTGGTCATGGAATTGTGTGGTTCTACCGAAGACGAGCAACTTTCTGACAAGTCCGTCCTGGTGAGGGTCGATGAAATCCTGAGAACCGTCGAACCAACGGGCAAGATCATCCTTGCACCAGGTGAAAGTATTTGTCTCGAACCGCGGGTCTATCACCGTTTCTATGCTGAAGAAGGAAAGGGCAAAGTACTTGTCGGAGAGGTGAGTTCGGTCAACGATGATACCGCTGACAACCGATTCTATGAACCTCTTGGACGGTTTCCAGAAATTGAAGAAGATGAAAAGCCTCTCCGTCTTCTTGTTATCGATTATCCGAACTATTTGTCGAGGGATTGAGTGTTCGCTTCTCGCTGCCGGCCAGTAGAATCTCCATGCTTGCTAATATGCTTTCTTTGTGGTCTTGTTCCTGAGGCTCGCAACTTTTCCTGGCATTGCGCAGGAGCTCATCGCCTATTCTCCCCCTGATTCACTCATACCAGGTGTTTGGCTAGCAAGGCCCCACCCACAGACAGATCGGTGACATCCGCGCGTCCTTGCATCGGATCCCAAATGTAGCTTTCTCTCTCAGGCTGAATTCCCGTTAAAAGAGCTCTGGTGACACAAGGCTGTGTTTGAGAACAGCTGAAGGGGGAGTCTGTGAGGATGATGGGCGTGAAACCAGATCAAATCCGAGATACAATTCGCTCTGGTTTTCTGCTATACTCTTTTTTGCGGACCCTCAACTGAATCACGGCTCGCTCCTTTCGGTCCTTCTTCAAAGGAGCCTGCATTGGCCGGCTACCGTTCTTACGCGCTCACACCTGCATGGTATTTGACTATTATTCCGCAAGTGCTCGTAAGAAAACCTGGCAAGAGCAGGGAGACGACAATGGACTATAAGACAATGCTGAAAGTTGCCATTGAGGAGGCTCGTCAGGGACTTGCAGAAGGTGGAATTCCAATTGGCGCGGCCCTGTTCGATAGTAACGGAAATCTCCTGGGGAGAGGCCGTAACCGACGCGTTCAGGAGGATGATCCCTCCGCGCATGGTGAGACAGACGCCTTTCGAAAGGCAGGCCGCCAACGTACCTATCGTGACAAAATAATGGTTACCACGCTTGCGCCTTGCTGGTATTGCAGTGGACTCATCCGTCAATTCAATATTGGACAGGTCATTGTTGGGGAGTCTGTCAATTTCTCTGGTGGCATAGACTGGCTACGAGAGAGTGGGATTGAAGTCATCGACCTGAACTCGCAGGAATGTATCGACCTTTTGGGAAGTTACATACGGGACAACCCCAAGATCTGGAACGAAGATATTGGAGAAGAATAGCTATCAAATTCTGACTTTTAAACGTCTTGGTAAACAATGGCTGGAGCCGGACGGCTTCAGCCGCACACCGCCGAGCCTAGATCGTGAGGCTGCGTGACAAAGAATTGGGCCATTAATGTTTGTGCCACGAGTCAAAATCTGTTGTATCAAAAGCGTTGATGAGGCAGCGATGGCTGTTCGATATGGGGCCTCTGCTATTGGGTTGGTCTCAGAAATGCCAAGTGGTCCCGGTCCTATCCCAGAGTCCTTGATAACTGAAATTTCATCAACCATTCCTCCAGGAGTTGTATCGTTTCTCCTTACGAGCTTGACTGACGTAGGGGAAATAGTCGAGCAGCAGAGGCGTTGTCGAACGAACACAATTCAGCTCACAGATCGCCTTCAAGCCGGAACCTACGCCGAACTCCGAACTGCGCTACCCGGTATTAGTATCGTTCAGGTAATCCACGTCACAGCGGAAGAGGCAATAAAGGAAGCGAGAGCAGTCGCGCCTGAAGTTCATGCAATTCTTTTGGATTCCGGAAATCCGAATTTACCGAAAAAGGAACTTGGTGGGACAGGGCGAACTCACGATTGGGACATTAGCCGGAGAATCAAGGAATGTGTGCAGGTTCCAATATTTCTTGCAGGCGGCCTGCGGGGTGACAATGTTGCTGAAGCCATTCGAGCCGTCAAACCCTATGCTGTGGACATATGCTCTGGAGTTCGAACGGACGGGAATCTGGATGAAGGAAAACTGGCGGCGTTTCTTGAAAAGGTGAGACAGTCTCTCATTCGAGAAGGAGGAGTTCCACATGCCTGAGAGAGTTATTATTGACACTGACCCTGGCATTGATGATGCACTGGCGCTTTTGTTGGCTCTTCGATCGCCTGAACTGGAAATAGCAGCCATCACAACAGTTAGCGGAAATGTTCCCGTGGATACGGCGACCAGAAACGTGTTCACTATTCTCTCCCTCCTGCCCTCTGCTGCACGACCTCCGGTGGCCAGAGGTGCCTCAAAACCCCGACAAAAGGACCCGGTTTTTGCAACTTATGTTCACGGAGACGATGGGCTCGGCGGGCTCGATCGTTATCGTGATGCTGCTGGCAACCCCCGTTATGCTCCTCCATCAATGACACTTTCTGGCCGAGATTCGGCAGATGAAATCCTCTATCAGCTTTCTGCTACGCCAAAGCCCATCACGATAGTTGCACTGGGTCCGTTAACAAACATCGCTGCAGCAATCGAGAAGGACAGGGGGAAGATGGCAGCATCAAAACGGATCGTCTTGATGGGTGGGGCAATCAATGTTCCCGGCAATATCACACCGGCTGCAGAGTTCAATATCTATGTCGATCCACACGCCGCCAGCATTGTCTTTGACTCAGGTATCCCCCTAACCGTTGTCGATCTTGACGTCACCTCCCAGGTTAGGCTCACCAGAGACACGATAACCTCGGAGGCTGCGTTGCACCAGACGACCGTCAGCCAGTTCCTCTGTGAATGCACAGAGGCGCTGCTGGCTTTTGCCGAAGAACGGACAGGAGAAGCAAGCCTCTGTTTGCATGATCCGCTTGCCATCGGTGTGGTTATCGATCCCTCCTTTGTCACCAAAAGGGCCATGCATATCGAGATAGAAACAAAAGGTGAACTCACTGAGGGAATGACGGTTGCGGACAGGCGTCCCCTTAAGCCCGATTGGAAAAAACCCACGAACGCAGAGGCGTGCGTCGAAGTAGACGCACCACGGTTTCTCTCCTTTTTTCTGGAGCGCCTGTTAAGATGAACCTTGCCGTTTCAGGAAATTCCAATTGTCATGTGAAGACACAATTCGTCAAAGAAAGAGGGATCTACGATGAGCAAAACCTTCAAAGTCTACTTTGCAGGGGAACTGTTTAATCATAAGGACCTAATCGGAAATGCACTTCTGGCGGCACATATAGAGAAAGGCTCTAAAGGTCAGTACAAATGCATCCTTCCTCAGAATCTCGAGCAGGCAACAGAGAGAGCAGTGGACATCAGGAATCAGGATCTTAAGCAGGTTATTCAATGTGACCTTGCCATCTTCAACTTTGATGGCACTGAACTTGACTCAGGCACTGTCGTTGAGTTCATGCTGGCCAAGTTTCTGGATATTCCGTGTGTGATACTTCGGTCCGATTTTCGTTCCTCTGGTGATCAGCGTAAGGATGGTGACGATTGGAACCTCATGTGTTCTTTCTATCCCAGAACCCAATTGGTTCAGTTTAACGCAATGGAGTTTTACCAGAAGGCCATGAAAGAAAGTGATTCATTAGATGAAGGAATGGATCGTCTGTATTCGAGAATTGCATCACTTCTAATTGAAAGCTTGGATTCCGTAAGAAGCCTCACACCTGTGTTCAAAGGTGATAAGAGCCAATTGGAGGCACTGTACCGATGGGCTTTGACATTCCCTGGAGGTGGTCTAGAGGATCTCTGCTCAGATTCATCATTTGTGGAGCAAATCGTCGCAGCAAAGCTAGAGAGAAAGATGTATTCTTAGAAGCCTAGGTAGTTCATACTGAAAAATGTCCTTTGAGCGAACATTACGAGATTTCTGGGGTACCCATCTTGGCGAGTGCAGTGTCCCCGAAGGGGCGAGTTTCTACTGTCTGAGGCCGAAAGGCCGAGTTTAGAAGGTCGAACGCAACGAGCTTTAGAACGGGTCAGAAAGGTCGTTCAGAGAGCGAAAAGGGGCATTTTTCAGTGACGACTAGGGTGAATATTTGCTAATCAATCTGGACATCTATCGGGTTGGGGATTTTGGTTTAGGAAACACGCAGTTGAAACTTGGAAGGATCAATTGATTGAGTTATGTTTTGGAAGCACCGGTCGCTATCATGAGCCCGATCTCCTCCCTCCTTGCCCCACTACCTTCAAACATGCCGACTATTCTGCCTTTAGACATGACGGCAATCCGATCACTCAGTGCCATGATCTCGTCAAGATCCTCGGAAACGAGAAGAATAGCGGAACCTGCTTCCCGCAGCCGCATGAATAGTTCCCATGTATGACCGATGGCTTTTGCATCGAGTCCCTGGGTGGGATAGATGGCCACAATACATCTCGGCATCTTCCACGTCTCTCGTCCCAATATGAGTCGCTGGATGTTTCCTCCAGAGAGTATCCGTGTCTGGGACTTCCAGAGATCGGAAACAAGGGCCCCGAATCTGGATACGATCTCTTCCGTGTGCCTTGTTATATGGGATATGTTTAGGAAAGACCTTTTTGAGAACGGAGAAACCCTGATATCTTTCAGGACAACGTTCTCCGCGGCTGTCATGGGCTCGATCACACCCATTTCGCGTCTTTTCTCTGGAATATGCGAAACACCCGCCCTTATTATTTCCCCCGGCCTATGGTTTGTATAGTCTTTTTCGCGAATGATCACTTGGCCTTTCGTGGCCCTCCTCAATCCCGTGATGACCTCGGCCAGTTCGCTCTGACCATTTCCGGAAATCCCTGCAAAACCCACTATTTCACCTTCCCTGATGGAAAAGGAGACCCCCTGTAGAGCGGGTTCTTCATCTGCTGCAAGCGCCTCAAGGTTCTTGACCTCCAACACAATCTTATCGGACTTGACCGGTTTTCTTTCAAGATGAACAGGGGTGTGCTCACCAAACATGAGCTTCACCAATTCTGTCCTATCCGTTTTGGCAGTCTCCCTGGTCCCCATGGACTTCCCGAGACGGAGAACTGTAACACGATCTCCTACTTCCAAGGCCTCTTCGATCTTATGGGTGATGAAAAGAATCCCATACCCCATCTCTGCCATATTTTCCAGGACCTCGAACAGCCGTTCGGCATCGGCAGAGATGAGAGAGGTAGGCTCATCAAGAATCAGGATCTCCGGGTCATGGTAAAGTACCTTGATGATCTCAGCTCTCTGCTGCTCCCCGGCAGAGAGATCTTCTACTCTGGCTAACGGGTCAATGGACAGTCCGTACTTCTCTGACAACTCCCGTACCCTATCTTCCACTTCGGGGAGGGGAAAGGAGAGGTCGGATGAAGAGAGCCCTAGTGCAATGTTTTGCGCCACGGTAAAGGGTTTCACCAGCGCCAGCTCTTGGTGAACCATACCGATGCCATGTCTGATGCCATCTCTCGGTGATTTCAGGGTCACCGGATTTCCCTTCACGTAGATCTGGCCCTCTGACAGCAAATAGAATCCTGAGAGGCAGTTTGCGATAACGGTCTTTCCGGCTCCATTCTCTCCCAGCAGCGCATGGATTTCACCGGCCTGGATATCGATATCTATGTGATCGAGTATGAGATGCTCCCACACCCCAGGAAAACCCTTACAGATGCCTTTCCCCGCAAGGATTATGTCGAGTTTACCCTCCACTGGATCGCTTTTTTCCTTCAACATTGAAAATCCTTTTGTCTCATTCACGTTCATAGGGAATTCCCATGGCCGCAGGAAAGCGAACTCGCCCAATGACCCCAGTTACGACAAGCAGCGTAACGACATAGGGCACCATAGATACAAACTGCCATGGGATGACCTTTTGAACAGCCGGCATGGTTGCAACCCACACAGCAAGGTTGTCAAAGAAGCCGAATATGAAACCGCCTAGCAGGACCAGCAGTGGATTCAGTCCACTGAATACGACGGTAGCCAGAGCGATAAAGCCTCGACCAGCAGAAATCTCCTTTGTTACCGACCCTAACCAGTCTATGCTAATATAGGCCCCTGCCAATCCTGCAAGAGATGCTCCCGCCGCCGTTGACAACAACCGAAGAAGATGGATATTGATTCCTGCCACGTCAGCAGCTTGAGGGTTCTCACCTACCGCCCTTATCTTCAGGCCAAGCTTCGTCCTATAAAGCAGAACATAAATGACAACCGGCAGCCCAATTGCCACGAAGATCATCGGGCTGAAATCCCCGAGAGGCGTTGAAATATCAACCATCCGGGCCTCTTCGGCCACGGCATGGTGTCCGGGAACGCCCAGGTGGATCAGCCAGAACGTCACCAATCCAAGAGAAAAAAGATTGATTCCCACCCCAGCGATGAGCTGTACCCCTTTGAAATAGGTGCACACCGATCCAAAGATTAAGCCAATGGCAAACCCTGTCCCAACCCCTACGAGGAGACCCACAATAGGTCCTGCGGCATCAGCTCCGAGAGCGCCAGTCATAGCACTCATAAGGATGATCCCTTCGAGGCCTATATTGAACAATCCCGATGATTCTCCAATCACTTCACCTGCACCGGTGAGGATAATGGGAACCATGGCATGGAGAGACCCTAGGAAGATTCCCCATAAATACGCAAGATTCATAACCGCCTCCGATCTTCATATTATGACCGCTTCGATCGCAAAACGACGGGGGTCCCTATTTTCCGCAAAAAAGATAACAAGCGAATCAACTCGGGGATTGCCAAGAAGAGAACGACAATCCCTTCAACAACGCGGACCATCTCCAGGGGGACCTGAGCTGAAAGTTGCATCATTCTCCCACCTGCCAAAAGTCCTCCAAAGAAAATGGCGGCAAAGATGATCCCAATAGGATGGTTTCTCCCGATCATAGCTACTGCCAAGCCTTCAAAACCGAGTCCTCTGACCGAAGGCATGCCGCTGTAAATAGCGTAAGTCGGTGGACGACCCATTACATGAACAGCACCCGCCAACCCTGCTGTGAGTCCTCCGGTGATGAAAACAAAGAGAATAATCTTCCATTTTTCCATACCCGCATAGGTGGCTGCCAGGGGGTTATACCCCATTGCACGGATGTCAAACCCTATGACCGTTCGCCACAAAAGAAGGTAGACGATAATGGCTGCAACAAGAGAAACGAAAATTGCGTAACTGAGGCTTGTCCCCGGCACCAGCAAAGAGAAGCGAGCGGACTCAGCAACGCTTACTGTTTTCTCAGCCCTTAGAGGGTCAACAAGGATTTTGGCGATAAGATAAAAGGCAAGGAATTGAGAGATCCAGTTCAGCATTATAGTCGAAATGACCTCGTGAACGCCTCTCGTCGCCTTCAGAATGGCCACGGGTAGGCTCCAGACTGCCCCCGCAAGGACCGCAAAAATGAGACCTAAAGCAAAGCCTGTGGCAGAAGGGAGATGGAAAAGGCTAACAGTGACCGCAGCCAAAGCCCCTAAATAGAGCTGTCCTTCAGCCCCAATATTGAACATCCCCCCTCGAAACCCAATGGCAAAGGTAAGAGCGGTAAGGATGAGAGGAGTGGCATTGGCGAGGGATTCCGAAAATGCATACAGGTCACCAAAGGCCCCGTTGAACAGTGCTGTATACGCAGAAATCGGATCATAACCGTACAGCATTATGATGAGTGCGCCGACAGAAAACCCGATGGCTCCCGCGATAATTGTTTTTTTCAGCTCATCCATGTTTCCTGGAATCCCCCTCCCCCTCTCTCGGATACACAGTCCCCCGTCAAAATCGCCAAACACAAATAGAGGGGGAGAGCAGTTTCCTGCTATCCCCCTCTTATTGCCGTCACTCTATTTTGTCAGGGGATATTTGGACCTGACGGCCTTCATCTCATCAAGTGTGTTGGCAGTTGGCACAGAGATCTTCCCCGAGATAATCTGCTTTTCCAGATCACCTACAGCGTCCCAGATCCAAGAGGGAATTTGGGCTCTCATATTCTTCCAGTTAGAAACGATAGCAGCCTTGTCCTTTTCCGTAATCTTTCCGGCACCAATGCCAAATTCCATGAAGGTCAGAAGCTCAGGCTCTTTGCTTATAGCGACTCCCTGAACGTCGAGTCCCATGACAACAAGACCTCCTTTAAAGGTCCCTTTTATCGCTGCTTCTACGGCGTTGTAACAGCCATTGTCTACCCGTTTCAGCATGCTAGCAAGGACTCGATGCCCGTCACCCATCCAATCTTGATTGGCGTCCACCCCTATCATGAAAGGGGGTCCGGCTTGCTTGCCTTTTGCCTTGATGGCTTCGGTGATGGCCTGGAGATCTCCAATTCCTAAAGGTCCGGCGATATTATAAACCAGGCCCGCCCCCTGAGCGAGCATCGCCTCAGTCGCTTCCTTACCCTTGGCGATGTCGCTGAAAGTACCGGTATACGTGTAGAGCAATCCGGTGCGTGGATCTTTGCCGGTTTTCTGGGCGTACGTCTTGTTCCCCCAGTCGATTCCGAAGCGGTAGCCCGCTTCGAAATGGTATAACACGGGGATCTCGATGCCGAGGACAGCGCCGACATTCGGATAGCCATAGTGCGCCGCTGCCATTGCGGAGAGCGCCCCTACAAGGGCCGATCCTTCATTCTCTTTAAAGACGACCGACATCACATTGGGTGCATCGACCACGGAATCGATAATCATGAACTTCTGGTTCGGATGCTCCGCGGCTACTGTTTTGACCGCATCGGTGAGCAGAAACCCGACCGCAATAATGAGATCAAAGGAACCCGATCTGGCCGCGTTCCGAACATTGGGAAGGTAATCAGATGCGCTGGCACTCTGCATTTCCACCATCTTCAGACCAAAATCCGCAGCCGCCTTATCCGTACCCTTGAAACCCATATCATTGAAGGAGAGATCACCCCTTCCACCGACATCGAGAACCACCGCGACACTTCCTTTGGCTTCCGCAGGTGAACTCACGAAAAACCCAAATACCAGTGCAGCAGAAATCAGTACAAACAAAACTCTCCTAAACATGACAAACCTCCTTTCGAAACTTGGAGCCATCCCCAAAAGTGTATGGTTTTGCGTCGCTTTTCTCCTTTCCCTGTTTTAAGGGCGCAAATGACTTGGAACCTGTCTCACCTCCCTTCAACTCAGATTTCTGGCTCTCTTGGACCACCCTGAAGCCTCCCCTGTGGCCTGTCCATCGATTGAGGTATGGGCTCTGGAAAGAGCCTCACCGCAGAACGAGTCTCTCTAACGAACACGGCTTGCGAACCTTTCTAAGAACTGGTGGCTTACAGCAATGATAGATAATGCCCCGGGTGAATTGCGTCATGCCAAATTCTTTTTTCAGGTTCTGTCTAATCCGATTCTAGAGGATATAGTAGCGTTTTGATTGCCTCTCCCTGTTCCTTTCTATCAAAGCCTTTTCTCCATTCTGTTATGGGAAGTTTTTCGGTTACCAGGGGCTTGGTCTGCACCTTTCCCTTTTCAAGCAGCTGAAGGGCCATCTCCCATGCAGTCCATTTTTGACTAAAGAATCCTGTGACTCTTAACTCCTTGTACGCCACTTGCTCGAAGTCGATTTCAATCGGCTTACCAAAAAGCCCCATTTGGGTGAACTTGCCTTTTTTCCTCACCAATCTCAAACCCAGATCTGCTGCCGCCGGTGATCCGGAGCATTCCAGTACCACGTCAGCCCCATATCCTTTGGTCAAGTCTTTGGTAATCTCTCCTGGATCTTCCTTGTCAATGTTTACCACTAGGTCAGCTCCCAGCTTCTCTGCTAGAGCGAGTTTTTCCTCATCAACGGTAAGTCCCAACACAACAACGGTCGCTCCCTCCGTTTTACTAATCTGTGAGGACAAAAGTCCTAGGGCACCAGGACCAATGACCACAACGACATTACCAGCCTGAATGCCGGTTTGTTCAACGGTCCCATGGACCGCACAGGAAAGTAGTTCGGAAAGGGCACCCGATTCAAAATCCACATTATCCGGAAGACGGTGGACTATGTCCTCTCTTACTACACAAAACCTCGTAAATGCTCCGTTAACTCCGTAGCCCAACCCCACGCGTTCCGGACAAAGGTTATAATCACCCGTCCTGCAATATACACATTTGCCACATACCTTAGCGGCTGTTTCCGATGTTACTCTCTCGCCCACCTGAAATCCAGTAACATTTTTTCCGACCTCTTTGACCACCCCGCAGAACTCGTGCCCCAGGACGACAGGAGGATGGGACTGGAATGTGTCATGGTATATGTGAACATCGGTACCACAAATACCCGCTGCTCTAACTTCGATTTTTACCTCATCGGCTCCAGGAAGGGGCTCTGGAACGTCCCGGATTTCTACGTTTCCTTCGCCTTTCTGGTATTTTACGACTGCTTTCACTCTACCTCCTTTTTCTCACTCAACACGGTGTGCCTGGCTGGCTTCACAATATCCTCCGCCACCCTTCCCTAACAATCTAATCAACACCCCAAGCTTGGGTAACGCCTCACCTACTTTCAGGGATAGCTCCATTCATCACTGAAAGGGGCACCCCTTCTTGGGTCTCCCTATCTGATGCAATCAGGAAGGGTTTAATGATGTGCGCCGCAGTCTCCATGTCACCCCGGAGGGCTTGCACGATTTCTTTTTTGTCCCGTTTCACGAGGGCCTCAAAGATCGCTTGATGGTATCCCATCGCCACCGAGAGGTTCTCGGGTTCGTGGGTGTGTATGTACAGATAGGGCCCGATGCGAGCCCACAGCCTGTCGATGATCTCAAGAAGCATGGGTGATTCGGCAAGGGCATACAGAGTAAAGTGAAATTGACTATTCTTGCCCAGGTACTTCTTTGCATTCTGAACGCAACCGTTCATGTCTGATAGCAGCCGGTCCAGTTTGGGCAGAGCACTCGCCGGCCGCAAATCACAGGCTCTTTCCACCGCCATAGTTTCCAGCACAAGCCTGATGCGTAAAACCTCTTCCATTTGTGAGGGCGTCAAATTGTTCACTCGCATGCCCTTGTTACTTTCGATAACGATGACATTTTCAGACTCTAGCTGCCAAAGTGCTTCTCGCACCGGCATTAGGCTCACACCGAATCGCTCCGCCAGATCACGGAGGCTGATGTTCTCTCCCGGCAAAATCTCAGCGCAAATGATCTTTTCTCTCAGCTGATCATAGACCAACTGCCGCAGTGTTCTGTTTCTTATCTTCTCGATTCTCACTCAGCTACCGGCCTATTGTTATATGTGATTACATATATAACCAACGCTTCATTGTCAAGTCGGAACTGACCTATCTTGGCCGAGTCAGCTGCAGTTCTGGCAATAATGCTCCGCTTTTCAAGCAGAATCCCTAGAATTGGCGGAAAATCTTGAATTCACGTGACTTGACAACACGGGTCGAATATGTGATCACATATAACAGAGAATTTCTGTTCTGTTGGCGGCTGATTTAGATCACAGGTGTTTTTAACAATGTTACAACGGGTTCGCCGTTGGTTGGAGGCAGAACAATGGCTGGAAGAGCAACAAGGGACCATCTCATTCGGCGTGGGTGGATCAAGCTCCTCGAAATCAAGGACTCAGACGTCCGTATCATGACCTTGGAGCAATGCCGTGATGCTGTGGACAAGGGGATTCACATCGGGGGTGCCTTTTCGGCAACGATTCCTCTTGTCTCTCTTTTTTACGGGGCAGTGATGCGGTTTGACGTTGTCAACCCGACGAGGCGAGGCCAGGACATGTTTGTACTCAGCAAGGGTCATGCCGTGGCCCCCATGGCCTCAATCTATGCGGATCTCGGCTATTTCGACCGATCGGTGTTGAAGAATTCGAGATCCCAAGAGAGCATTCTCAATGGCCACCCAGGGCCGATTCTGCCAGGCGTTCATATCTCAACTGGCCCCCTGGGCCAAGGCTTGGGCGTTGCGCAGGGATTTGCCCTGGTAGGCAAGAAGAGCCCCAATTTTGACGTATTCTGCATAACCGGCGACGGGGAGCTTCAGGAGGGCCCGATCTGGGAAGCCGTCATGTTCTCGAGTTACAAGAAACTCGACAACCTCTGTGTCTTGGTCGACAAAAATGCGGGCCAACTCGATGACACCAAGCAGCTCATTTTCCCCCTGCTCAACCTGGATAAGCGATTGGCATCCTTTGGCTGGCGGATCTATAACGTGGATGGGACCCAATATGGGACGGTCTTGGAGGCCCTTGAGGCATTTAAGTATGCCCCTCGGGACGGACGCCCGACGGTCATCATTTGTCGGACGAGAAAAGGGTATGGTGGGTATTCTGACTTCATGGTTGGCCACAAGGTGGAAATACCGGACCCTCTGATAGAACAGGAGATTGCTTTGCAGAGGCGGAGGCGAGAAGATCGCGTCTCTGAATTTCTCGATTTTTTGAGTGAATTGGATTCGAGAGCAGAGGAGAGCACGGTTCGTGAGAAGCTGCTGGCGGTGGCCGGAGGGATGAACCTCGATATTGTTCTCAAGGGCGATAAGGCCAGGGAAATCAACCCCCGAGTCGTTCAGGTAACGACAAAGCGTGCGCCCCAGCGGGATAAAAAAATCGCATATGATGCCAATCAACTTCCTCGATTGGACACATCCAAGGAGTATAGTGCGAGCAGCGTCGTCACCATGGCCATGAAGGTTTTTGCCCGAGACCCCCGGGTCGTATCCATCGACGCCGACCTGGGATCAACAAGCGGTCTTGAAGCCGGTGTGGGGTTTGTGGATATGGGAAGGGCCTTGAATGTGGGAGTCGCCGAGGCCAACATGATGTGTATCGGGGAGGCTTTTGCGGCAATGGGTTACAATACCTGGGTGAGCACATTCTGTCCCTTCTTTGATTGGAAGGTCCTGCGAAGAATCGCCATTGGCTACCAGGAGAGACTCGAGGCCATCGGGATGGCCGAGGGGTGGCTCAGCGATGGACACGGCCTGGATCTTACCCTTCTTGCCACGGCGCCAAACTTCGAGACCAAAACCAACGGCGCGACCCACATGGGCAATGACGATATCCAGGTCTTTGATGGAATCGCCCATCTGAAGATCATCGACATCTCCTGTCCCAATCAGCTGCTCGGGGTGATGAAGTGGGTCATGGAAGGCAACAAGGGGCTGGTCTATGCCAGAATCATGCGGGCCCCTTCGGCAGTCATCTATGATCATGACGTTGTGTTTGAATATGGCAAGGGACACGTTCTCAAGGAGCACTCGGACGAAGGGGCTGTAATCATCACCAGCGGCCGTGGGGTCCATGAGGCGTTGACAGCCGCCAAGGAACTCGAGGAATCGGGTGTGAGTGTGGGGGTTGTGGATATGCCATCGATCGATGAACAGCTCCTGCTGGATCTCTATGATTCCGGCAAATTGATTGCCGTCGCAGAGCAGAATAACGGCTATATCTGGTCCGAGTTTCGCAAACTCCTCTTTAAGTCGAAAGAGACGATCGACACGACACGGCTTCTTCCCATCAATACCCTTGACCCCGAGGGACGGCCGCAGTTTGTCCACTCGGCCACTTACCCCCAACTGCTGAGCCAGTTCGGATTGGCGCCAAATCAACTCGCGGAGACAATTAAGAGGAGAATCAACACCTAAAGGCTTTGCCCGATACGCCTTGGACTTTACCGTTCCTATTCAATTCCAAGTTCTTTGACTCTTTCCGCCGTGGGGATTCCCTCCTCTGACCATCCCCTTAGTTCGTAATACTCCCCGAGCATCTTCTCCAGATGGGGCAGCATGCGATCAGCGCCTCCTCCCTTTCGGCTCCATGAGAGAATTCTTGAAGAAATGGTGTCATCCTTCCGACTGACTCCCAGACGCGTGTTGTAGAGTCTCTTCATATTGAAGAACTTTTCGCCGATTCGCATGAGATCTGTCACGGTGTATTTTTCTCCCTCTACCAGGCGTATCCACTCGGCCATATCTGAGGGTCCGATATGCCCCATGGTGAACTTGCAGATGCCCAGACTGTCGAAGAGGCCGAACCAGTCCTGCAGCTTCTTGACGAACTCCGCTTTCCCCTCGTTGGAGAATCGATCCGGAGGCCCGGGATATCCCAACTCGGGAACGAACCATCCCTCAACCACCATGTACCCGAGCGTGCTCAAATGATCTGCTCCCCGCACAGCCGTTGAATAGCTCAGGGCGAGGTCGAAATAGGCCCGGGGATCATGCATGGGGAATTCGAGTCCCTTGGAGTGAATGGCAAACTCAGAGGCATTGCCACCAATTTCCTCGGCCGCTTTCCGGACGCCCTTCCCCAGAAGAGCGCCGACTCCCTCCTTTTTTCCAATCAATTGAGTGGCTTTAACGACCGCCTCATGATTGCCCCACGTCAATTGCAACCCCTGTGTGTCGGCATCCGTCAGGAGTCCTTTTTCGTAAGCCTCGATGCCAAAGGCGATGCTCGCACTGGTGGAAATGGTATCGAGGCCGTAACGGTTGCAGAGGTCATTCGCGATAATGATGCTTTCGTAGTTATCGTTCAGGCAAAGGGCGCCGAAGCCGGCAGCCGTCTCATATTCCGGGCCGTGGCCCTCAAAAGCAGGATATTCTCCTTTTGGCATCTTCAGTTTGTTACCACAACGGATGGGACAGGACTGACATGCGGTGTTTCCAGCGCCATAATGGTCCATGGCCCAAATCCCGCTGGTGACCTTGGATCCCTCTTTCCACTCTGCCCCGCACCAATTCTTAATCGGAAGGTCTCCCTTGGCCTCTACCCCTTCCATCCCGCCAGAAGTTCCATGTTTGGTCATGGACTCGAGATTCTCCCGCATTCTTGCAGCGTGATCCCTCACGTTTTCCATCAAGGCTTCTCGATCAAAAAAACTCAGCTTCTGGTCGCCCTGGACCACAATGGCCTTCAGTATCTTTGACCCCATCACCGCGCCGAGGCCACATCGTCCGGCGGCCCGAGCACCAGGCAGGACCATGATGGAGGCGAGATTGACAAGATTTTCTCCTGCCGGACCGATGATGGCCATCTGCGCTTTTGGATGTGTCTTTTCGAGCAGAGCATCCTGCGCTTCATGGGTATCCTTGCCCCATGCTGAAGACGCATCCCTAACTTCCCCTTTCCCATCATTGACCCAGAGATAGACCGGGGATGAACTCTGTCCGGTTATATGGATACCGTCAAAGCCCGCTTTCTTAACCTCACCCCCGAAAAATCCCCCTACTGTGGCTTCCCCCCAGATCTCAGTCAGTGGGGAGCGGGCAGAGAAAGTTGTTTTTGAACCCGTTGGAACCGGGGTACCAGCCAACAGGCCAGGCCCCACGAAGAGCAGACTCTCCGGAGAAAGGGGTGGAGGGGTTCCCTCTCTGTTGTCATGAAAATAGATGCCCAGCCCACTGCCGCCCAGATATTGCTTCGCAATGTCCCCCTTGATCGTAAAAGAATCACTGGTTCCTTTTGTCAGATCAACTCTAAGAATCGTAAAGTCTCTCATGTCTCCATCCCCCATCAATTTAGCTTCAAATTATTTTGGTTAAGAAAAACCTCTTGTGAATAGAATCGTTGAATCTTCAATAGGCTCTTCTGAGAGCCTATGCCATATCCGATAGCATAGAGAACAGCGAACTGTCAAGAAATGATACGGCTGCCATGAGTTTTCCACCAACAGACTGCAAGCCTCTAGGAAGGTGTGAATGCCTCGAAACAGAATAAATCAAGGATTCCCCTCAGAGAGCTAAACAAAGTGTACGTTGGGGCGATATCTTTTGCCGAAACGTTTTTCTCCTTTTGCACTCTTTCTGATGTCCAGTGAGTCACTTCGCGGAGTAGTTCGTACTCTTCACGACGTCGGGCGTCGCCGTACAAAGCATATACATCGGTAACCCCGGCCTGCTTTGCCATTTCGACATCTTTCATCAGGCTGTCACCGACATAGATGCATTGCTCTGGCTGAGCGCCGATATCTCGAATGATGCTTAGCAGGATCTCTGAATTCGGTTTCAATTCTCCTGCCGGCGTGCTGCGATGCCTGGTGTGTCTAAGATCGTAATGCTCTGGCGGATATCTGCGCAGTTGCTCTCGCGTTAGGTTTGCAGGCAGTTCGTGATCAGCAGGCGAATAGAGATAGTCGAGGATACCATCTAAACTGAGATTCCTTATTCTATAATTGGTATAGAAAGCTAGCGACTCAGTGTATGCAATAATCAAGCATCCATTGTCTTTTAGAGTTTTCAATGTTTCCATTACGCTAGGATATAGCCTCAGATGTTTCTTACGGGCGATTCGGTAAGCATGAATGGCCTCGTCATAGATCTCTACCAGATTCCCTCCAGGATGTATCTCTTGGAGTGAGGGGAGTTCTTCGATTAGGAAAGCATACTCGGACGTTCCATGCTTTTCATGAACAGTCTTGATCTCCCTGATGAGCCTGTCCCTGGAAACTTTGCTATCTTCCACGAGTCGATCCAACATTGCGCTGAACGATTCATACCAAATGTGTACCCAGTCAAACAGTGTATTATCTAGATCGGTAATGACGACGGAAACGCGCCTCTTATACATCGTTTTCCCTCGCCTTGGCGTGAGGTTACCCCTTTCGTGCCGATCAATCTGGAATGCGGCCAATCTTGTGCTGGTGGAAACACCATGAGCCCTAGGAGAATTGGAAGGGTTGACCTCTGTCGACTAGCCGGAGCATGAGCCTGGAAGAAAGTCTTCAGATCCGCATTGAAGCCACCGCGCCCCTTAAATACTTGTCGACCCAACAGAGTTTCTTCATGACCCGGTAAGTACAGAGGATTTCAGTTGATTCGAATTGCTTACCCAGTCGGCACTGAAGAATGTCGTTCAAGTGTCGCCATTCAGGCTCTTTTTGACAGCGGTAATGATCGCATCATAGCCCGTACAGCGGCACAGATTACCAGCCAGTCCTCGGCGAATCTCATTGCGGG
>Ga0209636_10000730_pt1 | contig 32695 bp, 24 predicted proteins | sample DeeMarSWOR152_54_FD_187464 | JGI IMG/M metagenome (GOLD analysis project Ga0209636, IMG submission 187464) | Marine sediment microbial communities from White Oak River estuary, North Carolina - WOR-1-52-54 (SPAdes) (version 2) | ecosystem: Environmental > Aquatic > Marine > Intertidal zone >...
CCGTCGATAACCAGTACTGGTCTCGCGTGACGTTTGGCAGCACGGAGTATCTGGTCGTCTGGCAGGATAATCGGGCGGTCTCGTGGGACATCTACGGGGCGCGCCTTAATACTTCGGGAACACTGCTCGACCCCGAAGGAATTGCGGTATCCACTACGGCGAACAGCCAGCTTGAACCTGCCATGGCCTATGGTGGCACGAAGTATCTGGTCGTATGGGAGGGCGTTAGGGTGGATTCCGCAGGTATATACGGTACTCGGGTGAACGGATCGGGCATGGTGCTTAACCCACAGGGCATCGCAGTGACCTCCGCCGGCGGGCCGCAGAATGACCCTGCGGTCGCTTTTGACGGGACAAACTACCTGGTCGTCTGGGCTGACTACCGTGGCGGGCTCGGCGACATATACGGGGCCCGTGTGGACACTTTTGGAACGGTTCTGGACCCCGGGGGCATAGTCATCTCCTCGGCCCCGGACAACCAGCGCGACCCTGGCGTAGCATTCGACGGCACCAATTACATGGTCGTCTGGACGGACTACCGCAGCGGTCTCGGTGACGTCTACGGAGCCAGGGTAGACACCTCGGGGACCGTGATGGATGCCAGCGGCATCACCGTCTCCACGGCAGTAGGAAGCCAGGCGGAGCCCACGATAGCATTCAACGGGAAAGACTACCTTGTGGCCTGGGAGGACGCACGAGATGTGTCCTGGGACGTCTATGGAGCCAGGGTGGACGCCTCGGGGACAGTACGAGATCCCGGTGGCATTCCGATATCGATGGAAGCGGACGATCAGAGCTCCCCAGCAACAGCTTTCGACGGCACGAACTGCATCGTGGTCTGGGAAGACAGGCGTTCAGGGTCATCCTGGGACGTCTACGGAACCCGCGTGGACACCTCAGGAGCGATTCTGGACGCTTCCGGCATAGCTGTTTCGGCAGCCGCGAACGACCAGCTGTGCCCTGCCGTTGCCTTCAGCGAGGTAGGCTATCTCGTCGCATGGGAAGACGGACGGAGCGGGGTGGACGGGGACATATATGCCGCGCGGATCGCTACGTCCGGAACCTTGCTCGATCCTGACGGTATCGCCGTCTCGACTGCGAGCGTCGCCGAACACAGGCCTGCCGTGGCCGCTGGACCGGTCTGCGCCCTGCTTGTTGCGTACGAATCATTCACGCCGTCTCCTCACGGGGTCTACCGAGTCTGGGGCAACGTTTGGAGCGGTCCCACTGGTCTTACGTTCGCCTCCGCTGCGGCCGCCGCGGAGGGCGGCTGCGTGACGCTCTCGTGGCAGATGGGTATCCACGTTCCCTCATCCGGCTTCGTCATAGAGCGCGCAGATTCACCTGGCGGCAGGTTTCGCGCACTTGATCTGGATGTCTCCAAGGAGAGCGATGTGTCGTTCTGCTGCACGGATTGCACGGTGCTACCTGATCGAATCTACTGGTACATGATTCGGCTGGTGGGCCCCACCGGAGAAGAGGTCTATGGACCCATCGAGGTGCTGACGGCCCCTGTGCCAACCGAATACAGCGTCCGTCAGAGTTATCCCAATCCCTTCAATCCGTTCTGCACGATACTGTTCGAAATCCCGCGGGCGTGCGCCGTGAAGTTGAGGGTGTTTGACGTGCGCGGCTCTCTCGTGCGGACCCTCTTTGACGGCTTGAAGGGCGCCGGAGCCCACAGTGAGGTCTGGGACGGAAGGGGAGAAGACGGTAAGAGGCTCCCGTCGGGGGTCTATTTCTACTGCCTCGAAGCAGGAGATTTCGTTGCCACACGCAAAGCGGTCTTGACCAGATAGGAGCAGAGTTGCCGCTCGACCTGCTTGCTGTGGCACCGAGAAACGCTCTGAGCTTTCGGCCGTTGCATCGGCCGGTTACCACGGCCGGTGCCATGCGTTTGGCCGAGTGCCCGCTTGGGATAGAAGCTCCGCCCCCCTGACACCCCTTAGCTTTCTTCTTGCGTCTGCGGGAACGAGGCGTTATTCTAGTTGTTTACATAATCGGAGAGGATTTCGCCTCAGAGAGATTCGGCTCGCGCCCCTCGCCGCCTCGCGGCCTCGGTGTTTGCTCTGAAGCCGCAGGCGTGCCAGGGCCCGGAAGGGCTCCACCAGAGAAACGGATTCACTGGCACGGGAGGCGGCGTGAAGGCGACTCGCAATAGAAAGGCAGGCGCAGTTGAAGGGCCAAGGTGACGAAGACAAAGGAAGTGGTAACTCTCCGGAGACCACGTCTGCTCCTTCCAGGCCCTCCCGCGCTGACTCGGTAAAAGAGGAAAGCTACGCCGACGCGGTGCTCGCTCACCCGGACTCCGAGAGCGCAGCGACGCACGTGGCCCTCTCGGCGGGGAAGATAGGGCTGGGTACCTTCGCGAGTCGGATACTCGGACTCGTGAGGGACATGACGAAGGCGTACTTCTTCGGAACGGGGATTGCGGCGGACGCGTTCACCGTCGCCTTCAGAGTTCCTAACCTTCTCAGGGCTCTGTTCGCCGAAGGCACGCTGAGCGCGGCGTTCGTACCGGTGTTCGGGGAATACCTGGCCAAGAGGAGCAAGCGTGAAACGTGGATGTTGGCAAGTGTCGCGTGGAGCATTCTCGCCATCATTCTGGTCGTCGTTGCCCTCCTCGGAATAGCCGTGGCTCCGTACGTCGTGAAGATAATGGCGCACGGATACAGGCACGTACCAGGCAAGCTCGATCTGACGATTTCCCTCACCAGAATAATGTTCCCCTACATAATCTTCGTTGGGCTTGCCGCTCTGTCCATGGGGATGCTCAACTCCCTCAGGCATTTCTTCGCACCCGCGGTCTCGCCTGTGCTGCTCAACGCGTCCATGATCGCGGCCATGATTCTCTTCTGCAGGAGAGTGGGCGAGCTCCCATCGGAGCAGGTGTATGCGCTGGCCGTAGGTGTGCTTGTCGGAGGCGCCGCACAACTGGGCATCCAGGTTCCCTTCCTCAAGAAGAAGGGAATGAGTTTTCGTTTTAGACCGAACTGGCGACATCCAGCCGTGAAGAAAATCCTCTCGTTGATGGTACCGGGAGTACTCGGTCTGGGAATCCTTGAAATCAACGCTTTTGTAGACACCTACCTTGGAGCGCTCTTGAGACCTGGAAGCGTGGCGGCCTTAGAATACGGAAATCGCCTCATGCAACTACCCCTGGGGGTATTCGGTGTGGCTCTTGGAACGGCGGTGCTTCCCACGCTGTCCATTCAGGCGGCCAGGGAAGACTTCGACCAGCTCAGGGACACCTTCTCTTTCGCCGTGAGATTCGTCTGTTTCATCATGATCCCCGCAAGCCTCGGGCTCATCGTGCTGCGCTATCCGGTCATAAGGCTGCTGTTTGAAAGGGGAGAGTTCACTCGCGGCGACTCGGTCTCTATGACTTCGTGGGCACTCATGTTCTACGCGGTCGGGCTGGCCTCTTACGGAATGATAAAGTGTACGGTGCCTGTGTTCTATTCACTCAAAGACACCAGGACGCCCGTAAAGATAGCCGTCGTCGCGATGCTTTCCAACATCGTGCTCAACGTGATCTTGATGCAGTTCCTTCAGCTCGGCGGTCTCGCTCTGGCCACGGCTCTGAGCGCCACAATAAACGTCACTCTCCTCATGCGACATCTTCGCCGCAGGCTAGGCTGGGTGAAGGGAAGGGACATCTTCAGGAGCGTCGGTCGAATCGCCATTGCTGCCGCACTAATGGCCCTCGTTTGTTTCGTCGCAGCGAGTTTCATGGAAGTGAGATTCGGAAGCGCCACTGCAGTCCAGCAGGGCATACAGGTCCTGGTGTGCATCGTCCTGGGTGTGGGCTCCTACGTCGCGTTCTGCCGTGTCTTCCGGTGCCGTGAGATGAGCTTTCTCGTAGGGATACTGAGAAGGGACCGGGATTTGAGGGGTGAATCTCAGTGAGTACGCCGGTGAGTGTGACAGATCAGCTGAAGTCTATTCCTTCGCGGCCGGGGGTGTATCTGCTGAAGGACAGAAGGGGGAAGATAATATACATCGGCAAGGCACGGCGCCTAGATTCAAGAGTTGGCACTCACTTCAGGGGTTCGTCTCCGGATCCCCGACACGACGCGATGGTGAGACAGGTGAGGGAAATCGACTACATCGCGACGCAATCCGAAATAGAGGCGCTCATCCTGGAAGCCAATCTAATCAAACAACACAGGCCCAGATACAACATAAACCTCAAGGACGACAAGAGATTCCCATTTGTGAAGGTCACTGTAAAGGAGGAGTTTCCGAGAATCCTCCTGACGCGGACACTGGAAGAGGACGGTTCCCGCTATTTCGGGCCGTTCGCTGATGTGAAGGAAGTGAGACTCGGACTCAGACTCCTGAGAGGGGCGTTCAAACTGAGAAGCTGTCCGGGTACGGAGCCTGGCAGAGTTAAGGGCAGGGAGTGCCTGGACCACCAGATAGGAATCTGCTCTGCTCCGTGTACGGGAAGGATAGACGCTGAAGATTACGCCTCACAGGTGAGAGAGCTTCTGACCTGTCTTTCCGGACGAAGTCAGGAGGTCATCGAGTCGCTGAGCGAGGAGATGAAGGAAGCGTCCCGTCGAAGGGAATACGAGAAATGCACCAGGCTCAGAGATCGACTGAGGGCCGTCGAGAGCGCTCTCAGAAGGCAGCGTGTTTTTGTTCTGCGGGATTACGACTCTGACGTCTTCGCAGTGGCGCGGCACGGCGACGCTGCCGCCGCGGTGGTACTCAAGGTGAGAGAGGGAAAGGTACTGGGCAAGGAAGCCCTCGTATTGGAGGGCACGGCCGGCAAGAGCGACACGGAAGTGCTTTCGTTCGCCATGTCTCAGTACTATCTGAACGCCTCGGTCGTCCCCAGGGAGATACTGGTCCCATTGCCTCTTGGTGAGGAAAAGGGGACCGTGGAACGATGGCTTTCCGACAGGACAGCCAGAAAGGTTGCTTTAAGAGAGCCCAGAAGAGGGCAAGGCGCGGCCTTGAAAAAGATGGCAGCCGATAACGCGCTGCTCGCACTGGAGGAATTCGGGGCATCGGGTGGAGAGAGGCCCGGGAGACTGGCCCCGGAAATACAGGAGCTCCAGGCGGCCCTTGGCTTGCCCGCACTTCCGATCAGAATGGAGGCCTTCGACATCTCCCAGATCTCGGGCAAGCAGGCGGTGGCGTCTGTGGTGGTTTTTCAGAACGCAGAAGCCAAGCGCTCCCAGTACAGAAGGATGAGGATAAGGGGAGTGGTGGGTCAGGACGATTTCCGTATGATGCGGGAGGCGGTAAGAAGGAGAACCGAGAGGCTGCTGAAGGAGAACAGGACTCTACCGGACTTCCTACTTGTGGATGGGGGAAGGGCTCAAATCACGGCTGCCAAAGGCGCACTGGAGGCCGCCGGCGTGGAGGGGCTCGGTGTCATTGGGTTGGCAAAGGGTAAGGAAGAACTGAGTTTTTCATGGAAAGAGGACAAGTTTCGGCTCCCTGTCACGTCCAGGGCGGCCCGACTTCTTCAGAGGATGAGAAACGAAGCGCACCGATTCGCCATCACGTACCACAGGAAATTGCGCAAGAGGGAAACCATCCGTTCCGCACTTGATGCAATAGATGGGGTGGGAGTTCAGAAAAGGAAGGCCCTGCTGAAACGATTCGGTTCGGTGGAGGCGCTTAAGAAAGCGAGCGTCGAGGACATTTCCACTGTCGAGGGAATCGGACCGGTGCTTGCCAGTAGAGTCGCCCGTGAACTTTGGGGAACTCGGCGCAGATCACGAGAACGATCGGCCAAGCTGAGGAGGAGTTGACCGGCAGGCGTCCCCTCACCCATGTCAGAGGAGGAACCGCAATGAAGATTTTCAGGTATTCAACTATGGAAACGCGATTTGGAACGCTGTGGTTTGCAGCGAGCCCCAAAGGTCTCAGCTTTCTGCTTCTGAGGTTTTTCAGCCAGCGTCGTGCACTGCAGGAGCTGAGAAAGGTGAAGGGAGCCAAACTGGTGAGAGATGATAAGGCCCTTCGCCGCTTCGCTGCTCAATTGGGAAAATACCTGGACGGCCAGAAGGTATCATTTGATGTCGACTTGGATCTCAGCTTGGGCACGCCTTTCCAGCAGTCTGTCTGGAGACTGACCAGAAAGATTCCTTACGGGAAGCTTGTCTCGTACAAGAAGCTTGCCGAGCAGTACGGGAATCCCCTCTGTGCGCGGGCCGTTGGCAACGCCCTCGGTGCGAACCCTGTTCCGATCGTGATTCCCTGCCATAGAGTCATCAGAAGCGACCGCAGTCTGGGTGGATATAGTGGCGGGGTGAAATGGAAGAAACGTTTGATAGCACTCGAGCAGGGTCAGAAAGTTCTTAACTTGGGGGGAGGACGGTAGCACAGCGAAGTGCGAAATCCCAAGAGGAACGAGTCGGCGAAGGAACATGCCGAATGAAAGACATTCTTCTCAGAAAGCTCGTCGTGGGTGAGCTCGCCACGAACTGCTACATCGTCGGCTGTGCCACAACTGGAGAGGGTATGGTCATAGATCCGGGTGGAGACGCAGAGGCCATTCTGTATGCCATCGAAGACATGAAACTCGATATAAGGACAATACTCAACACGCACGGTCACATCGACCACATTCGTGCCAACACAGAAATGAAGGAAGCCACGGGGGCAGAGCTTGTTATACACGAGTACGATGCTTCCATGCTGGTGGATTCGGCGGCCAATTTGTCCTCTTTCGCCGCCTCCGCTGTTGTTTCGCCTCCGGCAGACCGGCTTCTCAGAGAAGGGGACAGGGTGAAGGTGGGAAGCATGCTTTTTGACGTTCTTCACACCCCCGGGCACACGGCAGGCGGCATCAGCCTGGTGTGGGAATCTATTGTCTTTTCGGGTGATACTCTTTTTGCTGGTTCCATAGGCAGGACTGATTTTCCAGGCGGCTCACTTGAGCTACTACTTCATTCCATAAGAACTAAGCTGTTGACCCTCCCGTCGACAACGACTGTTCTCCCGGGCCACGGCCCCAACACGACAATTGGTGACGAAAGGAAGTGGAATCCGTTCCTATGAGACGCACGTCTACGCCCAAAGAAAACAATCGGAAAAAGATGGGCCAGACGATACAGGAGTTCCGAGAGTATCTCCTTCTGGAACGTAGACTCACACCGAACACGGTTAGCTCATATGCCGGGGACGTAGAGAGGTTTCTGCAGTTTCTGGCCACGAGTAAGGGAAAGAGCGCCGGGGAAGCCAAGAGGGAACATGTTGCGGCTTACGTTTCCCGCCTCTCGAAGAGAGGTTTCGACCCCTCTTCTGTTGCGAGGAATCTCTCTTCTCTTCGCGCATTTTACTCCTATCTCATCACGTCGGGCTGTACAGAGGAAGATCCGACGGAGCTCATGGAACGTCCGCGACTCTGGAAGCGCCTGCCTCAAACCCTGAGCGTGGATGAGGTAACGAAGCTTCTCACCCAACCTGATTGCTCGACCACACTCGGTCTCAGGGACAGAGCCATGATGGAGTTCATGTATGCGACAGGATGCCGCGTCTCGGAACTTCTGGCCGCAACTCTGGACAGCGTTGATCTGGAGGAGCGTCACTTCAGATGTCTGGGTAAGGGAGGCAAGGAGAGACTGGTGCCGATAGGTTCTCACGCCTGTCGCATTCTCGACACCTATCTTAAGAAGGGAAGACCCAAGTTGGCAAGAGGCAGGGCTTCGGGACTTCTCTTTCTCAACGCAAGGGGACAGAAGCTGTCACGCATGGGTTTCTGGAAGATACTCAGGAAGCACTGCCTTCAGGCCCGACTTCGGATAAGGCCAAGCCCCCATGTTCTCAGGCATTCGTTCGCAACGCACTTACTGGAGGGAGGAGCTGACCTGAGAGTGGTGCAAGAACTCCTGGGTCATTCCTCTATCTCTACGACACAAATATATACGCAATTGGATCGCGAGTATCTGAGGAACGTCCACTCCCGGTTCCATCCGAGGGCAAGCGTTCCGTTGCACGAAGGTGATTAGCATCAAAGGAGGAAAAGGGTGACAAGACCAGTGAAAATCCTGCCGTTGCTTGCGCTGGCGTTCGTCAGCATGACCATAACGTGTGTTTGTGACGCGGGTCCGATCTTCGAGGAGAAGGGGACGCTCACAGTGGGTATTCACGGCCAGTACGGTCTACTTGTCGGCGATGCGACGCCTGCCGACGACTTCGACAACGGGAAGGGCTACGGGATACGTCTCAGATACTATCTGGGTCGCAACCGGGCGCTGGGCGTCTCGCTCGATAGACAGACCTTCACCGCCGCGAACGCTGGCTCGCCGAGTGAGAGACCGGAGGAAATGAATGTGGCCGTAATGACTGTCGATTATCTGTGGTATTTCGACAGAAAGAGCGACCTCACTAGATACATAACTGTCGGAGCTGGAGTTCATCATCCCAGCAGAGACTTCAGCGAGTATTCAAGTGGCAGTTGGGTGGGTTACTCGAAAGTCGGGCCGGACGGCCTTGTGGTGTGCCTGGGCGCTGGACTCGAGCATTTCTTCCATAGAGTTGTCGCCGTGGACTTTTCTGTCAGGTCATACGGTCTGTTTGGCCAGGACGGCGTGTTGGGAAGCGTAGAAGCGGCAATCGGGTTTAACTTCTACATAATCGACTAGGAGTTGGCGACAGTTGGGCAGCCAGGAATTTGCAGTAGGAAACAGAGTCGTACACAGACTGTTCGGAGAAGGCCTGATCGTTGACGTCCGCAAAGGGGCGCTGCACGATGTTCTCGAAGTAGTCTTCCCGTGCGGCGTGAAGAGAATAGTGTCCACCTATCCGCTTGTGGACCCGGTTGTCCAAGTGGAGGAAGGGGACGGAGCCACCCCGGAGCGACCCGGCAGGGCATCAGATGTGGGCAAGAGGGAAACACAGACCCTTCAGTCCCTGAATCGCTCCCTCGTAGCGGTGGCTGCCCGGGAATGGCGCAGCGGTGAACTGCTCGAATGGGACGAGCACTGCGCCGAAATCGTGAATGCGCATGTACGAGGAGAGTTCGGTTCACCAGAGGAATTCTCACTGCGGATGGAGGCGGAACGCTTCGCGCTGGATAAGGGATTCACTCAGCTCGTGGCCTTCCAAAACGTGAGAGACGTCGACAGACACGAACACCAGATTAGAGCCTGTCTGAAGGTCGCGAGAGAACTAGGGGGAAGGGCGCTACTTGCGGATGAGGTCGGACTTGGCAAGACCATCGAGGCGGGCCTCATACTCAAGGAGTACTTGCTGAGACAGCTAGTCAGGAGAGCTCTCATTCTGGTTCCGGTGTCTCTCCTTGTGCAGTGGAAGGAGGAATTGTGGAACAAGTTCATGCTTGAAGCGACCGTTGCCAGCGGGCCGAAGGATTGGGATAAGGGTGCAATCGTCATTGCTTCAATCGACAGTGCAAAGAGTGCCAAGAACAGGGAGAAGGTGCGTCAGGAGACCTTCGACATTTTGATTGTGGATGAGGCTCATAGGCTCCGAAACCACAAGACGCTAGCATGGAAGTTCGTGCACAGTCTGGACGTCAAATACGTGCTTCTGCTCACTGCCACGCCCGTGCAAAACGATTTGAGGGAGCTTTTCAACCTTGTGACGATTCTGAAGCCTGGCACACTCGGCACGTATCGCTCATTCAGAAAGCAATTCATGGTGAGGGGCGATAGACGCCTAGCGAAAAACACCCATAGCTTGAGCAGACTGCTCTCGGAAGTAATGATCAGAACGTCCAGGAGCCAGGCTGAAGTTCCCTTTACAAAGAGGGTCGTCCAGAACATTGCGTTTCGACTCTCGGAATCGGAGAGACTCCTCTACGACTCCGTGGCCGCACTCGTTCGCGAGCTACTGAGCAGCAAACAAACGGAAATCGAGAGACAGTGGTACTTCACACTGCTGGTCCTTCAGAAGGAGATCGGAAGCAGCAGCTTCGCCGCCCTGCGTACCCTTGAGCGCATATGTTCCAGTGCGAGGTATAGAGCTGCCAGAGGGCGGTTCGAGGAGCTTCACGAAATGGCCAAGAACATAGAGTTCAACTCCAAGTGCGACGGCCTACTGAGCCTTCTGGAACAGAAGAAGGAGAAGGTGATAGTCTTCACGCAGTTCAAGAGCACACTTGATTACCTGAGAAGTGTTCTGGAGAAAAGGGGGGAGTCGGTGTCTGTCTTTCACGGTAATCTCTCGCCGGGCGAGAAAGAGGGGGCGATAGCCAGCTTCAAACGTACCGGCCACGTGCTTCTGAGCACGGAAGCGGGAGGCGAGGGGCGAAACCTCCAGTTCTGCAGGAGGGTGGTCAATTATGACCTGCCGTGGAATCCGATGCGCATAGAACAGAGAATCGGCAGGGTACACAGGCTCGGCCAGAAGCAGGACATCCACATCTTCAATTTCACGACCGAGGATACGGTCGAAGCCTACGTGCTTGAGATATTGCACAAGAAGATAAACATGTTTGAACTGGTAGTCGGCGAAATGGACCTGATTCTGGGCAGCATGGAGGACAAGCGCTCTTTTGAGGAGATGGTGTTCCACATCTGGGCAATGTCCAGGAACAACGAAGAGGCAAAGCGTCGCTTCTCGTCCTTTGGGTCCAGGCTTCTTTATGCCAAGAAGCGATACGAGAAGGTAAAAGATCTGGACAAGAGCATCTTTGATGTCGAGACAGGAAGGGAGCCAGGATGATTCCCGAGAAGGGAAAGCTGCAGGAATTCGCCCGCGACCTGCTCACTCTTAGAGGTGCCACGGTCAAGAAGACAGGCAAGCAACTGCTTGAGGTCGAGCTCGGCTCCGAACTCAAGAAGAGATTAGGGCGGGGAAGCGTCCTTCTGGCGTTTTCTGAGGAGACGGCTGCCCGAATCCGCGAAGCCGAACTTGTCACACCTGGGAGCTACTTCTTTTCGCTTCTCCTCTCCCTGGCAAGGGAAATGGGCCCCGTTTGCAGGAGGGTGGCAAAAGAAAGAACAGGAGGCGCCGGCGCATTCGTCAAGCTGATGAATTTTGACAACTTTGGTGTTGAGATTGTCGAGAGAGAACGCTATTATCATTTGTTTGTGAGATTTCACTTCCTTGTTTCCTACTGCACTGTGGACTCGAACCACGAGATAAGGAACGTTCTCTATGATATCACCCTCAGGCAGGTTTCTTCCGAATCGGAGGAAACCTGGGAGAACGTGCGTTTTCACGAGTCCGTCCCGAAGTGGCAGAGTCTCGCGTCGGTGGGCCAAGACGAGCTGGTATGGGCTCTCAATGAGGCCGCGTCGTATGTTGTTGCGCGGGTCAGGCACAAGGTGTTTGCGCTCAAGGCCCGAAGCAGCACACTGTTGGAAAGCGAGCTGAAGAGACTGGAGGATTACTATAGAAACCTCATTCAGGAAGAGGGTCCTTACGGCATCGAAGGGGTGAAGAGACATCCTCAGAACAAGGAGCAGGCTGAGAGCTGCAAGGTTGAATGGCAGCGAAAGGCAGCAACAGAAGCATTGCGTTTCTGGCCGAGAGTTCGGTTTTCGCTTATAGGACTTGAGGAGATCACGGTGCCTAGGACAATTCTGACGCTAAGGGTTGACAAGCCCCCATTCACCGAGTTCTGCGGCCTTTTCGATCATGCTTCGGGTAGAGCGAAGGGCGCCTTTTGCTGGGGCTGCAACGGACTGACGACCCACGTCTGGCTCGATCGGTCTGGCGCCGTCTTGTGCGAAGATTGTTTCTCTCAGACCGACAAGTAGAGATGATATGACTTCGCGTTTTTGGTATAATCGGTCTTGAGGCAGCAAACCTCAGACGTCGCAAGCCAAGAGGAGGGACATTACACATGAGGAGAACAGGTAATCTTGCCTTGGTTGGGAGAAAATGCGTGCTCTGCTTGCTGCCGTTCTTGGTCATTTTCTTTTTCTCCTGTGCCACATTTCGTACTAGCGACGCCGTAGATGAGGTTGTCAGGCTGAGGGAGAAATGCGAGGAGATGCAGCAGGCCATTGAGAAGGGCTACTTCGATACCTGTGCAAAGGGGAAAGTATCGAGGCAGGCGAGGATTCACAAGGATTTTGACTACTTGCTCACTCCGACGAAGCTGGAGATACTGGACAGGCGGTTTGCATCTACCAAAGATCCGGAAGAGAAGGAAGCCGTTAGCAGACTTAAACGCTTCCTCATCTCAAAGAACATTGGTGACAGGCAGTCCGGAGTCATCGACGACATCTTCAACTTCGCGGCCGAGACCGTTATCACGGTGGACGGCCACTCCGTACTTTACAGGCACTTGCCCTGGTACCTTGCAAATGAGAAAGACAGGGACGTCAGAAGAAAGCTGTATCTTGCCAGCAGCCGCGCGTTCGAAGCCGACAATGTTTTCCTGGGACAGCTTCTTACGATTCAATCGCAAGGGATCACCTCATTCGGCTATTCAAGCTACCTGGATTTCTTCGCTGAAGACAGATTCTTCGAGCCGGAGAAGATGAAGCAGTCAGCCACGGATTTTCTCGCCGCCACCGACAGCGTCTACGCCTCGATTCTAGAAGAGATTTCTCAGGAACAGTTCCAAATCACGCCGGCAGACTTGCGCTCCTACGATCTGCCACGCATATTCAGAATGGAGGAGTTTGACAGCCACTTCCCCGCGAAGAGGGCCTTGGACATCGTGGATAAGACTCTCGAGGCGATGGGGCTGGCCCTCAAGAAACAGTCAGGTCTCAGACTGGACGTGGGGCAGGGACAGGAAATGGTGACCGGTTCTCGCGTGTTGCCCGTGTTTGTGCCCTTGGACGTCAGGCTGGTTCAGAAGAACGTGGGAGGAGCTCCCGACTACGCCGCTTTGCTGCATTCGGCGGCCTTGGCCCTGCACTACTGTAACACGACCGAATCTCTGTTTGAATACCGCACCCTTGGAACTCACTCACTTAGAGAAGGTTACGGCTTTCTCTTCGAGTTTCTTCTAGATGACCCGGCCTGGCTGGATCAATTCGTGAAGATCCCGCCTGAGAAACAAGCGGCGTACACCAAGCTCAGGGCCTTCGCTAGACTGTACGAAGCGAGGCAAATGTGCGGTGCCTTTCTATTTCAACTCACCCTCCTTGAGGGCCGGGAGAGGGTTCACGACAACTTCTACGAAATCATGGCGCCTGTCCTTATGTTTGGCGTCACAGATCGTGACGCCGAGAGGGCATTACGCCTCAACGATTTCTTCTACGTGACCGACAGAATCAGGGGCCTTTTTCTCGAGCCTTACATACGTGAAGCCATGAAAAGCCAGTTCGGGAAGGAGTGGTTCCGCGACCCGGATGCGGGACGGTACCTCCTTGGCCAGTGGAGCGGAGGGCAAAAGACCGCTCTCTCGTCCGTAGAGAAGCAGCTTGAGGCCGACTCACACAATTGGAAGCGAGCGGCCGCGGACATAATGGAGATGCTCGGACACACAGACTGAAACCCCCTCTAAGCTGCCGGAAGGAGGTAGGCGATTTGCCGAAGAAGAGAACTAGGACAAAGATAACCAGAAAACAGATGAAGAGAGACCCTCTTGTGACCCTGTCGCTTAAGGCGGCGGACTTCGCGAAAAGGAACGCCCGAACGCTCACCATCATCGGGGTGGTAGCTATCGTATCTGCCATCGTAGTGGTCATGATGGCACGCGACAGGGCCAAGGCCGAGGCGGAGGCCCAGGTGATTCTGGCCCAGGCCAACAAGGAACTGTGGAGGGGAAATGCTTCTGAGGCGGCAAGCTACTACGGCGAACTCCTCGACAGATACGCAGGAACGAAAAGCGGCAAGCAGGGATTGCTCTTCAGGGGCGATGCTCTACTCGAGACCGGTGATTATGACGGCGCAATAACCGACTATGAAAAGTTCCTGGCGCGCGAGAAAAAGGATAAGATGCTTCGCAACTCCGCTAGAAGGGGTATTGCAACAGCTCTCGAGGACAAGGGCGAGTTCGCCAAGGCGGGACAGGTGCACGAGTCTCTTGCAAGAGATATGGAAGGAAACGAGGCTGCCGAAGAGCTGATGAGTGCTGCTCGATGCTATCAGGCGGCTACCATGTACGGACAGGCTATCGAAGTCTATGAAAAGGTCATTTCTGTGCACCCCGATTACTGGGGAGCCGAAGATGCCAAGGTCTCTCTTCAGGAGTTGCGCACGAAGCTAAGGCTGACCACTTCTGGCTCGAGTTGAGATTAGCTCACGCGAGAGCTAGGGTATAGCGACAACGGGCTACAAGGCACGATGCCGACCAAAACAATCCATGTTGCCATAGTCTGGCACATGCACCAGCCGGTCTACAAGGACGCCCGCACGGGCATCTACGAACTTCCGTGGGTGAGACTTCACGCTTCCAAGGACTATGTCGACATGGTTCAGATACTCCGTGAGTTCCCCGAGGTCCGTGTCACCTTCAATTTCGTTCCATGTCTGATCGAGCAGATCGAGGAGTACGCGAGGAAAGAGGCGAGGGACACATTCCTGGAAGTGTCGCGAAAGGCACCCGAGAAACTGTCCGATGACGAGAAGCTCTTCTTGCTCAGGAATTTCTTCACGGCCCATCCTAGAAACACCATAAGCAAGTATCCCGTTTACTACCGGCTGTACCGCAAGACTCTTTCCATTCAAGAGGAGCTCTCGAGAGGGAAGGGGACAGACAGATTCAAACCTCAGGACTTCCTGAATCTCCAGACTCTGTTCAATCTTGTCTGGATTGACCCGTCCTATCTGGCAGAACCTGATCTCAAGGCCATCGCCAGGAAGACCGCCGGTTTTGAGGCCGCGGACAGAGACGTTGTCCTTGACAGGCAGCTCGCCCTCCTGGAAAGGGTCATCCCGGAGTGCAGGGACGCACTCTCAAGGGGTCAAATAGAGATATCCTCCTCCGCGTATTATCATCCCATTTTGCCCTTGTTGTGTGACATGGCGGTCGCAACGCAGGCAACGCCGGATATCAAACTGCCCCGCTCCGAGACCAAATGGTCTGAGGACGCCTCCGCGCAGCTCGAGAACGCAATCAGCTTCCACGAGAGGGTCTTCGGCAGTGCACCCAAGGGGCTGTGGCCCCCCGAAGGTGGTGTGAGTGAGGAAACGCTCAGTCTGGCCAGCAAGGCGGGGTTTAAGTGGGCCGCGGCAGACGAAGACATACTCGCACGAGCTCTTCAGCTGAAGAGGGGAAGGAAGAGGGAAGTGCTACGTGTTCTGTATGCTCCTTGTGTCTTCAGCACGACTTCAGGACCCATTTCACTCGTCTTCCGTGACAAAGTCCTTTCTGACCTGGTCGGCTTCACGTACATGAACTGGGAGGCAGAGACTGCCGTAGAGGACTTCATCATTCGCCTTAAGAGGATAGCCAGGCACACAAAGCAGGCGGAGCCGCTGGTGACGGTTGTTCTTGACGGAGAGAACTGCTGGGAATTTTACGAGAACGACGGAAGGGATTTTCTGAAACTGTTGTACACAAGGCTGTCTTCCGAACCCTGGATTGCGACGACCACGGTTACAGACTATCTGGAGCGCTTCCCGCCATCACGCGAGCTTACGACGGTTCCTGCCGGCTCATGGATCGACAGCAACTTCCGCATCTGGGTCGGGCACGCCGAGGATAATACTGCTTGGGATCTCCTGGCTGATGCGCGCAAGGCACTGAGAGAGTACGTCCAGGGTCACCCCGAATCCGATGGGAGTGATACAGTCAAGGCCGCCTGGCGGGAGATATACGTTGCCGAAGGTAGCGATTGGTTTTGGTGGTTCGGTGATGACCACACGTCGGCTTTTGACTTCCACTTCGATTCGCTTTTCAGGAACCACCTGATAAGGGTCTACGAGCTTCTCGGCATGGATGTCCCACCGAGGCTGTACAGTCCCGTTCTGGGAGCTGCGGGCACCAAGCCTCAGGTGGATGCGGCATCACCTACGGGGTTTCTCAAGCCGGAAATCGACGGGAGGATTACTCACTACTACGAATGGCAGCTGGCTGGCCACTGCGATCTATATAAGGGCGGGAGCAGCATGCAGCAGGCATTGAGCGTCGTGAGGGCCCTCCACTATGGATTCGACGCCGAGAGCCTCTACATAAGGATTGACACGGTCGATAAGCCTTCCTCGCAGGAGTTCTCAGACATCACGCTCTTCTTCGAAGTAGCTTCGCCCGTAAGAGTGCGGCTGAGGATACGGCTGGGACCCGAAGGCGGCGACGTTGTCGCCGAGAAGAGGGACAATTCAGAGTGGAAGAAGATCCCCGCTCCTGTGCGAGCTGCAATGGATGAGATAGTTGAGCTGGGAGTGTCCTTCGCAGAGCTCGGCCTTGCACCACACAGTCTGGTGGACGCAATCCTTCTAGTCGTCAGAGAGGGAATGGTAATCGAAAGCTGGCCGGCACAGCAGAAGCTCTCCTTCGAAGTGCCGTCTGATGAGTTCGAAAACACTGTATGGACCGTGTAATGGAGGTGAGAAGTGAACGAACAGGGTGAACTCAAGGAGGCGAAACTCCTCGGAGCAGCCTCGTACATACTCTTTCTCTGCTTCCTGCCGCCGCTTCTGCTTAGGGAAAACCAGTTTGCAATGCACCATTCACGACAGGGTTTCCTTCTCTTCTGCCTTGAGATCTTCGTGGCCATACTGGTTTACATCGTCGAACATTCCCTAGGGCTTATCCCGGTCCTGGGGTTGGTCATCGTGGTGCTCCTCAAGCTCGTCACGGGCCTGGGTCTGTTATTCATCGCCGCCATAGGAATAGTGAGGGCGATCTCCGGGCAGTACTGGAGGATCCCGATTCTTGGCGATTACGACTCGCGGGTACCGTTCTAGGGGCCTCGTAACCCATACAGAGAAGGCATTTGCTGCCCGTTTTGGACGCCGCTGCCCCTTAAGCAAGCCGTGTAAATACCCTCAAGAACCCACCGGCAACAGACTTTGCGCTTGACTCCGACGTAATAGTGTGATAGAATGCGGGATAGAACGACAGGTTATACAGCTGACGGCACAATCTCACGGTTCTTTTGAGGCGTGTTGTGGGAGAGGACAAGGATTTCCGGGTCCTCGGCCTATTACTTCTGCCTGCAAGAGGTTTGCCCCCTCGTCGCACGCACGAGACGTTTCTTCGCCTCAACGAGGCAAGCTGGAGAGGTTTTGCCTTTTCCCACACGCGGGGATCTTTCGGAGGAGGCCGCGGGATCTTTTGCTGCCCGGAATTCGGTTCAGCAGGGAAGGCCCTGTAGACGCTGCTCTCCGGAGGGGTGATTACCGAAACGACTCGTAAGGAGGTCGCACAATGGCTAAACTTTTTTATGTTGGAGTGGTCGCGGCATTGGCCCTCGGCCTTGTCGCACCGCAAGGTTGGGCTTCGGTGCCGGACGTGGGCTATTCGACCACGTGGGAGGGTATCCCGGGCTCAATCTTGTTCTGTCCGAATGGCGATGGTAGCACTCTGGAGATAGAGATCAAAGACCAGTTCAACGCACCCATGGGCGGGGTTCTCGTCGATGTTCATCTCGCTATTGATTGCCCCGACCTGGCGTGCTGCGTGGATCTCCCGACTTGGTTGCCGGACACTACCTTTACTACTGACACCGCCGGGAAAGTTCCCATAGTAACTTTCCCTTGTGGCCGTGACCAGGCGGCCGACACCGCGTGCTGTACCATCCAGACCCAGATCGTGTGTCTCGGTGTGACGCTGTTCAGCGGGACCTACAACTTGACAACGCCTGACTTGTCGCAGAGCGAACCCCTTTACGTCTCGGGGACGGACTATTCGATCTTCGCTCTCGACTGGCTGAAGGACCGTTGCAGGTCTGACTACAACGCCGACGGAATAGTCGAGGGCCTGGATTACTCAATCTTTGCCCTTCACTGGTTGCACGTTTGCCCGTAGGTTGAGGCATCTCTTGCGTTGCGGCAGTGATGCCGGAAGAGTCTGGCAGGCCGCGTCCTCAAGTGTCTGCTGCGTGTGAACCTCAAATCAGGTCAACACGCTTCTCAGCCGCACGGCCCGCGCCGCCCCACGAACCTGCCCCGCAGCGCAGAAGGAGCTGATGCACGGAAACATAGTCACTTGACATGAAGACAGTTCTATCGAGCTAGGACGGTAGGGGGTCTGAGTCGTGTCAGACCCCTTTCCGTAATGCTTCCCGGAAGAACCGCCCCGCAGCGTCGCATAATGTCTATTATGTAAACCTACGACCCGAACCCAACAAATACCCACGCCCCCTTGCCAAACGGACCCTCCCGGCACCCCGGGTCCCATCCGCCTTCTGTGTACTATCTTACGAGGACGATCTTCCTTGTAACGGCAAAGTTGGCTGCCTCCAGTATACAGAAATATACGCCGCTCGATGCCGGGCGTCCGGTCTGGTCGCGTCCATCCCAGACAACGGCGTGGCGACCGGGCGGAAGCCTCCTTTCGGCCAAGCGACGCACCAGGCGGCCAGAAACGTCGTGGATTTGCACAATGACCGTCGCCTGTTGCGGTAGCTCGAACGTAACAGTCGTAAACGGATTAAACGGGTTTGGGTAGCTTGAGAGAATCCGAGACGCTCCAACGGGCTCGGCCGACGCGTCAGTGGTAGGTACAAGCCCCAAAGGGTTTCCAAACTCACCGATGGTCGGGAGGAAGAAAACGTCTGAGAACTCGGCTCTCATGTCCTGCGTGATCAGTCCGATCAAGCCATCCGTGGAGCTGGGCACCTGCTGGGAGGTGGCACCCAATTCGACAGTAACAGTCTCTCCGCGCTTGTAGAGACCGAGTCGCACCGGATACACGGGGGCCGAAACCGGAACCTCTGCCACCGTCGACCAGGAACCCTCCGATCGTTTGCGTATCTGCAGACGCGTCCCGCTCGCATCCACGAGCATCGCCGTGGCGTAGTTCTCCGCGTCCAAGTAGTCGAATATTACACCCATCGCCGCGAGCGGATCGAGTAGACTGAGGTGGACCCAGAAGGACCAATCATCCTTCCCCTGGTTATAACTCAGGACACTGGACTCCCCCACCGATCGTCCGTCCTGTCTGAAGATGCCCTCCGTTTCAACCCAGTCGGGGTTTCCCTCGAGAACAAACAGAGGCGACTCGTCCGGGTGCCGGTCCACCCCCAGGACGATGTTTCTCACAGCCACCTTTCCGTACGTTCCAAATCCGCTCCACGGGTCATCCTCCGTTGGTGTTGCGCGAAAGACAACCGTGTGCACACCAGTCGCGTGGTAGCCCACCGTGTGAGCCACCCAAGTCTCCAGCGTGAAGTGGAGGCCACCGTATCGATAAAGCAGGTTTCGATCGTCCACCTCGTCAAGGTAGATCTCGAAGGCATCCTGCGCTATTCCTTCCAGAACGTTCATCAGAACGTCCTTGCGACTCGTGTTCAAGCCATGATTCAGGTAAATCGTGGCATTCCGCTCCGCATCGCTGCTGCCCGGCTCCCAGACAACGCGACAGGTCCGGTCCTCCGGGTTCGACGCGATACCTGCCCAGTTGCCTCCGTGTGTCTCGGGCTCGGACGGACCCCATCCACCAACGCCGACGCCGTGGGCAGCTTCGTCTGCGTCGTCCGCGCCGACATCCACCGCGTCAGCAAACAGTATGTTCTCACAACTCTCAACGTAAATGCTATCGAACGCCATCTGTCCGAAGCTGGGAAACCCAGACCACAGAGGCCCAGTCGACTCCAGCAACAGCGTGTGCGTTCCGGCGCCCGCCACCGTGATTGTGTGCCGGTACCAGAGCTCGGCCGTGCGTCCATCGCCCGGGTAGGAGTAAACCTTCACAGCGTAATCGGGCTTGCCCGCCGGGTAGAGCCACACATCGAAGGCGTCCTGCGCGATCCCTTCTAGATGGCGGAGTGTGATGTACTTGGGCGTCAGCTCCTCGGGGCCCAGGTTCAGGTCGATGGTCGCCCAGGCCTCTCCGTCCCCGTCAGATTCGGGGGCATAGATGACTCGGCAGTCATCCACGTTGCCGTACGAACCTCCGCTCGTGGCCGGCTCGATTGGTCCCCACGAAACCATATTGTGGCCGGCCTCGGAGTCTAAATCGCCAATGTCGACGACGTCCGTGCGCACGCATCCTACCGCCGGCACGATTTCGAACTCGACGTCATTGCAGACCATGGCGAAAGCCCAAGTCCCTTGGTAGGCTCCGCTCTGATGAAAACTCTCCTCGCCAATCGCAAAGCGGCAGAGGTAGCTCCCCGGCGAAAGCTGCGTTTCACCGTGGCAGAGCCGTTCTATCTCAGCGTAGACGCCGACGTCGGTGGGTCCGACGTTTTGATCATAGGCGGGATTCGAATCATCAGCCACGACCGTCGCCCACGTGGGTGGACTGTCGCAGCTACCAGCGTCGCGCTGCGACACCCACCAAAGAACGTGGTAACTCCCATCCGTAACGAAATCCAACTCAGCATTCCCATAGGCATCAGTCAGGAGAAAATCGAAAAGCAGGTATCCCTCGAAGACGTAGCCCGCATCGTTCTTGTGCGCCTCGTAGTAAGAGTCGTCCCTGTTAGCAGGATTCGGCTGCACCTCCCACCAACGACCAGCGTAGCCTATGCGTTCGTTAGCAGCGTCGTCGCCGTCCGGCCCCCAAATAGCCTGCGGCTTCCCCATCAGCTTGACCTGATAGGCGAAGTTGGGTTTCAATCCGCACGCGCTCAAGTGGCCGGAGAAGTTGCCCTCACACGTGGGTTCGAAGATGATCGAAACGTCAGCGTCTCTGTACAAGTACGTTTCCCTATATGAATCGGCGTAAACGTTCGTGGCGATGTCCCTGTAGCGAAAGTCGGCGTAACCACACAGAGTGAGGTTCTCCATACGGTCGGCATGATTTTCGATGAGCGACACCGTTGAAACATCCGCGGGATAGTACACACCGTTTCCGTCATAATCTGTATACGCATCGTGATAAAGGATCCAGAAGTTAGAGCCGCCCGCCTGGTGGCTGTAAAGACTATCGTAGTAAGCCGTGAAGAAGAGGTCGCGCGTGGTCGTCTCTCCCCCACCGTCCCTCTGCTTTCCGAACTCCTCGAGGATGAACGGTTTCCCAATCGTACTTGCCGCGTCAGCGATCTGGCGGGAGAGCAGGTTCATGATAGTAGCGAACCCCAGGTTCCAGTTGTCAGGCCAGCTGTGCGCCGTCGCGAAATCGATCGTGGCGACCTGGTGATCCCGTATGTAGTCGACCCCTTCCCAACCGTTCAAATACCAGGGTCCGGATTCATCGTTGTAGAAACCCTCGATACCGGTCGTCACCATGTGGTTGGGGTCCAATCCCTTGATGTATGCGCTCATGTCCTCGATCCAAGCCAGGAGAGTGTTTCCGGTCTTATCTGAGGAGCAACGGGGCTCGTTGCCCAGCTCCCAGGCGAACACCGTGGGGTCGTCGCGATAGAGGCGGCCATTTATAGTGTTTACACGGGATATCACGGTGCTGGCGTGGCTCATGTACCAAACCCGCGTGCTGTCGTCCGTGTAGAAATCGTCATGAGAACTGGCCGTAGGGCTCCAGGCAACGTACTGATCCATGCCTCCGTAGTCGCCCCAGTTGTTGACCAGGGGCAGAATGACTCTCAGACCAAGCTCGGAGGCTCGATGGAGCACGTAGTCGAGACCCCGGAACACAGTCTCGTCGTAAACACCGGGGGCCGTCTGGAGGGCGTTCCAGCCGCTACCGTCGTTGAATGCCCAGGTACGGACTACCCGCAGTCCCATGGAGGCGGCCTCTTCGAGGACTTCGTCCACGTGAGGCCGTAGCCCCGGATCAGCAGCATAGACCATGAGATAGTAACAATTGGCTCCGGCGTAATAGAAGGGCTTACCGTCCACTACGAAGTTCGTTCCGGAGACGCCGACGAAGCCCTCACCCGAAGAGAGCCCGGGCGCGAGAGCAGCTGTCGTGGGCGTGGAAGCATACGTCGCCTTCTCTGAGATCACCATTCCCACAGAAGCGATGAGCAAGATGACTAAAACCGCTGCCAAGGTCTTCATTCTGATACCTCCTCCTGGAGAAAGACGAAGTCGTTGTTGGCTCCCCCGGGGCCTAGCTGCACGAACGCAGGAGCTCTACTGCAAGATTCGGCAGCCAGACGGCAAGAGGTCTCATCGCACACCGATGAGACCGTCTACCTGGGTACTGACAAGCGCAGTTACTGATGCAGCCAGTGGCTCGCGAAGATTGAGTAATCCAGACCCCCTACACACTCCCCACCTGACTCATTGCACAGCCTGTTGAAATTCGACCTGCTACCGGGCCTTAACGAAAGCCAATCAGTTGCAAAGACCGCGAAGTCCAGTGCTTCGACAATATTCACGGAAAAAGGACCCTGGCACATGTCGGGTGAGAGGACGTCCTTTGCGGGACTGTAGTATAACGTCACACCAAGACACATTACGGTAATCGAGGAACTGACGGACTGCTCTACAGTCGATGCATCCAGGCCGCCGCAAATGTTTAACTCAACATACCCGCTGGGATCTGTGTACCCTTCAACAGGACCAACCAGATGTACGCTCGGTGAACCAAAGCTGGCACTCACAAGAACACCAACCACGGGCGAATTGGACTCGTCTTTTACGTATACCTGCATATAGCTCGCGTCGCAGCTGGGACAGATCATGACCGTAGTGTCATCCACCGTGTTGCCCCACTGCACGTCTGAGTATCCCGGGTCCGGTACATCAGCCCAGAGCGTGAACGCACTCAGTCCGACCGCGGACCCTACAACCACTGCAATAAGGAAGCGTTCACTCACTGCTTAACCTCCTTCATCATAATCCTGCTCACTCCAATCGCCGGCTCGCTTTTGGGGGAACTCGGTCTCACGAGCTTCCGTCCAGTAGGCGTCACTACGGAGCTCTCTCCGCTCACCGAAGGAAAACACGCTACCCCTCAGGTTCGTCTGCTCTTCTCGCCTTAAACATAACGAGTGAGACAACAACCATTGCAACGGCCAGCAGTGTAACTCCCCAAGGGCTCAAGGCCGTTAGGCCGGCGGGATTCGTTCCCTTGCCGTTCATGCTGTCAGCCGCGGCAGCGATAATCTCTACTGTCGAGCTGTCTGCCGGATAATACACGCCAAACCCGTCGTAGTCTGGGTAAGTATCATGGTAGAGAATCCAGAAGTTCGATCCGCCGGCATCGTTCTCGTAGATTGTGCCGTAGAAGCCCTCAAAGAATTGATCGCGCGTCGCAGTGTCCCCGCCCAATGTTCCTTGAAGTGAGGGACCAGGTTCAATCTTGGCCGCGTCTCTATACTTACCGAATTCCTCCAGGATTATGGGCTTGCCTATCACATCGTGTGCGTCAGTGATATGCTCTGAGATCCAGTCCATGGAGGCCGCGTAGTCGAACCCCCAGTAATCTGAATAGATGTGTACTGTGCAGAAATCTATGTCGCTCACCTGATGATTCCGAAGAAAGTCAACTCCCTGAGAACCATTCCTGTACCAGGGGCCGGTGTCCTCGTCGTAGAAGCCTTCGGAACCAGTCGTAACAAGGTGATTAGAATCGATGCTCTTCACATAGGCACTCATCTCTGATATCCAGTCATTCATTTTGTCACCCGATGGATCAGACGTTGCCCTGGGCTCGTTTGCCAATTCCCAGGCGAAGACCGTGGGGTCGTTGAGATAAGTGCGCCCGTTGAACGTGTTGACCCGGTTGAGAATGGCAGAGACGTGATTCTTGTACCATTGCTTGATGTCCGTATCAGTATAAAAGTCGTCGTGCGAGGACGCGTACGGAGGGTTGCCGTAGCCTGCATCCCAGGCAACATACTGATTCATTCCGCCGTAGTCATCCCAGTTATTGACAAGGGGAAGGATCAGACGTATGCCCTGCTGGTCGGCCTTTTTAAGGACGTAGTCGAGCCCTTGAAAGACCGTTTCGTCATAGACGCCGGGGGCTGTCTGCAGAGCGTTCCACTGTGTGGCGCCGTCATTGAAGGCCCACGTTCGCACCACCGCGAGCCCCATGGCAGCTGCGTCAGCAAGAACCTCATCCACATGTGCAACCAGTGCGGCATCCGCGGCGTAGACCATCAGGTAGTACGTGTTCGTCCCAGCGTAGTAAAAGGGACGGCCATCCAAAGAGAATTCCGTCCCTTCTGCGCTGACAAATGTCGTCTCAGCAGCCGCGTTCGTTGCACCGGCGCCCGGAGAGCACACACACAGAACGGTCACAAGAAAGAAGCATCTCCAGACTCTCATCCTAGACCCGCTGTTTGCGCAGACACTCAGGGCTGATCTAGATCTTGGATAATCTCGATCTCACCCTCCGGAGCACGGAGCAGCCTACACAAGAACTTCGTGGCCACAATGCAGGTGCTAGCACCGCAGAACGTGAGCGTCACCTCCACCACGTTCGAGTAAAGGCCAGGAATCAGCTCATCCACCTGGACCTTGCACCAAATCTCAAACTCCCGCTCCCCGAAAATCTCTGCTATGTAGTATGAATCCTCAAACTCGGGCGCCGACATCCACCTGGGGTCGTCCGCTCTGGGTCTGCCGCCTCCGGCGGGAGTTAAGAAGTACCATGTCGGGATCTCTATCCCACGCCAGCCCAGATTTCCGTGGTGCGTGATGTGGCAGTCATAACGAAACACACCAATAGGTGTATTGCTGAAGCTCTTTACAACGGCTGGTTCTTCGATGACAAACGTACCGGGTCGCCTGACAGAGGAAAAAGGATTCTCGTACCTCTCAATATAGCAGGAAATTGTAATCGGCAGATTCAGGGTGAGTCCGATCTCGTCCTCGATACTTGCAGCGGAAACGCCCGTGCAAAGAAACGACAAACTCAGGAATAGTGCCAACGTGCCTCTGTTTTTCAGAAAGCAATTCATGCCTCAATCTCCTGACCCCGGAGTGGCGATCTCTTCCTCCCCTCGTGCCTCCCCACCCGGTCCAGCAACAAGCCCCGAAAGCTCAAGACGGCCTCCGTACCTACCGGCAACATCTCTCATCGTAACCGGCATTGTGAATCGAAGCTTCCATTCTGCCCCCTCCACAGGACCCCATCCCTCAAGTACGACCGCACTTGTTCCCAGATTCCCCGATTGAACGACCCGCCCGTGCTCATCTAATCGCTCCCACGTAATCCTTGATGGCGGGATCTCGTGCCCTCCCCCCTCCAGTAGAAGGGGCGTCGCTGAACACATCACCAACCACTCGTTCGCATTGGTCCACAGCCACAACGTCACCTCATCTTCAGTTTGCTGCTCACGTGGTCCAGCCGAAAGAGTAAGAGACAGCTCATCCGTAGAACGCTGAAGCATGATCGTCTGACTGTGGTAGAAGCTGAAGTCTATCTCCTGATCCGTTCCGATGAGTCCGGCCGTCTGATCTAGGGCGGTCATTGTCCTACCCCGCTGATCAGGAATAGCCGGGCGAACAACGAGCTTTCCGCGATACTCCCCTGCTGGATCCTGCCAGCTGGGGCTGAATGCTATCTCTACCTTGGCTTGTCGTGCCGGAAGCGAATAATCACCTGCAACAATCGGGATTGGCCCTTCCAACGGCTGAAACTGCCCGCCCGTCAGCTCGGTTCGCACCAGGAAACTACCTGAGGGGGCGCGGCCCCCAGGGCCTCTCAGCTTGACTGCTTCGATAGAGGCGCCCCATGACGGCATTCCCGATTGAATGGAGACTGATAGCTCTGTTTGCCTACCCAAGGGTCCCGAAGACATCTTCTGAATTTCCCCGGAGGCAGGCACCCAGTCGATGTCCCTCAACAGACGAGTCGAGGGAATTATGGTGATCGTGTTATAACCCTGATCGGGATTCAACTGCGGAAGATCCGGCACACTCTCGGTCTGCTGCGTCCCTGCTGGACGCTCTCCGCAGCAGAGAAGAACGAAGACAAGAAAAAGAACAAGGGCTCTTCCCTCTATTGCGGACTTCCGTCTGCTTATGGAAATATGATTGTTCACTCTGACATCTTCCTCCTAGAGCATTCCGACTTCCATCGGACTGATAAGGATATGCGGTATGATGAGGATCACAATCTCGCTCTCCTCTCTCACCGTCTCCGTGTGTCCAAAGAGTGCCCCAAGAATCGGAATGCCACCGAGAAACGGAATGCGGTTCGTCTCCTCATGTTGGCTCTCCGAGACGAGCCCTCCAATTCCGATGGTCTCTCCATTCATCACGCTGATGCGAGTATTCACGGTCCGTACGTTCGTAACTGGTAGCTGGTTCAAAGCGGTTCCGACAGCGTCTGAGACTTCTGCGAATATATCAGTAATAATCTCCGAAGATTCTCCCACGTGAGGGGTGATCTTCAGCGTGATACCCGTCGCGATCTTCTCAAGCGAGAAGTACGGAAAATTCACAGAACCTTGCACCAGAGAGAAATACGCTTCCTTCGCTATGCGGATTTCAGCTTCGTGCCCGTCGATGGTCGCAACCCGCGGATTTGCCCGGATCTTGGCCTGACCCCGCGCGGCAAGCGCCCTCAGCGCAACTTGAAGGTCAAAGGCATTCTTCACCTTCAAGAACTCGCCCACAAAGGAAGAATCGATTCCTGAAGGCCGAAACTTGGCGATCCTGTATGTGCTGGTTCCTTCTCGACCCAGCCAGCTCCAGTCAATCCCTAAGGAGCGCCTTGCCTCACTGGACATTTCAACGACCATCGCCTCGATCATAATCTGGGTCCTTGGACGGTCGATTCCGGCAAGATCTTCCTCGAACTTGTGAATTATCGACGACGGGGCGGTGATCGTAAGGGCGTTGGCCTTGGAATCCAGACTGAGGTACTGATTATATATGGCCGGGAGAAGCGTCTTCACTTCCTGGCACGTCAAATATCTCGGCCGAATTGTCTTGGTCACCGTAAGAAGAGCGAAGGACGGGCTGTCAGCTGAAGGAGAACCAACCAAGTAGTAGTCCTGGATCTTTCTGAAGCTGAATCCAAGGGGTGTGACGAGTCGCTCGAGTGCGGCCTCCAGCGGTGTATCTTGAAACTCGACAGTCACGTAGCCACTCACAAAAGCGTCAGGGACGATACTAATCCCGGTCAGAGCTGCAATGTCCGCCAATGCCTGTCGGATGTCGGTCTCGTAAAAGACATTCGTAACCGTGGGTCCCTGATCGCCAACATCTCCATCTCCGGTATCTGCACTGACCAAGAAGGGGCCCTCAGGGCCTTCCCAGTGAACGTCAACGTCGTCCTTCGCATAACCGGAGAGCGAGTCTCGAACGGCTCGCATGGCATGCTCCAACTCCAAGAACTTTGCGGTACTTCTGGGATAATAGTGCATAAGCGTCGAAAAGGCACGACTCGCTCTCACCGGATCGTCCTGCATCTGCCTGCACTTGCCGATCCAATAAAGTACTTCGTCCATTCTGTAGTAGGAATAGCCTTGCTGTCCGAGAGAGCGGAGAATCTCCACCGCAGCCTCGTAGTCCCCCGCCGCATATGACGACAGGGCTTCTTCGATGAACGAGTCCGCCACCTGGAAAGCTGCATCCGGTGTGTCCGACGGCTCAACCAGGACCCTACGGCTGGCGCATGAGAAGCAAGAGAGGACGCACAGCAACAGTACCAGGTTGAGAGTAACCCGACTCGCCCATCCGAGGCGATCTCCCCTCCCCGCAGACCGCACGTCTACTTCACATCTCATCCCGGCCTCCTTCAGTAATCACGACGGCACCTCTCTGGCCATCGGGAAGTGATTCTACTTAGGCCCCACACCACTAAAGAAAGAAACTGCTGCTTGCCTGGCGGACTTTGGCTGACCCGCGACCGATACCTCCGCCCTCAATCGAAATTCATCCTTGTCCAGATAGGGAAACGGCACGCTAAACACGCGTTCGACACCCGGAGGAAGAATCAATCCCATCATCTGTGAAATGTTCATCGTCTGAATGAGCTGCGCATTTGAGGCGCGCTCCAGTATCACCTTACCTGCAAGTTTGGCAGTCCGCCCTCCCCTGTTGCGCACTGATAGGACGGCGGCGGTTGGGTTCCTTTCGTCACCCGGGCCCAGTACTTTCAGCCCGGATATCTCCAGTTCAGGTGGAGAAGCTCCAGGAGGAACGGCTATGACCGGAACGCCAAGATCGGCCTCGGAAAGCCAGTTCGCCTCGTCCGTCCCTGCGGTCGCAAGAATCCGCACAGCGCACTGCGTTGCCGTTTCAAGTTCAGTCTCGGGAGACGTGATCTCGAGCAACACATTTTTCGTAGACCGAGGCCCAAGACTCCATTCTGCCGGTGACACGTGAACCCACTGCTTCGCCGGATCCACGATATCAGCATACGTCAAGAACCCGTTCGCCTCCTGCACAACTTTCGCAACAGAGGCCCTCGCCTCCACGGTTAACGTATCTCGGTTTTGGACCCGAATGGACACTTTGCGCGTCGCCCCAGGCGGAAGCATTACCTCGACATAGTCGGGACTTACCTCGACATCTATATCGAACTCGCTCCTGCCCAGTGCTTGTGCAGGTCCTGCAGTGCTTCCCGCTCTGGGTATGGAGATTTCAAAGGCGCTCTTCGTTCGCCACTGCCTGGCCATGAGCAATCGCACCTCTGCTCGGTAGTCGCCCGGACGAGGAGGAGTGTCAAATGAGCAGCGAAGCTGGCAAGAAAGTCCCGGATATATACTGTGCGGCCTTCCCAGGGCATCCATAGGAATCCGGGCCCGAACTGGAAAGCTCCCCCTCCGTTCGTAGAGAAGTATGTCACCCTCGAGAGATGCCTTCACGTAGCCTTGGTTCTTAACCTCTACGATCAAACCATACGCGCCCTGTTCAGGGGCAGGGTCAAGCGACAGACCCGTTACGCCAAGTTCCATCGGATTCCTGCCAGGTACCTCAACTTCTACCTTTGCTGAGAGCGTAGGCTGAACCATTATTACAAGACGTTCCCCCGCAGGACGGTCCACAACGTGACGCACCTGTAGGTATGCGTAATAGCCACCTCTTGCATCCCCGGGGAGATTTATGGAGAAAGGAACTGTTCTGCTTTCTCCGGCAGGTATCTCGACTCGGTCCGCTATCCGGATCCAGCTCGCGCAGGAGCGGGCTCCCTGGCCACGTTCCACGGGGACGGTCGTTCCCATTGGTGTTTGTCCGAGGTCCAGAGCGAGGATCTCGTAACGAGTCGCCTCCTTCGTACCCTCCGTCACGATAGTTACGGAGCTTTCTACAGTACTGCCAGGACGACCAACCAGCACCTGCGAACCCATCGTTAGTGCAAATCCGGCCCTTCCCTCTTCCTGCGCGAGCCCCACGATAGACTGAAGCACCATAATTGCTCCAACCATCAGGGCCGAAGCGAACATACGTTTCAATCTCATCTTCACAAAACCTCGCATTACTCGCATTACCTTAAGTGTGCCTAGGGGGCTTAAGCCCCCCAGGCCTGCAGTCAATCAATCAGGGATTGACGAAGTTGACGCTCAGAGTCGTAGTGTAGGTTCCGGCCAAATCGCTGATTCCACTACGGAGCGCACGTGCCTGGAACTTAATCGTTCCTTCAGCAAAAGCCGTGAAGTTTCCCGTATACACAGTGTTACCACCCGATTCCATCGGGAACGCCTTCTGGATCGGATAGAACGCTCCTCCGAAAAGCTCCATGACGTTATCGCTGTTAGCATCGTCCGCGTAGCATCCCTCGCAATCAAGAGGGATGTCCCCGTCACTCATGCGAACACCACCGTTAATGAATCCGCAGTCACTGTGGCACGTGCAGCCTGTGTTGTTAGTCAAGGCCACCGTGTACCAGGTTGGTAGCTCGGCGGTGCCGTTCAGCAGGTTGCCGTTCGACGTCAGTGTCATTTGGGCATTGCAGTTTGACTGAAGCCAGAAAAGCGCCCCGTCGAACGACTCGTAGTACCCTTCTGTGTAGGCGTCCTGTGAGGACTTGCCGTAACCGCTGTTATCCACATACAGCCCAGTCTCAGTGGAGTCTGTCTGCCGATACCAGTCACCGGTGCTGCCGACAGTGTTGTTAAACACGATGTTCTTATCAGCGTCGTTGTTCCACTGGACATTCGTATAACAGGGGATCTCCAGAGTGATGGTGATGGCCTGTGGGTTAGTTCCTCCAGAGGGGTAGACGGTCGCTCCCGCCGGAACTGCCATAAGAAGCAGCAAAGCGCCTGCCAGCATGTACCTAAACATTTTCGACCTCCATCTTTCCTGTTGCCGAGAGTGAGGCAACAGCTCGAGTAACAAAGATAATGGAAAGAACTGTGAAACTGATTGCGGCACCACGGTCCTCTCGACGCAGGCGCAACATCAATGTGTTGTTCGATCGCGTCTATGAGGCTTATGATCTCGGCCCTCGGATGTATCTACAACCCGTGTGCCGCCCCTCCCCAATCAACACAGCTTTTCTCTCCGGCTAATCACCTCCCTCCATGCAGTAGAGTCGAGAGCGCCATCCCGGATTCGCCTCCGGACTGGGGTTCTTGACACCTCAACTCAGACAGACACATCTCGAAGTGCTTCGACACGCCTGTCAGCAGCGGCAGCATCGCTTCCAGATCACATGATGCATATGTTCCAGCAAGGAAGAATCAGCACGCCAGCGCCCAGGCCAGGCTAAGGTCAGTAACTTTCGGCCGTCTCACAGTTACGAAGCTAGATATAGCAAAGAAGGTGCCTCACTTCTCGTGAGCGCACCTTATATGGATCAATTACTGAAAATGATAAAAGGTCGACCGGAGAACGTAACTCCTGGCAATGGTTGCCAGTCCGCCCCAAGCGTTATCATTCTTACCGCCGATGGAAGATGTCAAACTAACGTGTCAATCAGCTTGTATGACCACTGGAAAAAACTTGCGTCAATATATCACATATTACTTGGCAAGTCAAGCACGATCTTTCTGCACGCAGGCGTCCTGCCCGCTGTCAACGCGTTGCGCACTCCGACCCACGGATCAACAGCGCAACGCACCGACCGCCCGACCGGTGCACCGACAATCGCAGCTCCCCGCGTACTGGCTAACTCCTTTTCCTTCAGTATGTTAGCTCGTCTCAGCTCTCCGAGACAGAGATCTCAGACCGATCAACAGCAGCACTCCCAGCAAGGCAACCATCCACAGGTGTTCCGACACAGGCAACTCGAAGAGACGTCGCACCAATAGTTCTGTGCTGGGACTGCTCCCAGAAAAATCAGCTACCTGAAACCCGATGTTGGTGACTTCACAGCGGTCAGTGCCGTTAATGAGGTAGTAATCTCCATCAGGAGCGCTCTGACCTCCTTCGCTATGTGGAACGGGATTGTCAGTTATGTTGTACGCGATCGCGTGATTGAAATCCAACACGACAGTGACACTACTACCGGCAGGTATAGCGATCCAGTCGCTCTGCCAGAACGTATCGTTCGCAGGATCGCTGGGCGGATTGCCGCTCGGACCAGTGAAGCCGGTGTTAAGAAAGAGACTGACGTGGACCGTGCCGCCACCGCTCATGTTTCTGAAGCCGACCGCATACTTACTGTAGTTTGAGAAATCACCGTTTCCGTGCGACGGCAGATTCTGCCCATACACCTCACCCACAGGATAGTTGTCGCTCACCCCCGTGCCCGAACTGCCAAGATTGCTGAAGTCAAAGCGTACGCCCGGTCCAGGCACGTCAGTCCGCACGAAGGAACCCGGCCCATACCGTACGACTCCGAACTCGCCGGACATAAGAGCAGTGTCAGGCAAGCTAAACCATTCTGCAGCAGTTGATGCTTCGGGCACCAGGCTGCAACATATCAGCAGAAGATACGGAAACACTCGCAATCCACGTCGTGCCATACGCTCTGCCCCCCTAAGTGCTCACTCTTATCCGCTTTAAAGATATTCAGGCCCGCCACAGCGTCAGCACGTAGACGCTTTTGTGGCAGGCCACCTTCTCACATCTGTGCGCGCCCGCGTAAGCTTCCTCCACTGAAGGAAGCGACACTAGGCCACACGCTCCTGATTTGTGCATTCTTATACACAGCTACCGCTCTGTCATGATGAACGGAGCAAACCCGATTTCGCCGCTATCTCAGAAAGAGACTTTTCAACCTCCCCCAGGTCATCGCCTCGACCGGTGTTGGACCGGAAGACTCATGGGTTACACCTGGTTCAGACTCTCCAGAAGCAACCAAATCATAGTTCTGAGGCGGCGGAAGCATTAGCGGATCTGTCCACGTGAACTGAACCTGAAAACCACCGAGACTGTCGGCAGGCATTACGTACTCGCCGGGGTCGGTGGTCCGAAAACGTACCTTCCAGTCGTAGAAACCTGTCGAGGGTGCATAGTACGCGCTCGTCCAACTCCCAGGACCCGCTGCTGAGGAGTACTGCGCTCTGTCGATGTTGTCTGAGTTGAAGAAGATCCACCATTGATAGACACCGTTTTCCAAAGCACCAGGGGGTGAACCAGGCGGGTCGTTGTACACGCAGTAGTTGTACTTCCACAAGTTTGTTCCCGGATCCGCCCCTCCCGCCGGGAATGCATCACCTTGTTTGTACCTTATCCAATCAGGGGCTTCGTAGTGATAAAGGGCGTATCCCACGGCTCCCTGAGGCAAGGCGTCGGTCCCAGCGGGAACAAGGAGAAGCCCAACCAGCAGAGTGAGAAAACAGGACAATAACAAACGCGTCATGCCCTCAGCCTCCTTTCTCGCAAAGAAAAACCGCTCGAGAGACAATTACGGGTTGGAGAGGGCGGCCTCCGCCGCCCTCTCAGCCACTTTACCTTTTCATAAGTACGAGCTTGCCGGTAGCAGCATCCACGGGTGTTCTGAGCTCGTAGAAGTAGACACCAGAACTCACCCTCTCGCCGCGATCACTCA
>Ga0209636_10000732_pt1 | contig 32649 bp, 27 predicted proteins | sample DeeMarSWOR152_54_FD_187464 | JGI IMG/M metagenome (GOLD analysis project Ga0209636, IMG submission 187464) | Marine sediment microbial communities from White Oak River estuary, North Carolina - WOR-1-52-54 (SPAdes) (version 2) | ecosystem: Environmental > Aquatic > Marine > Intertidal zone >...
TTCCTATGTCACGTAGCGAAGCCGTATTCCGAGGAGCCGGATGCGGGAAATCCGCTCGTCCGGATCTGTGGGGGGCGGGCATCCTGCACAGCTAAATGTTCGGCAGGTGCCCCCTATCCCGATATTATCAGTTTTATATGTAGATTGCCCCACTATATGGGTTACGGTTGTAAAGTCGATTTCTTATGAAGAGCAGAATTTCCATGATTATTCGATAGGTTACGAAAATCTCACATACAAAAACCAGGAAACGCTGGATTATTTGGGAGGTCTCTTGATCGAGTGCGGGTTTTGGGGTAGGTTGATGGCTAATAATCCGGGGATTCAGTCAGGTTAGCACGCTTTTGGTTCAGTCACCGTTAAGGAGTGCGATCTCAAAGGCACGATGTGGTCAACCATCATCTTCAGCTGCTTGGCCGGCCTTGTCACGATATGGGGCATTCTGATTACCAGGATGTGGCGCCGCTCTTCCATTCGCTACAGCCACTATATCAATTCCTTCGCGGCGGGAATCATTCTCACAACTGCGCTCATGGAATTGTTGCCACGGGGCCTCACGTACAACGAGGATGCTCCCCTCTATGTCATTGGGGGCTTTGTGGCATTCCTGATCCTGGAGACATTCCTGGTTGTGCATTCCGGAGCAGAGGTACACTATCTGGGCCGACGGGGTGCCACCAAGGGGTTAGTCTTCTTCTGGGGGCTTTTTCTCCATTCCTTGCTGGATGGCGTCATAATCGCGATAGGCTTTTCAACCGACTACCGGGTAGGGCTGCTGACCGCCTTGGCCGTGATAAGCCACGAATTTCCAGAGGGGATAACCACCTTCTCGCTGTTGCTTCAGAATCTCAGCGACCGGAAGGCGATCGTCCTTGCGGTTATGGTGGCGCTCGCAACGCCAGCAGGTGGGTTGATCGGCTTGGCAGTGCTACCGGCACCGGAATCAGTAATGGGAGCGGCTACGGGGCTCGTGGCTGGTTCCTTCGTCTACATAGCCGCTACGGATATCGTGCCGGAAATACGCGAGGAAAAGGCCATTCAAAACACCGTCGCCCTTGCGGCGGGCAGCCTGTTCCTGATAGTCCTGCACCATTTCCTTGCACATTGAGCATTCCTTGGGGGGTGATGATTTTTCTTGACATAGAGGGAATTATCTGGTAATAGCTACGAATCAAGAAGGGTTTCACGTTATGGCAACGATTCAAACGAACGGATATTTCTGGTGGTGCTGGCGAAAAAAGGGGAGGGGTTTGCCCGATGATGGCTGATCACCAATAGATTGAACTTGTATCAGAGGCCGTGGGCAAATCCCGTGCTCACGGCCTTTCATTTTCGGATGCAAAAGCCGTGAGTTGACCAGATGAGCTCACGGCTTTTTTACTTCATGGAGAATCCAAAACCACTTGAAAGGAGGAAACCCATGATCAAAGAAGCAATTGGCAAGGTGGTCTCAAAGGAGGAGTTAACGGAAGCTGAGATGGAGGAGGTGATGAGGGAAATTACGACGCGAAGGGCATCCACCGCGCAAATCGCTTCATTCATCACGGCTTTGCGGATGAAGGGGGAGACGCCGGAGGAGATAACCGCAGCGGCCAGGGTAATCAGGGATAAAGCCTCAGTGATTAATGTTGGCGACGACGTCGTGTGTCTGGATCGTGAGGAAATCACGGTGGAAAGTGAGACGATCCGGTGCACCACGGAGGACGTAACTAAGGGAACAGCTACATTCAATATCTCAACGGCCACGGCCCTGGTAGCCGCGGGAGGGGGCCTGAAGGTTGCCAAATATGGAAGGAGATCCCTGTCCCCCCTCTTTGGATGCGCAGACGTCATTGAGACATTGGGAATTAACCTGGATATGACCCCCAGTCAACTGGAGAGGTGCATTGATGAAGTAGGCATTTGTTTTCTCTATGAGCCCTTGGTTCAAAAAGGGCTTGAACACATCGTCGCCATACGGAAGAAGATGGGCTTCAGGACAATATTCAATCTCTTGGATCCCCTTATCAACCCCGCGGGGGCAAGGATCCAGGTATTGGGAGTTTACGAGGCGGGTTTGACGGACACGATGGCCCTGGTCTTGAAAAACCTGGGGATCAAGAGGGCCTTCGTCGTCCACGGGAAGGATACCTTGGATGAGATTAGCATTACGGGTAAGACCAAGGTCACGGAGCTCAAGGATGGGAAGATGAAGAGCTACGCCATCAAGCCCGAGGATTTTGGGATGAAGAGGGGAAAGCTCGGTGAGATCAGGGGCGGAACGAAGGAGCGAAATGCCGAGATCGTCCGAGAAATTCTAAGCGGCAGCATTGGAGCAAAACGTGATGTTACGGTTTTGAACGCGGCGCCCGCTTTCGTGATAGCAGGACGGGCCAAGGATTTCAGGGAAGGTATCAAGCTGGCCAATCAATCCATCGATTCAGGAAGGGCCCTCAAGACGTTGGAGAGGCTGGTTGAGTTCACCAATGTGGAGGAAAGGTATTTCAGGAAGGCGTATGAGTAGGACCCGTAAAGTCCTCCGGTCCCGGTTTTTGCCCTGGACGTGATGGCTGCGAGTTGAGTTCCACGGAAAGGACGACCACGGGGATTTGGGCAACAGCCTGTACACTTCCGACCCCCTAAGCGATCCACACGGTGTCCAGTGAGACGCCAAGAATATGCACCTCAACTCTGGGGATGTTTCTCTCGACGTCCCAGGGAATGAAGAAGGTGAGGTCCTCAATCTCCTCGCTGAGGCCAGCATCAAAGGCCTTCACCAGCCAATTCCTGATTTCATCAATGGTCAGGACCACGGCGCGGTCGATCCCCACTCCACTATTCATATCCTTGAGGTATGAACAGGTCCTCAGTTGATCGAGGGCCTCCTCCGAGTGAATTCCGTTTACCTTTCTTCGCAAGATATAAACGTTTCCCCTATCCCGGAGAATCGCAAGGGGCGGATTTATCCCAATAGTCGCATTGCAGAACCGCAGCCCCGATGCGTATTCGCTGATTTTCGGTAGAAACTTTCTCTTTCTTTCAACGGAGGGAAGAAACCGGGGAGATATCCTTTCGAAGATATACTCGGTCCCGCCATGGCGCAACTCCCTCAATTTCGTCGGATCAAACCCAAGTTCGAGGAGGTCCGAGATTCTCAGGTCGGGAGACGGCTCGCCCCCCTTTTTCTCCAGCCACGATGACAGATAGGGTCGCCTGTAGATGGGAAGGCCCTCGATATAGTGGGTGGGCTCATTTTTAAGCTGGTCTGGGAGATCCCGAATGATCCCCCTTTCTCCCCATATTTCGGCCTCCCCCTCCTTCGAGCCCCATAGGGAATGCGGGTGAATAGGCAACGCCTTAATTCTCTCCGAGATGGAGATCTGGTCGAGGGATTCGCCACCCGTGTACCCGAGGAGAGTCGAAATCCTCCTCCGGAACCCGAGCACTTTGGTAATAAACCTGGTGAACATGAAACGCATGAGGGGGGGTGACGTCCCGGTTGAAAACTCACCTTCGAAGAGGCGCTCCAGTGCCCGGTGTAAGGATCGGAATTCCTCGATAGTCCGCTTGACCATTGCCTCGTTGTCATGCATGTCGATGACGGGCCTTTTCTTTCTGAGGTTGAAGAGGAGCTTGGTGAGCTTGCCCTTGAGGTCAGGGGCCCTAACGGAGTTTGGGACAAATACCATGTAGTGTCCCTCTCCGTTGACAAAGGCATCGCCGATCAATTCTTCGATACGCTTCCACCCGGCCTTGGCATAGATGCCGTAGGTTGGATCCCCGGCGGGGATGATGTTATCGAGAAGCCCTACGGCCCCTTTGTCCTCTGCAAACTCCCTGAAGGCCCTGAGGATCTTATTGCCCAGGCCCCTGCCGCGAAAGGGAAACATGACTTCGACATAGACCAGGTAGTAGCACGGCATGGGCTTTCGGAGGTAGATCATGTTGAGATAGCCGAGAACCTCCCCTCCTTCCGTATGGATCTCGAAGGTGTGAAATGGCTGACCGCCCTCCTGAGGCTTGAAACGTTCTACCTTCGTCCCACCGACGGTCCTGCCAATGAGCTCGTTGAGGCCCTGGAATACCTCATAGGGAGACAGGGTAACAAGCTCCGTTGGTCGTCCTTCGGGGGTCAGATCGATGAGCGCAAGGATATCTTTGAGGCTAATGTGCGCTGTTCTTAGCCGCTCCTTGATTCCCGCAATCTCTGAGTCCATTTTCTTCAATCCCCACAAATGAAAAGGGCCATGGATGGCCCATGGCCCTTAACTTTACAGTCCATGGGCAGCCCATCGGGTCTGCCCATGGCCATATTCCCTTTTACATCGTGCTCACAGGGTCAGGCGCAGACGGGCAGACCCAGGGGTAAAATAATAAAACCCCAACCAGAAACCGATAGCATTATCGATATGTCCCTGCATCTCGCCCATCCATGATACACGATATCAAGATTTACTTACCTAAAATATCCGGTCATGTCAAGCCTTTTATACGAAATAGATGTGACGACATAAATGTTTGCGTGAAGGAATGAATACGGGCAAATTCCAAATCCTAATTTCTAAACTCCAAACAAATTTTACATGACGGCTACGTCACCCTCGAACGACGAAAATGAAATCTATTTTCTAAGTAATTCGAAGCACTAATAATCAAATGACCAAAACGTTTAGGATTTAGATATTGTTTAATATTTAGTGCTTCGGCCCGCGACGAGGAGTTCGGCTGAGCGACTCGACATGAGCTCGTCGACATGTCTCACTCGAAGCCCTCGGTCGAGTCGATTTAGGATTTTTTCTTTGTTTGATCCCATGACTGCAGCACCGCAGAACCCCAAGGATTGTCACAGAATTGTAAGCAGATCTCCTACTGAATCCAGTATCGCGTCCGGGGCTTCTGCCTTGAGGCGATTCAGATCCGAGGTTCCCGTCAATACCCCCACAGTCCAGGCTCCTGCGGCTTTTCCAGCCTGAATGTCGACGGCTGAATCTCCCACGTACATCGATTCACGGGGTTGTACATCCAAGATTTCCATGCATTTCAGCAGGGGATCTGGCAGAGGCTTCAGCTGCGGCACCTCGGCTCGCCCAAGCACGCAGTTGAGATAGGGATCGAGTTTCTTGGCCTTCAGGAAGGGAACAATCACCTCGGTTATTGACGATGTCACAATGGCTAGCCGAAATCCCCTCCGTGTCAGTTCCTCGAAGAGGGGGATCACCCCGTCAATAAGCCCCACATCGCCCCGAGAGAAGATTTCCTTGAATGCGTTCATGGCCAGGGTACTGAACTGTTCAACGGTCATTCCCCGATTTTTCATGTCGGGAGGGAAGATGATGTCAGCGAGCCTTTTCCCCTGACTGAGGGTTTCGAAGAGGAGCTTTCTGGAGAGAGTCAACTCCATGCCGAGGGATTCCATGATGTCTCTTAGGATGGCGTGGTACACGTCGATGGAATCGATGAGGGTCCCATCCATGTCAAAGATGATGGCCCTGACGGAGTCAAACGACCTTCCCTGGGAGATTAACATGAGTCAAAATCCTATCTAAAATTGGCTACGTTCTCGGGTAAGGAAAAATATACAGGAAAGGGAGATTCATAACAACGGCCGTGGATCGCTGGGATTGGACAAACCGATTTTGGAAATCTTATCCCGATTGGACTCAGGAGGGCGCACTGCGGTTTTCTATTGGCATTTCCCTGCGTTCTCTGTAAGATAAAAAGGCCGGTTATTGAAGAGCTTTCTCCGCGTTACTATTTGCTTCTCAATAAATCCACTATAAGGGGGGAAATCGGATGAAATTCAAGCCCGAAGAAGTCAACTTCCACCGCGAGGAATACCAAGCCATGCTGGCCGAGATGCGCCCCAAGGATTATAAGCCCTTGATGGAGAAAGAGGTCCTGGGGAGGGTAGACCTTCGCCACCGTCGCCCCAACCCTTATACCGAGGATGGAAGGGCACTGGTTTCTTTTGTCATTGCCGGAGAGGATGTCAAGGACGACATCCGAAAGGCCGTGGATCTCATCGGCGGCCTTGGCAAATCCATAAAATCCCAGGATCGCGTCCTCGTGAAGCCCAATTTCAACAGCGACGATCCACCTCCGGGCTCGACGGCCATGGACTTCCTGATTGCGGTCATCGACCTTCTACGGCAGCACGGTTGCACCCAAATCTCCGTTGGCGAGGGTTCAGGGCGTGCCTGGGTGCCAACCGAGAAGGTCTTTCAGAGAACGAGCCTTACCTCCAAGATGGCCGAGATGAAGATTCCACTGTTAGATTTTGACCGATCGCAGTATGTAGATGTGCCCATTGGGGGGGAATACCTTGACCTCATCGCCTACCCCAGGGAGTTGGAGAACTTCGACAAAATCATCTACCTCCCGATCATGAAAACCCACTACCTCGCGGGTTTTACGATGAGCTTGAAGCTCACCGTGGGGTTGGTTCACCCCTCGGATCGGACCATCCTTCATGGAGACAACAATATGTTCGTCTCCCAGCGGGCGGCGGAGATGAATGTCCCGGTCAAACCCGACCTGATTATTATGGACGGGCGAATCTCTTTCGTAAGCGGTGGGCCTGCAATTGGATTAGCGGTTCATCCGGGGGTAATTCTGGCTTCTGGCGATCCGGTCGCTTTGGACGTGCAGGGTGTTCGTCTTCTCCAGAATTATGCGGCTGTTAACCATCTGGTCACCGATGCCTGGGATCTGCCGCAGATTAAGACCGCTGTCAGACGCGGCTTGGGGATTCAAAGTGATGACAAGCTGCTCTTGGTCCGATGAAGGAGAACGAGTTGCCGATTTTCGAATACGCAGAAATGTTAAGCGATTAATTGACTTTGAAGGGTGATGGCATGGAAAAAAAGGTATCTCGACGCATATCCTTTGATGACTTAAAGGCTTTCTGCAAAGGGATTTACGAGAAAGTAGAAGTCCCTGATGAAGAGGCGGAAATTGTAGCAGATCTCCTAGCCAAGGCAGACCTTCGTGGCGTTGAAACCCACGGTGTAACAAGGCTTCCCATATACATTCAACGGATTCAGAAAAAGTATGTTCGAGCTGTGAGCAAGATGACGCTCATTAACGATAAGGGCCCCACCACCTTCGTTGAAGCTCATGGTTCTATGGGACACGTTGTTGCCTTTAAGGCTATGCAGATGGCTATCGAGAAGGCGGAAGAGTATGGAATTGGGTGGGTATCCGTAAAAGACAGCGGACATTTCGGCGTGGCAGGGCTTTTCCCCATGATGGCGCTTGAAAAGGATTTTATTGGCTCCACCATTACGAACTCTGCACCGATGATGGCGCCATATGGTGGGCGGGAGCGAATTCTTGGGAACAATCCCCTGTCCTATGCATTTCCCACTGGCGAATACCTGCCAGTGGTTGTGGATTTCTCGTGCAGTGTTGTTTCCTCAGGGAAACTGATCCTGTGTCGGAAGAAGGGCGAGAAAATACCCCTTGGCTGGGCCTATGACAAAGATGGGTTACCTACGGAGGACCCATACGAGGGATATGAGGGAGGAGGTTCCCTGGCCCCGATGGGGGAGCATAAGGGGTATGGGTTGGCTTTATCCCATGAGATACTCACGGCCATTTTGACGGGAGGTAAATGGACCCGGAATATAAAGAGCCTCTATGAAGAGGACAGAACCGGCATTCAGGGGACCTGCCATTCCTTCATGGCCCTCGATCCAGACTGTTTCATCGGCAAAGAGAATTTCAAGAAGAGCATGGATAGCTATATAAAAGGTATCAAGGAGAGTGGGAAGGCGGAGAATAAAACGGAGATCTTAATGCCCGGAGAACCCGAATATCGGGCCGAGTCCAAGCGGCTGAAAGAGGGCATCCCACTGTCGCCAACCACCGTAACAGAGCTCGTAGCTCTCGGCCAGTCATTCGGCCTTTCGCTTCCATTGATGGAATGAAGAAAACCACAATACAGAGGTTACGATGATAAGCAAGGCTTTGCTCCTAAAGATCTTCGATTCCGCCTACATGCAACGGTGGAATGATAAGATACGGCCAGTTGACTTAATAGAGTTGGACAAACAAGCCCATAAAATGGTGATTGCATATTTCCTCGGCAAGTTTGAGGAGGAAGAGGAAGATCTTAGCTGGATGGAGATCATCGAGGGAGGAATTTTCGAACTCTTGCAGCGCATTGTTATTACCGATCTAAAGCCTCCAATCTTCTACAAAATAAGGGAAGACCCGGATAAGTATAGGAAACTCAATGAATGGGTTTATTCCGATTTGGAGCCACATATACTGCCCTTAGGTTCTCCCTTTTGCCAAAGGTTGAAAGACTATTTCTCGAGCATCGACGAGACATTAAACAAGAGGATTTTGAGCGCCGCTCATTTCTACTCCACGAAATGGGAGTTCAATATCATAAAATGGGCAAATCCCAATAGCTACGAGATGAATACCATAAAAGAGGATTTACAGAGGAAACAGGAGAAATACTACGACCTAAAGGGTATAGCCGAACTGGCCATGTATGACAAGTATAGGAATTTTATTGACCTATGCGGCCAACTGAGGTTCCAATCGAGGTGGGCGAATCTCCATAGAATACCCAAGACATCCGTCTTAGGACATTCGTTATTTGTCGCCATAGTCTCCTATCTTTTTTCCCTGCAAATAGCGGCATGTAAACAACGATGCGTAAACAATTATTTCACCGGCTTGTTCCACGATCTACCAGAGGTACTCACACGAGATATCATTTCCCCGGTGAAACGTTCCGTGAGGGAAATCGATTACTTGATAAAGGAATATGAAAGGGAACAGATGGAGAAGGAGGTATATAGCCTGATCCCGGAGAGTTGGCATCCGGAATTTAAAATGTACACTGAAAATGAGTTTGAGAGCGTCGTCACCATAGATGGGAAAACGAGAAAAGTGAGTAGCCAGGAAATCAATGATAAATTTAATGAAGATACGTTTAATCCAAGGGACGGGGAGCTCATTAGAGCAGCGGATGACCTCGCGGCGTTCGTCGAGGCATATGTAGCAATCCTCAACGGAAGCCCGAGTGAATATTTCGCGGAGGCAAAGTCGTCGGTAATCAGAAGGTATTCGGGGGTTAATATTGGGGGTGTAGATTTCGGAGAAATATACGCTGATTTTAAATAGCAGGCAACATATTGAAATAAAGGGATCATTCAGGAGGGGAGCTTGATTGTAGAGAGAAGGAGAAGGAGACCATGCACTGGAGAAATGTGCTGACCATCGTGCTCGCCATTGTCCTGGCCGCGACAGTGGGCTACTCGCTGTATCTTCGCTTGGGCCCCTACAACAGACTTTCCCGAGAAAATCAGCGGCTCATGGCGGAACTTGAGACAAGGCAAGCTTCTAAATCCGAGGCAGAAGGGCAGGTCTCCCAACTGAGGAAAACTCTGGAGGGGCAACGCCGGGAAATAGAGGAGGCTACGAATGAACTGGCAAAAAGGGACAACCTGATAAAGGATCTTATGACGAGAAAAGAGGTGCTGAGGGTGATACTTTCAAGGGTGCAGGGGCAAAAAGAAACCCTGGAGATGGAGGCAACTCAACTGCGAAGGGACCTTGCGAAATCGGAAAGCCATCTCAGGGAGCTGTCCCAAGAGATGGAGAAGCTGAAGGGTGAGTCTCAGGGGGAAATTCAGGGCCTTAAGGATCAGCTGTCGCAACGGGGCGGTCAGATTCAGGGTTTCCAGGACCAAGCCGATCAGCTCCGCGGGGAAATGGCAATCTTGCAAGGTGAGAGAAAAGCCCTCAGCGACCAAATCTCCGTACTAGAGGACGCGTTGGAACAGTCCCGGGACCGGATTCAGACACTGTCTCAAGCCCTTGCCCAAAAGGAGGAAAGGCTGAAGCAAGCGGGTCAGAATTATCAAGCCCTGGTTTCACAACTCAAGGAACAAATCCAGCAGAAAGAGGTGCAGATCAGTACCCTGGAGGAGAAGCTGTCGATTCATTTTCTCGACAGGATCCTTTTCGAACCGGGGAACGCCAATATCACACCCCATGGAAGGAAGATTCTGAGGAAAGTGGCCGAAGGATTGAAAAAGCTTCCGGACACGGAGATTCGTGTGGAAGGGCATACGGACAATCAGCCTTTGTCGGAGGCAGCCAGAGCCGTTTACGTTGATAACTTAGACCTCTCGGTGGAGAGGGCAGCCGCCGTGGCTCGGACGCTCCGGGCGATGGGCGTGGACCCGAGGAATATGTCCGTATCTGGGTACTCCATGTACAGGCCGGTGGCAGGCAACGATACACCTGAAGGACGACAATTGAACCGTCGAGTTGAAATTGTTCTGGTCCCCTTACGCTAAGGGAATCTGGGAATGATAGCTTCCTCCCGATTTCTTAATCCCTCGTTTCACGGGTCTCCTTAAATATATTCCCTCATACGAACTGCCGCTTGATTCCTCACCAGATAGTGATCGCATGGATAAATCGGCTCAGGCATTGCAATACTTGAGTTTCAAGAGGATTATGTAGGATAATTGCCAAATTATCGTGTGGCCAGGAAGGAGAAAGGGAAGGTAATCGATGGGATTTGACCTGTGGCTTTCGGGGATCTGTTCCTCCAGGGTCTTTACCCACCTGGTTTTCATGACATATGCTGCAGCCTTGCCCGTGTTGCAAAGGGAATGGGGAATGTCCGCGGCGGCTGCGGGATCAATTTCCAGCGGGTTCCACATTGGTTATGCAGTCTCCCTTGTGATCTTTTCGGAATTGGCCGATCGGATAGGGGCAAAACGCGTTTTTCTCTGGTCAATCCTCTGCTCAGCAACTGTTTCGCTGTTATTCGCCGCCTTTGCTCGTGGATACTACTCGGGTTTCATCCTCTATACCCTTATTGGGATATCATCAGGTGGGATGTACACACCGGGCCTCATGATGATAGCCGATCGTTACCCCGCAAGGGGGCGGGGAAAGGCGGTTGGATTTTTCATTGCAAGCACCTCTTTAAGCTATGCCATATCCCTCGCGATAACCGGGACGGCTTTACCCTGGGGTGGATATCGCACCGCCTTTCTTCTGACGTGCTCGGGTCCATTGGTTGGTTCCCTTTTGGCGTGGATAACCTTGGCTTCGACGCCGAATAAAGTATTTCCTCGGAGTCAGGAGCAGTCCTTCTCGAAGGAAGTCCTACGGAAAAAATCGGCCGTGCTATTCATAGCGGCCTATGTCCTTCATAGCTGGGAACTCCTGGGAATGTGGGCATGGACACCGGCTTTTCTCTCAGCCTGTTTAATGGCAAAGGGGTCAGGGGCCTGGGGGGCGGCCGCCGGTGGTGCATACATTGTAGGATTGTTCCACCTCATGGGCATGTTGGCATCTCTGTCCATGGGAGCCCTTTCGGATAGGCTCGGCCGCGCCGTGGTGATCCTCTTGGTGGGCAGTATCAGTGCCGCCTGTTCCTTTACTATGGGGTGGCTCATTGGCTTTCCCATAATCCTCATCATCGCCGTCGGGATGGTATATGCCTTTTCCGTGCTCGGGGATTCCCCAATCCTTTCCGCTGGGTTGACCGAAAGCGTCGTTCCCTCTTACCTGGGAGCTGCATTTGCAGTACGGAGCTTTCTCGGGTTCGGCGCGGGTTCAATCTCGCCCCTCGTGTTCGGCGCCTTTCTGGACTGGATGAACCCGGCGTATTCAGATGCTGGCGTCTATGTGACGTGGGGTTGGTCTTATAGCGTGCTCGGCTTAGGGGGTTTGGGGGTCGCAGTGGCAGTATATATCCTTTACCGGGCGCAGAGCCGCAGATAAATTCACGGAACGCTCATGAGCTCATGTGGGGGGATTATGGTTGTCAGGAATGTAAGAGATAAGGAGGTCCTGGAGACCACATATCGTGCTCACGGCGGGGCCACAGCCCAGATGATACTGGATCGGAGAATATTGCAGGAGCTGGGATTTTTAGCTATTGCAAGGCTTGAGCCAGGGGGAAGAATAGAGCCTCACATTGACCCCATGGAAGAGATCTATTTCATCATGAATGGCGAGGGAGAAATGACCGTGGATGACCAGACAAAACGAGTCGTGCCGGGCGATGCCGTATGGATTCCAACCGGTTCACGGCACGGCCTTGCTAATACCGGAGGCGACGATTGCGTAGTTCTGGTTATTGCATCCCTCGGAGATAAGCCTTGAGCGTTGCTACGAAGTGGAGCCATTTCTTAACATCCGATTAATCGGCTGTTGCCGTTATCATTAAGCGGATTAAAGAAGGACTATTCTACGCAGCCCACCTTTGCCCGGCACCCATAGAATAATGAATGAACCGGGTCAAGGCAACCCTATCCTGATCGTTGATGTCTTCGATGGATATACCGAATTCAAAGCCCTCACCTTCGGAGGGTGCTACATAGACCACGCTTCCCTTGAAAGCGACTAAGTTTCCTCCGAGAGCAATAGTTACATCAAGTACCTCTCCGGAATCAACCGGGAAATTGCTTTGCAGCCTTACCCCTCGTTGACTCACGTTCATTGACCGGCAGGTTTTTTGGTCATATTGCCTTCCTTTGTTATCAAACCGAGTGTAGATTGCGGGGTAAATCACCTTTAACCTGATCGAATCCTTTCTATTCTGAAATCTGACAGTATCTTCCATTCGCCCCGCCCTGGATTCTCTCCCTGTGTACCCCTGATAATTCTTCACCACGAAACTTCCGAACCCCTGTATCTCGATCCTTTCTCCTTTGGCGAGTGAATCCTTCATCTCCTCGAAGATCGCATCCACGATGACCTTGGCCATCTTCTGGCTTATGTTCACCCTTTCGGCGACCTTTAAAACGAGCTCAGCTTTCTTCATCTCTCTCCCTCCCATATGAGACCAACTCTTAATCTTCTCCCAAAAATAGGCTTATGCGGCTTATTGGATAATAAGATATGCCTATCAGTTGCAAAAATCAATCCGCGATGGTAATTAAAAGGATATTTTAACATAAGTATTTAATAACACTTGATTATTTAAACAGAAAAAGCTATGAAAATATGCTGTCGCTCGAAGAAAAAGGGAAGAAAAAGACATAAATGTGGTAATACTTTTCCATTATTGATTTTGTAAATTACAAGTAGTTGAAATTTTATGTGTTTTTTAAAAAAGATCAAAGGTGGAAAATTTTTTCCCTCTCTTTGTACTCTCTATCTTCCTGACTAATTTCATGACATCACAAAATCTCATCAGGTCCTTGATTTCTTTAAAATATCTCTTATTTCCTTACGATTTCAATAAATCAAAGCTCTTGCCTATCCTGACTTTTTTCTGATATGAATTAGGGAGTTGGGTTAGCAATAAAAGTTTTGATCGGGAAATTAAGCAGACCTCACGGAAAAGCCCCGAGAAGAGCTTATCGTTGGATTTATTGAGAAGATCGCCAGTGAACTCCTGAAGCGTGTTGCCGATCAGCCTCGAACGCACATTGAGGAGAGATTCACCGGAATGCACTTTGGGCGATTCTTGGAGGGAAATTAAATGAGAATTGGTGCTTTCGAATTAAATGAGCCTATCCCGGAATTGAAAGACCCTTGCGTCTTTGCAACCCTTCGTCCCTGGATAGATGTGAATAATGTGGGTAGTTTGATCCTGAATGGATTGGAGACCCAGTTTGAGGCTAAGGAATTGGCCAGACTAGCTAAACCCGGTAACTTTTTTGATTTTACCCGCTACCGCCCCAATCTCTACTATGAAGAGGGTATTCGCCGGATATCAATTCCCAATGTTACGCTTCGCTACGCCAAAAGGGAAGGGGGAAATGACCTACTATTTCTTCGCCTTCTTGAACCTCATGCTCTCGGGGAGATCTATGTTGATTCTGTCTTACGACTTCTCAAGGCGCTCAAGGTGAGGAAATATTGCCTTTTAGGGAGTATGTATGATGCGGTTCCTCACACGAGACCTTTAATTGTCAATGGGGGAGCAATAGGAAGAGAAACGGAGCTCGATCTAAAGAAAGCGGGATCACAGCGTAGTTATTACCAGGGTCCAACGAGCATTACCACTTTGATTACGCAACGAGCCCCAGAAATTGGCATTGAAACGATTTGGCTTATTGTATCTTTGCCCCAATATGTGGTTTTGGAGGAGGACTATCTGGGAAAGGTGCGCCTAATGGAAATTCTGAATCTGCTCTATAACATCCCAATTGATAAAGGAGATTTTGAGAGAGCTATCGAGCAACGGAGCTCAATAAACCAGAAAGTAGAAAGAACACCAGAACTGAAAAATCTCCTTCCTGAACTTGAAGCCTTGTACGAGGTTCGAATCAAGAGAAAGGGAGGAGAGGTAGTATCGGGGCTATCAGCTGAGATAGAGGAAATGCTGTGGAAAATAACGGGAAAAGATCCTGGAAAAGCGTGAAGAAAAGATTCTTCAATCACATGTTTCACCCCCAAATCAGTTATCTCCATCCATCCTCATCTTTTCTACGTTACTATTTTGGGAATATACTTCTTGATCGCGCACGCCTGGTTGGAGGTGCAGGTTGAACAGCCCCTGGGATGGGTTGTGCACCCTGCCGAATGCGCATAGGAAGCCGCAAGGCGTGCCTCCTCTGATACATACCTTTCCTTCATTTCAGATTCCACATTCATGGTTATCCCGGGAATGCCCGGACTGCCTGACCAGTAGGCATTTTCCAAGCCTGAGTCCTTTGCCATTTCCACGCACCTGTCCATAAGGCTTCTGCCCGCACCGGGGTGGTTTTCCAATGCGAAGTTCGACCTGAAGGCCAGAAAGCATACGGGTAGGGAGGGATCGATACCAGCTATGAATTCTGTCAATGGTTTTATGTCATGCTCATTTATTTCGGGTATCACGAGAATTCTAAATTCCCAGAGCTTATCCTTTGCATGCCTTCCAATATGTCGGGCGTTCCTCAAAACCGGCTTGGAAGACGCCCCTGTCAAGGCGAGGTGAACCTCGTCAGTATACGCCTTCAGGTCATAAGTGATGGACGTGGTAAAACCCAAAACCCTTTCCAGGGATTGCTCGGTCAAATATCCATTGGTGTCGAAGTTCACCTTGGTATCCGGTCTTATCTTCCTCGCCTCCTCGACCATCTTTTCGATATACGGCAAGTGAATGGTTGGCTCCCCTCCCGAAAAGAAGATCCTGTCTGCCCCCATCAGTTTAGCCGAGAGGGAGGTCAGCTGATCCACACACTCCTCGGCCAGTTCTCTCGGATCCTCAAACCCTCTCTGTCTGAGCCCATTATCCGGGTACTGGGAGATTGTCCAGTTTTGGCAATTCAAGCACTTATAGTTACATCCCGCCATAAAGACGGTGTAACTCTCCGGTGGCGCTGGATGCAGGGTGGCAGAAGCGACAGCTGGCATTGTCACCCTGCAAACCCCCGTTTCTCCCGCTAGCCTATTTACCTTGCACCGGTGCTCGCAGAGCTCGCATTTCGTAAGAGCCTCGAGAAAATCAAGTTCCGTCATTTGGATGTCTCACCTTTGTGGGAGTCACTTCATCGGTCCATGAAGTGCCTTCCGCGATTGCCGATGTATGGCGTTCAACAGCCTTCGGCATATCTCTGTTTATAGCCAATCTCCGAGGGTTTTTCAAATTATATAGTGCCCATTACAAATTCTGTAACCTCGTAAGCGTTTTCTTCGACGTGATGTGAAATAGAGGATCCAGCATCGCTTCGAATTCCATTGCTTTCTTCTTAATAATTCGATCTACTTGACATCCATATTCTTCGTAACGTATTCTCCGCGACGACGTTGGCATGTAAGAACCGAATTAAGAGAGGAGAAGATGTTGATGCCACAAAAGGGACATATGAGCACCGAGGGTAGGACTGCGATCGTGACCGGGGCATCACGCGGTATAGGTCGCGCTATTGCGTCCGGCCTGGCGGAGGACGGCTTTCGCTTGGTGATAAACTACCGGGAGCGCGGGCGGGAGGCACAGGAGCTGGTTGAAGCGATTTCCCGCGGCGGCTGCGAGGTAAGGGCGGTCAGGGCTGACGTCGGGACGGCAGGAGCCGCCGAGAAGCTCGTCAAGGCGGCGCTCGATGCCTTCGGACAAATCGATGTGCTCGTGAACAATGCGGGGACTCATCTGCCGGGCGTGGGGTTCGCGGATGTTCGCGCTGAGGACTGGGAACGGATCCTTCGGGTGAACCTGACCGGCCCTTTCTCACTCATCCAGTCAGTGCTCCCACACATGCGGACGCGCCGGAGCGGCGTGATTGTCAACATCTCCTCAAATGTCACGCAACGCTTTCCCGCCATGCATGGACCGTACACGGTGTCCAAGTGTGGGCTAGAAGCCGTGACGCGAATCCTCGCCAAGGAAGAGGGCGCCAATGGGATCCGCGTCAACGCGATCGCCCCTGGCCCCATCGCGACCGACATGCTCCAAGAGTCTCTCGAGATCATGGGCACTGAGCGGGCCGAGTCGTTCATCCGGTCGGTCCCCCTCCAGCGACTCGGGCGACCCGAGGAGATCGCGAACGCGGTGCGCTTCCTCGTCTCGGAAGCAGCGAGCTACGTCACCGGCCAGGTGATCTTTGTAAACGGCGGCGGCCCGGCTGGGTAGACCGGAGAAAAAGGGGATGGGCTACTTTTTTCAATACTTATGTGTTCGGTATCATTTTAATTTTTCGATTAAAAGTAGCCTATCCCCTTTTCTACAGCTGCATTACTAAGAGACAAGATTGACTTCATTCTTGGACCTGTTAATATGGGGTTTGAACAATCTTAGAAGTTCCGATTAGAAACGGAATGGAGTTGAGGTCGGGTGCATATGGAACCCGTTCTTCCGAAGGGAGCAGCGGGTTTCTCTTCATACGAGGGGAAGTAGATATGCGCATTGCAGTCTTTGGTACGGGTGCCGTGGGCAGTTACTTTGGCGGTCGGCTGGCCCAGGCTGGGGAAGATGTCGTATTTATCGCCCGCGGAGAGAATTTGAAGGCGTTATTAAAAGATGGTCTACGGGTGGACAGCGCCAAGGGTGATTTTGTTGTGAGGTCGGTGCAGGCCAGTGACGATCCGGCCCAAGTGGGGGTAATGGATGTGGTCTTGGTGGGGGTGAAGGCATGGCAGGTGCCAGAGGCGGCGGAGGCCATGCGTCCACTGGTCGGGCCAGAGACATTTGTCGTACCGTTGCAAAACGGTCTGGAGGCGCCGGGGCAGTTAGCCGCAGTATTGGGCAAAGAGCACGTATTGGGTGGTTTATGTGGCCTGTTCACTTCGATTGTCGGACCGGGGCATATCCGCCACACCGACCACGGGGGGGAGCCATGGGTGAGGTTTGGGGAGATGGATAACCGTCGCAGCGAGCGCGTTGAAAGACTGCAAAAGGCGTTTATGCAGGCACGGGTGAAAGCCGAAATTCCCCCGGATATCCAGGTTGCCCTTTGGATGAAGTTCCTGTTTGTCACCCCGTTAAGCGGAGTGGGCGCTGTGACACGGGCCCCAGTGGGGGTATGGCGCAACCTGCAAGAGACTCGCGAGACGGCACAACAGGCGGTACAAGAGATTATTGCGGTGGGACGGGCGCGTAACATTGGGTTGCCAGAAGATGCCATGTCAATGGTAATGACCATGTTCGATGGGCTGCGGCCTGAGGTAACCTCCTCCATGCAGCGTGATGTGATGGAGGGACGTCCCTCGGAACTCGATGCATTGATTGGGGTGGTGGTGCGTTTTGGGCGGGAGGCTGATGTGGGGACGCCGCTGCACGCCTTTACCTATTCCATTTTGTTGCCAATGGAGCTGCGAGCTCGAGGCAAGGTTGAGTTCCCGGCCTGAACCATTCTCATGGTGATATGTGTCCGTCTGCCAACGGTCTTCTCAAAGGCATCCCGGTTTCATTTCAGCTCCTCGAGCAACTGCCTAGCCTCCTTGATATCCGGATCGTTAAACCCCTCAGTGAACCAGCTGTAAATTTTCACCAGCATCTGCCGGGCTTCTCTTTTTTTGCCCTGTTTCTGCCACAGGCGGCTCAAGCTCATCACTGCCCTCAGCTCCAGAGACTTTGCCCCCTGCCGGCGGGCAATTTCGATGGCATGACGAAGGCTCCCTTCGGCTTCTGGCAACTGTTGCACCTTGGATTGAGGACTTTGGACTTCCTCAACGCCCTGCCTCACAAGTAACTCCCCCTTGAGCCGATACAGCTCTGCCTCCCACCAGCGCTCACCGTTCCTGCCCACCGCCGCCAATGCCTCACCCAACAAGGGAAGCCCTTCCTCTACTTTGCCAACTTTTCCATATGCCTCAGCTAGTAATGAAAGATAATACGGCCTTACCAGATCCGCGCCAGTTCCCTCCCAGGCAGCTAGGCCCTGTTGTATTCGTGCAACTCCTTCCTCCCCACGACCCCGCTCGGATAACACCCATCCCCCCTGGATATTTCCGAGCGCCAACCATTGCGCAATCCTCTGCTCGCTACAAAGCACGATGGCTTCCTCTGCGAGCTCTTGGACTGCTTCTCGATCCCGCCGGAATTGATGGCCCATAGCAGAAACGCTCAGGGCGAAAGCCAGGGTGAAGGGATGACGTAGCTCTCGAGCCAGGTTCAGTGCGTCGTAGATCCCATTCAGAGCTTGATCAGGATAACCGCGGAACCAGAGGAGCCAAGCTAAATAGAGCCGGCAAACCACCCCGGGGTCAGCGCCGTAGAGGAAGGCCAGAGAGCTGTGCTGCTCGTGATCGTAGAGGGCGATTCCTTCCTCTACATACTTTTGACCGCTGGCCAGCTCTCCTTGGAAGAATAGGGTGCTTCCCAATACCCTGTAGGCCCCCACGAGGAGGGCGGAATCTTGCTGTTTTTGGGCCAAGGTAAGCAGCTGTTCACCGAGCTCGTATGCCGTTTGTAACCTCGCCCTCAGCAAATAACAATTCCACAATCCGCGCAGCACCGGGAAAAGTCGGGGAGTTTCCCCGATCCCTCGGCTCACCTCTCGCGCCCGAGTGTAAACCTCTTCCACTTCTGGAGCTCCGTAGCCCCTCGTGGCTATCAGGGGCACGCCCAGCGCGATTTGCAGGCCAATTTCTTGCTCGCCGCGTTCGGGGGTATCCGGTAAAGTCCTGAGTACCTCCAGCCCCTTGTTGAGGTGGGCGATTGCTTCTCTATTTGCCGATCGCTCTATGGCCAATTGGCCAGCTCTCTGCCAGTAACGGAGGGCCTCCCTGCTCATGCCCGCCTGGGTGTAATGATGGGCTAACAGCTCGGGCTGGACCTCGCCGGTCTCCGGAAATCGTTCTTCCAGAACCTGCGCAATCCGCTGGTGGTAATGCTGTCTCTTGCTTTTCAGCAACGACTGGTACGCCGTCCCTTGTATGAGCGCATGTTTAAAGATATACTTGATATGAGGTGGCACTCCCCGCTGATAGACCAGTTCCGCGTCCACCAACTGAGCTAATTCCCTTCGTAACGTCGCCTCATCTTGAAGGGAAACGGCTTGGAGAAGTTCATAGCTAAACTCCCGACCTAAAGTGGCTCCTAGTTGCGCCGTCTCCTTGACCGTGGCCAGACGATCCAGGCGTGCCATCAGCGAGTCTTGTAGCGTTGAAGGAATGGCCAAAGGAGCCAGGGGGCCCGCCAGTTCGTAACGGTTCTTCCGCTCCCTAAGTAAGCCCGACTCAAGGACCATCTTGGTTAATTCTTCCACAAAGAGCGGCACCCCGTCGGTCTTGGTTACCACCTGCTGTAGTACTTCGGCGGGGAGCGCCTTTCCTTTCGCCACCCTCTCGACCATAACCTCCACCTGCCTGGGAGTTAAGCGGGTCAGCGTTATCTGGGTCAGGTGTGAGCGCATGGTCCACGGGGGCTTAAACTCTGGCCGAAAGGTGAATACCGTGAGAATCCCGGCCGTTGGCCCCTGGTCCATCAGGAGGGTGAGCAATTCCACAGCGGAGGGATCGGCCCAATGCAGGTCTTCCACCATAAAAAGCAGCGGCTGTTTTTTCGCATCTTCTAGCAGCCACGCCAGCAACGCTTCCATGATCCTCTGTTTCTGCACCTCAGGGGTCAGATTAAGGGGAGGGTACCGGTTGGCGATAGAGATCGAAAGCAGTGAGGCCAACAGCGGCACCACCTCTGACAGGATAAAGCTGTACTGCCCCAGCATGTCCTCAAGCTTGCTCAGTTTATCCTGAGGGGTATCTTCCCGGGTAAACTTAAGTAACCGCTGCAAATGAGCGATCGCGGGATACAGGGCGCTGTTCTGGTAATAAGGCGAACAGCGCCATTCAATTCTGGTACAGGCCTCTCTTGGCACACGGTCTTTTATCGCCTGTAAGAGGCGGGACTTACCGATACCGGCCTCCCCACAGAGCAATACCACATGCCCAGCATCTTCTTGGACCTGCTCCCAACGATCTAGCAAAAGTCCGATCTCCTGTTCTCTTCCCACCAATGGGGTTAGCCCTGTGCTAACGGCCGCATCGAGTCGACTTTCGGCGCCACTCTCGTCAAGGACGATGTACACCTGCACTGGGGTTGAAACTCCTTTGAGCGTATGAAAGCCGGAGTCCCGGCAGGCGAAGAACCCCTGGATGAGGCGATAGGTGGTCAAACTAATGAGCACCGTATCGGGTTCGGCTATTTCCTGCAACCGGGCGGCAATGTTCGGAGTGTCCCCGAGGGCCAGCTGTTCATGCGAGTCTCCTCTCCCCATCTCTCCAACCACTACCAGGCCCGTGTGAATCCCTATCCGAACCGCCAGCCTTAAGGATTTATCCCGCTCGAGGTCAGCATTTACTCGCTCCACCTCCTCCAGAATTCGCAGTCCCGCACGCACTGCCCGCTGGGCATCGTCTTCGTGGGCGAGGGGATAACCAAAGTAGACCAAAAGCCCATCGCCCAGATACTGGGCGATATAGCCCTCAAAGCGGCGGACTACCTCACTGCAAGCCCGTTGATAGATATGCACCATCTCGCGCAGTTCTTCAGGGTCGAGCTGTTGCGCGAGGGCTGTGGAACCCACCAAGTCACAAAACATCACCGTCAACTGGCGACGCTCGGCTTCGGTCGGTGTGCGTCCAACCGGTACCGATGGGGTACCGAGTCGCTGGCCGCACCCACCACAAAATGCTTCGTCTGGCTCATTGGAGAACCCGCAGGAGGGGCAGACAATGACTAATGGCGCACCACACTTGGCACAGAACTGGCGACCTTCCCGGTTCTCAGCCTGACATTGCGGACATTGCACGGAAGCCATTCCTCACAAGGCTAATTATGCTAACGCGTTGCCGCATTTCTGATTGGAGTTGGGGGGTGATAGGTTCCCAAATCTTTTTTCACGATATAGTACAATGGTAAACAAAGTCAAACTCCTTTTAAGTCGAACCAAAAACCGTTAAGGATTTTCAGATTTTTTTTGACACCGAATCCCCATTTGATACAATGACCGGAATATTGCAAGGGGGGTGCAGTACCGGTGAGGCCGGATCGCCATGCATTTTTGGAATCTTTAGAGGAGTCGATCCTCTCTTATTACAAGGCCTGTGAGCTCTGTCCGCGCCGTTGCGGTGTGGACAGAACGGCGGGTCAGGTGGGCTTCTGCGGAGAGGGATCCCGCTTGCGCATTGCAACCATCGAGGCCCACATGGGCGAAGAGCCCCCCATTAGCGGGAAAAACGGCTCTGGAACTGTTTTTTTCAGCGGCTGTTCACTGCGCTGCCTCTTCTGTCAGAACTACCAAATCTCCCGGGAAGGTCTGGGCCGCAACTGGGCCCTCAGCGAGATCGCCGATCGCCTTGTGGCGCTGCACGAACAGGGGGGAATTCACAATGTGAATTTCGTAACCCCTGACCACTTCATTCCGCACACCATAACGCTGGTGAGGTACCTGCGAGAGCCCGGGATCCGTATTCCCACCGTATACAACCTCTCGGGTTACCAGCGGGTCGAATCGCTGAGGCTGATCGAGTCCGTCGCGGACATATACCTTCCTGACTTCAAATACGCCGATGCAGCCCTGGCCCAAAGTCTCTCCCAGTGTGCCGACTATGCGGCGGTTGCCCTGGAGGCCCTCTGCGAGATGGTGGGGCAGAAGGGCTTTCTGGATACGTTTGTCGCAAACGATGGGGAAGGGACTGCGACTGTGAGTTTCCTCCCTGCACGGGAGGGAGTCCTAGTGCGGCATCTCATCCTCCCGGGTCATATCGAGAATTCCCTGCAGGTGCTGAACATGCTCTTCCTGGAGTTTGGACGGGATCTGCCCATTAGCCTGATGAGCCAGTACGTGCCCGTCCGAAAGTTCCCCGTGGGTTCTTCCCTGAACCGACAGGTAACCCGGGATGAATTCCAAGCGGTATTCCGGCACGCGCGGGAATTGGGCTTCAGGAACCTCTTCGTCCAGTCCCCTGAGGACGTCGCAAGGGGCGCGCAACAGTTCCTTCCGGATTTCGGCGCAGCAAATCCCTTTCGTGGTAACGTGAGAAAACGAGATCACCCCGAAATGGGGAGGTGAGAAGAATATCGGGATGAAGGGCAAAACAACTCGTCAGCAGATGATTGATATTTTGAGTAGGGATGAGATGAGCGCCAGGGAAGTTTCCAAGGCCCTGGGCATCCGGGAGAAAGAGGTCTATGACCACCTGTCGCATATTGCTCGTTCACTGATAGCCCGAGGGAGGAAGCTCAACGTACAGCCTTACAGCTGTCTGGGATGCGGGTATGTCTTTCAGGACCGGCAGCGCTTCAATCGCCCCAGCCGTTGTCCGCGGTGCAAAGGGTCACGCCTTCAAGAGGCGATGTACCGGATAAGGTAGGGGGAGGCTTGGCAGTGCTGCAGTCATGCGGTCGTATGGGAAATGCCAAATGTCAAAGCTCAAATGCCAAATGACAAATGGCAATGAGTTGGTTGGTTGAATTGGTTTGATTGGTTTTATTGCTTAAAAATGGAAAGTTCAAAATCCATAATGACAAAGGAGCACGAGCACGAACCATACGGACACGGACACGACGATGAATGCCAAATGTCAAAGCTCAAATGTCAATGGGGAAAGATAGCCGGAAGCTCCAGGCTGAGGCTAAGGCTTGGGTTGATTGAGGTTAAGGTTAAGAGCTCTATTACTAAAGTGAATTGAAAATGCAAGGAACGGCATGAGGATCAAAGGCTTGATAATGGGGAAGGGCTCGGCCGTTGTCACCAGTGTGCTCATATCCTTGGTCGCGACGATGATCCTGTGGGCCCTCTATCAGTTCGGTCTCCTTAACACCCTTGAATGTAAATCCCTCGACCTTTTTCAAACGTATAACGCTCCTATAGAGGATCCAGGGGTCGTTATGGTGACAGTTGACCAAGCGAGTTTGACGGCGTTCAGCGAGAAGGGAATCCATTGGCCCTGGCCACGGCAGGTTTATGCACCGTTGATAGAGGTCTGTGCACGGGGGGAGGCACGGGGGATCATATTCGATATCATCTTCAGCGAACCTTCCTCTTACGGGAGAGAGGATGACCTCGAGTTTGCTCGTGCCATTAAAAAGGCGAGAAATATATTTTTTCCGATAACTATGAGGAGCGATGCCAAATACGAGAGCGATATTTCACCAATCAGGCGTTTTGGCGTTAAGAATGAAGCGCCTGGGCTCCGCCTGCCAGAGGCCCAATCCTACGTACCCCCCATCGGTGAACTGATGGCCGAAGCGAGAGGGCTGGGGGATGTGATTATCTCGCCGGACAGCGACGGGGTGTGCAGGAAAATTCCCCTTTTTACCCGGTACCAGGAATATCTATTCCCCTCTTTGGCAGCATCTCCTCTCAAGGAGAGATTTGCCCTTAAGGGGAAGGGTATCCTTTTCGATGCGAAGCCCTTGCCTGTCAATGAGAGGGGAGAGCTGTTATTGCATTACTACGGCCAGGAATTTCAATTTCCCACATTCAATGTCCTGGATATCGTCTCCGCTTGTCAGAACCCGGAGGGTCCTCTTTTCGATAGGGTGGCAGGTCGAATAAGAGGCCGATTCGTAATCATCGCCCTCACTGCCCCTGGCCTTCTCGATTTGAAACCCACGGCGGTTACCTCGCGGTCACCGGGAGGGTATATTCATGGAACCTTGTTGGCCAATCTCCTCCATAATCACCACATAAGAACGGCAAGCGACATATCGAGGTTCCTTTTGATATTCTTGGCCGGCGTTTTCTTAGGACTTCTTTCCTTCGGAGGCTTCTCTTCCCGGAGGAATAGCCTTATCGTCCTTTCCTTCATGATGGGATGGGCTGTGGTTTCCTTTGGCCTTTTCCATTACTATCAGTATTGGATGGGATTTCTGCCCCAAGAGCTCTCATTTCTCCTCATCTTCGGCCTGGCCGCAACGTATCGCTACAGCACGGAGGGAAAGAAGAGAAGAATGATAAGGAAGCTCTTCTCCCAATACATGTCCGAGGTCTTGGTCAGGGAATTGGAGTCCAATCCGGAAAGAACAAAGCTCGGCGGAGAGAGGCGGTTTATCACCATATTCTTTTCCGACCTCGCCAATTTTGCGGGCATATCCGAACAGTTCGAGCCGGAAAAAATCGTGACCCTGCTCAACGATTACTTCACGGAGATGAGCCAGATCATTCTCGACTCGAGGGGAATCATAGATAAGTATCAAGGTGATGGTATCATGGCTTTCTGGGGCTCTCCAATCCCCCTCGAGGACCATGTGGTCAGGGCTTGTTTGGCCGCCCTGGCGTGTCAACAGCGTATGCAGGGGATCAACGACAAGCTCCCCAGCGAGGGCTTCCCTCCCTTGCCCATGAGGATTGGCCTTCACAGTGGGGAGGCCATCGTGGGGAACATGGGTTCCACCCAGAGATTTGACTACACGATCGTTGGAGACAACGTAAACTTGGCGTCGAGGTTGGCGGGTATTAACGAGCATTTCGGGACCGGAATTATCATCAGCGAGAACACGTATCAATTGGCAAGGGAGCGAATCGAGGCACGGGAACTGGATTTGATCGCTGTTCCGGGGAGGAAAAAGCCCGTCAGGGTGTTTCAGTTATTGGGGGAAAAGGACAAGATCACGGAGGGTGATAGGAGGGTAAAAGCCCTGTTTGAAGATGGGTTGAAATCGTATAGAATAGGGAAGTTCGAGGAGGCCAAAAAGACGTTCGAGAAGGTGATGGAGATCAACCCCAATGACGAACCTTCTCGCATATTTATTGTCCGGTGCAAGGACCTCTTGGAGGCGCCGCCGGCAAAGTGGGATGGGGTTTTCAGGCCGACGGATAAATAGCTCGACATCATGAGGGGAATAAGCTGAGGAGACTTCATCGAGGCCGTGTACTTAAAGCGGATATCACTTTGCCGTACTGGATACCGACGAGATTAATGCCTTTGCGCGTGAGGAAAATTGCCAGCTTTTGGTAAAACCCAAGCTCCCTTACCCGAGGTATCTGCCCCATCGTCTGAACGGAAATCTTCAGCGGCGTCTTTCGTGGCAAGATCATGTGGAAGCTGATCTTGGCCACTCCAGCGGACTCTCCAATTTAACGCCTTGTCACTGGGGAACGGAAATCATGAGTGATTACGAAGTCTTGAAAACGGAGGTTCTGATCATAGGCGGAGGTGCAGCCGGGGTCCGTGCCGCCATTGGAGCCGATAATCAGAGGGCAGATGTCTGTCTCGTGAGTAAAGGGCCCGTTGCCAGATCAGGGGTGACACCGTTGGCCTATCAGTCGTTACAGGCGGCATTCGGGATCAGTGACGCAAGGGACAATCCGGATATTCACTATCAAGATACCATTGTCGAGGGGAGACACCTTTCTGATGAAAATCTGGCAAGAGTTTTGGCCGACGAAAGCATCCCGAGGGCCCTCGATCTGGAGAAGTTCGGCATCAAATTTAAAAAACAAGGCGAAAAATTCTTCCAGATCCTTCACCCGGGCCAAACATATCCGAGAAACCTCGTTATCGTAGGTGGGGGGTTTGGGCTGATTTATGGGTTGAAAAGGGAACTTCAACGCCGCACTCGTGTACGGATTCTGGAGGATTTCTGCGTTTCGCATTTATTAGAGGACCGAGGAGAGCTCGTAGGGGCCTTTGGTTTGAATATGCGGGATGGACGCTTCTATGCCATCGGGGCCAAATCCATTGTCCTGGCATGCGGGGGCTATGAGGAACTCTGGGGAAACAGTGACACGCCCCCGGATTCAACGGGAGATGGTGTTTTCCTAGGATTTAAGGCGGGAGCTGATGTTATTGACCTGGAAATGGTGCAATACTATCCCACCGTGTTTGCCCATCCCGAGTCTCTCAGAGGGATATTGGTGTTATACGAGACGCTTCTTGAAAGGGAACACCTCGATTTCAGGTTGGTGAACAATGAGGGAAAGGAGTTCTTGCCCGAAGCGCCCATTCCTGCCCGCGATACGTTGACGCGGCTTATATTCACCGAGATTGAGGATGGGCGTGGAACCGAGCATAATGGTGTCTACATTGATCCCGGCCGGTCATCGAAGAGCCATGAGGAAATCGACGGGCTCGTCAATGAGCTCTTAAAGGTTCCGGACACGAATCTGAAGAAGTTGGGCATTGACCTTCGTAAGGACCGCATTGAAGTGTGCCCCGCCGTGCACTACACCATGGGCGGCATTCGCATTAACGAGAAAGCGGAAACGTCGGTTCCAGGACTTTTTGCTGCGGGAGAAAATGCCGGCAACGTGCATGGTGCAAATCGAATCTCCGGTAATGCCCTATCGGAGACGCAGGTTTTCGGGGCGAGGGCGGGGAAATTCGCGTCTGAATATGCTAAAGGGAGGCGGCATGATTCTCTCCCGATGAGGGTAATCAAAGAGGGAGTGCAAGAATGGAAAGAATTCATGCGAAAGAAGAAAGAGGGGATCCGTTCTTTGGTTCTCAGAAGGGAATTGAAGCGGGTCATGGATTGCTCTATGGGGCCGAATCGAAACGAAGGGGGAATGAAAAAGGCCCTCGATAAGGTCTTGGATCTCAGGCAAAATGCCTTGGCAAAGGTGGCGGTCACGGGGGGCAGGGTATTCAACGTCGATTGGCGCACTGCCATGGAAGCATCAACGGCCCTGGGTTTGGCGGAGCTCGTGATTCGGTCGGCCCTCTTGAGAAAAGAGACCCGTGGCCACCACTTCCGCTCTGACTTTCCCCAGACGTTGGAGACACCCCAACACACGCTCGTCAGGAGAAGGGATCACGAGATAGGGGTGGCCTTTAGCCCGGTCAGAAGGCCTGATCAGTAAGGAGATATCAATGGAGGAGCAGGTTATCCACGCAAGGATTCTCAGGTATTCACCTGGGGACAAGGTAAGCAGGGTCGACATGTTCGTAGTCCCTTATAGTCCCGGAATGACTTTTCAAACCATGCTCCGATACATTTATGAAAATACGGACCCGACGTTGGCATTCAGGGATTATCGCTGCGGCCGGGGGGTCTGCAATACCTGCAGCATTAAAGTCAATGGCAGGGTCATACGGTCATGCCAGACGCCAGTCCGGGCGGGGGTGAAGGTATTCCTCGAACCGGCAAACGATCGAATCATCAGGGATCTGGTAGTTGAGCTGGATTGAATCATGTTCGTTTATTCCAAGGAGGAGAATCCGGCGTTATTTCAGCCTAACGCCAGGGTAAAGGGAGGGGAAAAGTGTCCAGGATTGTGGATTTGAGAAGCGATACGGTCACGCAGCCAACAGACGAAATGCGGGAAGCGATGAGGAATGCGGTTGTAGGGGATGACTACTATGGGGAGGACCCAGCGGTGGCCGCGCTTGAGGAGTTGGCCGCGGCAAAGCTTGGGATGGAAGCCGGCTTGTTTGTCACGAGCGGAACCATGGGTAACCTCGTCTCAATACTGACCCATACTCGGAGAGGGGAGGCAATCATTCTCGAGGCCGAGGCGCATGTTTACAGATGTGAGACCGCACATCTCGCCGGTGTTGCCGGCGTCATGCCCAAGAGGGTGAAGGGAAATAGGGGCATCCTGGATCCTCGAGACATAGAAGAGGCGATATTCGCAGAGGGAGTTCTCTACCCGAGGACAAGCCTCCTCTGTGTTGAGAATACCCATAATGCCGCTGGCGGTACGTGCGTTACACCCGCACAGATGAGCGCCTTGAGAAAGGTAGCGAACAGTCATGGCATGGCCATCCATGTGGACGGTGCACGGATATTCAGCGCTGCTGTTGCCCTCGGCGTGGACCCAAAGGAACTCGCCAAGGACGCCGATTCTCTAACGTTCTGTTTATCAAAGAACCTTGCCTGTCCCTTTGGTTCGCTCATTGTTGCCAATAGGGAATTCATTAAAGGCGCGAGAAAAAACAGGCAGATGGTCGGCGGTGGCATGAGGCAGGCAGGGATAATGGCCGCCGCGGGAGCAGTGGCATTGCGAACCATGATCGATAGATTTGCGGAGGACCACGACAACGCCCGGGTGCTTGCTGAGGGCCTTCTTCAGCTCGGATTGGAGATTGACATGGAGGCGGTTCAAACCAATATGGTGTTTTTCCGGGTCCCCTCGGAAATGATGGATGCGAAGAAGTTCGTGCAGGACTTGGGTAAGTCAGGCGTCAGGGTGAATCCCCCAGCTGGGCGGCGCATCAGGATGGTGACTCACTACGGGATTACACGGGAAGACATTGAATATACGATGCAGGCCGTTAAAGAGGTTATCGGGAGGTAGAAGATATGGTTGACACGGGAAAGGAGCCGGCATAGAATACCGAAACGAAAGAGACTCATGAGAACATGAGAAAGGGGGTGGGGGAAAAAAGAAAAAACGCATCCAACGGATTTTTTGGATACTAAGGGGGGATGAGGAAATGAAAAAGATTGGAATTATCGGTATTTGTACGGTGGTCGTGCTGGCACTGTTTTGTTTTCAGCCGGCGGCTGCCGAAGTAACTCTGAGGTTTTCCGATTGGCACCTTACTGAAGACGTTTGGAATAAGTCGCTCAATGAAGGCATGGCCATATTCCACAAGCGATATCCGAACATCAAGGTAACCCTGGAGCCCGTCTCCTACGGAGAGAAGGAGACAAAATACACGGTGGAGTCTGCGGCAGGTCGGGCACCGGATGTCTTTCACGTCCATGCCTTTTCGCTGCCGATGTTCTTCGGCAAGGGTTTTGCCAAAGATCTGACACCCTTCATTGAAAAGGAAGGGCCGGGGTTCCTGGACGCCTGGTATCCACTACCACTCAAGCTGATGAAGCACAATGGGAAAATACATGCGATGCCCGGCGATTACATGACCATGGTCTTATTCTACAACACGGAGATGTTCAAGGCAGCCGGTCTCGATCCGAACAAGCCGCCCAAGACCTGGGATGAGTTCCTCACATATGCCAAGAAACTCACCCGAGACACGAATGGAGACGGGAAGGTTGACCAGTGGGGATTCGGCACCCTTGGTGCCAAGAGCCCGGGGTTCTCGCTCAGGTTTGGCCCCTTTATCTGGAGTTTTGGAGCGGACTACCTGACCCCGGACATGAAACGGTCCGCCCTGGATTCGGCCAAGGCAAAGGAGGCTTTTGCTTTCTTTGTTGAACTTTACACAAAACATAAGGTCGTACCACCGGGGTTAACGGCCATGGGTGCCCAAGATGTTCGAACACAGCTTGCCCAGAAAAAGGTGGCAATGATCTTAGGCTCTGGCTGGACGCCTCCCATTGTCAACAAGATCAATCCGGATCTAAAGGCCTTTGAAGTGCTGAAAGCTGCTCCTGCCCCGATGAAGAGAAAACAGGCAACCGCCATCTGGCTGAGCTCGTGGGTCATGAGCCCCAATACCAAACACCCCAACGAGGCCTGGGAATTGATGAAATTTATCACCAGCAAGGAGATCGAGCTAAAGTGGTTTGTGGACAACCGTGTTACCTCTTCTCGGAAGGACGTCAGCGGTGTCGCTCCGGAGATCCTGAACGACAAATTCGCCAGTGTCTTGGCCTCACAACTTCCCTACGGAAAGGTGGAGCCCCAGATCAAACAGTGGCCCGAAATTATGGACACCTTTACCACTTCCCTCCAGGAGGCAGTCGTAGGGATGAAGACGCCTGAAAAAGCACTGGCCGAAGCCCACGAAAGAATCAACGCCATCCTGGCAAGATAAAGGGGCCACAAAGACGAGCAACGCGCAGGACACGGAAAGGGGAGTGGGAGACCGCTCCCCTTTTCCAAGGTGAGGAGTCTATTGGACTTCGGCATTCGGATAAAAGACCGCCACATGTGGGCGCTCTTTGTGCTGCCCGGGGTTTTGCTGTTGGTCTTAGTCCTCGGGTTTCCCGCCATTACAAGCCTCTCGTACAGCATCAAACCTGAAAAGGCCGGCGCTGCCTCCTATACCCTCTCCAACTATGCGAACCTGCTGAAGGATCCATTTTTCTCGAAAACGTTCTGGAACACGGCGGTCTTCGTGTTTCTCAGTGTGGCCAGCCATATAATACTGGGACTGGCCGTCGCCGTGGTATTGAATCGGGCCCTGCCGGCAAGGCCGTTGTTCCGTTTGATCGCCTTGCTCCCGTGGGTGGTCCCCGATGTGGTGGTGGGAATCATCTGGAAATGGATGTATGATCCCATTTATGGAGCCCTCAATGATGTTCTCCTTAAAATCGGTTTCATTAGTACGCCGGTGGAATGGCTGTCAAATCCAAAACTGGCCTTATTCAGTGTCATTCTCGTAAACCTCTGGCGCGGGTTTCCCTTTGTGATGTTGATCCTCTTGGCAGGGCTTCAGGCTATTCCCCGACATCTTTACGAGGCGGCGGCCATTGATGGGGCAACCAAAATTCAGTCTTTTTTCCATATCACCATTCCGGGCCTGAAAAAAATGATCGTCGTCGCACTGGCGCTGGATATCGTCTGGGAGGTCAGGCGCTTCGGGCTTATCCAAGCCATGACAAAGGGCGGCCCCGGGGTCCTCACGGAGGTTCTCTCTACTTACACATACAAACAGTATTTTCAGTTCTTCCGGTTTGAGTATGCCTCGGCGATTGCCGTGGTTATGACTGTTGTTCTCTTGTTGGTCAGCCTGCCCTATATCTGGATGATAAGCCAGGAAGAGTGAGATCGATGAAAGCCAGCTCTTTCTTTCTAAAAGAATTTTTTCCAAAAACCATCCTTTGGGTTTTCCTGATAGCTCTCTGTCTCTATTGCCTTTTTCCATTCACGTGGATGCTTTCCACTTCCCTGAAAACCGAGGCAGAGGCCTTTCGGATTCCGCCCACGTGGATACCCCTCAAACCCACGGTGGATAGCTTTATTGGGATTTGGGTGAGGAAGAACTTCGGCATCTACTTTTTTAACAGCACCGTCATTTCCCTTGCCACGGCAGTGCTCTCCACCTTTTTTGGCGCCTTGGCTGGTTATGGATTTTCCAGATTTTTCTTCAAGGGCCGACGTTTTCTCATCGGTTTCTTCCTAGCGACACAGATGTTACCTGGTGTGCTATTGGTGGGCCCTTATTTCAAAATTCTCAGCAGGATCGGTCTCTACGATACCCGTACCGGTTTGATTATTGCCTTTCTGACTATCTGCCTTCCCTTTTCAACGTGGATGATGAAGGGGTTTATCGACAAGGTGCCGGTTTCCATGGATCAGTCTGCCATGGTCGACGGATGTTCCCGTATGGGGATTTTTTTCAGGATTATCCTCCCAGTGGTTGCCCCTGGGATGGTTGCCACTATTCTCTTTGCCTTTCTTCTGGCATGGGGAGACCTTCTTTGGGCTCTGTGCATTACCACCAGTGAACCCATGATCACCGTTACCTTGGGCATTGCCCGAACTGTGGGAGAGTTCAGAATTATCTGGCCCATGTTGATGGCTGGTTCCCTCGTGGGAGGGATGCCGGCAATCATTCTCTATATCTTCTTACAGAGATTGCTGGTTCAAGGGTTGACAGCTGGGGCTGTGAAGGGGTGATGAACAAGTGTTTGGAGAAGTCGCCCTTCGCTGCTAACGTTGGTTCCAAATCCGCAATCAAGGGCGAGGAGGGAAGAGATGTTGGAAAAAGTTTCTCTTGGCACGCATTGCGGGGCCGTATGCGCGAGCATAGAGAACTATCGGATACTAGTCGGTGATGAGCTGATCAACGAAATCATTGATCTTGCGCGTCTTTTGAGCGGCATCCGCATTTGTCACATCAACTCGACAGCTTACGGTGGCGGTGTAGCCGAATTGCTCGCCAGGCACCTCCCCATTTTACAAGATCTGGGGTTATCGACCGATTGGCGCCTCATTCACGGAACGCCGGATTTTTTCACGGTGACCAAGGCCTTCCACAATGCGCTGCAGGGAGCATCCTATGACTTGAAAGAGCCACAGCAAACGGTCTACCTGAGCGTAAACGAGCAAAGTGCCAAACTGCTCCCCGGGGAGTATGATGTCTTCATCGTGCATGACCCGCAGCCGGCGGCCATCCGACATTTCGCCGGTGTAAAAGGGGCGAAGTGGATCTGGCGGTGCCATATCGATAGCTCTGTGCCGAATGCGGGTGTGAGGAAGTTCTTGCAGCCGTTCATTGAGGAATACGATGCGACGGTCTTCACCATGGCTGAGTTCCTCCTGCCGGAACTTCGGACAAAACATCTCGCGTTAATCCCGCCGGCGATTGACCCTCTGGGGACTAAGAACATGGAGATTCAACTGGACCTTTGCAAGCGGGCCATCTCGGATTCGGGGATCGATGTAGACCGACCCTTGCTGCTTCAGGTTTCTCGGTTCGATCCTTGGAAGGACCCCCTGGGAGTGATCC
>Ga0209636_10000733_pt1 | contig 32637 bp, 36 predicted proteins | sample DeeMarSWOR152_54_FD_187464 | JGI IMG/M metagenome (GOLD analysis project Ga0209636, IMG submission 187464) | Marine sediment microbial communities from White Oak River estuary, North Carolina - WOR-1-52-54 (SPAdes) (version 2) | ecosystem: Environmental > Aquatic > Marine > Intertidal zone >...
TGCTGTAATTGCAGTAATTTTGATATTGATGATAGTTGTTGCTTTGGCTGCTTTGGCTTATACGTGGTTTACTGGAATATTTTCAACTTTAACTACAACTACTGGAACTGCTGTTGAACAAGCAACCGGTGCAATGGGGCAATCCTTTACTTTAGAAAACGCAGACTGTGAAGCCGCATCTGTAGTATGTGGTGGAAATGACTGTGTACATGTTACTATAAGGAATACAGGAACAAATCCCCTAGATACGGGCGCTGTGGCAACTTATGTTGATGGCCTTATTGTAACTGATAATGCTCCTGTTGGAAGTATAGTTTCAGGTGCAACTGTAGATCTTGATGCCGGAACTGGTGCTGGAGAGGTAGACTGTTTAACTGCAGTAATATTAGAAGTGACGATTGGAACTGGTTTATCACAAACAGTAGCCATCACGTAAAAATAGTATTCCGTTAAACAATAACTATCATAAAAGAATGGGCTGAATTAATTATTTTTATTTATTATTCTTCTTTTTATTATTAGAGCTATATGAAGTAGGAGTGTGTTTCAACAAATAGAAATTTAAATAAATTCATCTTATTTGAATTAACAACTACAAAAATCAATATTACATATACAATATGGAGTTCCGGTGTCTCCTGATCTATCTATTCCTTCACTATCAGTACAAATTCCACAACCTGGAGGATTACATTGACATGTAGATTGGCTGCCTTGATACCAAATCGCACCAATTCGTATACTACAATCACCTGGAGGACAAGCAACGGTATTTACCCAAACACAATTACATGCCGCAGGACATGTACAATCAGCTTGACATTGACCTGGACATGCATCATCATCTGTTCCATCACATTCTTCTAAGCCTTCCTTTATATCATTTCCACAAACTGCTCCAGGCCCGCCTCCACCCGTTGACACAGGTGCTGCACATTGACATAATGCTTTACAATTAGTCTCACTCCTTATTCCATAATAATACCAACATAAAGATGCTAAATTATCTTGATCTACAGTAGCATCCCTAGTAGTCCAACCATTCCATCCTGTTCCACCATCAATTACACCATCTTGATCTGCATCAAAATCTGTTATTGAAAGAGAATTTGTAGTACCTCTACATTGTCTTGATAATAATAAGGTTCTACATAAAGAATTTTTTACTCCCTCTATTCCTGCAACAGCACTAAATGGTCCAAATCCTAATACATACAGCCCTATCAATCCTATTAATACTATGAGCGCAATGGCTACCAATACTAACACATTTACTGGCAGCTCTATTCCTTTCATATTTATACTGAGATTTGTTTTTATCTATTTTAAAATATAGAAAGCCCCCTATTAAAAGTAATTATCGCTGTATTTAAATTTTGTAATAAAAAATAACTATCATGAAAGGCCAAATAGAATTAATTGTTTTCATATTTTTGTTTATTATTAGCATTATTCTTTTTACAACAGCAAGTATATGGGGTAGGGGTATCTTTGAACAGAATGTTGATGTGGCAAAGATAGAGGCTGCTGAGAAGTTTCTAAAAGATTTAGACAATAACATCTTAAACTTAATAGAATATGGTGGTTCTAGAACCATAGACTATGACATTGGTACAACAATAGGATTGTCTGGTGGAAATACTATTGAAGTTAATATGACTACTTCTCTTCAGCTTCCCAGATATTGGATCAATTTAACATCTGATACCTCTTACATAAGGGAAAAATTAGAAGGAAGTAACCTTAGGATACAAGTAATTTATCCAGAAAGGCAAAATAGAATCGAGTTCTTTACTAAAGGCCCAACTTTAACAAAACCCGACTATATAATAATCAGGAAAGATTCAACTTATGTTGATAGTGGTGTGACTGTTATTAGAATAGAAATAAGTTTCATGAAGTACAGTTTATAATTTATGAGAGGACAATATCTAACAGTCGAATATGTTATCTTTTTTGCAATTGGAGTAATAATGATAATTGCAGTTTATGTAATTTTTTTGAATGTTAACCAAACAATAGAAAAAAGTATAACAGAAACTCAATTAGAAATGGTAGGAGAAGCAATAACAGGAGCAATAATAAATGTTTTTGGAGCTTCAAATTCAACGAACAGTACAATATATTATAACTTAAAAATACCAGAAAAGCTATCTAACTGTATATATTCTATAAGCGTAACAGCAGAAAACAAGTTAGAATTGAGGTGTGTACAAAACCGTGAAATGGGAATTGAAACGACTTTGTATAATTTTAATATCAATGACGGAAATATTATATACAGTACAAAAGGTTTTATAGAAATTTTTGTTAAAAACGGTGTGGTTGAATTAAAATGACAGCTATCATATTAAGAAGGAGGCCTGTAAGAATTAATTTAAGTAGGGTTTTTCGGAAAGCTGTTATTGGACATAGAATATTGGAAGTAAAAAGAACTCCGATAAAAGAAGTAACTGTCCTTAGAGCTCCTGGTGGTTTTGAGGGTTTAACAGGTCCTCTAGTAGAAGCTGGAAAAGCAGGTCTAATATCAGGCGGTCTTCCTTCAATACCAACCCCAATGCCAGCTGCTGCACCTGTGCCATCCCCTGTCAAAATAGAAGCTGGTGAAGTTTCCATCAAAGAAAAATCTAGGGGAATTTTAGAAGAACCTAAAACTATTTTAAAAGTTAAAAAATCAGAAGTTGATCTCAAATCTATAAATATTGTTTATGCTTTAATTCCTTCAAAAACAAGAATTCCATTTGCTTCTGCCAATATAAGATGGTCTAATGCTGACTCGGCTTTAATATACAATCTCATAGAGCCTAAATTAACGGCGCAAGAAGATGAGTTATTAAATAAAATAAAAACAACACTCATAGAAAAACTTGATGTTGATTTTACAACCTTGAGAAAGGGAGAAGCAAGGAATTATCTAAGAAAGAGGTTTGAAGAAACAATAAATTTAATGGCAGCTATCCTGCCTGAAGAAAAAAGGCAAGAACTTCTTTATTATGTTGAAAGGGATTTTGTTGGTTTAGGAAAAATAGAACCATTGATGCAGGATCCTAATATAGAAGACATATCTTGTGATGGTATAGGAATCCCGATTTATATTTTCCATAGAAATCCTCTAATAGGAAGTATAAGAAGTAATATTCAATTCGACGATGCAGAGAAATTAGATGTGTTTGTTAGTAAGCTTTCTCAAAGGTGTGGAAAGAATATTTCAATTGCAGCACCTCTCGTGGGGGGTAGTTTACCTGATGGTTCTAGAGTTCAGGCAACCTTAGGAACAGACATAGCGAGGAGGGGAAGTAATTTTACAATAAGAAAATTTACAAAAAAACCTTTGACACCAATTCATTTGATAAATTTCAAAACAATAGATCCTAAAATAGCTGCATTTTTATGGTTGGCTGTTGAATACGGAAGATCTATTTTGATGAGTGGTGGTGTAGCATCCGGAAAAACCACTCTACTTAATGCTCTATCCTTATTCATAAAACCCGAACTAAAGGTTGTTTCTATAGAAGATACAGCAGAACTTGTGTTGCCACATCCTCACTGGGTACCTTCTGTCGCAAGATTAGCTATAACAGAATTAGAAGGCAAGAAAGTTGGAGAAGTAGACTTGTTTGATTTACTAAAGGAATCATTAAGGCAAAGACCAGACTACTTAATTGTTGGAGAGGTGAGAGGTAGAGAGGCCTATGTTTTATTCCAGCAAATTGCTACTGGTCATAGCTCAATGTCAACAATTCACGCAGATTCATTTGAGAGGCTTGTAGATAGAATGACAACTCCACCAATAAGTCTCCCTGCAACTTTGATAGAAGCTTTAGATCTGGTAATTTTTATTGTAAGAATGAAATATGGACAGGGTTATGTTAGAAGAGTAAAGAGCATATATGAAATTACTGGCTTTGATAGGGAAAAAAACATTCCATTAGTTAATATAGTATTTAGATGGAATCCTATGAATGATGTATTTGAAGAAGTAAATCCTTCTACTGTTCTAGATAAAATTTCTCAACAATACGGTGTTACTATTGATTTTCTAAAGAATGAAATTTCTCGAAGGATAAAAGTGTTAAATTGGATGGTTGAAAGGGATGTCATAGACTATATAAACGTGGCAAAGATTATCAAAATGTATTACACAAGACCAGAAGATGTGCTTGAAGCGATAATATAGATGATTAAATGAATTTGTGGGAAACTCTTAAAGAATTATCATTTAAATTTTTTGGTAGGAGTCTAGAGCCCTTTGTAGTCCACTTCGAAAGTATAAAACCGGATTTGTTGAGAGCAAATTTAAACCTCAGTTTAGAAGAATATGTCTATATAATGATTTTTGTAACTTTCTTAACTTTTCTTTTAGAATTTCCTACAATTGTCGTTATAATGTCCATAGTACTTCAAGATGCTATAACTGCATTTCTTTTTTCATTCACTTTAACTATTGTAGTCGTTGTGGGTGTATTTTTCATTTTTTACACTTATCCTAGTATGTCAGCTGGAAGAAGGAGCAAGGATATAGATGCATCACTGCCTTTTGCAACAACGTACATGGCAACCATAGCAACATCTGGCGCTCCTCCTGCAACAATGTTCAAAGTTCTTGTAGGGTTTAAAGAATATGGTGAAATATCAAGAGAGATGGAAAAAATTTATAGAGATGTTGAAGTTTTTGGGATGGATTTGGTTGGTGCCATAAGAAAAACGGCAAGTAGGACTCCTTCTGAAGAATTAAAAGAATTGTTGTGGGGTTTAGATACAATATTGACAAGTGGAGGCAATATCGGGGAATATCTTCATGAAAAATCCAGACTCTTCATAGCAGAATATAGAAGAAGGTTAGAAAAATACTCTAGAACTTTGTCATTGTTAATAGAAGTTTACTTAACTGTTGTACTTGTTGGTTCGATATTTTTTGTGATCATGTCAGCCTTAATGTCAATAATAGGTGGCGGTTCAAGTCTCTTCATGGCATTTGTACAGTTTTTAGTTGTTTTCCTTATTTTGCCGCTTGTTTCAATAGGTTTTATCGTATTACTAAAAACAATAGCTCCATCAGCGTGATAGAATGGATTGGAAAAAGGGTATTGACATCAAAAGTTTGATAAGCATAAAGAGAATTCCTATAATAATAGCAGCAGTTCTAATTATCATAGGATTAATTTTTTACAACAATGTTGCAATAATGGGTAATCTTATTCTTTTGGGTATCATCATAGGAGTTATACCCTATGCTTTGATGTCATATTTTGAATATTCAAGGATAAAATCAATAGAAGATCAAATGCCGGTTTTCTTACTCGATCTTGCTGAATCACAAAAAGTTGGTTTAACCTTGAATGAATCCCTGAAACAAGCTTCTAAAACAGATTATGGAAAACTAACACCAGAAATACAAAAGGTTTATCATCAGTTATCTTGGGGTGTTCCTGTGAGAGAAGTTTTTAACAATTTTGCAAAAAGAATGGAAAAATCGAGATTGATAGGAAGGGTTGTTAGGATAATAAACGAATCGTATATTTCTGGAGGAGATATAGGAAAGACGATGGAAGCAACAGCCTCAGATATAACTGCAATAAAGGAAGCTGAGAAGGAGAGAAGGTCTGTAACATCTCAACATACTTTCATAATGTATGCCATCTTTTTCATTTTCATAGGAATTGTTGTTGGCTTATCTCAAACCTTGATACCTCTATTAAAATTAAATGTTGAGACTGGAGCTATAGGTGGGATAATGTCTTTTCAAGACCCTTGTATAGAATGTGTTGATAATCCAAGTTTATATTGTATAGGTTGCTCAGTATTTCCAGTTATATGCGAAATGTTTGCTTTAGAGCCTGGTGGTTCTTGTTATTATAACGCGTTGTTCATAAGTATGGCAATTGTCCAGGGTATTTTCTCTGGTTTGGTTGCCGGACAGCTAGGAGAAGGCTCTGTTAGTGCTGGAGTTAAACATAGTATAATAATGACAGTTATTGGTTTTGGTGCACTGTTTGCATTATTGAAACTTGGAATAATGGGAGGATAGAATGTTTGGACAGGTGAGAGTTGAATTTGTTTTTGGAATTGTAATATTCAGCATCATAATAATTTTTATTATCACCCAGACAAACACCCTGTTTTCAAGTTTGCTCATAGATTCTAAAAATGACATTCTGAAAGCAAAATCCATAAATGTTATTACAATTTTGGTTGAAGATGGGGGGGATCCTCCCAATTGGCAAACTCTCTCATTTAATAATGTAAATAGAGTTGGTTTGGCAAATCAACCATACAATCTTTCAAAATCAAAAATAAATCGATTGAATAGTGAATGTGACCTCTTAAACAAGACTGAGCTAAGAAACTATAGGTTAAAAGTTTTTAACGAAACTCATTTAATTGTTTTTTGTGGAAGTGAAAGTTTAGAACCACCTAAATCAGTTTCCCTAAGATATGTTTATGTTGATAATGGGTTTGGTAATGTTTCTCTAGAAGTGTGGTAAAGTGAAAGGTTTTGTTTATCTTTTAGAAATAGCAGTTGCGTCAATACTCATAACAGTTGTTTTAGGGACTTTTTTTGCTATTAGAATAAAGGAAAGTTGGCAGAGATCAGATTTAATAGCTGCAGGAAACAATATTCTAAATTATCTGAAGTATAATGAAAGTTTTCTCATTAACATATTAAATGGAAATTTATCAGATATCGATAGAGTAAAAAGTGGCAATATCAAATATGGTCTAGAGATTGTCGGTTCTCCAAAATCTATGATTAGAGTCGGTTGCGTTGAGCGTTGCGGCTATGTTAAGAATGAGTTATTATCTCCTGTGTACGTAAATAATCGGTGGATAAATTTTAGTGTCCAAGAATTCGATATAGATGAATTTGAAACTATACCGTTTTATTTTGACGCTGTTATTCTTTTAAACTTTACTGACTACTCTTCTCAAAGACAAAAAATAGAAGATTATTTAGATGATGGTGGGATGGTAATAGGAATAAATGCAACTTTCAATAATAATGATCCGGATTTTAATGAGGTCTTTGACTTAAATGGTGTTGTTAGCGCTTCTTCTGACCTGAAGTTTTCACCCTACGACCCTTCGCAAGATAAAATAGCAAAATATTTTCTAGGTTTTGGGTTTGATGCCTCATCTTCTTGGTGGATCTGGGAGAATGAATGGGCAGTAGATTATACGCCAACATATGTAAATATCAGTAAGGTTGGTGCAATTCCACCTGAAAATAGAACATTTCTTAATGAAGGTGAAGTTTTTGATTTGCCCGGACCTGATTCTGACTATCATTTTAAAGTTAAGAGGATATCGTATCCTGAGAGAGTTGAGTTCCAATCATTAAATACAAGTTTTACTTTTATAGATTTTTCTGAAAATAATGTTAAGGGTAATAATTTTAATGTTTTAAGAGATTCTGGAAGTAATTTTGCAGGATTAACAACTAACAATAGTGCTGTATGGACTTCAGATTTTATTTATAGTGATGAATATAGAACTCTTGTAAAAGCTGCAATTGCATCTAAAACTGATGACTGGGTTGCAAAAACACTTGTTACAGAAAAAGATACTGTAACGGTTTCTTCTTTTATGAGTTTATGTTGTGATATGCCAGAACTATTAGAATTAAAACTCAGTTTGGCTTACATATTGTAATTTAAGATATCACAGAATCTTCTAGAATAGATTTTTTAACAAATCCTTTTTCTTTTAACCAATCTGCTTGATTTCTTTCATAAACCCAAATCAAGTCTCCCCTTTCATTGGTTTGAACACTCCACGGCTTTACTAACACTATATATCCAACTCTTATACGAACCCTTCTTCTCATTTTTCCTGGAATTCTACATATTCTTGAAAATCCATCATCGCATCTCACCTCAAACCTCCCACCACCAAGAGTAGCAGTAACTGCACCTAAAACTTCCCCTTTTCTGGGTACCCTGACTCTTATGATATTTTCTTCTGGCATGCTATCATATTCTTATTAGAATTATATTTTTATAAATATCTCTTCCCTGTTTTCTAGTAACAAGCTTAAAACTCTTTTTAACCTCAGCTTTATATTTATTTTTTAAAATAATAGCTATCTTTCTAGCTAAACTCTTGTTATTAATATACAAATCAAAACCACCTTTAACTTCCTTTATTCTATAAAAAATTTTTTTATTTTTTAAAAAATCTGAAACTATCTGATCGTCAACAAAATTAAGAATTTCGTTTGTTATGTTTCCTCTTAGCTGTAAGATTGCTTCTGAATATCCACCAAATCTTTTAAAACAGTTGGGACAAACGATTTTATTTTCATTGACAACGATCTCCTGAACTTCTTCTTTCAATTTTTTAGAATTATTCAAATAGCCTTTAGCATGAATTTCAAAAGTATCATTTCTTTCTATCCTGATTTCAACGTCTTTACCAATAATCTTTATTTTATTTTTTATGAAATCTTCAATTCCTATATCCTTCCATTTATTCCTTTCTTTTACAAGTCCACATTTGCTACATAATGTAACATCAATCTCTTTAGGAACTTCTATTAACTGAAATTGTTTATTGTAACATTCTTCGCAATAGCCTTCTATTAATTTCTCTGATTTCTTACCGCACAAAAAGCAAAATTTCATATTATAATTTTAATAACAAACTATAAGAACTAATTTATCCAGTCTTTATTTTGAATTTTTGTCGGGATGTACACATCTGATATAAATGATATTCCTTTAGAAGATAAGGCTGCCAACTCTACTTTGCCTTTTAATTCCTTCATCAAATTAAATTGCTTTCTCCATTCTTTATTATCTTTGAACCATTCGTATTTTTCCATATCTTTTAGTCTCTTTATATCAACATCTTTGAATTTTATCAAATGTCTTTTCAAATCAAAATTAATTATATCCTCTCCTGTTAAACCAAGGAATATTGCTTTTGGTATTGCTAATTTTTCAGATATGTGAGCCAAAGATATTGAACCGAATTTTAATACAGAATAAATATAAAATCCCCAAGGATCAAAATCAGTTAAAACGTATATTGGTAATTTATGTTCCAAATGTAATCTTTGCAATAGTCTCCTAACCCCTCTCGTTGCCTGCCCCTGGGAAGACATTATAATACAATTCAGTTTTTTCCAAACCTTATCCTCATGAACCCTTTCCCACTCAGCAGCTTTTTCCATGTAGATTACAAATTTAGCTTCAACTTTTTTGAATTCTATTTCCTCAACATTGGATGGTATTGACCAACCGCCACTTCCAAGTTTTGCCCAGTTTACTGTATCACCCTTGTCTCTTATTATAACATTTCCAGCAACAGAGCCCATTTTGTTTGCATTTATGTGTAATTGTTCTCTTGAAAGTCCTGTGATCAGTTCCAAGTCTTCTATTGCTTTGTTAGATTCTGGTTGTTCATCAACAATATTAATATTGGAATTTGGAAGTGTTCTCTTTATTCTGTAATAAACTTCTCTGAGACTCAAATGTTTTTTAACGTCTGCTAATTCCCTGCTAGTTGCTGCAACTTCTATTGTTTGGGCGAATTTTTTAATATGTGCAACATTAAAGAAATATCTTTTTGAAGCTTTATCCCCCAGCGTCAAAAGTCTTGTCTTTGTATCAAATATAGTATTAGACAAAGATCTGATAGGAATATCCATGGAAGGATTTTTCTTTTCATCTATATCGTTTACAAGTTTTTTACCTAATTCTTTAAGTTTTTCTTCGGTACTAGTTTTCTTCTTCATTATTCTCACTATAGTTTTCTCTCTTTAAAATTTTCTCTAAACCAGATTCAATTTTTTCTTTTTTTACTCCTGATATTTTTGAAATTCCTTCTGCAACCTCTGGAATATATTTCTCAAAAAGATTTTGCCTCATTTGCATTTCACGTTTTCTTCTTCTTCTGGATATGTATATTCTAAGTTTTCTTCCGGCATCCTGCAGAGCTAATTTAACTTCTTTTATTATTTCGGGGTAACTTGCTATTGCCTGTTTTCCTTCGGATGTAAATGGAACCCAGACAGATATAAAATGAACAAGAATTAACAAAGGCCCTGTTGGCAAGGAATTTGAAGATTGAGATAATCCATATCTTCTCCAGTCTGTCTCAGTTACAGCTTTTGTTATAGCACAATCGCCTTGATGATACAACAGGGGAACCTTGTTGGCAAATCTTAGCAAATTTGCTGTCTTGTTAGGGTCCAAGTCTCCCCCATAAGCCAATCCACATTCAACAGCAAAGGGTCTTCCTCTATAAACTGTTGGTGATCTTGATATAGAAACAAAATACTCTGCATTAATTTCTTTTTTCAAGCCTTTGTATATCCCATCTTCTCCCAGTGGAGAGAGACAGTCGGTTGGCGGCGATATTAATTTTGATTTTTGCATGGCTTTGTGTAACCTTGATACCTCAGTGTGGTCTAGATCATAAGGTCTTCTTTTAGGTTGTATTCTAGCCAACTTAAGAATTTGTTTTGCAGAAGTTTTACCTACCCTTGAAAAATCCCTTCTTAAGAAATGTTCAATATTCTTAGTCCTTGTAGAACTTAACATTCTTCTTAAAATTCCTACTTCAACACCATAGGGATGTGGTTTTATTTCTCTTGGCCTTCTTGGCAATTTGTTTACAGCCCTTGAAAAGGTATTTTGTCCATTGGGGCCCTTAAAAATTATTTTGGCATAAGGGTTCATTATTGCAGTCTGTTTCAAATATTCTGGTATTGACTGGGAACTTTCTATATATCTACCTTCAGCCTCTAGCTCAATTTTTATTCCATGCCCCTGTTCTAGATTTTTTTCTTTTTCATGAGAAATTATTTGGGGTTGGTTTTTTATGACATCTATCATTAATTCGAAAACATCAATTTCTTTTTTTCCTGTTCCTGAAGTTATCTTTATAGGTTTACCTGTGGTTAATTGGGAATAAAGAATTGCACCTGTAATGCCTATTCCTTGCGTTCCTCTGGCCTGTCTCAACCTATGAAATTTACTTCCATACAAAAGTTTTCCGAAAGCAAATGGAACCTTTTCTTTAACTATGCCTGGACCATTATCCTCAACTAATATTTTGAAATTGCCGCTTTCTAATTGTTTAACTAAAACTTTAATTTCTGGTAGTATACCTGACTCTTCACAGGCATCGATTGAATTGTCAACTGCTTCCTTGACAATTGTCAATAAAGATTTTGTTGGGTTTTCATAACCTAAGAGGTGTCTATTTTTTTCAAAAAATTCGGCTACAGATATCTCTTTCAATTCTTTTGCTAATTTTTCAGCACTTATTATTTCGACTATATTTATCACTTTTTTACTTAGATATCAAATAATAGTAACAATTCTTTTTAAGCATTTCTTTTATTATTTATTAATATATGTTAATAAGGTGAAAAATATTTTAGAAGTTGTTCTTGTTCCTCAAGATAGAGTAAAGGTAATAAAAGATAGAGCTACTAGGGAAGCCATAAAAAATAAGCTTAGAGTAAAATTGTCTTTTGAGGAAAATTCTGTTGAAATAGAGGGGGAGGGGTTAGACCTCTTTCAAGCAAAGAACATTGTAAAAGCCATTGGAAGGGGCTTTTCTCCAGAGAAAGCATTTAGATTGTTCAATGAAGATGAGTCATTAGAGATAATAGAATTATCAGGCTTCAATGATAAGAAAATTAAAGTCGTTAAATCTAGATTAATAGGAAGAAAAGGAAAAACTAGGAGATTAATAGAAGAATGTAGTGGTTGTTCTGTATCAATATATGGGAAGACTGTTTCCCTAATAGGTAATTATGAACAAATCAAAATAGCTAGAGAAGCCGTAGATATGATACTTAGAGGCTCTAAGCTCACAAAGGTTTTTGGGATGTTGCAAAAAGCAAAATTATAAATTTAAATATTATAAATCTTATCAAGCTTTTAGGGACGGTAGCTCAGACTGGGAGAGCGCACGGCTGAAGACCGTGATGTCGTGGGTTCAAATCCCATCCGTCCCACTCAAAAAAATTAAAGTTATTTAACCGTTAAGAACCAATTTTTAATTATGTTTCTTCGTATAGTGCCTGTAGGAGGACCTTTACCGGAAATTCTTGAAACAGTGAAAAACGAGTTAGAGTCCAATTTGAACATAAAGTGTAGGGTAATGGGAGGGTTGTCTGTTCCAGAGGAATCATTTAATAGATGGAGGAATCAGTATAATGCAGAAGTGGTTATGGACTTATTATCGAAATTATCTGAAGTAAAATTCATAGATAGAAACATACCTACATTGATGATAACAGATGCTGACTTATATTATAGTGGTTTAAATTTTGTTTTTGGTTTGGAAGATCCTTCGAAAAGCGCTGCTATAGTGTCTTTAGCTCGTTTAAGACCTGAATTTTATGATGAAAGACCAAATTTAACACTTCTAAAAGAGAGGGCAACAAAAGAAGTCATACATGAAATAGGTCATTATTTGGGTTTATTCCATTGTGATAATCCTAATTGTGTTATGAGTTTTTCACCATCAGTGAAAGATGTTGATACAAAGCAAAAATATTTCTGTGATAATTGTAAAGTTAAGTTAATGACAAGAGGAATTATGTTCTGATCAACATGATAATTTGCTGTGGTATTGTAATTAACGATGGTAAATTTTTAATGGTAAAGAAAGGTGGTGAGCCCTCTAAAGGAAAATGGTGTCTCCCAGGAGGTAAACAGGAAGATAATGAAACTCTAGAAGAAACTTGTATAAGAGAAATGAAAGAAGAAGTGAATTTAAGTGTTGAAATTAAAAGAAAACTACTTTTTCTAGATAAAAATGATTTTGATGAAAAAACCATTAAATATTTGGAAAAATTCAATTTTGATGGTATATATTTCTTTTTGTGTAAACCTATCCCAAATTTAAACAATATAAGAAAGGGCTCAGATGCTGCTGATATGAAATGGTTAACTAAAGAAGAAGCATTAAAAATGGATTTAGCAGTAGCCGCCAGAGAATTTTTAAATAGAGTAGACATAAAGTGATTATATGAAAAAGAAAGATAAAATAAAGAAAGCCGAGCTTGCTGAAGAGAGAGTAATAATCTGGGATAAAAAGGATGCCAAAGAAATTTTTGAGAGTGGTTGGTATGGAGAATTATTTGAAAATAAAGTAGAATTAGCCCTAGTTGAGGCTGTTCTATTGTTAGAAAGAGGTAAGATTGAAATTAAAAAGGGTAAGAAAAAGCTTTCTTTCAAAGAATTTTACAAATATTGCCTGAAGATAGACCCAAGATTTGTTATAAGATATAATGTTTATAAAGACTTGAGAGAAAGGGGGTTATCCGTAAGGACTGGATTCAAGTTTGGTTGTGATTTTAGGGTTTATGAAAGGGGCGTTAGCCCCATTAAGAAGGGTCCTAAGGCTCCCCATGAGCACACTAAATGGATAGTCTTTTGTGTGCCTGAAGACTATGCCTGTAGTTTCCAAGAATTATCAAGGGCTGTTAGACTTGCCCACAACATAAGGGCAAACATGCTCTGGGCAATTGTGGATAATGATAATGATGTAACTTATTATCAAGTAAATTACATAAGTCCATAAGAGGTTTACATGTTAGTAAAAGACATAATGTCAAAAGATATCATATCATTGTCTCCTGAAGACAAAGTATCAGAAATAATTTCTTTAGTAGAAAATTATAGAATTAGAGAAATTCCGATAATTGAAAACGGTAGGCTAAAGGGTATAGTCTATGCTAAAGATATAGCCAAAAAAGGAATTCAAGACCCTTCCAGAATAAAAATAAACAAAATAATGAGATATGACTCGCCTATGGTATCTCCTGAACAGAGAGTAGAGGATGCAGCAAAAATAATATTCAAAACTGGTTTGAGGGCACTACCTGTCATTAAAAAAAATAAGGTAATAGGAATAGTTTCTATGCATGATATAATATTGGAGGTGGCATCCAAAACCAAACGATTCAGACAAACAAAAGTAGAAGAGATCATGTCTGTTCCTCAAACCATAACAAGTGATACAGACATAGGAAGGGCGAGAGTCTTAATGAGAGAGAAAAACATATCAAGACTTCCTGTTGTTGATGAAAATAAGAAATTAGCAGGTATTGTAACTATCTTTGATTTATTAAAGGCTGTAAAACCAAGAGAGAGAATGAACTTCTATTCTATGGCAGCAGAAAAAGAAAGGGTAATGGGAATACCTATTTCAACAATCATGAATACGTCTCCTATGATAGTTAATGTTGGACAAAGCTTAAGTGAAACAACAGGAATTATTGAAAGGTATAATGTGGATGGGGTTGTTGTTGTTCAAGATAAAATTCCTATTGGTATTATAGCTGAGAAAGACTTGTTAGAAGTTTATGTCTCTGGAATGAAAAGAAAGGGAATATACTATCAGATTATTGGGATAGATGAAGATGATGATTTTGTTATCTCAACAATAGAGAGGATGGTGAATGATACTTTGCAAAAAATGTCAAAATTATACAATCTGCAGTTTTTCTTTTTACATGTCAAGAAATATGATAAGAGGGGGAAAATAAAATACTCTATAAGAACGAGATTTAAAACTGGGAAAGGTTTATTTGTAACTAAAGCTTACGCATGGGATCTGAGAGATGCTGTTGACAATGCGTTAAATAAAATAGAAAGGATAATGAAGAGAGAAAAAGAAATGAAAAGAGATAAAATCATGGAAATAAGAAAACTTAAAAAGCTTTACAGATAATTTCTTATAAAGGTGATTCTATACAAACTCGCTGTGACCGATGCAAGAAGTCTGTCAAGGAAGTTGGAAGATTAATAAATGTAAAATATAGAGGAGTTAATCAGAAGTTGTGTAAGATTTGTAGAAAAAAATTAAGAATTTCTTTTAGGTAAACATCCATTCGTTTTCCCAGTCTTCAAATTCTTTCTCGCCTATATCATAAACCTTAGTTCTTCTCTTTTTCTTTTCCCCGAATTGTTTTCTCAGAGAAAAGCCGTATATTAAACCAAAGGCCAAACCGAATAAATGAGCTGCATATGCAACTTCTGTGGGGGCAAAAAGGCCAATAAAATCTCCTATTGCCCAAAGAGTGACTGCGAGTACCAATGGCATTGGAAACCCATAACCCATATAAACTGTCATTCTTGGCCTCAGAACTGCCAATGCTCCAAATATTCCATAAACTGCTCCAGATGCACCTATTGATGCATTATAAAATAAAACACTTCCTATACCAGCAACTATCCCTGAAATAAAAAACAATATGAGAAATTTTTTTCCTCCTATTATACTCTCTAAAGTAGAACCATACAAACCTAGAGCAAACATGTTGTAGACTATATGCAACACGCTACCATGAAGAAAAATGTAAGTTACTATTGTCCAAGGTTTATAGAAAACTTCTGCAGATATTAAAGCAAATTCATCTGTTAAATTTGGAAAATTTAATTGAAAGAAAAAAATTATTGCACAAATTAATACAAGTTTCAATGCATACCACTTGTATTTCATAAAACTAACCGATCTTATTAGAAATAAAATCTTTTAAGTCTTTTATCTTAACTCTCTCTTGTTTTGCTGTATCTCTGTATCTTATAGTCACAGTATCATCTTTCATGGTATCATAATCAATTGTTATTGCAAAAGATGTTCCTATTTCATCTGCTCTGGCGTATCTCCTCCCTATAGAACCAGAATCATCATAAAAAACATCAAATTTTTTTTTCAAATCTTCATAAATTTCTTTTGCTTTATCGTCCAACCCACCTTTGTTAACTAAAGGGAAAACTGTAACTGTGTATGGTGCTATTTTAGCCGGAAACTTGAACCAGTCCCACCCTCTTTTCTTATCCTTAACAAAACAATGTAAAAGAATTCCATAAAATGTTCTCTCGATCCCAAAACTTGGCTCTACGACATGAGGAACTACTTTCTCATTATCATCAATTATTGACATGTCTTTTCCTGATTTTTTTGCATGACTAGAAAGATCATGATCTGTTCTGTATGCATTTCCAACAGTCTCCTTCCACCCAAAATCAAACTTTATTTCCAAATCAAAGTTCCCCTTTGAATAATGTGGCGTTTCTTCAGGAAGCATGTGTCTATGCCTTAAAGATTCAAATGGTATTCCAATTTTTTGATACCATTGCATCTCTTTGGCAAGGAAATAGGCCATCCACTTATTTGGAACTATTCCCTTTTTCACAGAATCCTCAGCTGTTATTTCTGTTGTCTCTCCATCCTTTTTCTGTGCTTCTCTTGTTAGTATTCTTAGCTTTTCCTTAGCAATTTCAGAAAAATTAGAACATTCACCTATTTTCTTTGGATTAATGAACATTTCTATCTCCATCTGGTTGAATTCTCTTAACCGAATTATCCACTGTCTTGGTGATATCTCATTTCTATAGCTTATACCCATCTGAGCAATACCAAAAGGTAATTTAGCTCTTGCAGATCTTGCAATAAAGCTGAAATTAGTGAATATGCCCTGTGCAGTCTCGGGCCTTAAATAAGCCATATTTCCTTCAACAGGACCAACAGAAGTCTTTAACATTAAATTGAAAATCTTAACATTGCCTAAATCTCCTTTGCATTTTGGACATTTCAATTTTTCTTCTTTAATGATTTTTGTAAGCTCTTTTGTATCTAAACCTTCAACAAATCTTCCAGTCTGTTCTTCTATGAAAGTATCTGCCCTTATCATGCTTTTGCATTTTTTACATTGTACTATTGGGTCAACAAAGCTTTCCAAGTGTCCTGAGGCATCCCAAACAGCTTCAGGTACTATGGTTCTTGAAGAGATTTCAATAATGTTGTCAGAACTCATGAAGAACTCCCTCCAGAAGTTTTCTATCTTATTCTTCATTTTAGTCCCTAAATGACCAAAATCATAAAATCCTGATAAACCTCCATATATCTCTGAGGAGGGATAGACAAAACCTCTCCTCTTTGCTATCTGTTCAATGGTCTTCATGTCAGTCATAATAACCATTTATTATTTAGATATTAAATTATTATTATGAACGGTTCTATTTTTATAAATCCTGTGATTCTTGAACAAACATATTTACCTAGACTCTTGCCTCATAGAGAGGAGCAACATAAATATCTGGCAGAATGTATAAAACCTCTGTTTCAAAGGAGAGCTGGAACAAATCTCCTAGTCGTTGGTTCATCTGGAATAGGAAAAACTGCTTGTGTAAAATATGTCTTCAGAAAACTCATTGAAGAAACTGACAACATAATGCCTTTTTATGTAAATTGCTGGAAAAGAGATACTACCCCCAAAATAGTAAAAGAAATGGCAAACATGTTGGGGATAAAGTTAATAGAGAAAATGTCTTCTGACGAAATATTTGACATTTTAATTAAAAAATTGAGCAAATTTGATGGTGTCGCTTTCGGGTTTGATGAAATAGATAGGGTTCAGGATTATGACTTCTTGTATAGAATCTTGGAGGACGTTCCACTAAAAACAATATTTCTAGTGACAAATGTTACAGAATGGCTTGCCAAAGTTGATAGAAGACTTATGTCAAGACTAATGTTAGAGAGGTTGGAATTCAAACCATACAGTTTTATAGAAACAAGGGATATTTTGTATGAAAGACAGAAACATGCATTCGCACCAGATTCATGGATTTATGATGCTTTTGAAAAGGTTATTAGAAAGGCTTTTGAAATTAAAGACATTAGAGTTGGTTTGTTTTTGATGAGAAGAGCTGGAGAGGTGGCAAATAATAGAAATTCGGGAAAAATAGAGATTAAAGATGTTGATAAGGCTTTAGAAAAATTGAAGGATTTTTACGGTAAACAAGATATAGGAAGTTTTATTTAATTTTGAGAAAGTTTTAAATAGTTCTTTGTGAAAGATTTTAAAGGCGATTAGATGGAATGGGACCTGGTCCAATTTGCTTAGCAAAATTTGCTACTTCTAAAAACATTAAAAATAAAACCAACAAAATTTATCTATTAAAACATAGGTGGGTAAATGGCAAAAATGAGAATAGACCCTTGGGGGTCAGTTGAGATAAAAGATTATGAAAAGGTATTTCAAGAATTTGGGTTAAAACCTTTTCCTGAAGAATATAAGAAAAAATTGAATCATCCAGCCTTTAGAAGAAAAATTGTGATAGCACATAGGGATTTTGAAAAGGTTTTTGATAGGATTGTTAATAATAAATCTTTCATAAACATGACAGGAATAGCTACTAGTGGTTATCTTCACATGGGCCATAAAGCTATAATAGATTTATTTATATTTTTCAAGAAATGTGGGGCTAAAAACTTTTTTGGTATCTGTGACATAGATGCGTATACAAGTAGGGAAAAAATTCCTGATTTAAAAATAGCAAAAGAATTTGCCGTAAGCAATTTAGCAGATGCTCTCGCTTTAGGTTTAACAAAAAATGATGTTTATATTCAAAGTAAAAAAGAGCAAAGATATTATGAATTCACTTTTGAGCTTTCAAAAAAAATTACAGGAGCAACGTTTCAAGCAATTTATGGAACTTTAGATTTAGGAAAAGTTTCAGCAAACCTTTTACAATATACAGACATTTTGCATGGGCAACTAAAAGAGTATTGTGGAAAGATGCCTTCTATTACTGCAATTGCAATTGAACAAGATCCTCATATAAGAGCTGTTAGAGATGTTGCTAAAAGGCTTCCATATGATTTAGAACTTCCCTCTTCAATATACATCGTTCATCAACCAGGTTTAAAAGAGGGTATGAAAATGAGTTCTTCAGAACCAAATACTGCCATATTCTTAAAAGATAGTCCAGAATTAGTAAAGAGAAAAATAATCAATGCTTTCACTGGAGGCAAAGATAGCATAGAAGAACAAAAAAGAAGTGGTGGCAATCCTGACGTATGTAAAGTTTATAATATCTTTAAATTCCATCATCCTGATGATAAGAAAGTTGAAGAAATTTACAGAAATTGTAAATCAGGAAAACTTATATGTGGAGACTGTAAAGCGATTTGTATAAAATTCATTCAAGGCTTTTTAAAAGAACATCAAAGAAAATACAAGAAATTTGAACCGATTGCAAGAAAAATGGTATTTGGTTAATATGTACAAATTAACAGAAGAAGGTAAAGACTATCTAAAAAACGAATTACCAGAAAAAAAATTGCTGAAATTTATAGAAAATGAAAAATCTATTGAAGAAATCTCCCAATTTCCCAATTCTCAAATAGCTGTTGGTTGGGCAAAAAGAAATGGTTGGATAGAGATTGAAAATAAGACAGTCAAGGTAACAGATTTAGGAAGAAAAGCTATAAGCGAGAAAACAGAAGTTGAAAGGGCTTTAGAAGATATTGATAAAAAAGGTGAGGCTGAAGAAAAACTTGTTAAAATTCTTTTGAAAAGGAATCTGATTGAAGAAACAAAAGCTGTTGAAAAGATAGAGAAACCTTCTCTGTGGCAAAAAATTTTGAGTTTCTTTTCAAGAAAAAAAGTAGTAAAAGAAGGTAAAAGACCTATCACTGAAGTATCAGAGATAGCCCAACTGACACCAGAAATGATAAAAACTGGAAAATGGAAAAGTCTAGAATTTAGAAAATATGATGTTAACGCACCTGCTCCTAAAATCTATGCTGGCAAAAAACAACCATACATTCAGTTCCTAGAAGAGATAAGAGAAAAATTAATTGGAATGGGTTTCCAAGAAATGAGAGGACCCTTAGTTGAAACATCTTTTTGGAATTGTGATGCTCTGTTCATTCCACAAGACCATCCAGCAAAGGGCCTTCATGATATATTTTATTTAAAGAATCCTAGTTTAGGAAAACTGCCAGATGAAAACTTGATATCAAAAGTCAAGGCGACACATGAGGGAGGATGGGTAACAGAGAGTGTTGGTTGGGGTGGACATTGGGATAGAGAAGATAGTAAAAAACTTGTGATGAGGTCTCATACAACAGCTGTCTCTGGAAGAACTTTATATGAAGCTGGAGACAAGCCTGGAAAATACTTCACAATAAATAGGAATTTCAGACCTGATGTTATAGATGCGCAACACCTCATGGAATTCAATCAGTGTGAAGGTATAGTTATTGGAGAAGACTTATCATTCAGGAATTTATTAGGATTTTTAAAAGAAATAGCAGAGGGTATAGGGACAAAAGAAATAAAATTCAAGCCTGGGTTCTTCCCTTACACTGAACCTTCTGTTGAAGGTTTTGTTAAACATCCTAAATTGGGTTGGATAGAAGTTTTACCTGCAGGGCTGTTTAGACCAGAATTACTAAGACCTTTAGGATTAGAGAAATGTCAAGTCTTGGCATGGGGTATAGGAATTGATAGATTGTCCATGGCCAAACTTGGTATTACTGATATCAGAATGTTGTTTTCAGATGATTTAGATTGGTTAAGGAAAACTGCCTTGGTGAAATAAATGGTTGTATTAGAACTTAGTAAAAATGACTTGTTGAATTTATTAGGAAGGGAATTATCAGATGAGCAAATAGAAGAAACTTTATTTTTGATAAAAATAGAAGCAAAAATAGATGGGGATAAAATAGAATGCGAACTCAATCCAGATAGGCCTGATCTATTTTCTGTTGAAGGTATAGCAAGAGAAATGAAAGGTTTCTTAGGAATAGAGACAGGACTTAAAAAATACAATGTAACTGATTCAAATGTTATTCTGACAAAAGAAAAAGCAGAGGTGAGACCATACATAGGATGTGGAATAATAAGAAATGTTGAACTCACAGATAATTTGGTAAAGAGTTTAATGCAAGTACAGGAGAAATTGCATGATAGTATAGGGAGGGATAGGAAAAAGGTTGCAATTGGTGTTCATGATTTTGACAAAATAAAGCCTCCTTTGGTTTATAGGGATGTTGAAGAAGAAACTTTTATTCCATTGGGTGAAACAAGAGAGATGAGTATAAAAGAAATATTGACTCAGCATCCTAAGGGGGTTGCATATGCTCATCTTGTAAAGGATAAATATCCCTTGATTTATGATAAAGAGGGTGTTATAAGTTTTCCACCAATAATTAATTCTGAAAGGACCAGGGTAACTGAAAACACGAAAAACCTATTTTTAGATGTAACTGGAACAGATGAAAAAACTGTTAATTCTGCCTTAAACATATTGGCATGTAACATAGTTGAAAGGTGTGGTATTATAGAGGCTGTAAAAGTTAGTAACAAAAAGCTTCCTAGCCTTGAACCTGTAACAAAAACAATAGACATCGAATATATTAACAAAATCTTAGGATTAGAACTAAGTGAGGATGAAATAGTTAAAATATTTGAGTTAATGAGATACGGGGCCTCAAAACCAAGAGGAGGAAAAATAACAATTTACATTCCTCCCTATCGTTCTGACATATTACACAATATTGATTTAGTGGAAGACGTTGCAATTGGTTATGGTTACAACAATCTTGAACCTGAACTTCCACAATTAGCAACAATAGGAAAAGAGGCTGATATAGAAATCTTGACAAGAAAAATAAGGGAATTGGTAGTTGGTTTAGGATTTCAAGAGACCCTGAATTTTGTCTTAACTAACAAGGAAAACAATTTCAAAAAAATGAATACTTCAGGTGAAGCTACAGAATTATTAAATCCTACATCAAGTGAATATGAGATCTGTAGGACTTGGATTTTACCAAGCTTAATGAAAGTTCTAGCGTCGAATAAACACAGAGATTACCCTCAGAAAGTTTTCGAAATAGGTGATTGTGTCATACTAGAAGAAGGAACAGAGACAGGAACTAGAACAGTTAGAAGATTGGCAGGAACGATTTCTTATGATAATGCTAATTTAACTGAAATTAAATCAATAGTAGAATCTATTTTGAAGAATTTGGATTCCAAATATTCTGTAAAAGAATTAAATCACCCTAGTTTTCTTGAAACAAGGTGTGGTCAGATTATTGTAGATGAAAATCCTATTGGATTTTTTGGGGAAATACACCCACAAATACTTCAAAATTGGGAACTAGAAAAACCAGTAATAGCTTTTGAGATTAACATAGAAAAAATTTAGTATAACCAGAAAAATAATCTTTCCCACAAACTTCTTTTTGGCCTTCCCAAAATTAATGGTTCACCTGCAATTCTAGAGGCTAGCCTGTTAAATCTTATTGAAGCCCTGCTTCTTGGTTTATGAAAAACCACTGGTGTTCTTTCTGCAATAGACTTTGGAACAGCAATGTCTTCAGGAATTGATGCTAATATAGGAACCTCTAACATTGATTTTATCTCAGAAAGAGACAATTCATGCCTTAGCCCCCTAACCCTGTTAACAACAACTCCTAAAACTTTTGTTCCGTTTTCCTCTGCTATTTTTATTGTTTTTAACGCATCTGTTACGGCGGGTAATTCTGGGTTTGTTACAACTATTATCTCGTCTGCTATACTCATTGCAGTTAATGCCTCCTTTCCTAGACCAGCAGCAGAATCAACAAGCATTATTTCAGTATTACCTAAAAGATTTAGCAATGCTCCTTCCAATTTATCCAAGTTTACGTTTTTTATAGATTCAGCAGCTAAAGATGCGGGAACGATTTTTAATCCTGTTGAATGATTATAAACTGCTGACTCTATTGGGAAATCTTTTTGTAGAACATCATGTAGAGTAACGCGATAAAAAGGTATGCCTAAATGTAAGCTTAGATTAGGTGTTGTCACGTTTCCATCAATTATTGTGACGTTTTTTCCTTTCTTTACTAAGGCTGCACCTAAGTTAGAAACCAGTGTGGTCTTACCAACACCGCCTTTTCCAGACAAAACAGCTATAATTCTAGACATAATACTTAAAATTTGTCTAACAAAGAATAAAAAGTTATTGATGGACTAAGTTCCTGATTCCCAGCTTGTAAGGTACTCCTTCTGTTCTGGTGTTAGTTCATCTATGTTTATGTCTAATGTTTTGAGTTTCATTCTAGCAACTTTCATGTCTAATTCTTCAGGGACATCATATACATCAGATGTTAATTTATTATTTTTAATAAAAACAACAGAAAGCACTTGAAGACTAAATGACTGATCCATAACTTCACTTGGATGACCCTCAGCACATGCCAAGTTCACTAACCTGCCTTCCCCAAGCAAGAATATCCTATTGTTGTTTGGAAGTGTAAATTCTTCCATATGATCTGACATTTTCCTATTTGATTTTGAAGTGTCTTTTAAATCTTCTATATTCACTTCAACGTTAAAGTGACCAGCATTACAAACAATTGCACCATCTTTCATTTTCATGAAATGTTCTTTTCTTATAACATCTTTACAACCTGTTACTGTAATGAAAACATCGCCTATTTTTGCTGCCTCATCCATACTCATAACCTTATGACCATCATAATGAGCCTGTAAAGCTGATACAGGATCAACATCACAAATAATTGTATGAGCTCCTAATCCTTTTGACATCTTGGCAACCCCTTTACCACAATGCCCATAACCTACCACAACCACATTTTTTCCTGGTATTAGAATGTTGGTCGCTCTTGCAATTCCATAAAGTGAAGAAGTGCCAGTTCCATAAAAGTTATCAAACATATTTTTTGATTTTGCATCATTTACTGCAATTATTGGATACTTTAATGCTTTTGCATTAGCCATTGCTCTGAGTCTTATAACACCTGTAGTTGTCTCTTCGGTGCCACCTAATAAATTTTTTATTAGTTCAGTTTTTTTGCTATGGATAGTATTAATTAGATCTGCTCCATCATCCATCGTTATATCTGGTTTTGACATTAAGGTTTGTTCTATACACCAATAATATTCTTTATTTGTTTGTCCTCTCCATGCAAAAACATGTATACCGTCTTTTGCTAAAGCAGCAGCAACATCATCTTGTGTAGAAAGAGGGTTAGAACCGCACAACCAAACTTCTGCACCAGCCATCTTCAGAGTTTTTACTAGAACGGCTGTCTCTTTTGTTACGTGTAGACAAGCAGCAATCCTGGTTCCTTTCAATGGTTTTGTTTTTTCGTATTCCTTTCTTAGAAGCATGAGAACAGGCATCCTAGATTCTGCCCATTCAATTTTCAATTTTCCTTTATCGGCCAATGAAACATCTTTCACTTTGTAAAGCATTAAATTACCTATATTTTGAAAAATAAAAATGTGCCCCCGGCGGGATTTGAACCCGTGACCTACTGATTTCTTCATCTTGTTTCAGATCTTCTAAGTCTGACTTAGAAGTCAGTCGCTCTATCCAAACTGAGCTACGGGGGCATAATGATTTTATTTATTAATACTATTTATAAAATTTATAGGGCTTTTCATGGAAAGAGAAGAGGCATTGAGTCTGGTAAAAGAAAATGTTAGCAACAAGAACCTCATTAAACACATGCTAGCTGTAGAAGCAATAATGAAAGGTTTAGCTGAAAGGCTGAACGAAGATAGTGACAAGTGGGGTTTGATAGGTCTATTACATGATGTGGATTTTGATAGAACTAAAGATAATCCTGAAAAACATGCATTAATAGCAGAAGATATCCTAAAGGGGAAAGTTGATGATGAGATTATAAAAATAATAAAAACACATAACTTTGAAAAAACAGGATTTATGCCAGAAAAGAATGTGGAATATGCACTGATAGCTGCAGATGCTGTATCCGGATTAATAATAGCGGCTGCATTGATAATCCCATCTAAAAAATTGGCTGATGTCCAAGTGGATTCACTTTCTAAAAAATATAAACAAAAAGATTTTGCAAGAAACTGTAACAGAGAAAACATGTTATTCTGTGAAAAAATAGGAATAAATAAAGAAGAGTTCTTTGAAATTGCTTTGAAAGCTTTACAGAGCATTTCAGATGAGTTAGACTTATAATTATTAATGAGCTTATAATTTTATGGACATAACAAAAATAGAAGAGAAGTGGAGAAAGAGATGGCAAGAAGCCAAAATATTTGAAACAAAGGATAAAGGTAAAAAATATTATGTTCTTGAGATGTATCCATACCCTTCAGGTCTTGCTGGTCATGTTGGACATGCGAGAAATTATGTAATGGGGGATAGCTTCTCGAGATTCATGAGGATGTTAGGTTATAATATTCTATATCCAATGGGCTGGGATGCATTTGGCCTTCCTTCTGAAAATGCAGCAATAGAAATGGGGATACACCCTACAAAAAGTATAGCTCAAAACATAAAAATCTTTAAAGAACAGCTTAATGCTTTGTCATTGAGTTATGATTGGACAAAAGAAATTACAACATGTGATCCTGAATACTATAGGTGGACACAGTGGATATTCTTAAAATTATTTGAAAAAGATTTAGCATATAAGAAGTTTGCACCTGGTAATTGGTGTCCAAGCTGTAAAACTACGCTTGCAAACGAGGATGTTAAAGAGGGAAGATGTTGGAGGTGCGATACAGAAGTTACTCAAAAGGAAATTAATCAGTGGTTCTTCAAAATCACAGAGTATGCTGACAGGCTCTTAGAAGATTTAGAAAAAATAGAATGGTCAGAAAGATTAAAAACAATGCAAAGAAATTGGATTGGAAAAAGTTATGGTATTAATTATATATTTAAGATTAAGGATATGGATTTGGAGATAAAGACATTTACGACAAGGCCCGATACCTTCTTTGGAATTACGTTCATGGTAATAGCTCCTGAACATCCTTTAGTAAAAGAATTGACTAATGGTGCTAAGAATAAAAAAGAAATAGAAGAGTTCATAGAAGAATCTAAAAAACTTTCTGAATTGCAAAGAACGATGTTAACAAAAGAGAAGAAAGGTATCTTTACAGGAAAGTATGCAATTAATCCTGTAACAAAAGAAGAAATTCCTATTTGGATTGCAAACTATGTTGTAGCTACATATGGAACTGGTATAGTAATAGGTGTCCCAACACAAGACCAAAGAGATTTCGAATTTGCTAAAAATTATGATTTGAAATTAAAAAATGTAATAAATCCTCTTGGAAAAGAACTGAAAGAAGAGGAAATGAAAGAAGCTTATACTGAAGAAGGAATAATGACAAATTCTGAACAATTTAATGGAATGAAGAGTACCGAAGCGATAAAAGCTATAGCAGATTTCTTGGTTGAAAACGGATATGCAGAACGCACGATTAATTATAAAATAAGGGATTGGTGTATTTCAAGACAGAGATATTGGGGGGCACCCATACCAATAGTTTATTGTGATAAGTGTGGAACTGTTTCTGTGCCTGAAAAAGATTTGCCAGTATTACTCCCTCTAGATGTCGAATTTGGCAAAGAAGGTGCTCCACCACTGGCAACAAATAAGAAATTTGTTAATACTAAATGTCCGAAGTGTGGAGGTCCAGCAAAAAGAGAAACAGATACAATGACAACATTTGTTGATTCATCCTGGTATTTCTTAAGATATCCTTCTCCTCATTACGATAAAGCAATATTTGATAAAGAAAAAGTAAACTATTGGCTTCCAGTTGATCAATATATTGGTGGTACTGAACATGCTGTTGGTCATCTAATGTATTCAAGATTCATAACAAAATTCTTAAAAGATATAGGATACCTTGATTTTGATGAACCTTTCTTGAGGCTGTTAAATCAGGGGATGGTTAACAAAGGTGGGGTGAGAATGAGTAAATCAAAAGGAAATGTTGTTGATCCAAGAGATGTTGTAAAGAAACATGGTGTTGATGCACTCAGAACATACTTGCTTTTTATGGCAGCTCCTACAAAAACTGTTGAATGGTCTGATAAAGAAATGGTCGGTGTTAGTAAGTTTTTGGAAAGAATAAGAGCTGTGATAGAAATTATGAAAGGTGCTAAAGGGGATAAATATATTGAAAGTGTAACACAAAGAAAAATAAAAGCAGTAACAAAGGCTATGAAAAATCTAGAACACAATGTTGCTGTTACAGAACTGATGGATTTTGCAAACAAATTAATAAGACATCCCTCTTTAGAAGCCTATAAAATATTTTTGAAACTGTTAACTCCTTTTGCTCCGCACACAACAGAGGAGTTGTGGGAGATGTTGGGAGAAAAAGAAATTATTTCAGTTCAGAAATGGCCTGAACATGATGAATCTAAAATAAATCTTAAAGTAGAGGCTGGAGAAGAGTTTATATCACAAGTTATAAAAGACATTAAAGAAATTCAGAAACTATCTAAAATAGAAAAACCAAGCAAAATAACAATTTTCATAACACAACATTGGAAATACGAAATCTACAATGCTGTCTTACAAGACATAGAACTAAAAGAGTTGATGAGAAAAGATGAATTTAAAAAAGTTGGAAATGCTTTGATAAACTACTACAAAAAAATGCAAAAGAAAAAGCCCTTGGATGAAATATTCTTGACAGCTGGATATGAACATGAGGTTTTAGAAGATAATAAAGAAGATCTTGAAAAGGAATTTGATTCTAAAATAGAAATCATAAAATCTGAAGAAGTTAAACACCCCAAAGCCTCGGCAGCAGAGCCTGGAAAACCAGGTATTCTAGTTGAGTAATTATAATTCTCTATATTTTTTAAATGCTTTCTCAACTTTTTTCCTCGTAACGTAAGGTCTATGACTCCTAAATCCTCCACCAAAATTTTTTGGTATGTGCATTATCTCATGTATTAATGTCTTTATTTTTTCATCATTATTTAGTTTATCAAAATTTTCAGAGATTATTTCAATAACATAAAAAGCCTTTGTATTTAAAGCAATTTGTAATACCTTTGAAAGGCCATGTATTCTAGCCACTGTTCCTTTACTCTTTGAACCATGACTTCTTATACATAAAATCTTTTCAGTATTGATATGAGTAAGATTAAGTTTTTCTACAATATCTTTTACAATATTTTGAAATTCAAAATCAGCTTCATATTTCATAATAATTATTTCCATTAGAACTATTAATTTGTAGCCACTGTGTGTGGTAAAATAATTTTAATTATCTAATGTTCAAAAAACTTTCATGAAAAAGGGAATTCTTTTAATTATTTTATTATTTATAATAATTTTGATATCTCAAATTCCAAATTATTTTACATTTGCAGAGGTTTCTGATGTAATAGATGGGGATACAATCAAATTGAAAGATGGAAAAGTTATTAGATTAACAGGAATAGATGCACCTGAAACTTACGAGCCTTGTTACGAACAAGCAAAAGAAAAATTAAAAGAACTGGTTTATAGAAAAACAATAAGACTTGAAAGCGATTGGAAAGACAAGGATGATTATGGAAGATTGTTAAGGTATGTTTTTGTTGATGACTTATTTGTTAATTTAGAAATGATAAGATTAGGATTAGCTAGATTCAAAGAAATTCCACCAAATAAAAAATATTCTGATTTATTTTTAGAAACAGAAAATAAAGCTAGAAGAGCTGGAAGGTGTATTTGGGATTAAATTGCGTGGGCCTTTCCCCAAAATTCTTCAAAAGTATTCTTGTATTTAGTATCACAGTTCAAGAACCATATTCCCTTCTTGTTTTCATCAACAGTCATCCCATGTCTCTCATCAACAAGTATTAGATATGGCATTGCCCTTCCCAATCTCATATCTATATCGATTTTCTTAAGATTCTTGAGAAGCTCAGGATGTAATTCAGACGCAATAATTCTTATCCTTACCCCTCTTTGAACAGCCCTCTTAATTGATTCTAATAAAACAACATCATCATAGAACTTGTCAGTTGTTATTAATATCTCTTCATTCGCTATGTCAAAAAGGAAAGCTGCTCTCCTGATAAAATCTTCATCATATTGTTCATAGGCTTTCTCTCCCAGCCATATATTTTTTCCTCTCATATCTATGAATTCGTTATAGTGTCCTTCTAATTCAGAAAATAATTTTTTTAATCTCAAATAATCTTTACCAACAAAACTCATTATTCTTGGGAATGGGTTTGCTGATCTTGACAACCAGAAGATTTTGCTCTTGTTTTTTCCGCTCTCGACTAAGCCTTTTTTCTCCAAAGAATAAAGATACTTGTATGCATTAGTTACAGATATTCCTGCTTCCTTTGCTATATCATTTGCATTAACTTTTATTCTATCCCTGTTAGCAAGCATGAGCATTGATCTTACAATTCTTATCTCTAAATCATCAAATTGATTGCTATCTTTAAGCATAGAACAGAATTCATTAATTTCCATAAATCTTATTTACTTTTGGGATTTAAATTCTTTGTTATTATAAAAAAGATTATAAATATCAAACCTTCTATATAATTCCATGCAAAACAATGATTTTATCAGAATCAGCTATTTGGCTAAAATAAAGGAGACAAATTCAGAATTTGATAAATCAGAAAATGCTCCTGTGATAGTCGGCTCTGGGTATACAATAAGAGGATTAGAGGAAGCATTAAAAGAGATGAATGTGGGCGAAAAGAAAATTATAGAAATACCTCCTGAAAAAGCATTCGGTTCTAGAAATCATACATTGATAAAATTAATAGCAATTACTGAATTCAGAAGACATGGAACAAAACCTGTTCCTGGTATGTTTGTTGAAGCAGATAATTTAAGAGGGCGTGTTTTATCAGTTTCTAGTGGGAGAGTAAGAGTTGATTTCAATCATCCGTTGGCAGGAAAGACTTTGATGTATGATTTAGAAATAAAAAATAGGATTGAAAAGACTGAAGATAAGGTTAAAGCAATAATAGAAATTTATACAAGGGTAAAGGATAAGGTTAATGTAAAGATAATTGATAAAGATGTTGAGATTGAAGTTCCTCCTTTAATAAATTCTTTGTTCAAAAAGAAGATTGCTGACGATGTGATGAAGTTTTTGAGCTTGGACAAAATAAAATTTGTTGAAATTTTTGAAAAACCAAAACCAGTTGAAGAGAAGAGGGAAACTCAATAATTATATTACAATTTATAAATTTTTAATTAGTTTTAAATTTGTTACACTGGAAATTATTTTATCAGGAGGATTAATGATGGCTATAAGAATACTAAGTGAAAAAGCAAAAATTTCTGATACGGATGAGGACTTGAGAAAACTTCTTGAAGCCAGGAAGGCAGTGATAAAAGTTATGGGTGTTGGTGGTGCAGGAAACAACACTGTTTCTAGAATGATGCAAGTTGGCATAGTAGGAGCAGAAGTAATAGCAGTAAATACAGATGCTCAAGATCTTTTGTATACAGACGCTGACGAAAAAGTTCTACTTGGAAAAGATTTGACAAAAGGTTTGGGAGCTGGTGCAGATCCAAAAGTTGGAATGGAAGCTGCAAGGGAAAGTAGAGAAGATATAAAAGAGGCTTTGGAAGACGGAGACATGGTATTTGTAACTTGCGGGTTGGGAGGTGGAACAGGAACAGGTGCTTCTCCAGTAATAGCAGATATTGCAAAGAAAATGGGATTGTTAACGGTTGGTGTTGTCACATTACCGTTTTCAATGGAAGGAAGACAAAGGATGGGTAATGCGAGACATGGTTTAGATGAATTGGAAAAGGTTGTTGACACTTTGATAGTTATACCAAACGATAAATTATTAGAAATAGTTCCAGATGTTTCAGTTATTACCGCATTCAAGATATGTGATGAAATTTTAGTTAACGCTGTGAAAGGAGTAACAGAGCTTGTGACAAAACCTGGTTTAGTTAACCTAGACTTTGCAGATATAAGAGCAGTTATGGCTTCAGGTGGATTGGCAATGATTGGTATGGGAGAATCAGATACAGAAAACAGAGCACTCGAAGCGATTCAAAAGGCATTGAACAATCCATTGTTGGATGTTGATATTCAAGGTTCGGGCGGTGCTTTAGTCAATGTTTCAGGTGGAAGTGATATAACAATCAAAGAATGTCAAGAAATCGTAGAAGCAATTTCAACAAAACTATCACCAGATGCAAAAGTTATCTGGGGTGCACAAATACAAAAAGAGTTAGGAGATATGATCAGAGCATTAATAATAGTTACTGGTGTACAACCTTCACAAATATATGCTCCAGAGAAGTTTTTCTCAGAGAGGAAACAGAAAGAGATAGAAAAAATCCTTGGAATAGAGTTCGTATAATTATAGAGCAAACTATAAACATTTAAATAGTATTTTTCATAATAGTGATTAGTTTCTAGGTGCTAAAATGGAAGAGGCTAAAGAATCAGAACAAAAGATTAAAATTCCTAAACCAAGAGGTCCTGGAATCTTTGATAGACTGAAGAATAAAATTTCACAATTTAGACGAGTATTAGAAGTTAGTCAAAAACCTGATCGTGAAGAGTTTGTGTCATCAGCCAAAATAACAGGTGTTGGTATTATATTTATAGGAATCATAGGTTTTGTAATATTTTTGTTATATTACTTGGTGGTTAAATGATTTTAACAATAAGAACTACGGTTGGAAGAGAGAATGCTGTTATTGAGAGTCTGGTAAGTAAGATAAAGCATAGCAACTTAGATGTAAAATCAGTTTTTCATCCTGAAGAGTTGAAAGGATACATATTTATTGAAGGTGATTCAAAGGCAATAGCTGATGTTATAAAGGCTGTTCCTCATGTCAAAGGAATTTTGAAAAAAGAAGTTTCTATGAACGATATTAAAAAGTTCTTGGAAGTTAAGAAAATTGAGATTAAAATAAACAAAGGAGACATTGTTGAAGTAACTGGTGGTCCATTCAAAAATGAAAAAGGGAAAGTAACAAGGGTTGATGAAGCAAAAGAAGAATTGACATTAGAATTACTGGATGCTGCAATTCCCATACCAATCACAATTCCTATAGAATCTGTCAGGCTATTAGAATCTGCTGAAAAAACTGAGACCAAGTGATTTTATGGTAACAATAAAGGCTATGGTTGAGGGTGGAAAGGCTAATGCAGGTGTAATAGCTCCTTCTCTTGTGGGTGTAAAGGTTAACATTGGAGAAATTGTTAATGCAATAAATGAGAAAACTAGAGAATTTGATGGAATTCAAGTCCCTGTAACAGTGGAAGTTGATACTGGTACAAACAAGTTTGAAGTTTCTGTTGGTACACCAACAATCTCAGCACTAATTAAGAAGGAATTAAAAGTTAAGAAACTTGCTAAGGCCCCATTCAATATTTTTGAGAAAGATGAGGTAAAAGAAGAGTTTAAAGAAAGCTTGAGTTTTGATCAGGTTGTCAAAATAGCCAAAATGAAAATGGAAGATATGAAAACTGATGATTTGAAAATTGCTGTTAAACAAGTTGTTGGTGCATGTGTGAGTTCTGGGGTTTACATAGAAAATAAAAAACCAAAAGAAATTCTAGAAGAGATAAAACAAGGAAAATGGAACGAAAAAATAAAATGATCTCCTATCCATAGATGTTCTAATAGGTTTACATATAGAGTAACTAAATAAATTTTGATTAATTTTAGGAAGGCTATAGAAGCTTTTTAAGTTTAGATACTTCAGATACTATCTTTTTTCCTTTTTCTGTAAGAGCATAGTGTACAAAATACCTTTTACCAACCCTTAATGAAACAGTTGTAACTAATCCTGTATCTACTAAAGCCTTTAATCTTTTACTTCTCGTTCTTTCATTTGGACAGCTATTAGAAAGGTCTTTAAAAATTTTTGGTTTTTCCAATAATGACATAAGTATATCATGCACATAAGCCTGTCCTAATAATAGAATTTTATCCTTTTCCTTCATTATATATTATGTTGAAATTAAACTTTAAATCATTATAGATTAGTGATAAAAAAGTATAGTAAACTATATTTTAGTAAAGTTTATAAACTATCTTCTGTAAATTAATAATAATCCTCGTGGGGGTG
>Ga0209636_10000734_pt1 | contig 32567 bp, 31 predicted proteins | sample DeeMarSWOR152_54_FD_187464 | JGI IMG/M metagenome (GOLD analysis project Ga0209636, IMG submission 187464) | Marine sediment microbial communities from White Oak River estuary, North Carolina - WOR-1-52-54 (SPAdes) (version 2) | ecosystem: Environmental > Aquatic > Marine > Intertidal zone >...
ACCGTCCAAAACAGTTTCCGGGACTTGTCTTTAGATTAAAGAGACCTAAGACGGCTACTCTCATCTTCAATTCTGGGAAGATGGTTTGCACCGGAGCCAAGTCGGAGAAAGAATCGAAGAGAGCCGTGATGAAGGTTGTGAAGGAATTGAAGAAAAGTGGCATAATAATCATCGGCAAACCAGAGTTTAAAATAGTGAACATAGTTGCATCAGCGAATTTAGGAGGACTGATAGACCTTGAAAAATCAGCCTACTCGCTTGGGAGGACCATGTACGAACCGGAACAATTTCCCGGTCTCATCTACCGAATGGATGAGCCAAAGGTTGTGATTCTTCTCTTCGCCAGCGGGAAACTGGTTTGCACGGGCGCCAAAAAGGAAGAAAACGTATACGAAGCGGTTAGCAAACTTCATAAAAAACTCGAGGAAGAAGAACTGATATACTACGAGTAAACGTGACCAAAAGAATCGTGAACACCTCTATTTTTTATGTTTATTGTGTTTAGTCCAACTAATTCATCTATAGATGAAGCAGAGAGACAAAGACTATTAGTCATGGAGTATGTGTTATCGTTTTTTCCATGTCTAGGGCCATGACTGTGTCATAGAGACGATTCAGAGTCATAACTAGATATAGTAGAATCTTCTATAATAAAATTCGATAGAGCTTTATATTGCATAAATATAATTAACAAATTGTGTTGATGGATATGAAGAAGATCGTTTTGTTAGCTTTTGTATTGTTGTCTTTGTGCGTCGTAAGTTTGTCGGAGTTGCAGACGGCACATGCTTCACCTTACATGGATATAAACGTAGGCACAGCCTACAACATGATTACGAACGGTAGTTATCCCAACCTTGTAGTTTTGGATGTTAGAACTCAAAGCGAGTATGATGGGGGGCACATTTATGGTGCTGTTTGGATACCTCACACGGAATTGGAGGCAAGAATCGGCGAGTTGGCGGGTCACGAAGATCATGAGATAATCGTGTATTGCGGGTCTGGAGGTAGAAGCGTAAATGCATCTAAAATCCTTGACGCCTACAACTTCACCAAGGTATACAATGTATTGGGAGGAATCTCGGCATGGCAGTTTGCTGGCTACCCAGTTTGGGTCGCAACAGTCCACAACGTCAACACTACTTTCAACTACGACACCATTCAAGCAGCAATAGATGCCTCTCAAACTTTATACGGACACACAATACGAGTCGATGCGGGAACATACTATGAATATGTGAACATAGACAAGTCAATATCGCTTATTGGAGAAAACAGAAGCACCACAGTGATAGGTGGCAACGGAACAGGCAACATTATAAATATAACCGCTTACAACGTCCACGTAACCGGGTTTACAATACGAAATGGAACTAAGGGCATTTTCATCGAAAGTTCTAACTATAACATAATCAGTGGAAATATCGTGACCGACAATCAACATGGAATTTACCTATATGCCACTTGCCCATGCAGTCCCACACGCGAAAACACCATCAGAAACAACATCATAAAGAACAATAGATATGGCGTCTATCTAGCTGTATCTACTTACAACATTTTTTACCATAACAACTTTGTCAATAATACAAAGCACAAATACTATTACCAATATGAATACTACACTAATGCGTGGGATAATGGTTATCCTTCTGGCGGAAACTACTGGAGCAATTATACTGGCGTAGACTTGCATAGTGGGCAATATCAAAATGAGACAGGAAGCGATGGCATAGGAGATGTTCTACACACCATTGATGAAAGAAATCAAGACAACTATCCTTTGATGGGTATGTTTTCCAGTTTCAACACCTCTCTGGGAAAGCACGTGAACGTTATCTCCAACTCTACCATAGAAGGATTTCAGTATTTTGAGTCTAACAGCACGATTAAGATATATGTCTCTAACATGACTACAAATCAGACGTACGGTTTCTGTAGAATTTGTATTCCTCACGCTTTGATGAATGAGACATATCAGGTCATTATTGATGATGCAGAACCATACTACGTAAACTACACATTGTATGACGATGGAAATAACAGATGGATATACTTCAGTTACCAACATTCAAAACTCGAGATAATAATAATACCAGAGTTTCCCGCATGGGCATCAATGCTTATGATACTAACAATGCTTACAGTTACTATAGTCATCTACAAACGAAAACTACTCAAAACACCAATCCACTAACAATCACCGTCTCTTTTGTATAGTTAATATCTAAGGCGGTTTTTTCTTCAAAAATGTCAGTCCTCTTATGACTTCATGGCGCATAGAAAGTTTTAAGACTTATTCTCTAATATTCGTCCGTTTATTCACTTGACTTTGCGTCCCACTAACAGAAAAATTAGAACAAGCGAACGGAAAGCCAACAAAAACGCACGCACGCGTTAATATAACAAACCTGAAAAGACTAAATGTGTTTTAGCCCAACTAACTCAGCTATATATGAAGCGGAGAGACAGAGACTATTAATTATAGGACATGCGTTATTATTTTTCCACATCTGGGACAGTGCACATGACGGAGCGACTGCTGACAGTCCCATCCAGAAATCACGGCGTCCTCCTTCGGAAGCTCGTATCCACAATGCTTGCAATGATAAATTTTGGCACTCTTGAAAAACCGTTTTAGAAAACCGTTCAACATTTCCATTGTGGTGCCTCATACGGTGGTCACCCACATCTGACTTTTATAAACAGTGAACCAACAATCTATACCTTAGATCCATTTTTGCACTTCAGATATGCTTAAGGAGAGATGAAACAACAAAATGAATATGGAAAGTAAGGCAATACAGAATCTTCTCACAAGTTTAAGAAGACGCATGCCCTAACTGGGGCTTTGAAGGCTAATTAAGCGTTATCATGGTAGGTATTCCGATAATTTCCTATTTTTTCTCGCTTCTGCTTGCGTTTTTTGTTTTAATTCTTTATTCAAACTTTCTTTCTCTTTCATGTAATTTTCATAAAGTATCTGTAGTTTCTTCACTGCAAAACTTCGGATATCCCAGATTTCAACGCATTCTTTCCAATACTTGCAGTAACCATAGGTATAGGTACATTTTCGCCAACTGCCTTCCCGTCTAATAAATCCGCACCAAGGAATATCTGTCACCAACTACCAATAACAAGCCTAATCAAGATATCAACTTCTACATTATTTTTAAGATTTCCATGCAAAACTATAAGCCCTCTCCCTTTTTTTCTGTTAGCAATACGTAAGCTAACGGGTTGTGTGTGTGGTTTAGGAGTCACTAATCCGCATGGAAGTGCGTTCAACATTACTAATACATACTTGTGTGCGGGCAAGCAGTGTTAAAAGATCATAACTATGCTTCGGGTTTCACCATGCAAAAACGAAAAGCAACGAATAAAGGTTGAAACAAAAAAGAACCCTAATCTAAACTGCTTTGACCCTCTAGGTTCGAATTTTCCCCGAAAACCCCCGCCATGCAACCCCCCATATTACCACTGAGGTTTAGACCAGTAATCTATACACATTGGTCATGCTGATGTTTTGACCTAAATACATAAATTTCTATACTTCTTTTCAAATAAATGTAAAGAAAAAAGCATGGGTATGATAAGATACATATCAAAAGAAGAGATAGTAAAGGAATTGATAGAAGTATGGAAAGCGGGAAATACAGAAAAAGTACTTGCGATTATAAAAAAACATCCTGAGCTAACTAAGACTCTAGATTTGATAGAGAAAAAGAAAAAAATCCCGCTCTATCTAAAGTATAGTGACCTTTTCCTTTCACTATCAATTTCCATTCCATTGAGTTTTCTTTTTGTTCACTTGACGCGTGGAAATATATTGCCTGCAAATGATGATAATTTGAGCCTTATTTTGCAAGGCGTTCTTTTAATTGGCATATCAACGTTGACAAGTTCGCTTATCTCTTTGAAACCTTTTGGATATCGTTCGCTCAGGTTACCAATTTGGATATCAATTCTGACAATGGAGATAGCCCAATTTACATACATGACTTGGGATTCTTATGATACATATTTGGTTTCAAATGCAACTATTCCTTTTCATGAGTACTATATCAATAACACTGTTGGATTGATTCTTTCATATGCAGTGGCATTGCTTATGTTTGGGACAGTTCTTGTTGGATTAGTGTCTATGCATCTTACTAGGTTCTTAATCGGTATTCCAAAAGTTGATGAACCTTACAAAATCTCATTTGATGTTTCGACAAACCTTGAAGAATTCAAGAAAAACCTTGATAGGACATTGAATTCACATTTTTTGTTTGGAGAACTAACAAAACACAACCATTCTTGGTTTGGGAAGTTCACGACCAAAAAGAAATTTCAAGAGTCGATGGAGTATGTCGCTGCGGTAGAAATGAGAGAATTAGAAAAAAATCTTTCAGTTAGAATGCTATTTTATAGAAAAGGAGGAGTAATTATTCCGAAGATTGTAAGAGATGACTTCTCGAAGATGTTGGGATACGATGTCGCAAAGTCCCTAACAACAAAGTTTGAAGAGGTTCCATCATCCAAAATGAATGATTTTGAGGGATTGTATAATTTCACTCTTGGTTATACAAGAAGTTGGCTGCAAGAATTGATTGATAGAAATTGGTCAAGATTAGGTAGAAAAGCTTATATCGTTATTGGAATTGTTGCAACGACTTTATTAATCATTTATTATTGGAATGGAATTATTAAACATTTAACACCGATAAAAGAGACAATTCTAGTCTTATCAGCAATTGCGACAATTCTCGGTTGGTTAGGTCTCAAAAGATATAAAAAGAAAGTATAACCAAGTTGCACGCGCAAACTTTTATGTAAACTCTGATATTTTGTAATAAGAAATTATGAGAAAGCCCAAAGATTGTTACGTGTGCCCTCGTTGTGGCTACGTTTTGCCTAATGTAAATGAAGGCATATGTAAAGAATCGCCATAACTAAAGAATAACTGATGAAGCATAGCATAAATGCGCGCCCAAAAATCGGTATCCACACTCTACTGCATGTTTCTCTGCGTGTCCTAATATGTGCTTTACTTATGAACAAAATCTCATAGTAGTAAACAAGATCGACGGACCCAAGAATGTAAAATATGAGTGAAAATCCAACAAGTGGATATTTGGGTCAAGAAAACCAGAAAATGACACACCGAGAAAAGCATCAATGTCGAATGTCAATATCATAAATGCTATGATATAGGAAAATTCTGAAACAAATCTCCTTGCACGAATTTTTGTTTTTAAGGAAATGCGATTAAGAATCCAAATTCCAATTAATAGAACAAGTGGAATGAATAGTACTCGGAGGGTTGCTGTTATCGACTTATCCATTTCTTGAAATAGTTCTTGCTGAGTTAGAGTTTGATTTTGTGCAGTGATTTCTAATGGTATTATTGTACAACTATATTGAAACAGAGAAGCTGTAATTATACCCAAAAGCACCAACAACAAATCGAAAATTCTGTCTAACTCATCGAGTCTTTCAGTTGGTTTCATACTCCGATTTTTCTCATATTCTAAACTTATAATTTGCGTCTGCAGTTGCTATCTGTTATGTTCAGTTATACTTCTTTTCTTTTCACTTGTTTCAATACAATATCTAATTGATTCTCGGTAATGGCGCCTATCTCATACAGTTTTTCAGCAGCCTCGCTCGTTGTCAACAAGTAATGAAGTTTCATATCGTCCTTAGCCAAATTTTCTTTCCCTCCCTCTTCGCGATCCAGTAATACAACAACATCAGCTACCAAACCGCCTTCAGCTCTGACTGCCTCAGCAGCTCTCCTTAGAGAACCTCCACTGGTTATGAGGTCATCCATCAGCAAAACGCGGTTTCCGGGCAACAGAATGCCTTCCACTCGCCGTTCTCGCCCATGCAATCGTTCGGTTGGGCGAATGTAGAGAAAGGGTTTTTTAAGATGATACGCGGTGAGGGATGCGAAGGGTATGCCAGCGGTGGGAATTCCTGCGATTCTGTCAAAGTTGTTTACTCCGATGTCGCTTTTTATTAGTTTGACGTAGAGGTCGCAGATTCTTTGAAAAGCGTCTGGGAAGCTTGGAACTATCCGTAGGTCGACGTAGTAGGGACTTACCTTTCCGCTGGTGAGCTTAAAGGCTCCAAACTTCAAGGCACCAATCTTGTTTAAGATACGACACAACTCGGTCTTCATGACTTCTTTTTCCACTGACAACCACCTTACCTCAAGGATATTTGTAGGGTTCACCTGGTTTAATAACCATACATCGAACTTCTGGAACCTCTTTCGAAAGAAGCTCAGCAAACCTAGTTGAACCGTCCTTCGGCGCATGATAGGGAACCGCTACCTTCGGTTTAACCATCCTCACAATTTCAAGCCCAGTTTCAGGCGAAGCCTTAGGAGCTGGAATTCCAACGGTGCAAAAGACAATGTCAGGAGGAGACTGTTCTCCGATGCGTTTCATCTCTGGAAAGGGTAAACTATCTCCTGTATGGTAGATTTTGATACCGTCTTCTGTTGTGACGAGAAAAGACACTGGCGTGGCCGCAGGATGATTAAAACTCTCAGCCCTAACAGCGACACCGTCTATTTCCAGTTCTGAGCCCACTTGAACCTCCCGTAGTTTGTCGGGAGAAACTACACTTCTAAGCATCCTTGCGGATGTTGAGTCAGCAATTACAAGGCATCGGGTTCGTTCATGAATGCCCCTAACGATGGAAGTGTCGAGATGATCATAATGTTCATGAGTGATGAGTATGGCGTCTACTTTCTTAAAGGTTCCCGGATCAACATCTGCTGGGTCAAAAACTAAAATTTTACTCGGAGTCTTTATCGTGACACCTGAGAAGCGATTAAACCACACAAAGGCTATTTCACCTTTTTTGGGAGTTAAACTTTCCAATGACATAAAGTTACCTCGCCTACAGATTTATGCTAGTTGGGTTTTAAAGAACTTGTGTTGGCTTTCTCCGCTACTTTTAAATGAAACTCCATGGAAATCTTCTAGTCAACTAGAAGGGGCTTCCATGGTTGATGTTTGGCTTCCCTACGGCAAAACTGAGGTTTGTGCGAGAATCCCTACTCGAAACTTTTTGGGATCTATAGAGCCGAAAGAAAGGGTTGGAGTTGCAGATTCAAGAGCTGAGATTGAGAGAGCTTTAAGCCAGCCCATCGGAACAAAAAGATTGAGTGAAATAGCAAAGGAAGGCGACAAGGTAGCTATAGTTGTTGACGACGCAACCCGTGCAACTCCGAGTTATCTAATGGTTCATCCATTATTAGATGAACTGAACAAAGCTGGAGTGAAGGATGAAAATGTTACAATAGTCTTTGGTTGTGGTTCTCATCGCGCCGTAAAACCGGATGAGATGGAAAAACTTGTGGGAGAAGAGGCTCTAAAAAGAGTGAAGACGATAAGCCACGATTACAAGTCGGGAGATCAGGTTTTCCTAGGCAAAACTTCCTTTGGAACAGAGGTTCATGTGAACAAGGTTTTTGCCGAAGCCGACGTGAAGATTTTGACTGGAGACGTAGACTTACATTATTACGCAGGGTATGGAGGTGGAAGAAAAAGCGTTCTGCCCGCCGTGTCAAGCGCTCAAACCATCCAACATAATCACGCCATGATTTTGCATCCTAAAGCCACGACTGGCGTTTTGGAGGAAAACCCAGTGCATGAAGACATGGTGGAGACGGCGAAACTTGCCAAGGTCGACTTCATTTTGAACATCGTTACGAACAGTAAGCAGGAGCTGGTTCAAGCGTTTGCGGGAGATCTAGAACAGGCTTTCTATGAAGGAGTAAAGCTTGTCGACGAAATGTATAAGGTTCCTATTGAGCGGAGGGCAGACATTGTGGTCGTGAGTGCTGGTGGACATCCACTTGACATCGACCTTTTTCAAGCCTACAAAGGAATCGACAACGCCTTAGAAGCCGTGAAGAGGGGAGGAGCCATCGTTCTGGTGGCAGAATGCCCTGAGGGACACGGCAACGAAGTTTTTTACGACTGGATGACAAAGTTTGACGACTTGAAGCGCATAGAGAAAGAGGTAAAAAAGCGGTTCATTCTTGGAGGACACAAGGCTTATTATTTGATGAGAGCTCTACGAAGGGTTAAAATAATCTTGGTTTCGATTATGCCTGACTATTACGCTGTGAACACTTTCAAATTGAGGACCGCCAGGGCTCTAAACGATGCTTTGCGAGACGCCTTTGACTTAGCTGGCAAAAACGCAAAAGTTTGGGCTATGCCCTACGGAAACATCATTCTACCTGTTGTCAAAACTGCAGAATAAACTGGCAAAGAGGAATGAAAATGCAGACCACTTTCACATTAAGACTGTTTAAACCCTCTGATCTAGATCGAGTGATGCACATAAACCGTGTTTGTCTTCCAGAAAATTATAGCACTTTCTTTTTCATGGATTTGTACCAACGCTTTTCAGAAACATTCATTGTCGCTGAAGAAAATGGAGAGGTGGTAGGCTATATCATGTGTCGCATCGAAACTGGAATCCCAAGTTTTAAGTTGTTAGGAATTACGAGAAAGGGACATGTGATTTCCATTGCTGTTTTGCCGGAACATCAGCGGGAAGGCATTGGACACGCATTGATGCGAGAGGCGATGCAAGCTATGGTGAACTACAAGGCGAAAGAGTGCTGTTTGGAGGTTCGGGCAAGTAATGTGCCAGCTGTAAATCTTTACAGAAAAATGGGGTTTGAAGTCGCGCGAACGATGGGAGGCTACTACGCAGATGGAGAAGATGCTTACGTGATGGCAAGAAAATTGCCTTTGGAATAACTGCTAAAAACCATGACAACCTAAGATTCTTTGTTGATGTTGATGGGGCAATGCCGAATCTGCAGCGATCAGTCACCCTTAATCTCGAGCCAACTAGGCGTCTGTTTGCAGTGTATCAGAGACAAGCCGGAGGAAGCGCTTAAGATAACCGACAAAGTTCATGCAGAAAGTCGAGAAGTTTTCGGTTTGCCTCCAAAACCGGCAAGGGATCCAGACGGAATCTCCTGCGGGGTGTGCTCCAACGACTGCAAAATCGGCGAAGGCAACAAGGGCTTCTGCGGTTTAGTCCTTAACAAGCATGGTCGACTGGTCAGGATGGGCGGAACAGCGGAGAGAGGTATCCTTCAATGGTATTACGATCCGCTTCCAACCAACTGCGTCTCTTGGTGGTTCTGTCCTGGCTGCACTGGAGCTGGCTATCCAAAATACGCCTACAAGCGTGGAGCAGAAACTGGTTACGCAAACCTTGCGGTTTTTTATGGAGCCTGCAGCATCGACTGCCTCTACTGTCAGAACTGGCATTACCGGAACCTAGCTGCCAAGCTTGGTCCTGTTGTTAGCGCAGAAAGCCTAGCTGCTAAAACCGACAGCCATGTTTCATGCATATGTTATTTCGGAGGAGATCCGTCGGTGCAGATGCCCCACGCCCTAAAGACAAGTCAGATGGCTTTGGAAAGGGCTAGGGATGAAAAACGTATTCTTAGAATCTGTTGGGAAACTAATGGATACTGGAAAAAGGAGTTGGCGCTAAAGGCAGCTGAGTTTTCGTATGTAAGTGGTGGAAACATAAAGTTTGACCTAAAAACTTGGAATGAAAATCTGAATATGGCTCTGTGCGGAGTTTCAAATGTGCCTACTCTGGAACGGTTCAAAATGATTGGTGAGAAATATTTCAATAAGCGTTCTGAGTTGCCGATTTTGACGGCTAGCACCCTTCTTGTTTCGGGTTACGTGGATGTTGAGGAGGTTCGTGGTTTGGCAAGTTTTATCGCGGAAATAGATTCGAGGATTCCTTATACGCTGCTGGCTTTTTATCCTCAATATGCAATGAAGGATTTGCCTACGACCAATCGAGACTTAGCTTATCAATCTCGAGACATTGCTAAGAGATATCTTGATAACGTTAGAATAGGCAACATACACCTACTTTCTTAGTATATACTCTTTGATGATTCGTTTAAGTGCACAACAACTTTTATATACTTGCGCTTGCCCTCTAGAGGTTTTACTGGATGGTGGGGTGCGCAGAAGAAAAACTCCTTTCTCTTTCGGCAACTAAACGGTTTTTTAAAACTGTAGTTGCATACGCGCCCCACTATTCAGATGTTAAATTTTTCTCTTAAAGCTTCTGGAACTAATCTCTATTTTCTTGGATAGAAAACGTTTGAGGCATGAATTTGCGAATGCCTCTTCTTTCATTAATAAGCTCCAGTAAACTTTCCATATCAAGTCCTATTCACTTAGTTCTTTCAGGAAAAATTTATTCATTCTATTGTGCAAGTACATAGTTGGTAAGATTCTGAAAAATTGATGCTAAATGAGAGGATGTAACATGGCTAAAACAGAGAAAAAGCAAAAGAAACTGAAGAAGGCAGAGACAGCGGACACAAAAAAATACTTGAAACAGTTGCCTCCCCCTCCTAAAGAACACGCTTACGAGTTGAAAATGGAGAAACGTCTCAAACGTATGCTTGAGGAACAGGAAACTAAGAAGGCGAAAAAGAAACAGGTTTGAGGTCTATAATTATGCCAAAAAATTGCGTGCTTTAGAACCCTGCGCGCACATAAATAAGGTTTTGCTTACACGTTTATGAAGGCGCCTAGACACCTTAGCGCCTCCTTGCATTTATGTTTCAAACGCACACAGCACGCCTTGTTTCAACAAAAATCTTAAGTTTAGATTTTCTTGTTCCGTGTTTTAAAGTGTATACAAAGCGCATATAGTCATAGTGTGTTACTCTACCCAGTAGCTGTCGCCTTCACGGTAGATAACGCAAGGATTGTTACAGTGGGGACAACTGAAACTCAATGCTTCTGTGAGAAAGCCTTTCTTCTCTAAGAGACTTGTTTTCTCTTTTTTTAACGCTTCAATTTTTTCTCGCAAATTCTTTATGGTCTGCATTGATAATTCTTCCATGACTTCTTCCATTTCTTCTCTCTTTGGTTTCTCGTCATCAAGGCGTCCTGCCATCTCCTTAATCTCTTCGGGCTTTAAGGTTCCTTCACGTATCTCCTCTGCTTTTTCCTTAAGAATCTCAGCGGCCTTCTCAAAGTCTTCTGGTGTCTCCAATTTAGGAGCTCTAGGTGCAATGGCGGGCAACACTTTTTCTGCTTCTATAATGCGCCTTTCTATAACTCTTGTTTTTAGCTCCTTCGCACGTTTGTTGGCAATTTTTCGGGTTTCGGCTACGGTAAGTTTTCTCTTAAGAATTTCGTTGATAGTAAGCACCGCTTCTTTGATGTTTCTGTCTATTACACTTTTGAGCGCTGCTATATGCGATATACTGATTTGTTGGGTCCAAACTGCTTTCTGAATGTCCTCAGGAAGCCTGAATAAGTTAAGGTGTGCTAAGACCCAAGAAGAATCTACATTTAGCTGTTTGCTTATCTTCTCGGGCGTCATCCCTTCATCTCTAAGCTTCTTAAAGTATTTTGCCTCCTCTTCAACAGTGTAGTTTTCGCGGACTTTGTTCAACTTGTAAACCGATAGCCTTGCCATTGTGTCGTTCACATCGACCAATCGCACCGGTACGGTTTTCCATCCAAGTTCCTTGAGGATTCTCCACCTTCTTTCGCCATCAATTAACTCGTAAAACTCGCCCCGATTACGAACCACTAGATCGTTAAGAAGCCCGTCTTTCTTTATTTCCTGCTTTAGGCCCTCCAGATCGAAAATTAGTCTAGGTTGATATGGGCTTGGCCGAATTGAATCTATTTCTATTTCCATCTCTTATCTTTCCTTCTTCACGTTCTTCCTTTATAATTTGCGCGCCCTTGCAGACAATTTGCTTTTCCTCTTTTTGGGTTGTAGTTTCACAGGGTGGGCGCGTCTAGGCGCATAATGAGAACTTAGTGTGATTTGGTTTTCCGAAGAATAGATGTCTATTTTAAATTCGTCTGTTTTTCTTAGGTACATGTTCGTTTGACTGAAGTCTAAGCGTCTAGCTGCATCATTCAGAATCTCATACGCATAGGTTCTCTCCAAAGAAGATTTGCCTATATCATCATTCTCTTCTTCAACAGTTACAATTTCGATTTCTGTTGTTGCCAAAAGGGCAATTATGACCGCGCTCAAGGAAGCAAAAACTCCAACCACTGCAACTGTGTCGCCTCTAAGGGGTGACAAATATAGGGATACACCTAGTACTGTTATCAATGTAAGCCCTGCTACCAGTTTTGCGCGCGCGTGCGCCAGCTTTCCTTTCAAATCTTGTGGGATAGGAAGTTTTTTAGGAAGACTTGCCAAGTATCCAAAATGGTGAAGACCCTTACTTCGTCTCTGAAGAAATATAATTAAACCCGAGAGAAAGAGCGCCAAGCCTGCCAGAAAATAGTAGATTAGTTTCATACCTATTCCCAAGCTGATAGCTTCGCCTGTTCTGGATTCGAAGAAAACAAGGGCAATATCCTTACCCCACGTAGTTATGTCATGCCATGTTAACCAGCCGACCCAAACCAAGATAATTGAGCCGGAAGCTACTAGGAACATGCCAGCTATGTTGAATGAAAGATGGTTAAGATTTAATTTCGTGCGCATAGATTCTTTTGCCATTTTTATCTTCTCGTTGATTTTCCGATGCTTAAATCTTGATTTACTTGAGCCATGTTTGTTCGAACCCGCCTTTTTGGGTTGTGCTATGGTTTTCGTTTGAGTTTTTCTGGTACGTTTAATGTTTTGACGATGTTTTGAGAGGTTATGCCATAGATTGGGTTGCCTAAAGGATCGTATTTATTTCGGCTTCTGACCACGTTGACGAGAACGAGCTTAATTTTTAGGGTTGTGCCATCTGCTAGTTTGTAGACGTTCCATTCTTCTTTCGCGTTTTCGAAATCCACTTCTTCGCCTTCTGACAAATCTATCTTGGCGTGCAAATCTAATCTCCGATTTTAGTGTATTCAGATTCTAAGCATTATAAATATTATGATTATGTTCAAAATCGGAATACATTCAATCTGGAGAGTATTTAGAAAACATAGGAGATTTTTGGCTCATTGATGCATTTACACGCGTAAATCATACATTTTTAGGTTTATTTTCTAATGATTTCTATCAAGCTTTTTGGCTTAGCTTACGCTCCCTCTCGATGAACTCTCTCCTCAAAACTTTACCCGCTAAGCTTCTCGGAATCGCATCTACGAATTCCACTTCTCTAATCTTCTTGTATCCCGCAACCCTTTCTTCCACAAATTTGATGATTTCTTCTTCAGTGGCTTTAACTCCACCCCTCAGTGAAACGTAAGCCTTCGGAATTTCCCCAGCCACTGGATCAGGTGTACCTACGACAGCACAGTCACCTACAGCTGGATGTTCCAGAAGCACCGCCTCAAGCTCGGCTGGTCCAATCGTGAAGCCTTGGTACTTAATAGTTTCTTTCTTGCGGTCAACAATGTAGAGGTAGCCGTCTTCATCTATTTTTCCCAAATCTCCTGTGTAGAACCAGCCATTCCTAAGAACCTCTGCAGTTTCTTTAGGCCGTTTCCAATAACCAATCATAACTTGCGGGCCTTTAATGATGATTTCGCCAACCTCTCCGGGTGGAAGCTCCTTTGTGCCAGTTTCTATATCCACGATTTTTTGTAAAGTGTCAGGGACTGGAGGACCAACGGATTCTATTTTTATCTGACAGAGAGGATTTGTATGAGTGACCGGCGAGGTTTCACTTAAACCATAACCTTGAGTGACCGTTACGCCGGTCAATTTCTCGAATTTTCTTGCAGTTTCAGGAACCATTGGCGTAGCTCCGCTACTAATGTAACGAAGAGACGACAAGTCGTATTGCTTAAGGAAGTCTTGAAACTGGGTTAGCAAAGTGAGCACGGGCATAACCGTGCTAACAGTCGTCGCTTTGAACTTTTGGATGAGTTCGAGAAACTCTTCCATGTCAAATCTTTTCTGTATAACTATGCTGAGGCCAAAGCAAACAGAAGTGCATATTAGAGTTGTCATCCCGTAAATGTGGTAGAAGGGGAGATGAGCCAAGGATATATCGTCCCTTGTGCCTTCCAATCCATGGTTAAGGGCCAACTGGAACATGTTGCTCACTATGTTGTAGTGGGTGAGCATGCAACCCTTTGGAAGACCTGTTGTGCCAGCAGTGTATTGAAGAATTGCTAGGTCCTTTTTCGGGTTGATTTTCACCTTTGGTGGATTAGGAGGATATGTTTCTATAAGTTCCTTGAAGAGATGAGCGCCTACATGCTTTTTTTCTCCAACAACAACGACGTTCTTTAGCCTCGGCAACTTTTCTCGAACACTCTTTATTATGGGATACTGTTCTTCGTCCACAATCGCTATGATCGATTCTGAATCGTCAAGCTGATACTGAGTGTCTTTCTCCTTAAATGAAGGATTCAAGGCTGTTACGGTGGCTCCAGTCTTCAGTATTCCAAAGAAGGCTACGACAAATTCTGGAGAGTTCCACATGTACAAAGCTATTGTTTTTCCCTTCTTCGCACCAAGGTTGGCTAATGCTGTGGCGAGTTTGTCGCTAAGTGTATCAATCTCTTTAATCGTCATCTTATTGGGATACAGTATAGTGGTCTTTTCTGGGTCGAGTATAGCCGTAGTTTTCAGAACTTGGAATAGAGGTATGTCAGGGTAGTAAGGCCAAATTCCAATTTGGTGGTATTTCCCGTACTTTCTCCGGATGAATTGAACTTCACCGGGTATGGGCTCGGGATAGAATGACATCGACATTTTTGAACCTCAACATCCTTTTTGTCTATTATTAGGTATTTATAAACATAAGCCGCCAGGTATATGCGGTTAGCCGCCGTGGGACACTGGAACTAGAGCAATTTCGTCGCCATCTTCAACCTCGGTTTCAAGTCTCTGTAAAACGCTGATCTCCTTTCCATTAACAAGAATAAGTGCGTTTGGTTGAGGGTCCTCAAGCTCTGGGTCAACTAACGCTTGCTTAAACTCAGATGAAAAAGCTTCGGTAAGCTTCTCGATTGCTTTTCTCACGGTTGCGGGTTCTTCCAATTTCACAAGGATTCTTCTTCTTCCAGAAAACTGTCGGAATACCCCGAGGAACTTAACTTCTACATTGATAACCATATTAACTCTATCCGACCAGCTAGGCAATTTCGCCTGTGAAAAGTTCTACTATTTCAGAAGCTAGTTGAACGAGGTCGTCTACTTGTTTCATCAACGTTTCGCTTTCCGACCTCGGTTTTTGCGCTATTTGCTGAACTGTCCGTTCAATTTCGACAAGAAACTTCAAGATTGGGTCTTTAATAGATTGTTTCGTGTAGAAGTTTTCGTGGACTATTGATGCAATAAAAGCGGGTTCTCCTAGGCTGTAATAGATGGCTGTTTGAGCCTTTCTCAAGGATTCTAAGATCAAACTTGGCGCCATGTAGGGCGTTTTTTGAGCTGCAGTCAACTCAGCCTTTGCTTCTCTGAGATAGCGTAAAGCCCAGCCTTTTCGATAGTTATCCATCATCGACAACCGATATTACCTCCCTTTCCATAATTTTTCAGTTTACAGTATGGAATACAATAACTGAGTATAAAAGATGCCGTAGCCTTGTAAACCAGTTCCGTTTTAGATTGGCGGCGAAGAAACGTATTTAAAGGAAGATTACAAAAGTGACAACTTCGAAAGGAGCCTTTAAAATGGAAGAATCCAAGCGAATAGAATATCCGCCCCATCTTAAGTGGATGCTAAAACGAGCCCTAGACGATCCCGAAGGCTTTTGGGGCGAAGTTGCCCAAGAACTTCACTGGTTCAAGCCTTGGAACAAAGTTTTTGAGTGGAAATACCCCTTTTTCAAATGGTTTAAAGGCGGTGTAACTAACCTATCGTACAACTGTGTCGATTATCATGTGAAGAATGGAAAAGGAAATAGAGCGGCTATTATTTGGGAAAATGGAGAAAAAGAAGCAAACAGAGTTTTGACGTATAATCAATTGCTTTTCGAAGTAAAAAGATTTGCAGCGGCGTTAAAGGCTTTAGGCGTAAAGAAAGGCGATAGAGTAACCATTTACCTTCCAATGATTCCTGAAGCAACCATCGCAATGTTAGCTACCACCAGAATCGGAGCCATACATTCGGTTGTTTTCGCAGGATTTGGATATGGAGCTTTAGCTGACAGATTAGTGGACGCGGGCTCCGAGATCGTTGTCACCACGGACGTAGGATACAGAAAAGGTAAAACGGTTTCCCTTAAGGGAATAGTGGACCAAGCCCTGAAAGAAGCTAAGAGGGTCAGGAAAGTTATCGTTTTGAAGAGGGAGGCAGAAGAACCTTCTATGAAGCCGGGAAGGGACATATACTGGGAGGAAGCCCTAGACAAAGGTAAAACAATAAACGCACCAGCAGTTCCAATGCGGTCTGACGAGTTGGCTTTCATCCTTTATACATCTGGAACCATGGCAAAGCCCAAAGGCACAGTTCAGCCTCACGGAAGCTATCAGGTTTACATTCACGCCATGGGCAAGTGGGTCTACGATATGAAGGAAACCGACGTGTGGTGGTCTACTTCAGATATAGGCTGGATTGTGGGTCACAGCTACGTTGTTTATGCGCCCCTACTCTTCGGTTGTTCAACAATTATGTACGAGGGAGTTCCAGACTACCCAACTCCAGACGTATGGTGGAAAGTAGTGGAGAAGAACCGGGTAACGCAGATGTGGATATCCCCGACAGGTGCTAGAGCACTAATGAAATACGGGGACAAATGGCCTAAGAAACATGATCTAAGCTCTGTGAGGCTGGTAGTCTGCGCTGGAGAAGTTCTTAACCCTCCCGCCTACGAATGGCTTCAAAAAACGGTTTTCGAGGATAAAATACCAGTAATTGACCACATGTGGCAGACAGAGAGCAGTGGACCCATGGTTGGAAACCCCTACGGAATTGCCATGCTTCCCATAAAACCGGGGTCCGCAACAATTCCCTTGCCTAGCATCGACGCTGACATTGTGGATGACGAGGGGAAATCTCTTCCGGTGGGTGTAAAAGGAAACTTTGTCGTTAGAAAACCTTTCCCAGGTTTAACGCCAACTATCTGGGGAGATGAAGATAGATACGCTAGGGAATATTGGAACAGAATACCTGGATGCTACTACACAGGCGATGGAGCCATAAAGGACGCAGATGGATACATATGGTTCGTTGGCAGAGTTGACGAAGTAATCAAGATAGCAGCTCATAGAATTGGAACCATAGAAATCGAAAGCGCCCTACTTTCCCATCCAGCCGTTGCAGAAGCGGCGGTGGTGGGGAAACCAGACCCAATTAGAGGAGAAGTAGCCTGTGCCTTCGTGGTTCTGAAACCAAAGTATCAACCTATTGATGAATTAAAGGAAACACTCAAAGGCGTTGTGAGAAAAATTATGGGTCCAATTGTGGTGATAGGCAACATCCTTTTCGTAAGTAAGGTTCCAAAAACGAGAAGCGGTAAAATCATGAGAAGACTGATAAAAGCTGTGGTAACTGACCAACCGCTTGGAGATTACTCCACCATAGAGGATGCAACAGCAATTGATGAAATCAAAAAAGCCGCTGAAGTTGAAAAATAAAAGTTAAATTTATCCAAATTTTGCAGTAACCCAGCTACGTTCTGCCTTTTTTCTATAAATTCTTGTCCATTCCTATCAGCAACATTAAAGTCTTCCTTTTATAGAATCTCTTCCCTCTTTACTTTCTAGGAGTTGGAGATGTGCAGCGGTCATCCGTTAACTCCTTTCTCTTTCAGCGGTTCTCTTTCTCGCCAGCTGCACACTACTCCAACTTTACGTAGATTTGCTGTAAACTTATCTCTTGAGAAAAATTTAGTGTTGAAAAGTTGCTGTCCTCCGCGTAAAAGATGAGTTAAACTAGGATAGCGTCTTTTTTATTCTGTTTCTTCTTCGGGTTCGGGGGTTTCAGCGCTGTATGTTATGGCCATTAATCGGGTTGTGTAGCCAGCTACCCTGTTTCTCAGTTTTGTTGAAGAAATGTTGGTAAGAGCATCCACAAGTTTTTTGTTGTTTTCAAAGTCTGTTGTGAATTTGTCTGGAAACCGCTTCACCAATTCTCGAGCTATTTTTTTCACCTGCTCAGTTCGCACTTTACCCAAGTCTTCAGCTGCCCTCCATGGCTAAACTGTTCACCTTCCCATTAGACACCAAATGTCCCTTCATCATGCCTTTTATCCCTTGCGCCTCTTACACCAAAAAAGTTGGTGAAATTATGGAAAATCTGGTCAGCAACTTCGGTTTCTTTCTTTCCCTTCAACTGGGCTATGGCTTCAACGACGAGGGGAATAAATGAAGGTGTAGTCATCTTGCCTTTAAACGGACCCCTGAAACGAACAGGTCCATCTGTCTCTGTTAACAAATTTGTCAAGGGTATGCGCCTAATAATTTCTCTAATCCCTTTGGAGAATACTGATGGCGGACCTTCGGTGATGAAGTAACCACGATCTACAATCTGAGACAGCAATCCTATGGGACGGCTGAACCAGTGTAAGAGAACGTTCTTCAAGCCATAAGAAGGGAGAAGGCTCATAATCTGACTTGTAGTTCCTCTTGAGTGAATGATAACGGGTAAAGATAACTTCTCAGCGGTGGAAAGCATTTCGTGTAAAACTTGCAACTGCAAATCTTGTTCTCCGCTTTTTTCATATTGCGAATCTAAACCAATCTCCCCCACCGCAACTATTTTTTCCCGGTGTTTTTCATGTTGAAAAATTAGATTAACCATATCTTGCAATTCGTTGGGTGCCAGATTCTTAACATTCCAAGGATGAATACCTAAAGCAGCATAAACATGATCTGAATATTTCTCAGCAAGCTGAAGACTTAGAAGACTTGTCTTGAGATCCATGGAATTGGAAACCAAAGCAACAACGTTTAACCGCTTTGCACCTTCTACGATTTCGCCAACTTTCTGGCTGTATTCACCATCTGAAAGGTGAATGTGGGCGTCGACGAAATTCATGGTAACCCCTTGATTTTTCACGGTTAATACGTGACAGTTTCACTTGTAACTAAAAACCTTTCTGCTAGTTGATACTGTTAAGTTATTTGTCATACAACTAGCTAATTTTTTTGCCGTCAACTTCCTCTGCATACTCTAACCGATTCTTCTTAATTTCCTCAGTTAGTTTGACTTCAGCAAAACCTTCTAAAGCATCACATACAGTTTGATGAATTTCAGTTTCTGACTTGGATGGGTCAGCGGAATGAACAAGTTCCTCTACATAACATGCTATTAGATTTATCAAAAAATTGATTGGTTGTCCAGTTGAGTTAAAAATTGCTTCAAAATCCACATAAATTTCAGGTGGGGAACCGAATCTATCTCCAACGATAAATGCGTATCTTCGTGGTATTTTTCCTAGCAACGAGTCCCATTTATCAAATAATTTAGTATAACTTTCATGGTTCAGTAGGTTAAGATGTAACTCTGGAATTTTCAAGTTAAATGATGAGATTAAGTAATTGGCACAATCTGTAAAAATTCTATTGGAAAGAACGATTATTCCGTCTTTGTTATTTGCTTTTATGAGCGTTATCAATTCTTTCGCATACTTTGCTATTCGCCCATCTTTACGGTATTCACTTAATTCAAACAGGTACATCAATCTCCTAATTCACAAATGTACTCGTCCTTTGATTCGCCTTTCCCACTATTTCTGCGTCAATATTCCCTTTTCTTCCAATAGTTCCACTAAAGCTGAAAGCATACTGCTAGTTTGTTTCGGTCACCAGTCTTTTCAAAGATGCCTCTACACGTTGAATATGTCTTAGTGTTTCCTCTGAACCTTCAAAAGTCCTCATTGTCTCTTGGCACTGTCTCAGAACGTCCTCAAACGCTCTACGGTAACGAATTCTCTCCAACTACTCACCAATTTTCGCTTCATTCTGGCGCTTAAAAGACCAGCGACGCAACGAACAAAAAGATTCTGAACAGACCTCAGTGAAAGTAAAAGTATCAAACAACTGTACAAGGCATTGCGAGTGAAAAATGAAGGTATTTATAGTATAATCTCCACAAAACTTAGTTGGTGAATACAATGGGAGAAACAGTCAAGGAGAAAGTGGAAAAGGCTCTCGAAGAATTGAGACCTCAACTGCAGGCTGACGGTGGAGACATAGAACTGTTGGGAGTAGATAATGGCATCGTGAAAGTGAAGATGAAGGGAGCATGTGTTGGCTGTCCAATGTCAACTATGACTATTCAATGGGGAGTCGAAAACTTTCTCAAGAAAAAGATACCTGGAATAGTTAAGGTTGAGGCAGTTCAGTAACTAGGTGGAATCTTTGACCTGCTATTTCAGGCATCTCCGCAGTTTTTTCGATAAAGCTGGAATCAAAGTCACCGACGAAAACAAGAGGCAGATCGATCGGGTTATTCACGATGTAGTGGGAGTAGAATACAAGAACTGTCCGGCTACATGGAAAGAAGTGAAAAAGCGCATGGCTGAAGACGAAGAAACTTTCATTTCTCAACTCAGGAAAGCACTAAGCTAAAATCTACTCAGAACAGCATTTCTCATCACCGTGAAGGTCAAAAAATGAAAGCCAAAATCAACAAAACCATTCTAGAACTGATGCAAGGCGACATAACAGATCTAGCCACAGATGCCATAGTTAACGCTGCAAACACCGCCCTACAACTCGGAGGCGGAGTAGCTGGAGCCATCAGACGAAAAGGCGGACCAAAAATCCAAGAAGAATGCAATAAGATAGGAGGAACCTATGTAGGCGGAGCAGTCATAACAACCGGAGGAAACCTCAAGGCAAAATACGTGATCCACGCCGTTGGTCCGAGACACGGCGAAGAACATGAAGACGCAAAACTTAAGGATGCTACCTTAAACTCCCTAATTCTCGCTGACAAAAATAATCTGAAAAGCGTAGCATTTCCAGCTATAAGCACAGGGATATTCGGGTTTCCGAAAGACCGATGCGCCACAATAATGCTTTCAATCACAATAGCGTATCTGGAAGGTCCCACAAAACTGGAAAAAGTTGTCGTCTGTCTCTATGACCAGAACACTTTCGAAATCTTCAAAAGCACTCTCCAATCTTTAATGCGCAAACGCTAGTCCTTAAAAGGCTGAAACATGTTAGTCGACACCCACGCTCATCTTCAATGGGCAAACTTTGACAAAGACAGAGAAAAAGTGATAAGCCGAGCCAAAAAAGCCGATGTGCAATACATAGTGAACATTGGATTTGATCTAGACGGTAGTAGGCAAGGCGTCAAATTAGCTGAAAAGCACGAGGGTCTATACGCAACCATAGGAATTCATCCCCATAACGCCAGTCGGTTAAACGAAAACATCTTGAATAACCTGAGAAAACTTTCTGAAAATCCAAAGGTTGTAGCCATCGGGGAGATCGGACTAGACTACTATCGAAACCTATCTCCCAGAGAAGCTCAGAAAAAAGCCTTTGAAGCTCAACTATTTTTAGCTGAAGAGCTAGGGTTGCCAGTTGTAATCCACGACAGAGAAGCGCATGCCGACACTCTTGAAACGCTTTCAAAATTCAAGGGAAAAATAAACGGCATAATGCACTGTTTCTCAGGAAGCAGAGAAATGGCTGAACAATGCATCAAGTCTAATTTTTATATATCCTTCGCGGGACCCGTTACTTTCCCCAACTCCCGCAAACTACACGAAATTGTCAAATGGATAGACTTGAACAAGATTCTTCTCGAAACCGATAGCCCTTGGCTCGCTACGCAAAATATGAGAGGAAAACGAAATGAACCATCCTTCCTTCTTTTTACAGCTAAAAAAATTGCAGAGCTTAAAGGAATCTCTTTGGATGAACTGGCTGAAACAACTACAGAAAATGCCAAAGAAATCTTTCAAATCTCATAGAGAATGAACTGTTTCTACTTACGTTTTCTCTAGGTTTTTCTGCGGTGCATTCTAAATCTGAACTCGTCTTCTTTCAGATTGAGAGTGCCCCTCATGAGGTCTTCACCCACGTAATTGATTGTGAAACCCATTTTCTTCATAAGGTCAATTACCCGATAGTTATCCTTTAACATGTAACCATGAATTGTTTCAAGTTTTTTGTCTTTGCAAATTTCAATCATGTAATCCATCATTTTCGATCCTAAACCTAAGCCTTGCCAAGGGTCACCCACAACCACAGCAATCTCGCCAGTCTTCTTGTCAGGCTCGATGGGAACCCTAACAACACCTATGAGTTTTCTTTCCTTATTCGCAACCAATTCTGCCACGATCGCTATTTCCCGGTCATAGTCAATGTTACAATATCGAATCAAGGCTTCATGAGTCATCTCTTTAATGATGCGAAAGAAACGATATCTGATGGTTTCTTCGGAAAACGTTTTGAATAGTTCATTCATCAAAGGTTCATCTTCAGGCTTTATAGGACGGAGAAAAACGGTTCGACCGTCGCGAAGCGTCCACAAAGATTCATATTTTTTGGGATATGGACTGATCACCAAATGTTCGTGAGGTTCAAGTTTCCTGAATACGCGTTCTTTATCGATTACTAAGCGAGCGTCGAGAGCAAAAGCTTCCTTTTCATTTATAAATAAAGGGTTGATGTCAACTTCTTTTAGTTGCGGAAAATCAACGAGCATCTGAGAAAACCGCACCATAATTTCTTCGAGAAGCTTAAGATTAACTGGAGGCATATTCCGGTAACCTTTCAGAAGTTGATAGACTTTCGTTTCCTCCATGATTCTTCTAGCCAAAGTTTGATTTAAAGGCGGGAGCCCTACAGCAACATCTTTGAAAAGCTCAACGCCAACACCTCCCATCCCAAACAAAATCACTGGACCAAAAAGAGGATCAGTTTTAGCTCCGAGAATAATTTCATGGCCATGTTTTTTTATCATTGGTTGAACTGTAACACCGTGAATCTCAGCTTCTGGATTATATTCTTTGGCTCGTTGTATAACATTGTCAAATGCCTCTCGAAGCTCAGCCTCAGAATCGATGTTAAGCACAACTCCTCCAGCATCAGTTTTATGAACAATTTGAGGCGAAAGAATCTTCGCAACCACAGGATAGCCTATTTTAGAAGCTGAAAAAACCGCGTCATCCACAGTTTTTGCCACTAACGTTTTAACGATTGGAAGATTATAATACTCTAGAAGTTGTTTTGCTTCCATTTCAGTCAATATCTCACGGTTTTCCCTTGCAGCGTTCCTCATTATCACCGTAAGCGGACGCTTCGGTGGAACACTATCTACAGGCAGTTCTTCAGGTGTTTCATAAAGCAACTCAAGGTTACGCTTATACTGGTACATGTGCATGTATGTTTTAACCGCTTGTTCTGGAGTAAAATATGTTGGAACGTTGTTTTCGTTAAAAATATGGTTTGCCTCTTCCACTTCTTCATGACCCATAAAAGATGCCAAAATAGTCTTATACGAACCCTTACCCTCACGTAACTCCACAATGCTTTGTGCAATTTCAGCTGGGTTTACCACGCCTTGAGGAGTGTAAATTATTAACAACCCGTCAACGTTTTCATCGTCAAGGCATGCTTCAACCACTGCCTTGTACCTGTCAGCCTTGGCGTCCCCTAAAATGTCAATTGGGTTACCTCTACTCCAGTAATTAGGTAAAAATCGGTTAAGCGTCTCCATCGTTTTTTGGCTTAGTCTAGCCAGTTTTCCGCCTATGGCAATAAGCGCATCTGTAGCCATTATTCCTGGACCGCCTGCATTTGTGATAATAGCAAGGTTTGGACCTCTTGGAAGGGGTTGCATGCCTAAAACTTCAGCACTGTTGAAGAGGTCGTCAATTTCCTCAACGCGTACTATCCCAGCACGTTTAAACGCCGCGTCGTATATCATGTCTTCGCCAGTAAGCGACCCTGTATGCGAAGCAGCAGCCTTTGCGCTTTCACCAAACTTTCCAGCCTTCACCACAATTATTGGTTTTGTTCTTGCAAAGTGCCTTGCAGCACTCATGAATTCTCTAGCACTAGTTATTCCTTCAATGTACATCAAGATGCTTCTTGTTTTCGGATCGGTGCCAAAATAGTCTATGAGATCGCCGAAGTCAACATCAATCATTGAGCCTACAGAAACGAAATTGCTAAAGCCGATGTTCTGGTAGATGGCCCAATCAAGGATTGCCGTGCCTAATGCGCCGCTTTGAGAAATAAAGGCGACGTTTCCAAGCTTAGGCATTTTACTTGCAAAAGTTGCGTTAAGGCGGATGCTTGGACGGATAATGCCTAAACAGTTAGGTCCTATGATTCTGAGTTTATACTTTTTCGTTATCTCACGAATTTTGTCCTCTAATGCTTTGCCTTCTGGTCCAATTTCTTTAAAGCCAGCGGAAATAATTATTGTTCCAAGTATTCCAGCTTTCCCACATTGTTCTACAACGGCAGGAACAGTTTTAGCCGGAGTAGCAATCACAGCGAGGTCAACTGTTTCTGGAAGCTGATCCACGGTTTGATAGGCCTTAAAACCGAGAATTTCGGATTTACGAATATTAACTGGATAAACTTTTCCTTCATATCCTAATTCTGTGAGGTTTTTCATTAGAAAATAACCGACAGAACCTTCCTCATCACTTGCTCCAATCAAGGCAATGCTGTTAGGATTAAAAATTTTGTCAAGATTTAACGTACCCAAGATGAAACATCTCCGAACTAGGAAGTAAACGTACGATTACATAAAACAAAAAAATTAAAACCTTGTGTTTACTCCCTCATTTTTGCCAATTTTGTTCTAGAAATGTTGACTTGACTAACCGATTGTCAGAATTAGCAGTTCAAAATCTACAAACAGAAAAATAAATTAACAATGAAAAAGGAAAAAATTAGAGGTTTAAACGAGAATGAAAGACTTAAATAGTGGCTTAAAGAAAAAAAGAGGCTACGAGGGGGTTATATGGTAAATCCTGAACTAGCTGTAGCTCCTATGCACAGAATATGCAAGAAAGCAGGAGCAAGCAGAGTAAGCGAGGCAGCTGCACAAGCGCTTGCAAAGGAACTCGAAGAAGTAGGCATCAAAATCGCGAAAGAAGCAATCGACTACGCAATGCACGCTGGAAGAAAAACGGTTAAAGAAGAAGACATACAGATAGCTGCAAAGAAAGTCAAGGAAAGATAAACAATCTTCACTTCCTTTTTCACATTTCCAGAAAACCAAATTGCAACTCGGTAGATTAGTGGAAAAAATTTATATCCCAGATGAAAACTGCTGTAGGTAGATTAGACTTAACTCAGGAGGATTTGTATGGCCTACTTAACTACGCAAGCTGGACAACCAGTTCTCATCCTTAAAGAGGGAACCGCACGCAGACGCGGCAGAGATGCGCAAAGAAACAACATCATGGCTGCTCGGGTTATTGCCGAGGTGTTGAAAACAACTTTGGGTCCTCGCGGCATGGATAAAATGCTCATCGACAGCCTCGGAGACATCACAATAACCAACGACGGCGCCGCCATCCTCGACGAAATCGACGTAGAACACCCAGCCGCCAAAATGATGGTGGAAGTCGCCAAAACCCAAGACGACATGGTCGGCGACGGAACCACAACCGCAGTAATACTGGCTGGAGAGCTACTGCGGAAAGCTGAGGAATTGCTGAATCAGAATATTCATCCAACGGTTATTGTAGCCGGATATAGAAAAGCTGTTCAAAAAGCAGTAGAAGCCCTAGACAAATTGGGAATTAAGGTTGACCTTGAAGATCGTGAAACCTTGAAAAAAGTTGCCATGACTTCCATGGGAAGTAAGGCTGTTGGTGCTGCGCGAGATCACCTAGCTGAAATTGCCATAGACGCTGTTAAACAAATAGCTGAGCAGAGGGGCGAGAAAAGAATAGCGGACATAGATCACATTCAAATCATAAAGAAAGAAGGAAAGAGTCTCTTTGATACACAACTTGTCAGAGGCATAATCGTTGACAAAGAAGTGGTCCACGCCAGCATGCCGAAACGCGTCGCAAACGCAAAAATAGCTCTACTCGACTGTCCGTTGGAAGTCGAGAAAACCGAGTTCAACGCCGAAATCAGGATACGCGATCCCACCCAAATGAAAGCATTTCTAGACAAAGAAACTCGGATGCTCAAAGAGATGGTTGCAAAGATCAAGGACTCAGGCGCAAAAGTGCTCTTTTGCCAGAAAGGCATAGACGACATGGCTCAACACTTCCTAGCCAAGGAGGGCATCATAACCGCCCGCAGAGTTAAACAATCAGACATGGAGAAACTGGCTAGGGCTACGGGAGGAAAAGTCATCACGAATTTAGATGATTTAAAGAGCAATGACTTAGGAAACGCAGGGCTGGTTGAAGAACGCAAAGTCGGCGACGACAAAATGATCTTTGTGGAGAAATGCAAAGATCCACGCTCCGTTGCGATTCTCATCCGAGCTGGTCTCGAAAGAATGGTTGACGAAGCAGAGAGGGCCATGAATGATGCCCTATCAGTAGTTGCAGATGTAATTGAATACAACAAAATAGTTGCTGGCGGAGGAGCCATCGAAGCTGAGATTGCAAAGGTTATTCGCTCGTATGCGACAAAGGTTGGCGGTAGGGAACAACTGGCTATAGAGGCTTTTGCTGATTCTATAGAAATCGTGCCGAAAACACTAGCTGAAAACGCTGGCCTCGAGTCCATAGACATCCTCGTTGGATTAAGAGCGGCTCATGACAAGGCGAAGGGGAATTCAATGGGCGTCAACGTTTTCACGGGCAAAATTGTTGACACGTACGAAAATGGAGTGATTGAACCTTTAAGGGTGAAGGAGCAGGCGATGAAGTCAGCCGCCGAAGTCGCGTCTATGGTCCTAAGAATCGACGATGTGATCGCTTCAACAAAGCCTAAATCAGAGAAGGCTCCTGAAATGCCTGAAGAATACTAACAAATCACTTCCATCTTTTATTTTTAGCTATAGACTATTTTCGAACATCAAAAATTTAAGGATGAAACGGTTTCTTTAGTCATGACGCTCCGGTAGTATAGTCCGGTTAAGTATGACGGCCTCTCGAAGCTAAGAAGGAGAAAGCCGCCGACCCGGGTTCAAATCCCGGCCGGAGCACCACACTTGCTGATGGGACGCGCTTCGCGCGTCAACCAACCCCCCGTTCGTCACTGTTCTAGTTTTCCTTTGTTCCAAGGCTTCTATCACTTCTTTCAGAGCGTTTTCGCAGAATTGGGAGAGGTTTAAGCCGATTTTCTTAGCTTTTTCCACAACTTTGCGATCCATAGTCAGGTTGACTTTAACTTTCCTATTCATTCAATTGCCACCAATACTCCTTTATCCGTATATAAGCTTATAAGGGTTGCGCGCGCGCATTATGAAAAACTTGCCACTAAAGTATGCTACCACGCTTTGGAACTATCCTCTCTAAAAAATCTTCATCGAGTGTTTTCATCAACAATTTCTTGTCTTTCTTAATCAATTCTTCATAGGATTTCATGTCGTTGATGATTATGCTCATTAATTCTCTAAAATATGATTTTTGAACTACATCGATTGCGAATCCTTCTTCCTCAACATTAGATGATCCATATTGCATCTTCAAAATTGTATGTTTTGACTCAACAATTTCCGAGATTTGCCCGCCTTTCGTAAGAACATTCCACATTTTACCATCTAATACGATTATTGGAAACCAGAAATTTATTGAATATCTTGATTCTGAAAGTAATTTTGTTCTTTCCCATATTCTGTTCTTTGAATAAGAAACGTGCTTTACGAGTTGCATCACTGCCTCAAAGATTTCATCCTTTCCCTCATTTAGGATTGTATAAATGGATGCGATCTTGTATTTCCCAGGATTATAATGACCGAAACCCGGTCCTTCTAAGATTTTGATGTTAATTCCAAGCCCAGACGTATCTACGTAGTAGTCGTCAACTGGAAAAAAACCCAGTTCCTACTTGATTTTTTGCACTCGATCGATAAATTCCAACTCATATTTACAGGTTCAAGTTGATTGATAATATTGCCGTGTTTATCCACTTTGGGCATATTCATTGCTGCTAAATCGATGTGTCGAGATTTATTCTCGTCCGCGTCATGAAAATAATCTTGTGCAGTTACAACCCAAGGATCTGATGTGAGAATTGAAAATATTTCCAGTTCAAGCGGAAAGCCAGTTTTGGAGATTTCTTTCCTAACATGTTCCTCTGCATCTGTCAAATATATCTCCCGTAATAGATAATAATATTAAGAGTTAATTCTTTTGCCTTTAGGCGGTTTCAGATGCATGCATTGTAGAATAAACGTTGTTATGCACGCACATAATCTGAGCTTGATCACATATATCTGCAGCTGTTTTGTAGCGACCAGTGGTTTTGCACACCCAAAAAATGGTGGAGCCTGTTTCATGGACTTGAGCGTCTCCACAGGACCTACACGCTTTCCGCCTTTGCGCCAACCAAGCTCACACCAAAGCCGGTTCCTTGAAAGGCACACCGTAGAGAACACTCTTCTCTTCTCCAGCTACAACGTCTTTGACCTTCTGAATCGCCGAAGGCAAATTAGCGGCAGGAATCCCTGGAAGACCATGTTCCTTAATTGTTTGAAGAATTAACTTAGTAATGCCTCTTCTCTTTTCATAGTACGACCTAACTTGTTTCTTCCAGAAACCTTTCTTTCCTCGCTTTTGAATGACCTTGATGTTAGTTCTTTTCCGCAATCTGTGCACTTGTCCATTTCATGTTTACGTTTCTACGCCAGTTCTCATCCCGTTTAGATTATATCTTCTTCGAATTCGCATTCTTCTGTCATTTGGTCGTCCCAGCATTCCCAGCATAGCCCATCGTATGAGTCGTATTCTTCCTTGGAAATTTCTTTTCCGCAGACTTCAATGGTATTCTCCGTTTTTAGTCATTGGTGCCACTATTCTTCTTCTTTTTCCGTGATTTGTTCAAAAGTGACTTTTAGTCGGCTATGTTTGTCGTTGACTTCGCCGGCTTTGCTGTATGCGTTTTTGATGTGGGTGTATAATGTGCTCCAAGAGTCTTCTACGTCTTCGAGGGATTTGGAGAGTTTGCCGAGGTTTTTCTGGATTTGTTCTGCTCTTTCGGAGATTTCTGTTGCTTTTAGTCCGACTGATAGGAGGTTTAGGTTTATGGCGAGGGTTGCTGGGGAAACTAGTAGTACGCGTTGTGTGGCTGCTTCGGCAACTAGGCTCATTTCGCATTCTGTTAGGTATTGGTATACGGCTTCGGATGGGATGAAGCAGAAGGCGAAGGGTGTGGTGCCTTCTTCTGGTTTAACGTAGTCGGTTTTGATTTTTTCAATGTGTGGTTTTACATCGTTGCGGAATGTTGCGGCCAAAATTGCCTGTTGGTTTTCGTCTGTTGTTTCAAGCATTTTTCTGTAGTTGTCTAATGGAAATTTTGAGTCGATACATATTATTCCCTGAGGGGTTACTATGTGGGCGTCGGGGATCTTTCCTATTTGGGTGATGCGTTGTCTTATGTGGACATATTGGCTTGGAAGGATGTCTTTTAGGATTTGTTCGAGTTGGAATTCGCCGTATTCTCCTCGTCCTCGGGTGACTTTAAAGAGGTTTTCTAGGCTTTGGGATGTTTGTAGGATGTCACTGGCTCTTTCTTTTATTGCGCCGATGTCTTGGTCTATGCCGAGTTCTTTCCAGCATGTGGCTATGGCTCCTTTGACCGCTTCTTGATCTAAGGTAATTTTTTCGACTTTGCCAGATTGTTTTAAGAGGATGACTATTACGACGAGGAGTAGTAGAAGCACTAAACCGGTGAGGACCTCAATCATCATGGTCACTTAATACTGATTTTTTGCATGGGGATATGTAGTTTTTATTTTAAATCGTATTAAATTTTATGAATCTCCGCATAATATTTCGGATACAGACCACGTTGAGATTTCTGTCATAAGAGGTGATCGAGTACGGTTGGGTCTTATGCTGTTGTGAATGAGATTTCAATTTGTTGTCTTGCAGCGAGCTGTACGGTCTGCTGCTGTAACTGTGCGGCTTCTTTGTGTGGATGACTTGTGAATATATGGGTGGAGCCGATTTGCAGAGGTTCTTTGATGCGCGCGCGTATTTCTATCCGTTTAACCCTTATCTTGAAACGAATTTATTCCTCTTAACGAAGAATCTTAGTTTTCTGTTCAAATCCTTCTTAACGCCTATTCTGTGGGAACATCCTATTTCAAATCTCATTTTGTTGTTTGCAATGATGATTTCGCTCTTACCTGAAGTAACTGGAACCTCGTTTAATTCCTTATCGATCTTGAAAGCTGCTGTGAGCTTTCCAGGTCCATTGGTCAAGTTAAACACTTTCTTTACCGGTCTATTTCGCTTCATAGCCTCAATTCCTTTAGTTGGCTCCACGGCTCTGATCAAAACAGCGCCTATCTGATCCGGTATGTGAGCAACTATGTTGAACATCCAATACTTGTGCACATTGTAGATGAAGACTCTTCCAGGCTCGTTCCACATAAGCTTGTTGTAATTCTTTAAGCCGTGATGGGCGCGAGAGGCTGGATCGTGCAAGCCATAATAGGCTTCAGTTTCTACTATTATTCCTTCCAAGATATCCTTGTCTAGTTTTCGGATCAACCTCTTTCCCAGTAGCTCCTTTGCGACGGTCTCGGGGTCTCGCTCGAAAAATTCTCGAGGTAAAGCCTCTACAGAGAACAAGAATCAAATCTCCATTTCAACTTTCTTATGTGCGCATCGTTTTATATCATTGTCTTAGCTGAACATTAGGCACAGGGGCAATGCGCGCGCGTACACAATTCATGCTCAGTATTGGATATCCGCATTCTATTCGGGGTTTCCACCGCAACCTCCCCCTTTTTCTGTTCTATTTTGTATGTGCACGTGCTGCCGGATTCCGTGAGCTATGATACAAGCGTGCTTGCAGATGATGCGAGTTCTTAACTTATATATGAGGAGAGTTGAAAAATAGGTTGACAGTCTTGCATTTCGCATAGGCGAGGTTTGGTTTGTGATTCCTTCAAACATTACTCGCGAACATGTTATTGAAGCTATTGAAGAGATTAAAAGAAACGGGGTTCCTTATCATCGAGAATCCACGAAGTGGAGCCTTCTCTACAATGGAGAGCAGTTTCCACCAAACAACTTCCAATAGAAGAAGACATGTATTGCGACTTCTTCATTCCACAAGGAAAGTGCTACATAGAATACTGGGGCATGACAGACGAAGAATACCTAAAAAGAAAGAAAAAGAAACGCGATCTATACACCAAACATAAACTGAACCTCATAAAACTAACCGAAAAAGACATCGAAAACATTGACGATGTACTTCCCAAGAAATTAATGAAATTCTTGCCCACCACCTTCAAAATTACTTAACTGCGCGCGCAAATTTGCTACGCTGAACCTCGCGGCGTTACCGCCTCTATCGGCATAAGGTTCTCGCGTTAAATTCAAACGTATGTTTAGTCTAGCCCTCGGCGCCAAAGTAGCTCAATTATTGATGATTTTTACTGGTAAAAATGTCCCAATCTGATAGCCCAAGGTAGGTTCAAATATCGGTTCAAATTATCATGGTTTAAGTTTTTCTTCTGATTTGATTGACTAGTCCTGCATTCCATTAACGCGCGCCGAAAATAGTGTGAAAGAAGTTTAGGTTAGTGTCGCGTTTATTTTAGGTCTTTCGCAGTTATCTCCTCCTTTCTGAGTATCGTCTCTTTGATTCGTTCATTGGAATCACAATGTTTATATGAATGCCCATTCATATGAGTAATTCTTCAACAATTGATTGAGTTCTATTTCAGGGGTTGTGTATACCATTGCGTAAGAAAGGTTTAGTTGTGAAAGCAAAGGAATTGAAAACAGATCTTGCAGTTGCCAAAGATCTTGAGGTGTCTATTGGTGGGGTTTTCGAAGAAACATGGGCTGAACCTGCTGGTCCAACTCCATTTCCTTCTATCACCGATTTGAGGGAATGGGACTTTAGGCTTCTGGAGCGGTACAAGCCTTTCTATCTGCCGTTTTGTGATGTCTGCTGCCTCTGCACCTTCGGAAAATGCGACCTAACAGGAGATAAACGGGGAGCCTGTGGACTGAATATGGCAGCCCAGCAGTCGCGAATAGTTCTCCTCGCCTGCTGCATAGGAGCCGCCACCCACACTGGCCACGCCAGACACTTGCTTGAACACTTGATAGAAAAATTTGGGCGAAGATGTCCCATCGACGTAGGTGGGATAAGAGTTGATGTTGAAGCCCCGGTAACTCGACTGGTAACTGGGATAAGACCAAGGACCCTTGGCGACCTAGAAGAGGTGTTGGACTACTGCGAAACCGAGGTCACCCACTTACTTGCGGCCTGCCATACGGGTCAGGAAGGAAGTAACATCGATTTCGAGTCTAAAGTGCTCCATGCAGGGATGATAGACCAGGTTGGAATGGAGGTTGCGGATATGGTCCAAATTTCGGCCTACGGTTTTCCAAAGGCGGATCCCGAAGCAGCCCTAACTGAAATAGGTTGGGGTGTAGCAGACGTGTCTAAACCTGTGATCCTGGTTATCGGTCATAACGTGCCGTCTGCGGTGGGAATAGTCGACTACTTAAAAGACAAAGAGATGTACAACGCCGTTGAAGTTGTAGGCATATGTTGCACCGCTATCGATATGACCAGATACAGTCCCTCCA
>Ga0209636_10000735_pt1 | contig 32550 bp, 19 predicted proteins | sample DeeMarSWOR152_54_FD_187464 | JGI IMG/M metagenome (GOLD analysis project Ga0209636, IMG submission 187464) | Marine sediment microbial communities from White Oak River estuary, North Carolina - WOR-1-52-54 (SPAdes) (version 2) | ecosystem: Environmental > Aquatic > Marine > Intertidal zone >...
TATTCGGGAAGACGATCTGACATATGTCGAGGCGTGGGCGCATTTCTGGTATCTCTGGGTTTGCGTTGCCTTCTTGAAGGCATATCTGCCGGTGGCGGCCCGGGAGCGCATCGTGCCTCAACAAAGGGATGAACTTCAGGTGCTCTTAGGTGCATATCTATTGGAGAAGGCTGTCTACGAATTGGGGTACGAACTCAACAATCGGCCGGATTGGGTAAGGATCCCGCTTCGGGGCATTCAGCAACAGCTCGGAACCCCAAAAAATTGAGGCCAGGATGGCTGGGACGAAGGATAGAAAGGAAATACAGGTGTCCAGGGAAATGCGTTCCAGGGACCCGGTACTGTACAATGTCAGCCTCCTGACCGATGACGATATCTACCTCTTTAACGAGGGGAGCCATTTTCGTCTGTACGAGAAATTGGGGGCGCATCCCATGATCTTTGAGGGGGAGGATGGGACGTATTTCGCGGTGTGGGCGCCCGAGGCAAAACAGGTGTCCGTCATGGGAGATTTCAATGGGTGGAAGAAGACGGCCCATCCATTGCGGCCTAGGGAAGAGTCGGGCATTTGGGAGGGCTTCATCCCGCGTGTGAATAAGGGCGCCAATTACAAGTACTACATCGTATCCAAGCACAACGGGTACCGGGTGGACAAGACCGATCCCTTTTCCTTTTACTACGAAGTCTCTCCCAAGACGGCCTCCATCGTCTGGGATCTGGGGTACAAATGGGGTGACGGGAAATGGATGGCGAATCGGGAACGCCATAACGCTCCCGAAGCCCCCATTTCCATCTACGAAGTGCACTTGGGCTCCTGGATGAGAGTCCCCGAAGAGGAGAATCTCCCGCTGACTTATTGGGAGCTTGCCCCCAAGCTTGCTCAATATGTAAACGAGATGGGCTTCACCCACGTTGAGTTTTTGCCAGTGATGGAGCATCCCTTCTACGGCTCCTGGGGGTATGAATGCCTCGGATATTTTGCTCCCACGAGCCGGTATGGGCAGCCCCAGGACTTCATGTATCTTATCGACTGCCTGCATCAGCACGGCATCGGGGTGATCCTGGATTGGGTACCTTCGCACTTTCCCAATGATGAGCACGGGCTCGGTTTCTTCGATGGAACACATCTTTTCGAGCACGCGGATCCTCGCAAAGGGGTTCATCCGGATTGGAACAGCTTCATTTTCAACTATGGCCGTAAGGAGGTACGAAGCTTTCTCATCAGCAGCGCCCTCTTCTGGCTGGATAAGTACCATGCCGATGGCCTCAGGTTAGATGCCGTTGCCTCGATGCTTTACCTGGATTATTCCCGAAAGGAAGGGGAATGGATTCCGAACCAATACGGGGGCAGGGAAAACCTGGAGGCCATATCGTTCTTACGCCGCTTCAATGAGGAAGTCTACAAGAACTATCCCGACGTTCATACCTTCGCTGAGGAGTCCACTGCCTGGCCAATGGTTTCCCGGCCTCCCTATGTGGGAGGATTGGGCTTCGGGATGAAGTGGGACATGGGCTGGATGCATGATGTACTGGAGTATATGTCCAAGGATCCCATCCACAGGAAGTACCGTCATAACCAACTAACGTTTCGACTTCACTACGCCTTCAGCGAGAACTTCGTGCTTTCTCTTTCCCATGATGAGGTGGTGTACGGCAAGGGTTCCCTCCTAGTGAAGATGCCCGGCAATGATTGGCAGAAATTCGCTAATCTGAGGCTTCTATTCGGTTACATGTACGCTCAGCCTGGGAAGAAGCTCCTCTTCATGGGTGGAGAATTCGGCCAATATCGCGAATGGAATCACGAGGAGAGCCTCGACTGGCACCTCCTTTCCCATCCTTTCCATGGGGAGCTCAAGCGCTGGCTTGAGGATTTGAACAAACTCTATCGAAACGAACCGACCCTCCATGCGCTGGACTTCGATCCCATGGGGTTCGAGTGGATCGACTACAACGATTCCCAGCAGAGTGTTCTGAGCTTGATCCGCAAGGGGCACTATGTGGAAGACACCTTGATCATCGTCTGCAACTTCACCCCCGTTCCCCGTCTCAACTATAAAGTAGGTGCTCCGCGTGGCGGATACTGGAGAGAAGTCCTGAATAGCGATTCCGAGCAATACGGAGGCAGCGGCCACGGCAATTTGGGCGGGGTTGAGGCCTCCCCGATCCCTTTCCACGGCCGAACATACTCGCTCAATCTCACCCTTCCGCCCCTGGGAGCAGTGTTCTTGAAACACGAGGAGACAGAACCTTGAGTATGGACCTTAGCCTGGGGGCCATTCACCTGGGGCGAGGCCGCTGTCATTTTGGCGTCTGGGCACCTCTCTCTGAAACCGTAGAAGTCCATATCGTTTCTCCCCCGGAGCGGGTCATATCTTTAGAGAGGGATGAGCATGGTTACCATTCCGCCATAGCGCAGACTGTAAAGCTTGGCGACCGGTATCTTTACCGCCTTGATGGCAACAAGGAGCACCCGGATCCGGCTTCCAGATTTCAACCAGAAGGTGTCCATGGCCCGTCGCAAGTCGTCGATACTCGCTTCCCCTGGGAAGATGATTCGTGGCCGGGCCTTCCGCTACGAGACTACGTCGTCTATGAACTGCACGTGGGGACCTATACAAAAAAGGGAACTTTTGACTCCGTCATTCCTCACCTGGATAAGCTGAAAGACCTGGCCATCACCGCCATTGAACTTATGCCGGTTGCCCAGTTTCCGGGGAGTAGGAATTGGGGCTATGATGGCGTGTATCCCTTTGCCGTACAGAATTCGTATGGAGGACCGGAAGGTTTTAAACGCCTGGTGAATGCCTGCCACGGGAGAGAGCTAGCCGTCGTGTTAGATGTAGTGTATAACCACCTGGGGCCTGAGGGTAACTACCTGTGGGATTTCGGCCCGTATTTCACCGATCGATACAAGACTCTCTGGGGTTCTTCCATCAACTTCGATGGTCCACACAGCGATGACGTTCGCCATTTTTTCATCGAGAATGCCCTCTACTGGGTGACCGAATTTCACGTGGATGCCCTGCGGATAGATGCAGTTCATGCCATCCTTGACTTTTCGGCCCAGCCTTTTCTCCTGGAGTTGGCCTCGGCCGTGCACGTTCGGTCAGAGGAGATTAACCGGCGGGTCTACCTCATTGCCGAAAGTGCCCTGAACGACAACAGGGTTATTCGTTCCCCGGAATTCGGGGGCTACGGATTGGACGCCCAGTGGAATGACGACTTCCACCATGCCCTCCATACCCTGTTGACTGGGGAGCAAACGGGCTACTACCAGGATTTTGGCCAACTGCGGGATTTGGCCAAGGCGTTTCAGGAGGGGTTTGTCTACTCGGGCGAGTATTCAGCCTATCGGCGACGTCGGCACGGAAACTCCTCCCAGGATATCCCAGCACATCAGCTTGTGGTCTTCGCGCAGAATCACGACCAGGTGGGAAACCGGATACGGGGTGAACGTTTGAGCGAGCTCACCTGTCTTGAGAGGACGAAGCTCGCCGCCGGAGTTGTGCTTCTTTCGCCTTTCATTCCCCTTCTTTTTATGGGTGAAGAATACGGGGAGACGGCCCCCTTTCCATACTTCGTCAGCCACTCGGACCTGGACCTCGTTGAGGCGGTGCGGCGAGGACGCCGAGATGAATTTGCAGCTTTCGGCTGGGAAGATGAACCAGCTGACCCCCAGGATGAAAGGACATTCCTGCGGGCAAAGCTCAACCATTCCCTGCGCCGGAACGGGTTCCACAATGTCCTCCTGAAATTTCACCGGGAACTGCTTCAGCTCAGAAGAGGGATTCCGGCCCTGGCGAATCTGAACAAAGACGATATGGACGTTTTGAATTACGAACGAGAAAAGATACTCGTTATCAGGCGGTGGAGGGGTTCTGATGAAGCAGTCATGGTATTTCACTTCGGGGAATCGCCGGTAACGGTAAATATTCCCTTCCCGGAGGGTCGGTGGGAAAAAAAGATGGACTCGGCGGATGAACGATGGCACGGACCGGGAGGTCATGTGCCTGGTGAAATTATTTCAAAGGTTGAAGCAGAAGTCAGCTTGTCCCCGTATGCCTTTGTACTCGTTGTTAGAAAAAGGGAGCTCTAGAACAATGGAACGGTATATCTGCATTCACGGCCATTTTTACCAACCACCTCGTGAGAATCCATGGCTCGAGGCAATAGAACTTCAGGATGCCGCATATCCTTATCATGATTGGAATGAACGCATCACGGCCGAGTGTTACGCGACGAACGCACGATCCCGTATCCTGGATGAGAAGGGCCGCATTGTTCAAATGGTTAACAATTACTCCAGGATCAGCTTCAATTTCGGACCGACCCTCCTGGCTTGGATCGAGGAAAAATCACCGGACGTGTACACTGCCATCCTGGAGGCCGACCAGGAGAGCCTGAGGACTTTTTCGGGACATGGCTCGGCCCTCGCTCAAGCCTACAACCACATGATTCTCCCTCTGACCAACCGCCGGGACAAGTATACCCAGATTGTCTGGGGGATTCGAGACTTCGAGTACCGATTCGGACGCAAGCCCGAGGGAATGTGGCTCCCCGAGACAGCCGTTGATCTCGAGATCCTTGACATCATGGCGGAGCAGGAAATCCGTTTTACCATCCTCGCACCGCACCAGGCCAGCCGAGTCCGGCCAATGCGGGGTGGCAAATGGACTGATGTCAATGGGAGCAAAATTGACCCTACCATGGCTTATGAGATCCGCCTTTCCTCGGGGCGCACCATTGCACTCTTCTTTTACGATGGCCCCATCTCCCGTGCAGTGGCATTTGAAGGACTCTTGAAGAGCGGGCAATCATTCGCCCAACGCCTCCTGGAAGGTTTCTCCGAGAAGCGCACGTGGCCACAGATCGTCCACATTGCGACCGACGGTGAAACCTACGGTCACCACCATCACTTTGGCGATATGGCCCTGGCCTATGCCCTCCACCATATCGAATCCCAAAACCTTGCACGCCTTACCAATTATGGCGAATACCTGGAGAAACATCCCCCAACTCACGAGGTGGAGATCCTTGAGAAAACCTCGTGGAGCTGCGTCCACGGAGTGGAACGGTGGGTGAGTGACTGCGGATGCAACTCCGGACGGAACCTCGGTTGGCATCAGGGCTGGCGAACACCGTTACGAAAGGCCCTAGACTGGCTCCGAGATAGTCTGGCGCCAACATGCGAGGAGAAGGAACGCCAATTTTTGAAAGATCCTTGGGGAGGACGGAACGATTACATCCAGATCATCCTCGATCGATCGGCCGAGAACATAGAGGCCTTTTTTAACCAGCACGCCGTTCGACCATTGAATGATGACGAGAAGATAGCGGTGCTCAAGCTATTGGAAATACAACGACACGCAATGCTTATGTACACCAGTTGCGGATGGTTCTTCGATGAGCTCTCGGGCATTGAGACGGTCCAAGTCATCCAGTACGCCGGGCGCGCCCTCCAGTTGGCTCAGGAGGTGTTGGGGGATACCCTGGAGTCCCATTTTTTGGAACTTCTTTCGGAGGCCAAGAGCAATATTCCGGAACAGAGTGATGGTCGCCGCATTTATGGGAAATCCGTTAAACCCGCCGTGGTAGACCTTGAGAAGGTTGTCGCACATTACGCTATGAGCTCTCTCTTCCAAGAATACGGCCAAAAAGCTTCTATCTACTGCTATACGGTTGACCAAGATGATTACCAGAGCTCCGAGGCTGGAAGGGCAAAGCTCGTGCTGGGCCGAGCAGCGGTGACCTCAAAAATCACGCGGGAATCTGCCAGACTCTATTTCGGCGTCCTGCACCTCGGAGACCACAATTTGGATTGCAACATTGTGCACTACCAGAACGAGGATACCTATCAGACCATGGTGCGAGTGGTTTCGGAGGCTTTTGACAGAGCTGACTTTCCCGAGACCATCCGCCTTCTTGACAAACACCTTGGAGGGTCAAGGTATTCCCTCACGTCCCTCTTCCGCGATGATCAGCGTCAGATTCTGGATATCATTCTGGAGTCGACGCTTACTGATGTCGAGGCAATCTACCGACAGCTCTACGAGACTAACGCCCCGTTGATGCGCTTTCTCAAGGACTCAGGCACCCCGCCGCCGAAGGCACTCTATGCGGCTGCCGAGGCGGTCGTGAATGCCGATCTCCGCCGCGCGTTTGGAAATGAGGATTTCTCCTCTGAGCTCATTGAGACCCTCCTGGATGAATCGAGATCGGAAGGGATCTCCCTGGACCAGGAGACCTTGGAGTATACCCTTAGGGGGAGCCTAAGTCGCATGGTCGAACAGCTTATGGCCAGCCCGATGGAACTCGACCTGTTAGAAAAGCTCACCGAAGCTCTAGGCATGCTCCCCTCCTTACCCTTTCAGGTGAACCTGTGGAAGGTACAGAACATCTATTATGATTTGCTGGAGTCCGTTTATCCTGAGTTTAAAGCAAAGGCTGACCAAGGCGATGAAACGGCCCGACAGTGGGTCGAGCACTTTGTACCATTAAGCGAACAGTTGTCCGTACAGGTCAAGTAGCGGATCGAATGAATATCTCGTCTTCCACGGGGGAGGACATCATGCGTATCCCCACGGCATCGTATAGAATCCAATTCAATCCCGCCTTCGGTTTTCGGGCAGCTCGGGAAATCATTTCCTACCTTGCTGGTCTCGGCATATCGGACATCTACGCCTCCCCCATTTTCAGGGCGCGAAGGGGAAGCCTTCACGGGTACGATGTGGTTGACCCGAAGCAGCTTAACCCCCAATTGGGGACCAAATCGGACTTCGAGCGACTCATAAGGAAAGTGAAATCCTGCGGAATGGGATGGCTCCAGGATATTGTTCCAAACCACATGGCCTTCGATTACCAAAATCAGATGCTGGTGGATGTCCTGGAAAACGGCGAGAGTTCCCGGTATTTCGGGTTTTTCGACATCGAATGGGATCATCCATACGAGAGCATCAAGAGAAGGGTTCTGGCACCATTTCTGGGAAGGTTCTACGGTGAATCCCTGGAGGAGGGAGAGATCAAGCTGAGATATGGCAAAAATGGGCTCAGCCTCCGTTACCATGATTGGGCGTTACCATTGAGAGTAGAGTCATATGTTCATCTGTTAATTTATCAATTAAACAACCTCAAGAAGAAGCTGGGCCCGGATCATCCGGATTATCTCAAACTCCTCGGCGTTCTCTATGTGTTGAAAACCCTGCCCTCCGGGGAACAGACGCGGGAAAGATATGATCAGATAAAGTTTATCAAGACAACCCTTTGGGAGCTGTATACTAACAACCAGGATATCAGGCAGTTCATCATCGGGAACGTAAACATCTTCAATGGGAAAAAGGGGAATCCCGAGAGCTTTAATCTTCTCAATGATCTGCTCTCGGAACAGCTATTTCGATTATCCTTCTGGAAAGTCGCAACGGAGGAGATAAACTACAGGAGGTTCTTCAATATCAATGAACTCCTGTGCTTAAGGATAGAGGATGAGGAGGTCTTGAATCATACTCATTCCTTACTATTCAGATTGACTCAAGAGGGGAAAATAACCGGACTGAGAATGGATCATATTGACGGACTCTACGATCCACCAGACTACCTCAAGAGGATCAGGGAGCGAGCGGGAGACCTCTATATCGTCGTAGAGAAGATCCTTGAGCTGAAGGAGGAAATTCCATCTTCCTGGCCGGTTCAGGGGACAACCGGTTATGACTTCATGAATTATGTCAACGGCCTTTTCTGCAAGCCCCAACATGCAAGGGAATTTACCAGAATATATACGAATTTTGCCGGGGTAGATACGCCCTATGAGGAGTTGGTAACCGAGAAAAAACGGCTGATCTTGGGGAAACATATGGCCGGGGACGTGGATAATCTCGCACACCTCATGAAGGCAATCTCCAGCAAAGACAGGTACGGAAGTGATATCACCATCTATGGCCTCAGGAGGGCCTTGGTCGAAGTAATGGCCCAGTTTCCGGTTTATCGGACCTATTTGGGGAAAGGGGCCTCCAACGAAGCGGATTACACCCATATCAAGCTGGCCCTGGAAAAGGCGAAAGGGAGCAGCCCCGGCTTGTTCAATGAACTTCAATTCATCGAGAGGTTCCTCCTTCTGGATTTCGGGGATTATCTCTCGGAGGAGGAGAAAAATCAGTGGATCCACTTCGTCATGAGATTCCAGCAATTCACGGGTCCCCTGATGGCAAAGGGATTCGAGGACACGACCCTCTACGTCTATAACAGGCTCCTTTCCCTCAATGAAGTCGGAAGCAATCCGAGGAAATTCGGTGTCTCCATAGGCGAGTTTCACCGTTTCCTCCAACGGAGGTTCAACCTGTGGCCCCATTCGATGAACGCCACGTCCACCCACGATACGAAGAGAGGGGAAGATACGAGGGCACGGATAAACGTTCTCTCCGAGATACCGAGGGAATGGGAACGAAACATCAAGGCATGGAGGAAGATAAACAGAAAAAACAGGAGAAGGGTCAACGGCAGAATTGTCCCGGACATGAATGACGAATACTTCTTGTACCAGACCCTGATCGGGGCGTTTCCATTTGATGAAGGCGACCATTGTCAGTTCGTCGAAAGAATGAAAGAGTACACCATCAAGGCGGTGCGAGAGGCCAAGGTCCACACCGCATGGCTCAAGCCGGATTCGGACTACGAGGATGCCTTTGTTTCATTCGTTGAGGAGATCTTAACTTCCAGCGAGGGAAACCCCTTTCTGCGTGAATTCCTGCCTTTCCAGAGAAAGGTGTCTCACTATGGAATATTCAATTCCCTTTCCCAGACCCTTATCAAGATTGCCGCGCCGGGCGTGCCGGATTTCTATCAGGGAACGGAACTATGGGATCTAAATCTTGTGGACCCCGATAACCGTCGCCCCGTTGATTTTGTGGAGAGAAGGACCTATCTTGGTAAGATCCAAGAAAAGGCCGGTGAGGATATCTTGAAACTCATCGAAGAATTGCTCCGGACCAGAGGGGACGGCAGGATCAAGCTCTTCTTGATACACAGAGCGCTCAAAGCGAAAAACGAGCATCGTGAAGTCTTTGGGGAAGGAGCCTACGTGCCCCTTGAGGCAGCCGGAAGGTTCAGGGACCACATTATCGCTTTTGCACGAACCTACGAGGGGAAATGGGCAGTGACCATTGTACCAAGATTCCTCACTGCTCTCATAGAAAAAGGGGAGTATCCCCTCGGCCAAAAGGTGTGGGATGATACGCATATTCTCCTTCCCGAGGCGATTGGTCGCCGATGGAGGAATATGATCACAAACCAATATGTGGACAGCGAGGACAAGCTGATCATAGGGGAAGTTCTCGAGCACTTTCCCGTTGCTTTGCTCACGAGGGAGGAACCAGTATGAAGAGGCGAGCGAGCGGCATCCTTCTCCATCCGACATCGCTTCCTTCCCCTTTTGGGGTTGGGGACATGGGGCCAGGGGCTTTCCGATTTGTGAATTTTCTCGCCGAGGCTAAACAGAGCCTCTGGCAAATCCTTCCCTTGAACCCGACGGATCCAGAGCATTACAGCTCCCCCTATCACAGTACCTCCGCCTTCGCATGTAATCCACTGCTCATTAGCCCCGAGCTCCTGGTGCGGGACGGCTTACTCAAAAAAAGGGATTTAGAATCCATACCCGATTTTCCATTGGAACGTGTCGACTACCGGGCTGTGGGTGCGTACAAGAAGGAGCTCCTCAAGGGGGCCTTTGAGCGTTTTAAGGGGAAAAGGCCTTCCCATGAATATGAGAGATTCTGCTCCGAACATTCCCCGTGGCTTGAGGACTTTGCCCTTTTCACGGCCCTGAAATCCCATTTCAACGGGAAGGTATGGAGCCAATGGCCTCAAGACATACGGGATAGGCAACCCGAGGCACTGGAATCAGCGAGAAAGGGACTTCAGGAGAAGGTCGAGGTGGAGCGGTTCCTGCAGTATATTCTCTTCAACCAGTGGAGTACCCTAAAGAACTACTGCAACGGGAAAGGCATTCAGATCATCGGTGATATCCCCATTTACGTGGAGCATGACAGTGCGGATGTGTGGATTCATCCAAAGTTTTTTAAGCTGGACGATGAGAAAAGGCCGTACGTTGTTGCCGGTGTGCCCCCCGATTACTTCAGCGAAACCGGACAACTCTGGGGCAATCCCGTTTACCGGTGGGATGTCTTGAAGAAGGAAGGGTATTCCTGGTGGGTGGGACGAATAGAACACAACCTTCGGTTATGTGATGTTCTGAGAATAGACCATTTTCGCGGGCTGGTGGCCTACTGGGAGGTGCCGGCGACGGAACAGACCGCCATCAACGGAAAGTGGGTCGAGGCCCCCGCAATGGACTTCTTCAACCATCTAACGAGAACATTTCCCTTCCTGCCCATTATTGCCGAGGACCTCGGCCTCATAACCCCGGACGTGAGGGAAATCATGCATCACTTCGAGCTTCCGGGCATGAAGGTACTGCTCTTTGCCTTCGGTGGTGATCTCCCAACGAACCCCTATGTACCGCATAACTTGGTGAAAAACTGCGTCGCATACACCGGAACCCACGACAACAATACGGTAAGGGGATGGTTTGAGGGGGGGGAAGCCCCTGAGGATAAAAAAAGGCTCCTCCGCTATCTCGGGAGGGATGTCATACGGGAGGAAATTCACTGGGAGCTCATGAGACTCGTGATGATGTCGGTTGCCAACATGGCCATTTTTCCCATGCAGGATATCCTGGGGCTGGGGGAGGAGGCGCGAATGAACCGACCGGCCACCTTGGAGGGGAATTGGGAATGGCGGATGTTGCCGGGTGTACTAACGCCTGATCTGGCCACGAAGCTCCGTAAAATGACGGAAACGTATGGGAGGGCGTGAGGAAATACCTTCGCGCATTGAGCCTACCCATAATAGCTATCTACTTCGGCGATTTTCGTTCCTCGACCTCAATGGTGACTTGGACGCTGGGAGATTTATCATTGACAAAACGCGTGTCTGGAGGAAGCACGAGTTTTGGGGCAAGGGTTGAGGTGGCAGTAATACTTTGAAGATTGATGGGCTCTGTGAGGATTTGAACATGTTTTTTTCTTTGAGGGGGAGCCATTATCTGAATTGATGTGGGACTAACCACAATCTGCCGGAGGGCAATTCCGGGTGGGAGTTTCCCAGATGTTTGGACTTTGATAGATACATCGAGGCAGACCATTTTGTTAGTTATGAGTTCAATCTTGCTTGGCTCAATCCCGGCAACCCCGAGATTTGAGGGATGGCGCACTTGATCGGGCTTGAGCTGAACCTCCTGCTTGCCCTCCTGAACTTTTGACATATCCAGCACTATCTTGAGAGTCTGTGGATTCAAGAGATCAAATGCCTGCCCTGAGCCCATCAGGGTAACCGTCGCCTCCTTTGACCTGGGTTCTTCGATGAACCAATCAGGGGGGAGATTTCGGTACTCAATAGGGACAGCAAACCCCCGTCTTATGCTTTCTGCCTGATATCCAAAGGCCAACCACAGCCCGCAGGCAAAGAAAACCGCTATGACCTTCTCCCAGTGATTCTTTCCCCACCTGTGGAGCCAGGTTCCTTTCCTGGCCCCTGGTTCGCTTTCCTGGTAGAAGTGTTCAAGTATCGTTCGGAGCTGATCGATGTTATCGAGCTTTCTGATCCGTCCCTCTCTGGCTACGGTGATCGTCCCGCGCTCCTCCGATACTACGATTACCAGGGCATCCGAGCGCTCCGCCAATCCTAAGGCCGCAGTGTGACGTAACCCCAGATTGCCGATCTTTCTCGTATTCAAGGAGAGCGGCAGACGGCAGGCAAACTTGACAACTCGGTCATCCGCAATGACCACCGCGCCGTCATGACCTACTGAATGGGGATCAAAGAGGCTTTCCAGTAGGGCTTCATTTACCCTTCCCTCCAAAAGGGCGCCTCCCTTGAGGTGTCGGTCCAGATGATCAGTTCCCTTAAGAACGATCAAAGCTCCAAATCGCTTGAGAGCAAGATTTGTCACTGTCTGGGTTAGAACGTTAATATGTTCACGTGACGAAACGGAAGACCACCTTTTTCTCATGCTACCCCACCTTGCCAGCCGTTCAAAAAACAGCCGGAGGTCTTCCTGGAATATTATGATCAACGCGATGAGAAGGACGGCAAAGAATCCCTGGAAGACGAAGACGGTGAGATAGAGTTCAAAGATCCGGGCGAGGACATACACCATCCCAAGGATGCTGATTCCGATGAGTACAAATCGCGAAGCGGTTCTCCTAAACCAGATTAATACTGCATACGTCAGGATGGAGATTATCGAAATGTCGAAGAAATCCGCGACTCTGAAATTACGGGCTATGTCTATCAGGTAGTTTACCATGGGTGCAAGCCTGAACTGGTATCAACATTCCCCTTTGCTTTAGTCCGAGGATTTCTGATAATGTCCTGCACAGAATATAGAGAAGAGAATTGTATATCGTTCATACGAGAAGATATCTACCATAAGGTATCGGAAGTTTCCAGATCCTCCTCGGCGGCGCTTGATGATCAAGGTGGAATTAAGCGTGCTCTCTCGCAGGAGGATGATGGTGATCTGAAGCGAGGCGGAAAGGGTGTGGCAGGTAGGGTGAACTCCTGGGGAGGCTTATGCATGTTCAAACATCACGTGCTCTCACCGGTTCACTTGACGACCGAAGTCCCCATTTCACGGTATTTCTCGTCCCACACCCTGATAAGGTAATCCTTGTGTTCCTCGAAGCTCTGGGCCTGTTCCTCCACCAACCTCTCGGCCTCCTCTGATGACATCTCCCAGCTCTGCCGGACGAAGGATGCCACCCGGGCATAGTAGAGCGGCGTCATCAGGTCGATCAACTTGTTGCGGTTGACGCTCCAGGTGTGGAACGTCGCCGCTAGCTCGTAGAGTATTTGAATCCACGCATCGGTAGAAAGATGAAATCTCCGCGATCTGAGGTGTGCTGCCTTTCGAACCTCCTCAAAGCAATCATCGCAGAAGATTTCCTTATAGAATGTCGAGAATTGACGGAAGCCGACCTTGAAATGTTCGATCATCCCCTCCAACTTTACGTTTACAGGCTCGGGCTCAACGTGGTTCTCGTGTCCGAAGATTTCCACGGGCTCGCTTCCCTTAACTTTCTTCCAGTAATCCTCGTAGTGCTCCATGAGGGAGAAGATGGTCCAGATAACCTGGCGGAACATTGGCCCCAGGTGCTGTCCCGGATCCTTGGCATCGTGGATCTTCACGCCCAGGTTGGACTGGCAAATCTTAAAGCCCTGGGTGATGGCGTTGGTGGTCATCCAGATGTCGATTCCGAACCGGGCGACGTCGGTCTCCCATACATCCTGCTCGCTGTAGAACTTGGCCAAGTCCCGGGAGAAGGCGAAGTCCCCTCCAATGGGCTGTCGAATTCGCTTGCCGTACAGTGTACGGGTAAGGTTATATACGATATTGTTGGTGATAGTTCCGTCGTACTTGTGTCGCAGGTATATGGGGGCCACGAACTGGTATCCATTCTGCAGGACGGGATCGATGAGGTATTTGATCCAATCCGAGGTGATACTCCTGAGGTCTGAATCCACCACCGCGCATGCCCTAATCTCCAACCGGTGCGCTGCCTCGAAGACGGATCTGAGGGCTGTGCCTTTCCCTGCTGGACCCCTATAGATGGTTATGAGCTTCTCCTGCCAGGGTTTAATCTCGAACTCCTTGGCCACCTCCCGGGTATCGTCAGTGGATCCCCCGTCGGCAATGAGAATCACGGCTCTTCGGTCACGATAGTATTTTGCCAGGCCGTGGGTGACCATCTGAATCACATGGGTAATGGTCCTCTCGTTGTTGTAGCAGGGGATTCCAACCAGGATTTCCGCCGATTCTAACTCCTCAATTCGTTTGGAGGCATATGCCCGCAGGGCCGTGTCATAGTGCATCAGCTATCCTCCCTCCATCTCCTCGTTCGTCTTTTATCCCATTTCTGGAATATGCTTTAAAATATATCATGGCAAATTCCTCTTGGAAACTCTTACAGGCGGCTACGTGGCCTCCTATGCCTCAATCCAGATTATATCCCCACTCCCTCACCTTATCTTTCAGCTCCGTTTTTGGAAGCTCCCTCATGAACATCTCCCATTCCCCCTGAAATCGAAGATATCTCCCCGGCACGTCCTCCGGATCATCGAAAACGGATCCCAGTTCCCTTAGAACGAAGCCCAATCCCTTGAAGTCCAGGTGAAGGAGGTGGTCGAGGGCAAAAAGCACAAGGGTCACTATCGCCTTCAGCCTGAAGTCGCCCTTGAGGAAGTAACCCGGGTAGGGATCGAGGTTGATTTGGGGATATTTTCTGACCTTTGCCCGTTCGTAGAGAAACCGCCCTATATCCCCTTTCAGTTCTCCCAGGAAGAAGGTCCCCGCTCTTTTCGGATGCAAGTGGTGAATATTCTGGTCCTTGTCAAAGAAGATATGGAATCCGAAGATCTCGGCGTTGATCTGGTAATCGATGTCCTCCCCTCTCGGGATAAAGGGGTCAAAGGGCACCTTTTCAAAGAGGGATCTGTGGATGAGTAAATTACCTCCCAGAATAATGGGGGAACGGACCAGTCTCGATTGTGAGTCAATGATATCTTGGAAAACGCGGTTCATCAGGGAAATCTTGTTCCAGGAAACTCTCCACCATGGATTCTCTTCCTTCAGGAGGATGGATCCGTCGGGTTCGATATAGAAACCTGCCTTTCCGCTTACGCGAATTCCGTCATGGTTCCGGTCGAGGAATTCCTCCGAGATGGAGAGAAACTTGGGATCCCTGATGACCTCATCATTGTCCATGAAGAGGAGGGTATCGACCCCCAAAAGTTGCGCCACGATGAGCCCGCTGTTGCGAATCTTCGGGTAGTCGCAAAGGTCTAGGTGAGGGAACAAATTCTTGAAACGGTCTTCCTCGATGTATTGGCCCAAATCCACAAGGTTCATGCGAGTGAAGATAACCGTGGGGATACCTTCTATCGAGTCCTTCATTACCTGCCTGAGCTTCTCATCGGTTCGGGAAAGAACCGTCCAGAAATCCCCCTCCTTAATGTCGAGGCAGAAGGGGAGGATCAGCACGAAATCCCGATCTTCCAGGATATCCAGGCTCTTAATCGCCCGCTGGAGGAGCTGGATGCCCTCGAGTTTGGATACGTCCGTATCCCTTTTGATGGGCAAATAGGTAGGTATAACTACAGCTTCTTTCATCCCTTTAATAGATCCGCTCAGCCTTCTGTATGAGCTTCTCCTCCAGTTCCTCGAACTTGTCTCCCATGGTATCCCTGATCCTGTTTATCGGCGGCATGAATCCTTCATCGCCAGGGGCTAAAGCCTCTCTTATTCTCCGCCACGTTCTCTTGAAAAGACTTTCTTCCACAAAGAGATTTTCGGCGTGCTCTTTTACAACTCCATGAACAACTCTCCTTAGTTGGTCGTGGGCAATCCCGCCCGTAATGAGCCTGTTGTCGTGGGATTGCATCCATCTCTGTACACTGTGTCTCTGAAACTCTTTAAACATGTTCATGAATTCCTCGGAAGAGCCCCACGCTTCTCTAATCTGGTTGCCCATAATCAGAAAGGTGGAGTGAATGATATCTTCCGACATCCTCCTCACTCCCCTGAGGACCTCCCTCGCGGGTTTGCCCTCGGCCAGGGGTTGGTCCATGTTAATCCCAAGGTCTACCTGCAAGAAGCGTTCCTCAGGAAGCATTGTGTCGCCTTTTTCGTCTCTTCCGAACAGTTGAAGAAGGGTCGTTGTCTCAACCCCGTACCTTTTTGCTATTCTCATTGACCAGAATAGGTTTCTCTCTATCCCTATTTCCCCGGAGAGGGGATAAACTATGGGTTTTTTCAGGGGCATCAAGCCTTTATAGATGAGCATGCTTATCAGGGGAACACCGAGGGAGGCATTGACCCTGCCGCCGAGCTTCCTCCTCTCCCTTTCCATGTGGTATCTCTTGAAGGCCGCCTTACTGAATAAAATAGGTGAGCCCTCGTAAATAAGCGGCGAGCCAAGGAGAAACGGATCCCTGTAACTTACCTCTTTGTTCTCCGCATCCATGTAGACTAAAACAGTATCGTCGTCCCGCCCTCCATCGGCTGAAGGGCCTGAAGAAACCAGAGAGCTGAGTGCCATATTTAACCCTTTGCCGAGAATTGGGCTGCCCTTTTCTTCCTTGCCTATCTTTAAGTGGTCTCTGAGATACTCATATGCTATTTCACTGATCTCGGCATCAAAGTGGAAATGAAATATTCGGGGACGATCAGCCTTTCCCAGCATGTTGGTTACTACATCCTTGACGGTATAGAGTAAACCCCTGTTGGTCTTTGCAATGTCCAGATCCGACTGGTCGCTTACGATGATGCTCTGGACGCGGAAGTGATCCCTATCAATTCCGAGAAATAGTTCCGTCAGAATATTGGTCATTGCCAGCTGAATTACCGTTGAACGAAGCGCCTCCGGGTCCTCGTTCCTGTCAAGGATGGTAATCACCAACTGCTTCTTCTGAGGAGGATAGTCCCTTTCCTCAAGATATCGTTTTGCGTATTCGAGAGAGGGAATGTCTACTTTGTAACTAAACAGGTTTTCTTTGGTATATTCTAGGATGTCCATATCCAAGGAGTTCTCAAGGATGATGTTCCTTGAGGAGGGCCGAACTTGTGATTTGAATGAGCTCACGTTATGATGCACACTATAGAATATGAGGGAACATGAGTCAAGGAAGCTGCCCACGAGGCGAGGATAAGGCGATGGCATCTCATCCGATAATCTTCACCGATCTCGATGGAACCCTTCTCGACCCTCAGACATACTCCTTTTCGTCGGCTGTGCCAGCCCTTGAACTTCTCAGGGAAGAATGTATACCCCTCGTGTTTTGCTCGAGCAAAACCAGGGCGGAGATTGAGTACTGGAGGGGCAGGCTGGGAAACCTCCATCCGTTCATTTCGGAGAACGGGGGTGGCATTTTCGTCCCCCTTTCTTATTTCGCAGAAGACGACATAAGTGCCCTGAGGCCAAAAGCAGAGATGATCGAAGGATATTTTTTGATCACGTTAGGAACACCATATGCGCTTTTGCGGGCAGCACTGGGGGAGCTTCAAAGAAAAGGTTTTGATGTTAAGGGGTTTGGGGATATGAGTGAACCAGAAGTGGCAGAGATCACTGGATTGAGCAGGGAGCAAGCGGAGTTGGCCAAGGGGCGTGAGTTCGACGAGCCCTTTATTTTCAAGGGAGACCAAAGAAAACTCAATGCCCTTCTGGCTTCAATACGGGGGAGAGGCCTTCGATGTGATCAGGGGAGGTTTTATCACCTGATGGGGGAAAACGACAAGGGTAGAGCCGTAGAAATGCTCAAGGGGCTCTACAGGCGGAAATTGGGCGATATTATCACCATAGCTTTGGGCGATAGCCCCGTGGACTTCCCCATGCTCGAGAAGGTCGATTACCCCGTTCTGGTGCGAAATTACAGGGGAGAGCACGATCAAAGGATTTTCCTCCCGAACCTCATAAAAGCTGAGGGTAGAGGCCCTGAAGGATGGAACCAGGCTGTGATCAGGTTAATCCAGGATGGGTTCTGGCTTAACGGGAACCAGATCTCTTAACGTCCACATAGGCGTTCTGGAGATACTGGGACATCATGCGTTGAGCGTTGAAGAACGAGCCGTTGAGGGCGATCGCCGCGCGCATGACCTCAGCATAGGCTCGGGGCTGCTCATAAAACGTGGGGAGGATCACCGATTCCAATTTGTCATAGAGAGAGGTGATCTCAGCCGAGGGATTGCTTTCAGGTTCCCAGCCCTCGCCAATAGACCAGCCCGTCACACCTTCTACATGCCCCTCGATCCACCAGCCGTCCAATACGCTCAAGCTAGGCACCCCATTGAGCGCTGCCTTCATGCCGCTTGTGCCAGAGGCCTCATGTGGTTTCTGCGGGGTGTTGAGCCACAGATCTACGCCTGCGGAGATATATTTCGCCAATGCCATGTCATACTCTGCCAGGTAAACGACGCGCGCGGCATCCCCTAAAGAAGCCATGGCTTCAAATATACGTCGAATCATGGCTTTTCCGCTTTCATCCCTGGGATGGGCTTTCCCGCCGTAAATGACCTGGAGGGGTCCCACTTGACGTACCATCTTTCTCAATCGCCCCGGATCGGAAAAGAGCATGTCCGCGCGCTTATATGCGGTAGCCCGACGCGCAAAACCGATGGTCATTGCCTCGGGGTCCAAATGGATGCCGGTTCGGCGTTCCACCTCCGCGAGAAGCTCCCGTTTGGCCTCGCGGTGGGCATCAATGATTTCATCAAGGGGAATGCTGATGGCGTAACGCAGGTAGAGATTGTCATGGCGCCATTCTTCTATATGGCGGTCGAAAAGACGTTGAAACGGCGATGACGTCCAGGTGAGGGCGTGCACCCCGTTGGTAACGGAGTTGATGGGGTAGCTCGGAAACATGCCCTGAGAGATCTCCTCGTGACGGTGAGAAACCCCATTGATATACCGGGAAAAGAAGAGGGCCAGGTAGGTCATGTTCAAGCTGTGATCCAGGCAGCACTGGGCCGAAGCCAAAAAATTGGCACGCTGCTCCCCTAACACTCCCTGGACAAGGTCCCAGGGAAACTGATCATGGCCTGCCGGCACGGGAGTGTGGGTGGTGAATACACAGCAGCTGCGCACCGCGTCGATGTCCGCATCAGTTACGGCACGTAAATCACCTCCTTTTGTCCGTTCCTCCAAGAGTGTCAGGGTAAGCAGCGCGGAATGTCCCTCGTTCATGTGGTAAACTCTCACGTCCCTGTGACCCAAGGCACCAAGCATGGCCACCCCGCCAAAACCCAAAACCACTTCCTGACACAGGCGGTAGTGTTCATCTCCCCCGTACAGGTGGTCGGTGAGAGTTCGATCCCAGGGACTGTTTTCCGGAAGATCAGTGTCGAGAAGATAGACGGGTACGGTATGGCCAGTGACACCCACAACAACGCGACGCCACGCGCGGATGTTCACTTCCCTCCCCTCAATGGTCACCGCAACACGGGGCTCCAAGAGTTCCAGGAACTCTTCAGGGTTCCACTCGCCTGGACTCTCGGATTGGTTCCCCTCAGCATCCAGATGCTGCCGAAAATATCCCTTGCGGTGTAGAAGTGTTACGCCAACCATGGGAATGCCCAAATCCGCGGCAGCGCGTAAAGAATCCCCGGCGAGAATCCCGAGCCCACCGCTATAAGTTGGCATTACTGCGTCAAGTCCAACTTCCATGGAGAAATAAGCACCCGCAGATTGATTTTCAAGCTTCTTAGGCATAGGGGCAACCTCCAACAGGCATTCTCTGAACAATAATTTGAATCCCCCGCTCGCCAAAGAGGTGGCTATTCCTTTCAGCACGTCCTTTTTCTTATATCGAAGCGTGAGATTCTGCTCCAAGGTGATTTATATCACCTTTGACCACTTCAATTGTAACCCTCCCGCGGACGAGGTCTTCGTTATGAAAATCCCCTTTTCCCCTTTTACGATTTCTCCGGTAATCCGATCACTTTTGATAAGGAAAACCCCATCGGCAACCCCCGGGGATACCTGCAGAAGAAAGCATAATAAGGAGACCGAGAATAGACAAACCCACCGGATTATCCCTTGATTCCCGAGAGATACCGCACTAGGCTGAGGTCCGTAACAATCCGGTCTTCCTTCTATTTCCCGAAGATAGAATTGTACTGTACTTAGTGGTTGATTCCTCCGGCCAAAGTCTCACAGGTGGCCTTAACTCTATCGGGAAATAAAACCCCTCTATCAAACCTGCGGTGTCTTGTCAAAGGAAATATGAAGTCCGGTTTGATTAATAAAACAGGATGAAGAAATCTCTAAAAGGCGAGCCAGGAAGTCAATGATTCTAACGAGACTGTCGAAAAAGTGGGAACCAAAATGAAAATTGGGTATTTTGTAGCACTTAGATGAAAAAACCCAAAGTAAAAACTATAGTTTGTCCCATTTATATCTTAAATTTGTCATTATTTTGGTCTATTTCTCCCACCTATTTTGGCAAGTAAGGTTTTTCGACAGTCTAAACTGTATTTTCTAAGTAAGTAAATCAATGGAATTGTCTGGGGACACAGGGAATTGAGTTTCTAAAGAACATCGCTGTCTATGGGCGTTATTTGTTGGAGAAGTGGGGTTTCCATGCGAGGATCATAGCATTTCCCTGTCGGGTTCAGTTATAGACTTGGGCTTCTGCGTGAATTGGAGCGTCCGGATGGGGAAGGGGATTTCAATTCCCTCCTGATTATACCGTCTATGAAGCCTCTTGACGAATTCGTGAGTCACCAGGTACCTGTCCACGTACTCCTTGACCCGCAGGATTACGGTGAAGTTGATGCTAAAGTCGTCGAACGTGTGGTACCGAATGAAAGGCTCAAACTCCTTCACCCCTCCAGGGGTATCGCGCAAAACCTCCCTTGCCACCTCCACCGTCACCCTCTCCACATGGTCCAGATCGCTGTCATAGCTTACCCCCACCTGAACGCGGGCGGCCATCTCCTTCTGGGGACGGTAGTAGTTGATGATCTGGCTGTTCACCACCCTGGAATTGGGGATGATGATGGTGTTGTTGGGAAGCATTCGGATACGCGTATTCCGCCATCCTATGTGGCTGACATATCCCTCCTCCCCTGATTCCAGCTTGATATAATTTCCCACAGAGATAGGCCTGTCGGCAAAGATATGGAGACCCGCAAAGAAGTTGGCAAGGGTATCCTGGAGCGCAAGGGCTATCACCAATCCTCCAATACCCATGGAAGCCAGAAAAGGGGTAATGGTAATGTTCAATCGGTCCAGGATAATCAGGACGGCCAACCCCAAAATAACAACTCGGATAAGGGACTTCAGGGCCCCGGCGGACGTGGCGATGAAATGGACCTTCTTGCTATACCTACCCAGACCCTCGATAAACATCTTGTCCAGGAAGAGGTATCCTGCGAGGATAAGAAGGATAATCAACAGAGCTGTGCCGTATTTGCCCACTTTGGGTGAAAGAGGGACAGCATCGAAAAATACCTTGAGGCCTATGGTCACCAGGAAGAGGATCAATGGGAACTCCAGGGCGTTCACCAAGAGATCGTCGAGTCCAATCTTGGATTTCTTGGCCTTTGCCCTCAGGTATCTCATGGCGATGGGAATCAGGGAGAAGACCAGCCCAAGCCAGATGATCAGACCCGCGGATGGGATACCCCAGGTTTTGAGTAATTCCATGGTGCTCTCCTCCTATCAGTCGATTGCGCAAATATGTTTCTTCGAATGAAGATTGGTTTTTCGATCGTCCAATGGTCTCCTTTGTGTGGGACCCATTGGCTCTATTTCAATGGGATTATAGCCACATCTGGAGTGCTCCGAGCCTTATGAGGGCCTCTGCAACTCAATCTCCCATATTCCGGGGAGTGACCCACTATTTCCTGAATTCCGGGCTCCTCTTTTGCAGAAAGGCCGAAATGCCCTCCTTGGCCGCCTCGGTACATGCCACGTCGCCGAAGGCCTTGTAACCCACCTCCAGGGCCTCCGCGAAAGTGGGAGCGCGAGCAGCCTCCTGGATGGCCTTGGAGATGATCTCGACCACTTCCCTGCTGAGGGAGAGTTTTCCTGCCATGGGCTTCTCCGTGAATTCCATCTCGGCGATCCCAACGGGGCCATCGGATATGTGCTCGACATTACCAATAAGATCCTTCACCTCCTGGATGGCGGCGGCGATGAGTTCGGCATAGTCATCGCCGAGGCGGGTGATAACGCCTATTCCCAACGCCTCTTCTGCGGATAGCCGGGCCCCAAATCGAATCATGTCGTGAAAGAGTTTGGACGAAGCGGGCCATCTCCGATAGGGGACGACCATACCACCGATCCCGGGCACAATCCCCAAGGTAACCTCGGGAAACTGAAAGGAGGCATTTTTGGTAGCCACGAGCCGGTGACACCGCATAGCCAGCTCCGCCCCGCCCCCCAAGGCCGTGCCATTGACAGCTGCCACCACGGGTTTTTCCGTCCCATCGATAAAACGGAGTAGTTTGGAGCAATCCCTCGAATACTGGATTGATGCCTCAGCATCGCCCAATAGTTGGGGAAACTTCCCGATCTCTGCGCCCGCACAGAAGGCTCTTTCCCCGTAGCCCGTGATGACGAATCCCCTCAGCTGAGGATCATGCTCACCGTCTTCCAAGACTCCCAAGATTTCGTCGTTGACCTCATCGTTGAGGGCGTTCATAAACTGGGGCCTCCGTATGGTGATGATTTTTACCCCCTCCATCTCATCGAACAAAATATGCCTCTTGAAGTCTTGGTATCTCGATACTTTCCCCCTCGGTCCGGGCATTCCCGGACGATCTTTCTGAAATTGGTCGAAGACCCGCCTGGTTTCCCGGTCCCCCAAATCTCGCATGATGTCAAAAGGACCCTTCCGGAAGCCGAGGGCGATCTGGCAGCCCAGGTTGAGATCCTCGAGGGTTCCAATTCCCCGGTTGATGATATCGAAGCACTGGGAGAAGAGGACACCGAGGAGCCTATCCCTTACTCGCCTCCTTATGTCATCGGGTACTTCCACTTCGCTCCCAGGCGAGCGGGCTACCCAGGTGTCCACGGATTGAAAAAGCTTGGCCGGTTTATAGTGCTGGCCCTCTTCCATCTGCAGGGTGTTGGTTTCGACGATGATGGGGTTTCCCCTGGCAAGGTTCAAAACGTAAAAGGGTCCAGCGTAGACGAACTCCTCGGCCACTTTATCGATCTGTGATGAGGTGGCGATATCCAAGAGCATCGCCGCATCGTTACACCAGTTATCGAAAACCCTGTCCAGGATGAAACAGATCTCGCTTTTGGAGATGATGGGCGTCTTTCCGATGGAACAGAACATCCAGGCCAGATAGTCAACAATCTTCCGGTCGACCTTCTCCCAGGTTATCACCTCCACCGCGGGGTTCCGCCATACGGGGGCAAAGAAGTGCGTGATGGTGGTCCTCTCGGGACGCTTTACCCCTGAAAAGATTCGTTCCGCCGGAATGGAGCTCGTATTGGAGGTAATAATGGTTTCGAGGCCTACGATTTCCTCAAGCTGGGCGAAGATCTTCCTCTTGATTTCAAGGTTCTCCGTGGCGGCTTCGATAACCAGGTCCGCCTCCTTGATTTCCCCATAATCCATGGTGTAGTGAAGGTTGGTTCCCACTGACCTCGATTTCTCCTCCGTCATCTTCTTCTTCTCGATGGCCTTTTGAACGTATCCCTCTATTCTCTTCCTAGCATTTTCCAGGGGTTTCTCTACGATATCAACCACGTAGAGCCTAATATCGGGCATCGAACTTTTAAGGTAATACCCGATGTCGGGCCCTATGGTGCCCGCCCCGACCATGGCCACCACTTTGGGCATCGGCTTTTCGGGTTTCGCGATAAGGGGATTGTAATAGTTGGGGTACAGGTCAGATACCATATCCCATTCCTCCTTCCGGGGGAAACGGTAGCCAAAGACGTCCTCAGAATCTCACATTCGGTATCCCAATCTATCGTAATGAACACGTTGAGTCAACAATTAACGCGGTTGGAGCTTCATGGGTTCTTAGGGAACACCGTTGCAGAAGATTCTCGAGCCGAGGGGGTGGAAATTCCCTGTTCAGATATGGTTTTGGGGAAAGTCTCCTTCATGAACCAAATGACAAGGGGCCAGAAGTGCCGATGGCAGAGGACGATCTTCATACCCTCCAAGAGCCCAATCCGGCTTTCCTCCGCCACGGTTTTGGAATTCGAGGCAGCCATTTCCGTTGGAGAGGGTAACCCCATGTCCTGAGGGCGGTCACGGATGACGACCCAGGAAAGGATGGCCAACATCAAAGTCCCTGTTCCAATGATTATGAATGCCATCCTCCAGCCCACCCACAGGGTAAGCAGTGCCAGAGGCGTAGAGGCAGAGAGCCATCCAATCCCCCCAATAATCATCAGGATAGCCGTCATCATCGCGAACTCCCTCGCAAAAAACCATTCGGCGAAGATTTTCATCGCCGGGATAAAGACGACGGCGACACCCAAGCCCACCAAAATCCGTGCAAAAATGGCCAGCGATACGGTGGGTGAAAGGCCGAAGAGAACCGCTCCGAGCGAAGCGATCAAGGTGAACAGGGCCACTGCCTTCCTGGGTCCTAGGGAATCGGAGAGGAGCCCTGCGGGGAGTTGCATGATGGCATAGGGGTAAAATTATGCAGAGGCCAATACCCCAGAAGTGCACCACTGACGTGAAATGCCTCGGTTAACTCGGATACAACTACCGCTGATGAGACGCGATGGAAATATGCCAAGACATAGCCGACGGCAAGGACGATAAAAATCAACCAGCGGTACCTAAAAAGCTTCCTGTAGCCATTTTTTGCCTTCATACCCCCTCAATAATCTTTTCAATTCATATTCGATGTTGTGGACACGCAAATCCGGAAACATGGAGTGGGCAACGACCCATAAATCACAAGAAAAGTGCACTTTTTCGGGCGCGTTGTCAAATCCTTTTCTCCTTTGACAAAGGAAAGGGTTGATGCTAGTTTTCCCTTTAGAATGAAAGATATTGAATTTGGACAGAAAAGATTCGTCGAAGTTGCGGTCGGTCTTCCCGTTGCAAAGACCTTCTACTATGAAATTCCATCGGGTTTGGGGGAAGCCTTGAGGCTTGGAAGCCGGGTCCTCGTTCCCTTCAAGGGGCGCAAAGTGACTGGATATGCCATCGCCTTCCCGGCTGAACTTACCGATTATCCAAAATCCGATGAACCTAAACCCATTTTGGATATCCTCGATGAAAGGCCTCTCTTCGACAACCGGATGTTGGCCTTCTACCGCTGGATTTCCCATTATTACCTCTATCCCTTGGGGCAGGTTATCAGGGGGGGATTGCCACCTGGTATCAACCTGGAAAGCCAGCAACTATTGAGCATTACGCCGAAGGGAAGGACCGTTCTGAAGTCGGACAAACTAAGCCAAGAGGAAGTTACGATTTTGAGGACCATAGCAAGTCACGGAGAGATGCCATTGGAAAAAGGGACAAAACGATTCCCCCATTGGCGGACCTATTCCTTAAAGGAGGCAGGCTTCATTCAGATCAAGCAGGGATTGAAACATGTCCGGGTGAAGCCCAAACGGGAGAAGGTGGTAAAGTATCGAGGAGAAAGGCAGAGGGATGATGAACAGCTCTCCCCCAAGGAAAAAGAAGTGTTGGCCTTCATCCGAGAGATGGACGAGATCTCCCATACCTCTCTTTGTGGGAAGTTTGAAGGGGCCTCTCGCACCGTTAAGAGGCTGAAGGAGAAGGGGTTTATCTCCGTTGAAGCGCAAGAAATTTATCGAGACCCTCTTTCTGACCTGATCACCGGCGAGGATCTGCGGCCAGAACTGAGCCCGAAACAGGTCAAGGCCTTGGAGACAATTGTGGCAGGGATCGATTCGCTCCGGTTTTCTCCCTTTCTCCTTTTCGGCATTACAGGAAGTGGTAAGACGGAGATTTACCTGAGGGCCATTGAAAGGGTGGTTGAGGGGGGGAGGCAGGCCATCGTTTTGGTACCCGAGATCTCCCTGACCCCTCAGCTCATCGGGCAGTTTCTCGAGCGATTCAGTGGGCGGGTAGCCACGCTGCACAGCGGGCTCTCCACGGGTGAGAGGTATGATGAGTGGAGGAAGATCCGAGAGGGGAAGGTGGATATCGTCATAGGGGCTCGTTCGGCCATCTTTGCCCCCTTCGAACGCTTGGGGATTATCATTGTCGACGAAGAGCACGAAACCTCCTATAAGCAGGAGGAAAAGCTCAGATATAATGCCCGGGATGTGGCGGCGGTTCGAGCAAAACTGTGGGATGCGGTGCTTATACTTGGTTCGGCCACCCCCTCTCTGGAGGCGTATCACAACGCGGTGGCGGAGAAGGTCCGGCTCCTGAAGCTGGACGAGCGCATTGAGGGGAGGCCATTGCCTTCTGTCGAGATCGTCGACATGAGGAGGGGGGAAGGAAAAGGTATCATCCTCTCGGAGAAACTCCGGAATGCTCTCAGGGAAAACTTGGCCATCGGAGGGCAATCACTCCTCTTTTTGAACAGACGTGGTTTCGCCAGTTTCATCCAATGTCCGGACTGTGGATTTGTTTTTAAGTGTCCCAATTGTAGCGTATCTCTGACCCACCATTTTCGCGGAAAAAAGCTCGTTTGTCACTATTGCAACTATGCCATCATGGTCCCGGATCTCTGTCCTCAGTGCCAAGGTTATAAGATTCGCTCCCTCGGCATTGGGACCGAGAGGGTGCAGGAGGAGATCCGGAAGATGTTTCCCCTGGCAACCGTCGACAGGATGGATAGGGACACAACTAGGAGAAAACGGTCTCACCATAAGATACTGAAGAAGGTAAAATCGAGGGAGACCGATATCCTCGTTGGAACTCAGATGATCGCCAAGGGGCACGATTTCCCCAATGTCACTTTGGTGGGGGTTATCTGTGCCGATCTCTCCCTAAACTTCCCGGATTTCCGTTCCTCGGAGAGGACGTTTCAACTATTGACCCAGGTGGCCGGGAGGGCAGGGCGGGGTATAAATCCGGGCAATGTGGTCATTCAGACCTTCAACCCAAACCATTACAGCATTCAGATGGCTAGGGATCAGGATTTCACGAAATTCTATCGGGAGGAGCTGCGGTTCAGGAAGGAGCTCGGCTATCCCCCTTTCTCACGGTTGATCAATGTCAGGATTGAGGGGACTAGTCAAAGAAGATCGATAAAGGCCGCTGAAGAAATCGGTGAATGGGGAAGGAGACTGTTAAGGAAGAAGTCTTACGGAAGAGGGATAGAAATACTGGGGCCGTCTCCAGCCCCACTGGTGAAGATCAAGGGGAAGTACCGATACCAGATGCTCATAAAGGGAATCCGGGCGAACCTCCTCCATCGAATCGTGGAGCAACTGGTTGGGGAAACCAAGAAGCGATGGCGTGGAAAGGGAATCAGCCTGACAATCGACGTGGACCCCATCAGCGTGATGTAAATGACGGTGAATTGCTTCCCATATAATATGGAGACCTTTACCCAGGGAAGGTGTAGTCATACCGCGGGGCAAAAATGAACCCTAATGAATTGGCATCAAGCAGATGAACATGCAGGGAGGGTATATGGCTAAGGAGGATAGGACTTCGGGGTATTTTAATGAAAAAAGGGAGACCATGCCGCAGGATGAGAGATGGGACTCTCTCAACGAGAAATTGAGAGGGGCCGTCAAGTATGCCTATAACCAATCCAGGGCGGCAAGGGAAAAACTGGATAAAGTACAGATTAGACCTGAGGAAATTCATACCGTCGACGACCTGCAACGTCTCACCATTACCACAAAATCAGACCTGGTCGAGATGCAGAAGTCCAACCCGCCCTTCGGCGGTTTCGAAGGAGTTCCCATAGAAAAGATGCGTCGCATATACGTCCTCCCGGGCCTCATTTACGAAGCCGGAGAATGGGAGTATAAGGATACCCGGTGGGCAGAGGGCCTCTATGCCTGCGGTTTCAGGGCCGGAGATATCGCCCAGAATACCTTCAACTATCAAATGTGGCCCTTCGCTTTCATGCTCGATGATTCCCTGAAGATGCTTGGGTGCACCACGATCCCAGGCGGGGCGGGAAATACTCAGATGCAGGTACAGATCATGCACAACCTTAAGGTAACCGGCTATGTGGGAACTCCCAGCTTTTTGATGAGTATCGCCGAGAGGGCAGAGGGAATGGGATTTGACTTGAGGAAGGACTTTTCCTTGGATGTTGGCTTTGTTGGGGCAGAGATGCTCCCGGAATCCCTCCGGGAGAGGTTGGAAGAGAATTTCGGAATGACCATCAGGCAGTGTTACGGCACGGTGGACGTGGGTTGCCTGGGCTATGAATGTGTCGAAAAAGAGGGCATGCACATCCCTGATGATGTTATCGTCGAAATCGTGGATCCCGAGACGGGTAAGAGACTTCCCCGTGGTGCCACGGGTGAAATCGTGGCAACCAACTTCAACCCCACCTTCCCCATGATTCGTTATGGTACGGGTGATCTATCCTTTCTGTCGGAGGACCCGTGTCCGTGTGGCAGGACCTCCATAAGGTTGATGAAGATTTTGGGAAGAACCGACCAGGTAACCAAGGTGAGGGGAATGTTCATCCATCCCTGGCAAACGGATGAATTGATAGCCAAATACCCCGAAGTCGATAAGTACCAAGTTGTGGTAACACGGAGCGGTTATCTGGACGAGATGACCTTCCGTATCGAATTGGTCGATGAGTCAATAGATAAGACCCTCTTTAAAAGAAGGCTGGAGAGGAATATCCACGACACCCTCAATTTGAAAGGGGAGGTTGAGTTTGTGGGCAACGGGGTGATCTTCGACAAACATCAGAAGATCAAAGATGAAAGGAAATGGGAGTAGTTTAAGGGGCCAACTGTGGCTGAAAGGATTAAGGTCGGCGGTATCATGCAGAGCGATGGGCGAGCCGTGGTTAAGGTGATGTCCTGTCCTGACCGCTCGGATATCGCGGGACTACTGCTGGGTACGCTGGGAGAGAGGAATATTAATATCGAGTTTCTCGTACAGAGCTTCGACCTGGATGGCTTTGCCAACTTCATCCTTTGTATCGATAGGAAGGATTTGGAGCCCACCATTGGATGCTTGGAGGCGATTAAGCCGTCCCTCGAGGCCAAAGTGATCTCCTATCATCCGGATGTGGCGGTGATTAGCGTGTTTGGCCCCCATTTCCGTGAAAAGCCCAAAATTTCCGGCATCATGTTTTCCGCCCTGGCATCGGTGGGGATCAATTCCATCGCCATCAGTACCTCCATTTCCAGCGTCTCCTGTGTCGTGGATGCAAGAGATGCGAAAGTCACTGTGGAAGCGTTAAATGAAGCCTTCGAAGGTCCCCAGCACGTCAGAGAGAGGCCAAAGGCATATTGAAACCTCTCGGGCTGACCCCCTTCCCCTTTTTTCTTTTCTTGGCCTGATATTTCCTTATAACTGTGCTCAACCTTCTGACACCCTCGATAATCTCATCCTTCGTCGGATAGGAGAAGTTTATCCTCATCGTGTTATGCTTAAGATAATCCTTAGGATAACAAACCTCACCAGGAACAAATGCGACCTTTCCCTCGATGGCCATGTGGAAAAGCTCCAAAGTATTTATATACTCTGGCACTGTTATCCAGAGGAAAAGCCCTCCTTCTGGTTTTGTCCACTCGACACCCATATCTACGGGGAAATTCTCTTCCATGGCTTCAAGAAAGAATTTCAGCTTTTCACTGTAGTAATCTCTGATCCTCTTGAAATGGGCATCAAGATCGTATTCCCGCAAGAAGGCGGTGCAGATATCCTGATTGAGCTTGGGGGTACAGAGGATATTCGCCCCTTTTATGAAGGAGAACTTTTCGATTACCTCTGAGGGAGCTATGTTGAATCCGACTCTGATACCAGGGCAGAGAATTTTGGAAAAAGTAAAAATACCGATCACATTGCCTTGGTTTTTATCAAGCGAGTAGATGGAAGGAGTGTGTTCGCCCCTGTACCTCAACTCTCTGTAAGGGCTATCCTCTACTATGGGAATACCATACTTGGTACTCAACGATAGCAGGGCAAGTCTTTTCTCAAGGCTTGTGGTTATTCCCGAAGGGTTCTGGAAATCCGGAACCACATAGATGAATTTAGGTTTCCTTCCCCTAGCTATAAGATCTTCTATCCCCGCTTCGAATCCCTTAACATCAGACCCATCAACTTCTATATCTTTGGCTAAATATTCAGAATCTTCCATCTCAAAGGAGGCTAAAGCACCCTCAAAGGTGGGAAGATCCGTGGTGATTATGTCTTTGGGTTCAAGGAATAATCTTCCTACTATATCTATCCCCTGCTGCCCAGAAGTGGTTACCATTATATTCCTAGGCTCGATATAGATATTGTCTTTGTTGAGATAATCTATAATGGCCGCCATCAGTTCTTCTTCCCCGGGAATGGGAGTATATTGGAGAACACGATCCGAATCTTGTGTTAAGGACCTCTCCACTGCCTTCCGAATGAGGTCTCCAGGAAAAACATCACTGCTGGGTAATCCGCCTGCAAAAGAGATTATTGCGGGGTCTTGCAGATACTTAAACAATTTTCCAATTTTGTATCCCTCGAACCCCCTCATGATTTTAGTGAATAGTGATTTCATGTTTTCCTTCACTTCCCCTCGATGGTCAATGACGTCTCTTCCTCGATCATTAAACCCTGCTGGGCGCAGGGGGATGGGGAGACATCTATCTGAGTGTCAAAAAGGCAATTACAAGCACCAACCTCCCGTCCGCAGGCCATCGAGTATTAATGTCTGCAAGTCCAGCCAATGATGCGCCAAATGTTTTGGCCTTTTCAATGATGTGAATAGCAAGCTCTCTTTGGGCATGGGCATCTTTAATCAATCTCTTCATTATGGACAATTAATGAGGTTCTAGAATCCTTGGAGAAGTGGCAGCTTAATATGCATGATAGAATGGAGGACAACCGCCGGGTTGTCCTGGCCTTGAAGAAAGCCCCACTTGAGTAATGCCCTTTCTCTATTATATCTGGGTGCTATGTGACTTATAGTTACTGCATGTTCAGGAACTCCGTTGTTACCATAACCCAATACGTTCCAGTGGGCATTCATGGGTTGTTGACGTCCCCCAGAATCAGCTGCCCTCGAAAGGATAGTATATTCTCCGGTCCGTTTAGCCTCCCAGATATACTGCCACTGCCTCCATGCAAACGGCTCGTGGGGGCCAATGAACGTTGGGGGCTCCCAGGTTTTGCCGCTGTCCACCGACACCTCTACACGTTCAACGTCAGCTTCCCCAGCATAAGCTGCCCCCAATATGGTGACAGGTCTTACGGGGAGCCTTTCATCCCGCATGGGCTGAGTGATTATGGACTTCACATTGAGTCTCGTTACCACTATCCCCGACTCCGAATTCTCCCCCTTCTGGAATACCCGGTAGACTTTGTCCATGAAGAACCCTTTGAAGGGCCGATCCATGACAATGATCTTGTGTAGCCACTTGACGCAATTAGCCCCAGTCCAGCCGAGGGCCAATTCCCGAAGGGGGTACCCATGCTTCAGGGACAAGGGTTCACCGTTCATCTCGTAAGCGAGAATGGTTGATGACAAGGCTTTTTCCACGGGAATGCTTCGGATGAACTTGATCCCGGCAGACCCGCGAGGCCTATCAAATCCTTCAAAGGCTACGTGCTTCGCACTTTCTTTCAGCCGAGCCTTCTCCAAAAGATCCTTGAGCCAGACACCGCCCCAAACGGCATTGCCCACCCCGCCGGTAGTCCAGGGGTTTCCCATGACTTTCTCTTTGAAGAATGAACGGCCGTTTCTGGAACACTCCAGGGTATTGGCGACAATGGCCTTGGGCATATGGGTAATCCGGTCAAAATTGAAGCGTTGCGGCTCTTTAACCTCCCCTTCGATGATGAGTTCCCAATCGGAGAGGGGGATTGGCTCCTTCATGATTTCCCCCCGGTTTCGATCGAAGAACAGGGAATTGGCCGTAATCCATGAACGGAGATATTCAACCGGGGTCTCGGCATTCAATAGGCTCTCGGTCATGATACGCATTTTCTTTTCCATTGTCTCTCTCTCCACGGAATGTCTCCGTAAGCTACGTCATTAAAGAGGGAATGGGTTTCAAATAACGGCACGTGTTTACCTGAATACCACACTCCATAAGATACGTCCATGGAGGTCAGGAGAGTTTTTTCAGATAATGGATGTGGGTGCGCCATAATTTTATGCTCTACTCCGCACACCCAATCTTATGTTACTACTATATTGCTAAATAATTGCTAAATAATAAATGCTCTCCTCAGACGGGAAAACCCCTTTTCTACCCACTGGGGTGTCCTTTGCAGCCCCCTTGTAAGAAAATTTCTGAATAGCGCATAGGAAAAATTCTCATTCTCTATAGAGAAATTACAAATGTCCAAGTAATCCTTTGGATGCTTTGAAATATTAATGGATTTTGGTAAAAACCCGGGGCACTTGTTAGAAGATCGATCTCTCTACATTAATTCTTCCAGGTTTCAGGGGAGGAGAGTCAGAATAAATCCATCTATGGTCTGTAACAGAACAGTATATGAGCCGGGAGAAGATTCCCATGACTAAACGCACATATCAGATTATCACAATTTCCCGGACGTCTCCTTAATTCTTCTCAATGTCTGAAGAAACTCCATTATCCTCCTATTGAATTCGTCTGGCTTTTCGATCATTACCATGTGGCCCGCACCATCGATGATTTCCAATCTGGAACCTGCAATCTTCCCGGCCAAGCATTGAGCGTACTTCGGGGGGGTCAGCAAATCGTCACCGCCGCAAACCACAAGGGTAGGAGCCTTGATGTTTTCCAATCGGTCCATGATATCGAATCGGTTACAAGCAGCAAAATCACCATAAAGAATCGTTTTGCTTGTGTTCAGCATGGCCTCAATGCCCTTTTGAATCAGATCTCCAGAAGTTTTTTTTGAAAAGGCATAAACGCAAAT
>Ga0209636_10000736_pt1 | contig 32495 bp, 32 predicted proteins | sample DeeMarSWOR152_54_FD_187464 | JGI IMG/M metagenome (GOLD analysis project Ga0209636, IMG submission 187464) | Marine sediment microbial communities from White Oak River estuary, North Carolina - WOR-1-52-54 (SPAdes) (version 2) | ecosystem: Environmental > Aquatic > Marine > Intertidal zone >...
TATTCCTTAGGTCTTGTATAACTTGTGCTGCAGCATCTTTTCCACCCAAGCCAAACGCTATGCCTCCTGCTATTACTACTAAGGCAACAATTCCTTGGATAATAGTTGTAATTAAGGCTTCAGCTATTCCTAACTGGAGTAATATGGCAAATAGGGCTAAAACCCAGATAGACCACTTAATAATAGCTCCAACCATTGGGCCAGAACCCATTTTAGCTCCTTCTACAGTAGCCCTGACAATTTTTTCTACTATATCAGCAATAATAACCGCAACCACAAACATGAATGCAGCAACAACTACATTTGGTAGATAAGACAGAACATCATTAAAGAATGCTTCTAGTTCTCTAAAACCAAGGATTTTGATTGCCACAACCAAAAAGACAATTAATAATACCCACTTAATTATTGCTCCTACAAAAGCTGATGCATCTACTTTAATATCTGCTTTTTCTAAAGCTTTTTTCCAGTCTCCTGTTTCAAATATCTTATTGAATTTAATTCTTTTTAGTATTTCAGCAACTAATTTTCCTATTGCCACAGCTATTATCCAGCCAATCAGAAAAACAATGATCGCTCCAATAAGAGCAGGTATAAAATCAATAAAATCCTGCCATATTCCTATTAAGGAATTTATTGTTTCTTGACCCCAATCTAATGCTATTCCCATAATATTTATATTGTTATTTCAAAATTATACTTTGCGACCTTTGTTAATATATTATAACACATAATCAAGCTAAAACCTGTGGAAAACTATATTTTTAATAATATGCTAATATATTAATATGAGAAAGATTTTAAAGATAAGCTTAATAATCATTGCTATAATTGCTCTTGTTTCAGTTGGAGTGGCAATTGGGTATTTTGGTTTTTCTAAAGGAGATAAAGCTCAGCTGACTCAAGAAGAACAAAAAGATGTTTATTTGGCCTTTGCTGGAGAGATTTATGACAAAATAAAAGATAATTACTGGGAAAAGATAGAAGACAAGGATTTAGCCAATCTTTTTAAATTAGCAGCTGAAAAACTAACAGGAACCCAGTTAAGATTAAAAGCAGAAAACAGAGACGGGGTTTTAACAATGATGTCTGAAGTATTAAAGCTTTTAGAACAAGAAAAGAGAAAACCTTTTACTTTAGAAACTGTTAACTTGGTTTTAACAAACCTAAAACCTGTTAAAAGAAGCGGTCTTTACAGTTTGCAGCAAAAAGAAGATCTTAAAAATACACTTAATAATGTAAACCTTGAGAAAAACCTTTTTGATGATTTGGGTGTTGCCAAAGAAGCTTCAGGGCAAGAAATCCAAGATGCTTTTGAAGAAAAAAAGAAAGAGCTGGAAAGCCAAGACACTTCAGAAGCTCAAGAACAATTAAAAGAGCTAGAATATGCCCATGAGGTTCTTTCAGACGAAAACAAAAAAGAAAGATATGAAAAAGCTGGCATTGAGCCTACTGTTTTTGCAGATCTTTTAGATCAAGAAATATATTATATAAAAATAACTAAAGTTTCTCCTAACACTTTTATAGAGTTTCAAGAAACAGCTAATCAGGTTGAAGATCCAGCAAATAGAATTAATACCTTAATTTTAGATTTAAGAGGTAATATTGGAGGAGCAATTGACTTTCTTCCTAAATTTTTAGGACCTTTTGTTGGACCTAACAGATATGCTTATGAATATTTTTCCAGAGGCGAAAACATCCCATTCAAAACTGAAACTGGCTGGCTGCCAAGCTTGTACAGATACAAAAAAGTAGTGGTTCTAACAGATAACCAGACCCAATCATCTGCAGAAGTTATGGCAGCTGCTTTAAAGAAGTTTAATGTCGGAGTGTTAGTTGGTACTCATACTAGAGGCTGGGGCACTGTAGAAAGAGCTTTTCCAATAGAAAACCAAATAGATGAAAGCGAAAACTACTCTGTGTTTTTAGTTCACAGCTTAACTTTAAGAGACGATGGCCAGCCAATAGAAGGCAAAGGCGTTGATCCTCATATAGATATTACAAATGATGGCTGGGAACAAGAACTTCTAGCCTATTACAACTCCCCTACCCTAGTTGAAGCAATAAAAAACCTCTATAAATAAAAAAAAATGGCTTCAAGCGTTAGCAAGAAGCCACTTGATTGATAAGCTACCATTATTTCCCCCATCTTACTTTTTCCCAAAGAGAGGAAATAAGATAGGAAATGGCAAGGAAAATAAGTAGCCCCAAAAGAGCAAATATTGGAAGAATTTCTACCATGATAAAATTCCACGCTGAGTGAATACCGACACTCATCCATATAGATTGATACTTGATGCCGTAGTATCCCACCAGAATTCCCAGAATTAAGGAAAAAAACATGTGGATTATACGTCTTACCACGATCTCTTTTCTTTTCTTTTGATATAGTCGTTCTACCTCTGCTTCTACGTCATCTGAGTTGTGGGTATTGTTCTCTTTTTCGGATAGAATCTCTGGTATCCAAATTTTCTTTCCGGACCAGTGTAATAGAGAGAAAAGACAACTCGATGCCAGCACGCCATACCATGCGAACGACGACATCGCGCTGAATGCAATGATAATTGGCGCGCGAAAAATCAACTTTTCCGCAAAGGGGGCCCATAAGCCCCTAAGTGGCACGCCGACCATCCAGAAGACCTTCCATTTGTTCTTTTCTTGCCACTCGACACTCTTGAAATTATCACCAAAACGTTTGACGATCCACTTCAAGTAAAGAAGCGTGACACCAGCAATACAGGCAATGACCAGAATTGACGGAAGAAACGTGAAGATTCTTTCCATTTACTAAACCTCCTTTCAAGGTACAATTTGTTCTATTTTGTTTTATCAAAGATAGCTAATGATAGCACAATATGATAAATCCGTCAAACCCAATAAGTAGTCTTTATTAGAGAAAAAGATTGGTAACCCAATCTCTTTTTTCTCTGTGGACTTCACGATAATCTGCCTGCCCCGTAGCAAGCTCTGCTTTGCTATTCGGGGTTGCTGTGTCCCGCCGTAGCCGGAATGGCGTAGGAGGAGAACCGGATTATAGAGGAATTACAAATGTATAAAACTTTAGCTGTCGCTAAATCTTAAATCTTTGAAAAAAATCTCTATCTGTTTAGAGTGTGCTGGGAATATGTCTTTTGGTAACTCATCAAAGTCAAACCATCTCCATTCTTCGCACCTTTCAGGTTCTTTCACAACAGGATTACCGCTTATGCCATGGGCCACAAATCCCACCTGCAGATAATGTTCGTTGCGACTTCTATCGTTCACAATATTAACGAAATCAAAGCTCTCTGCCTTTAATCCTGTTTCTTCTTTCAGCTCTCGTCTAGCAGCATCTTTCATTGCCTCCTTGACTTCCAGATGACCGCCTAGCAAGCTCCATGTTCCAGTGCCATAAACATTTTTTCTTTTTCCCAAAAGAAGTTGTTTATTTTTTACAACAAAAACATTAATGCCAACATGAAATGTCTGATATGTATTATCCATAATTTATATGTGTTAATACGAATAATTTCTTGTGAATTTTGTGGACTCGGCGGGAGTCGAACCCGCGACCCCGCGCATGCCATGCGCGTGCTCTGGCCAGCTGAGCTACGAGCCCTAAAGACAAGTACTCTTAGTTATGTGCGTCCAGTAGGAATCGAACCTACAACCTTCTCCTTAAAAGGGAGCTGCTCTGCCTAGTTGAGCTATGGACGCTTACTTTATAATCCTTCTTCCTTGAGTTTATTTAATAACATTTTTTGCTTTTTTGTCAAGCGCTTGGGCACTTTTATATTTATTTTAACATACAAGTTTCCTTTGCTAAAGCCAGAAAAATGAGGTATTCCTTTTGAAGGAACTCTTAGTATTTTACCGTGTTCTATACCTTCAGGAATATTTAAAAATTCTTCTTTCCCTTCAAGAGTAGGTATTTTTATTTTATCTCCTAAAACTGCTTGAGTTAAAGAAATGTCTTTTAAAATAATCAAATCGTCTCCCCTTCTTTGAAAAATAGGATGAGGTTTAATTTTTATTTGGATAAATAAATCTCCTGCTTTTCCTCCTCTTTTTCCTGCTTCTCCTTTGCCTGATATTTTTATAATCTGGCCAGAATCAACGCCAGCAGGTATTGTTATATTAATATTTTCTTTGCCTGGTACTCTTCCCTCTCCTTTGCACACATTGCAGGGTTTTTCTGGTTTTTGGCCTTCTCCTTTGCATTCTGGACAGACAGTCCATTTGGTAAAAGAGCCTAAAAATGTTCTTTTGATCTCTTGAACTTCTCCTGTGCCCCGGCAAGAAAAGCATTGGTTTGTTTTTGTGCCGGGCTCTGCTCCTTTTCCTTGACATCTTTCACAAACAACATATTTTGCCAAACTTATTTCTCTTTTTATCTCTTTTAAAGTATCCTCCAGATTAATCTCTAGGTTGATTCTGATATTGCTTCCTTTTTTAAAGTTTCTTTTTCTTGACTGCTTGTATCCGAACAAATCTTCAAAAATATCCTCTAAATCTTCAAAATTAAGATTTACTCCCCTATCTGAAAAATTACCCCAGGCCCAATTAAATCCTCCAATATTTTCAAAGCCAGACCCAAACCTGTCATACTGAGACCTTTTTTCTTTATCAGAAAGAATTTGATAGGCCTCATTAATTTCTTTCATTTTCTCCTTATCTCCTCCTTTGTCTGGGTGGTATTTGTGAGCCAGTTTGTAATAGGCCTTTTTTATCTCTTCTGCAGAGGCATTTTTTGAAACTCCTAAGATTTGATAATAATCCTTCATAAATTTTTAGAGGCCCGTCCTCTATTTAAGCTTCGCAGTTTCAGAGAGGACGGGCCTCTCTTAAGCTTATTCTTTTGGTTTTTCTTGATCCGATTGTTTCTTGTATATTTCAGCTCCTGCTTTTTGAATTATTTCAGAAGCTTGTTTTGTTTTTTGCTTTATTTCTTCTATGTTTTCTGTATCTTTAACTTTTTTAAGTTCTTCTATCTTTTCTTGGATTTCTTTTTTGGTTTCTTCCTTAATCTTATCTGCTAAATCTTTCAATGTTTTCTCTGTGCTATATATTAAAGCATCTGCTTGGTTTCTAGCTTCTATTAATTCTCTTTTTTTAGCATCTTGGCTAGCATGAGCTTGGGCATCTTTTTTAAGCTTTTCTATTTCTTCTTTTGAAATGCCAACAGATCCTTCTATTCTTACTGACTGGCTTTTTCCTGTGCCTTTATCTTTAGCAGACACATTTAGTATTCCATTGGCATCTATATCAAAACTAACTTCAATTTGGGGCACTCCTCTAGGAGCTGGGGCTATGCCGTCTAGAATAAACCTTCCTAATGTTTTATTATCATTAGCCATTGGTCTTTCTCCTTGAAGAATGTGTATTTCAACAGAAGGCTGGCTGTCTGCAGCTGTAGAGAATATTTGCTTTTTCTCAGTCGGCACAGTTGTATTTTTAGATATTAATATTGTATTAACTCCTCCTAAGGTTTCAATTCCCAAAGACAAGGGAGTAACATCTAAAAGCAAAACTTCTTTTGTGTCTCCTTTTAGGATACCTCCTTGAATAGCAGCTCCTATTGCTACTACTTCGTCTGGATTAATTGATTTGTTAGGTTCTTTGCCAAACATTTTTTTTATTTCCTCTTGAATTTTAGGCATTCTGGTCTGGCCGCCAACAAGAACAATTTCTTCTATGTCTTTCATTTCAAGCTTAGCTTCTTTTAAAACTTGTTTAACCAAATCTATAGATCTCTCAATATATTCTGAAACTAAACTTTCCAGCTTAGCTCTAGTTAATTTTAAGTACAAATGCTTAGGTCCTGAAGAATCAGAAGTTATAAAAGGAAGGTTGATTTCTGTTTCTTTGGCTCCAGACAATTCTATTTTTGCTTTTTCTGCAGCTTCTTTTATTCTTTGAAGAGCCATTTGGTCAGAGCTTAAATCAATGCCTTGGTCTTTTTTAAACTCTTCAATAACCCAGTCCATAACCTTTTGGTCAAAATCTTCTCCTCCAAGATGAGTGTCTCCGCCAGTGCCGATTACTTTTACTGTTTGGGCTGTTACATCTAGAATAGACACATCAAAAGTGCCTCCTCCAAAATCATAAACTAAAATCTGCTGGCCCTTTTTAGCAGATAATCCATAGGCTAAAGCTGCAGCTGTTGGTTCATTAATAACTCTTAATACTTTTAATCCAGCAATCTCTCCAGCTACTTTTGTTGCTTTTCTTTGAGAATCATCAAAATAAGCAGGGCAGGTAATTATTGCCTCTTCTATCTTCTCTCCAAGCTTTTCTTCGGCATCCTGCTTAAGCTTTTGCAAAAACATGGCAGATAATTCAGCCGGCCTCAGCCATTTATCTTCCATTTTTATCTCCACTCCCCCATCTTTTGATTCTCTTATTTCATAAGGCAGAAGTTTTTTGTCTTTTTGAACTTCTGGGTCAGAAAACCTTCTGCCAATTAATCTTTTAACAGCATAGATAGTGTTTTGGGGGTTGGTTATTTGCTGGCGCCTGGCTGGAATGCCAACTAATCTTTCTTTGTTTTTCCCAATAGCCACAACCGAAGGAGTAGTTCTGGCTCCTTCTCTATTTTCTATTATTTTAGCTTCTCCGCCTTCCATTGAAGCCATGGCAGAGAAAGTAGTTCCTAAATCAATACCTAATATTTTACTCATATTATTTTATTTTGTTACTTTGACCTTTGCAGGTCTTATTACTTTATTATTTAGAGTATATCCTTTTTGTACTACTTCAGTGATTAATCCAGGCTTTTCACCTTTAAGTTCTTCTACAGCTTCATGAAGATGAGGATTAAAATGTTTATTCAAGCAAACAATTTCTTCTACTCCTTGTTTTTCCAAAAAGTCTTCTATTTGAGCTTTTATTCCTAAGAATCCTTTTGTCCAATTATTATCTTTAGGCAGTTCTTTTTCTGCTAAATATATATTGTCTAAAATAGGCAGAAAATCCAAAATCAGCTCATCTTTAATAATGTTGATATACTTTTCAATTCTTTCAGACTCTGCTTTTTTAAAATTCAAAAAATCTGCCCTTTCTCTTTTCCAGCCAGCTAAATAATCTTCTTTTCCCTTTTTAGATTCTTTGAGCTCTTTTTTTATTTTTTTTATGTCTTTTTCTTGTGTCTTCATAGCAGATTATACTAGAATTATAAACCCTTTCTTTCTTTGCGTCAAGACATTTTTCTGCTATAATAATACAATGAAAGACAAATCTAAAAGACGGCTAAAAGCAGTAGCTTTAATAATAGCTGGAATATTAATGGTTATAGGATTTTCCTGGGTTTTGCAGCTAGTTTATACCTTGTTCTTTAGTTGGATCTTTTAATGTATATTTTGTCAAATCTTAAATCAATATATTCTATATCATTCCTTTCATCAAGAGGAATTTTTTCTTGCAAAAGTATTTCTAATTGTTCTATCTGCCAGTCAATATCTTTTTCAAGGCTAAAATAAGCGTCAAAGCCGTCAGCTGTTTTAATGTTCAGTCTTTTTTCAGAAACAATTACAACTTGCCTAGTTTTTATTCTCTTTGTTATTTTTAAAATATCTTCAATTCTATCAACAGCTTTTTGGCCCAACTCAATATTAAAATAGTCTTGTTTTATTATTTCCGGAAGATTCAAAGAATTATCAAGAGTTTTTTCAAAAGCAATTCCCTGTTTATCTAATATAAAATAGCCATTCTTTACTAAAACAGCTGCTGGTTTTCTTTCTTCAATTTCAGCGAAGATCGTATCAGGCAGTTTTCTCCTTATATTAATCCTTGCTATTTCAGGATATTGTTTAGCTAGATAATCTTTGATGCTATTTAAATCAACTAAAAAGATATTTTTATTTATGTTTTCTGAAATAAGATTTTTTATCTCAATATTAGCTATTTTTTCAGTTCCAAATACTTCAACCTTTTTTATTTTAAAAACAGAAGAAAGAAACAATAAATAAACAAGCCCAGAAGAAACAACCAGAAAGGCTAAAACAATTAAAATCATCTTTACATTAAGAGGTTTTCTTTTTTTCTTTGTTTTAAATGACTTCTTGTATTTCTTCATAACCTGCGCTTTAGCTTTCTTAATGACTCAAAAGTTCTGGTTAAATAATATGTTTTAGATAATGGCAGATCCTGGGTTTTAACATAGTTTTTTCTATAACCCCCAAACCCTTTTTTAAACAAAGTTAAACCGTGCCAAGGATGTTTTTTATCATCTTCTGCCTCTGCAATGCCCCAGAAATTATATTTGCCACACCCCCTGTTTTTTGCTTCTTTAATAGCCTGCCACTGCAGAAGATAAGAAACAGGCACTTTATTGCTGTTGTATTTTGAAATAGAAGCTCCGTGATGGTAAAAGCCAATATTTTGCCAGAAAATTATTACAGCTCCAGAAATAACTTCGCCTTTATACTTGCCAAGATACATTATGATTTGATTGTCAGGAGAAAAGCAGGAAAACTGCTTTTTAAGATAATCTAGAGAAAAAGGCACAAAATGGTGCCTTAAAGCAGTTTTATCTAAAAGCTGGCTGAATTGTTCTAAATCAAAGCTTTTCTTTATCTCTATGTCTTTATCTTTTTCAGCCTTTTTAATTAAGTACCTAGTTGTTTTTCTCATTTCTGAAAGCAACAGGTCTTCTGGTTTCAAAATTCTAAGCTCCCAGCTATTTTCTGGATGTATGTGAATAGGAGCATCTTGGAAAGAAAGTTCTTTGAAAGCTTTAATATTTTGTTCAGTTCTTGGCCATATTGGCGCTATTCTAATAAAAGCAGCTCCTTGTTCTCTTCCTAAATCTTTTAATTTATCTAAAAGCGTTTTTAAGGCCTTTGGATCTCCAACCGGGCAGTGCGGCAAAAACAAAAATGTTCCTCTTTTGGCTTTAACTTTTACAACCAAAGCCACAGTAATTAATTTGTCTGCATCATAAATTCCAAAACGCCAGATTTTATCTTCTGTTTTTTTTTGAAACTCTCCCCAATTCCAGGAATTAAGAAAGGTTTTTTCTTTGCAAGTTAAAAGAAAATTCTCCCAGGTTTCTTTATTTGTTATTTCTCTTGTTTGCATACAGATGAGGTTATTTTATCAAAATTATGAGTAAGGTAAAGTAATCCAACTATTAGACCCAAAAGCCCAAAGATTATATCTTCTAAAAGGTCAATCCTTATATCCTGGTTTTTATCAAAGAATAATTTAGTACCAAATCTTTGGTCAATGCTATACTGCACAGATTCCCAAAAGAAAAGAGCAATAAATAAAACAATAAAAACAATAAGAAGAAAATCTCTTTTTTTAACCTTTTTGCATCTTATTTTGGAAACAGGCAGCCAAAGCAGAAAAAATACTATTAAAGAAAAAAAAGCAACAGCAAAATGAAGAAATCTATCATACTGAAAGTTAAGATCATGCAAGAATAAGCTGCCTGGCGCATTAAAGACAACAATAAAAAAGGCAAAAAAATCAATCTTTTTTACCCAATTTAAGTTAACAGTTTTCTTAACTTTAAGATCAAAATAATAAAAAAAATAAGGCAGCAAGAGTGCCAAAGGTATAATAAAACAATAAGAAACAAGAACAATTCTTTTATCTATAATAAAACCGGCTAAACCAGTTCCAATTGAAATAGCCAAAGAAGCAATAATCATTTTTTAATAGACCCCAACAAGAGTAAGAATAAAAATGATAATTATGCTGAAAAGTACAAATTCAAAAGTAAAGCCTATTATTGTAGTTAAAACTAATAAAACCCATTTTTTAACAGATTCTTCTTTTTTAATTAAATCTTCCATTACTTTATTATACCACAAAAATAAATCTATTTATAACTATTTAAAAAATCTACTATTTTTTTAGCTTGTTTTTTAGAGATATTTATATGAGTTGGCAGGTTAAATGTTATTTTAGATAATCTTTCAGCATTAGGGCAAGAGCCCATTTTATATCCTAGTTTTTCTAAATCAGTATCATCAGGAGCTATAGGAGAAGTGTACCAGTCCCCTATTAAGATATTATTATCCCAAAACTTTCTAATTATCTGAAGAGCTGTTTTATGTTTTACAGCAAATCTCAAAAATACTGGCTTGGTGTTCTGGCTAATCTTTGGCAAATCAAAACCTTTTAAATTCTTAAAATAAAATTCAGCAATGTCTTTTCTGTGATTATTGAATCTTTCTAGTTTTTTAAATTGCTTTAAAGCCAGCATTGCTAAAGCATTAGGCATTCTTCTGGGAAGATAGCCTGGTATTTCTCCTCTTTTTTCTCTCCAATGCACTGCTTTAGAAAGAATTTTTACTGTTTGCAAAAAAACCAAAATATACTTACCTATTATTTTGTAAGAAGGAAGTATAAGCCAGTTAATTAATATTGGGTGCAAGAGCTGTTGTTTAATCCAAAAAAGCGAAGGATATCCTATTCTTTGTTGAAAATTAGCTATTTTTTCAGCCATTTCATCATTATTGGTTATTACTACTCCTCCATATACACAAGATATAATTTTATCTCTGGAAAAACTAAAAAAAGCTGCCTTGCCAAAACTGCCTATTTTTCTCCCCTTATATTCAGCACCTAGAGAATGGGCGCAGTCTTCTATTAACATTAAATTATTCTCTTTGGCTATTTCAATTATTTCTTCCATATTAGCTGGATTGCCAAAAGTATGCTGAACCATTAATATCCTACTTTTAGGGGTTATCTTTCTTTTCAAGTCCTGTATATCAATATTAAAATCATCTCCAGCATCAATATAAACAGGCTTTAACCCAAACCATCTTACAGGGTTGCAAGCTGCGTTGCAAGTAAAGGCCTGTAATAATACATCTCCTTTAAAACCTTCTAAAATAGCCATTAAGCAAGACCTCCCACTGTTAAAAGAAAAAGCGTATTTAACATTAAAATACTGCTTGAACTCATTTTCTAAATCATTAACAGCTTTGCCTTTTTTCCATTTCCAAGGCTGAAAGAGCAATTTTAAAGCTGAAAAGATATCATCTTTTTCTGTGTTCGGGCTTAAAGATATGGAAATAGGTTTTATCATTTTAAATAATCTATTAATTGTTTTGGCACTCTTCCTTCTAAAAAGATTACATCAAATTCTTTTGCCTTAGCAGTTATTTTCTCTAGATTATTAAGATAAACAGCTTTAGGAAACTTCTTTTTAACAGCTCCTAAACACTCTTTTGAAGTTAGTATTGCCAAGTCGCAAACTTCGGCAATTTTTTCTCCTATTCTTTCATGGTCTTCTTGGGAGTTTCCGTTTAATTCAATCAAACAAGGCATTATAATCACTTTTTTGCCTTCATGAAGCTTTAAGTATTCTAAGTCAGCCAGAACGCCGTCTAAATTGGAAGAATAAGTGGCATCTATTACTATTGGAGCTGTCTTTTTTAAATATAATATTCCTCCTTGAGAAGCTTTGATATTAAAACAAGCCCTGGATATTTCATTTAAGTTCATGCCTACTTCTTTAGCAGCAGCTGCAGCTAAAACAATATTCACAGCATTTTGGCTTCCTAACAAATTAACCTGTATTTCAGCAGATTCTCCAGTTCTGTCATAAAGCTTGAAAGTAAGGTAATCTTTAAAAGCTTGGACATTCCTGGCAAAGAAATCAACAACTCCTTGAATAGAACATCTTTTATATTTCATCTTTAATTTTCTAGCTGTGACTTCTTTTCTTACTAGATCTGAATCCCAGTTAAACACTGCTGATCCTTGTTCTGGCAAAGAATCAATAAGCTCAAATTTTGCTTTAACAATATTTTCTTGAGAACCAAAAGTAGCTAAATGCTGGTCATTAATACCGGTTAATATGCCTATTTTAGGTCTTATCATTCTGCAAACCTCTTTTATCTTTCCTCTTTCATAAGCTCCTATTTCTGCTATTAGTATTTCATGATGCTCTTTTAACTCATTGAGTATTGTGTTAGCAATGCCTATTTCAGCATTAACATGTTCTTGGGTTTTTAAAACTTTATATTTTGAAGAAAGAATTTCTGCTAAAAACTCTTTTGTAGATGTTTTGCCATAGCTTCCAGTAATGCCAATAACTAAGAGGTTTTTGAATTTTTTTATCCTTCTTGCTGCTTTAAATAAAAGCATTTTTCTGAAAAACCAGGTAAATGGCTGAAAAAGCAAAACAATTATAGATAACAAAAGAGGAGTTAAAAGATCTGCCAGCAATAATATTACTGGCAAATAGGGGCCTATTAACAGAGCCAAAGCAACAACTATTAATTGCAAAAAAACAGCCAAGGTTAATATAGCGGTTATTTTTATAGTAAAAACAGGAGTTAGTAGTTTCTTTCTTAATATATCTATTAAAAACTTTCCAGATTCTAAAAAGTAAATAAAAGCAATCCCAATAAAAACAAACAAGGGGTTGAATAAAAATAAAGAAAGCAGGAGAATTTTTAGTATTCCCAGCTTGTCTAGAATAAGCTCAGATCCCTTTGCTGTTCTAAAGTGGTCTAAAAGTCTCTTAACATGATATTCTTTTAGCTGCCATAAGTAAAGCCAAAAAAGAACAATTTTAAATGTCCTGATAAACCACAAAATAGCTATAGCAATTAAAATAATCAGCATGTTATATTTTTAACTAATTCTTCTGGCATCTGCCTTTCTAAATCATGAGTGCCTTGAGGAATAATTATAAGCTTGGAGTTTTTTATTTTTGACTTGATTAACTCAGCCTGCCTTAAGGGCGTAACATTATCTTTTTCACCCCAGATTATTATTGTTGGAACTGCAATCTGTTCTAAAATAGGTGTTAAATCCTCTCCAATAATATTAAGATAAGTTTTTCTCATGAATCCTTTTGTTGAAAGATAATCGCTTTTAACAATAAACTTGTAAAAAGCTTTTTTTATTAAAGGCACAAATGAAAATATTTTGAATACTTTTGAAATAAGAAATAATATTTTTTTCTTTAAGGTCTTTCTTCTAATGCAAGCAGCTGAAACCAAAAACAGCTTATTTAATCTTTGAGGGAATTTTAAAGAAAACTTTATAGCCAAACTTGCTCCAAAAGAATGGCCTAAAAGATAGAATTTATTTATTTTTAAATAATCTGCAAATTCTTTGATAAATGAACAGTATTCATCAATATTCCAAGCATAAGGCGGCTTGTTGCTTTTTCCAAAACCAGGCAGATCAGGAATAATAACTCTTACTCTTTTTTTTGATATTAGCTCTGCTGTTTTTTGCCAGTTAGCACTTTTTGAATTCCAGCCGTGTAAAATTAAGAGGGTTTTTTCGCCCTCTCCTATTACTTTGTAATATATTTCTAAATTCTTAATAAATGCTTTTTGCTCTGTCATAGCTAGTAGAGGCCCATCCTCTATTTAAGCTTCGCAGTTTTCAAGAGGACGGGCCTCTTTTATATTTCTTTGAAACCTGTGTATTTTTGCAGAACTTCGGGTATTTTAATGCTTCCGTCTTTTTGCTGATAGTTTTCAATAATGGCAATCAATGTTCTGCCTATTGCAAAAGCTGTGCCGTTTAAAGTATGAACAAATCTTAACTTGTTGTCTTTGTCGCGGAATTTAATGTTAAGACGTCTGGCTTGAAAATCAGTGCAGTTGGAAACAGAATGAGTTTCCCGATAACGTTTTTGCGAAGGTATCCAGGTTTCAATATCATACTTTGAAAAAGCTGGATTGCCCAAGTCGCCTGCACAAATATACACAACTTGATAAGGAAGTTTTAAAAGTTTCATTAATTGTTCTTGTAAAGATAAAAGAAACAGAAGCTCTTTTTCAGATTGATTTGGCTGGCAAAAGCTAAACATTTCAATTTTATCAAATTGATGAACCCTTAATATACCCCTGGTGTCTTTGCCATAAGAGCCAGCTTCTCTGCGAAAACAAGAAGAAAAACCAAGGTATCTTTTAATAAGATCTTTTTGTTCAAAAACTTCGTCTGCATGCATTGTTCCAATTGGCTGTTCAGCAGTACCTGCTAGGTATAGATCGTCTTTTGGAAGATAATATGATTCTTCTGCGTCTGTCTGTTCCAAATACCCCATGCCCCTTATTTTATCTGACTTCATCATAACTGGAGGAATAATTGGAATAAATCTTTGCTTTAATAAATTATCAAAAGTAAATCTTATTAGAGCAAACTCAAGCAACACGGCCTGGTTTTTTAAATAATTAAAGCGGGATCCAGATATTTTAGAAGCTCTTTTAACATCAATGATATCAAGCTTTTCTCCAAGCTCTAAATGATCTTTTATTTTAAAATCAAACTTAGGAATCTGACCCCATTTTCTAAGAACTTTATTGTCTTTTTCATCTTTGCCCTCAGGTACATCATCAGCCATAACATTAGGCACTTGATACATTAGTTCATTGAATTCTTTTTCTATTTTCTTTAATTCTTTTTTAAGATTGTCTCCCTTTTTATCAATCTTTTTCATTTCAGCAATGATTTTTTTATTTCCCTCAGCAATTTTCTTAGAAGCTTTATTTTTTTGAGCCGATATGGTTTCCAATTCTGTTTGGAGTTTTCTCTTTTTCTCATCTATTTTTAATAAATTATCAATGTCACACTTAACTCCCTTCTTTTTACAAGAATCTTTTACTTTTTTTGGATTTTCTCTAATAAACTTAATATCTAACATAAGCTTTTTTAGAGGCCCATCCTCGTACATTTTTGTACGAGGACGGGCCTCTCTTGGCTTTACTTTTGTTTCATTGTTGGAAACAAGATTATTTCTCTAGCTGAATGCGAATCAGTTAAAAGCATTGCTAACCTGTCTATGCCTAAACCCCAGCCAGCTGCTGGCGGCATAGCGTATTCTAAAGCTTTAATAAAGTCTTTATCCATTCTTTGAGCTTCATCAAACCCTTTTTTAAATATCTTTTCTTGTTCTGCAAAATTCTTTTTTTGCAGAATCGGGTTATTCAACTCACTGTAAGCTTTAACCATTTCCATGCCAGCTACGATAAGCTGAAAAGATCCTGTTTTGTCTGGATTATTATCTAAAGGTTTAGCCAATGGGAAAAACTTTGAGGGATAGTGAATAACAAATACAGGTTGGTCTATTTTAGGCTTTATTACTTTCTTGAATATTTCATCAGCTGTTTCAAACTTACCCCCTTTAATATTAACCCCCATGTTCTTAGCTTTAGTTTTAAGAGCTGCTTCTGAAATATCTTCAAGATTAATCTTTGTATATTTTCTAAATATTTCAATGTATTCTATTCTTGGCCAAGGAGCTTTAAACTTTATTTTCTTGCCTTCATATTCTATTTGTGTTTTGTTAAAAAGCTTTTTAAGCAAAGAAATAAATATTTTTTCTGTAAGTTTCATTAGCTCTTTGTAATCAGTAAAGGCTGAATAAAACTCAAGCATTGTAAAATCAGGATTATGAGACCTGTCTATTCCTTCATTCCTAAAGCACTTACCTATTTCGTAGACCTTTTCAAACCCGGCAACAAGCAATCTTTTTAAATATAGTTCTGGAGATATTCTTAAATAAAGATCTAAATCTTGAGCATTTAGATGAGTTTTAAATGGCTTAGCTGTAGCTCCTCCGTAAACTGGCTGCAAAATAGGAGTTTCTACTTCTAAAAATCCCTCTTGCTCTAAGATATTTCTTAGTTCTGTAATAATTTTAGAGCGAAGCAAGAACTTGTCTTTTACTTCTTTATTAAATATTAAATCTAAATATCTTTTTCTAAACCTTTCTTCAACATCTTGCAGCCCGTGCCATTTTTCAGGCAAAGGCAAAAGAGATTTTGCCAGCATTTTATAATCTGTTACTTGCAATGTCTTTTCTCCTTTTTTGGTCTTGATTAAGCTGCCTTTGACTTCTATAAAATCTCCTATATCAAAATTATTAAAAAAGAATTTAAATCCCTTAGGTCCTAGTTTGTCTTTTTTAAACATTGCTTGTATTTTCCCTGTTCCGTCTTCTATATGTCCAAAAATAAGTCCTCCGTGCCCTCTTGAAGACATTAATCTTCCTACTAGAACAATTTCTTTTTTAATCTTGGAAAAATTATCAACAGCCTCTGCTATTTTGTGAGTTCTTTTAGTAGAAACAGGATAAGTTAAAATACCAGCACTTTCTAACGCCTTAAGTTTTTTCATCCTTGTCTTTTTGATTTCATTAATCCTAGCCATTAATTTATTCTAAAACAAAACCCGCCAAAAAACAATAATGTATTGACAGAAATAAAATATAGTGATATAATTATAAATAGCAAAAAGAAACCAAAATCTTTGTTAACAATTTATCTGAAAGGAACTGAAAATGAAATTAGCGGGTATTTATCCTTATGTGGCTTTACTTATTATCGCGTTCATCTCTGCTTTGATTATGCTAAAGCTTAGGACGCAATCAGAAAAACAACCTCCTGAGCCATGGGTTCGTGCTTATGCTTATGCATACGAAAAAGATTCGGGTATTAAACTGCCTGGAGTAGTAGCTCTAAAAGCTTTTAAGGCTTGGGATGAAGAAGAAATAGTATTTGTGGATTTTGGATTTAACGGAACACTTGATGGGGTTCGTATTCCCTACAAGAGCGGGGAGGCAATTGACCCGAATTCACCAGACTGGGAAATGTGGCTTGAACGATATTACAAGGTCCGGGATTGGGCCACAACAGGCGAAAAGCCGCAACTCTAACACAAAAGCGTCAGAGTTAAAATAACTTTGGCGCTGTTTTTTTTACTAGTATTTTTATTGGGAGAGGTAGGCCATTAAATATTCTGCAATAACTTTGGCAGCGTAAGGTCTGGAGAATTCTTTGATTCTTTTTGCTAAATCTTTCATTTTATCTGGATTGGCAAAAAGAAGTTTAATTCTTTCTAAAACAAAATGAGGCCTGAAATTGGGTTCTTCAATAACCATGGCAGCTCCCCTTTGAGACATAGCATAAGCGTTTCTTATTTGATGGTCCTGAGCAGAACCTTCTAATGGCACTAAGATACAGGGTTTGCCTGCTGCTGCTATTTCAAATATACTGCCAGAACCTGCTCTGCTTATTATTAACTCAGCTCTTTTTAAGGCATGGGATAGATTTTTAACATCCATAAAAGGAACAGGATGATAGTATCTTCTGGCATTTTCTGTTAGAACAACCTTTGATTCTTCTTGGACTTGTTTGAAGTTCTTTTCTCCGGTTTGGTGGATTATTTCAAAGTCATTAAGCATTTCAGGAAGAATAGAAAGTATTTTATCGTTTATTCTTTGAGCGCCTTGAGACCCCCCCATTATTAAGACAACCGGTTTTTCTTCGGTTAGAGAAAATACCCTTTTAGCATCTTTTTTAGATCCTTTCAACAGCTCTGTTCTTATAGGATTACCAACAGAAAGCATTTTATGGGCTGGAAAATACTCTGTTTCATTGATAGAAAAACTAATGAATATTTCTACTGCAAACTTTGACCCAATTCTATTAGCTAAGCCTGGAACAACATCTGACTCGTGAAGAAATATCGGAGCTTGCAAAAACCAGCCAGCTAGAATTGTTGGTATTGAGCCATATCCTCCTTTTGACAAGATAAGCTCTGGTGAAAATACAAATACATGGTAAAAGGCCTGGATTATGCCTATTGGCACCTTAAAGATATCAAGTATATTCTTAAAAGAAAAATATCTTCTATACTTTCCAGCAAGTACTGTTTTTACTTTTATCCCTTCAAAAGAAAGAACACTTTTAACAAACTTGTCTTTCGGCCCTAAATACAAAAACTCAAAACCAGCAAAAGGATAATTCTTTTTCAACTCTCTAACAATAGAAAGCAAAGGGTAAACATGGCCGGCGGTTCCACCGCCCGTGAAAATTATACGCATATTAATTCTTTTAAATTACGAAATATATGAATCCGCGTAAATCCGACAGCAATCTGTGTAAATCCGTAATTAACGCTATAACGCGGATTAATACGGATTATAAACGGATTACCGCGGATAATTTAATAATATGTAGTAGTTAATAAATTATATCACTTTTGGGTATTCTTTGAAATATTAAGAAGTATTCCTACGCCAATCATTTCTATTACTATATGAGATCCCCCATAACTTAAAAACGGCAAAGGAATTCCTGTTAAAGGAATTATTTCTACCATGGCTCCTATATTAACAAAAGCCTGGATGCATATCCAAGAAGAAAAACCTAAAACAAAAAGCTTGGAAAATCTATCTTTTGATCTTTTAGCTATTTGAAAGCTTCTGAACAAAAAAACAATAAAAAGAGAAATTAAAAGTAAAGACCCCAAAAATCCAGTTTCTTCAGAATATATGGCAAAAATAGAATCAGACATTATTTGGGGAATAAAACCAAACTTTTGGTTAGACATGCCTAGGCCAAGTCCTAATAATCCTCCAGAGCCAATACCTATTAATATTTGCTTTATCTGATAGCCTAAGCCAACCGGGTCATTGATTAGCCCGAACATTACTTTTAATCTCATTAGTCTGTAAGAAGAAATACCTATAAGAAGAGCTGCTCCAGTGCCTGCTGCTAGAGTCATTAATAAGGTATGCCAAAAAGGAGTGTTAGCTGTAAAATATATTACTAAAGAAGCTGCTATAATTACTGCCAAAGTACTTATATCTGACTGCATAGTAAAAAGAAAACCAACAACAGCAGTAATTATTAAAAAAGGAACTAAAGTATATTTAAAGTTTTTTTCTTTTTCCCTTGCAGGATTAGACAGCCAGGCAGCAACATAGAGAATAAAGCTTAGTTTTAAAAACTCAGAGGGTTGAAAAGATATAGGGCCTAATTTCAGCCAGCGTGGAGCTCCTCCAGCAATAATGCCAAGTCCTGGTATAAAAACCATTACCATTGCTGCTAAGTTTACCAAAAGCAGAATCCAGGCTAGTTTTTTAAAGAATTTTATAGGCAGAAAATAAGCAATGGCAGCTAATATAATTCCTGGGATAATGCCAAATAGTATTTGATGGAATAAATAATGAGTACTGTTGCCAAATTTTTCTTGAGATATTATTGCAGAAACGCTAGTTAAAATAAAAATGCCCAAAATTAAAAGACCAGCTACAGTTCCTACAATGATAAAATCTAGTTTAAATAATTTCTTTAACATATTTTACAAACTGGTTTCCTCTGTCAAACTCATTTTCAAACATATTAAAGCTAGCCGAGGCAGGAGAAAGTAAAACAACATCTCCTTTTTGAGCAATTCTTGAAGCTTTGATAACTGCCTGTTTCATTGAATTGGCAGGAGTGTAATCTAACTCCTTTTTAATCTTGTTGCTTGCGCTGCCTGGAAACAAGATTAAATGCTTTACCTGTTTTTTAATCTTTTTTCTCAACTCTTCATAATTTAAGTTTTTATCCTCTCCTCCAGCTATTAAAACTATATTTTTAAACTTTTCAATTGCCATAATTGTTGATTGAGGAGTTGTGGAAGCTGTATCATTAATATATTTCACACCCTTAATAGTTGTAATATATTCTTGCCTGTGAGCCACGCCTTTAAAAGAACAAAGAACTTTTTTAATGTCTTTTTTAGGTATTTTAAAATATTCTGCAACTTTAACCGCTGCCTCCCCTTTTTTAAAAAATATCACTTTTCCTTTTGCTTCTTTGGCAAATGACTTGGTGTATTTATTGTCTTTATTCAGAAATAATATGTCTCTTTTGTCTTGAAATTTAAAAATTGGCTTTTTAGAGTTAATATATTGCTTAAAGCTTTTATATCTGTTTAAATGGTCTTCAAAAATAGTTGTTACCAAAGCTATGTGAGGGCTCTTTTTTAAATCTTCCAACTCAAAGCTGGAAAGCTCTAAAACTACTTTACTTTTTTTATTTACTTTTTCTAAAACTTCCAAGGGGCTAATTCCAATATTTCCTCCTAAAAAAGTATTAGAATATTTTGTTTTCAATAAATTATATATTAAAGTAGCAGCAGTTGTTTTACCTTTAGTGCCGGTTATTCCTATAATTTGTCCTTTAAACAAGTCAAAAAATATCTGAATGTCTGTTTTTACTGCAACCTTGTGCTTTTTAGCTATGTTTAGATATCTAGAATCTGATCTGACTGCTGGATTCTTAATAATTAAATCAGCTTCAATAAAGTCTTTTTCTTTGTGTTTGCCGAGTACAAACTTAACAGGAAGCCCTTTCAGCTTATCAATGGACCTTTTTAATTGTTTTTTTGTTTTCAAGTCAGTAACCAAAACATCAGCTCCTTGTTTGGAAAAGAACTTAGCTACTCCTTTTCCCCCGCCATGCAAACCCAAGCCCATTATTACTACTTTTTTATCTTTAAAATGGATCATTTATTATTGGTTTTATTTTTTGTTTTAAACACAAATAACTTATTTTATCTAAATTATAAGGTTCATCAGAAAAAAAGAATTCATTCTTTGCTTTTTTCAATTTTATCTGGGCACTATCTTTTAAGAAAAACTCAAGCTCTTTTACCAAAACCTTGGCAGGATCAATAATTTCAGTATTTATTGTTTTTTTGATTATTTTTTCAAGCATGGGGTAATGAGTGCAGGCTAAAATTAAAGCCTGGATATTTTTAAAATCTTTTAGGTATTCTTTGGCTATTTGTTTTGTTATATTATTGTCTATCCACCCTTCTTCAACCAGTGATACAAATAAAGGACAGGGCTTTGAATGAATTTTTAAATTAGGATTCTTTTCTAAAAGATGTTTTTCCCAAGCTTTGCTTTTTATTGTGCCTGGCGTTCCTATTATGCCTATTTTTTTATACAAAGACAAGTTTTTTGCGCAGGGCGTTATCATGTCAAAAATAGGAGTATTTTTAAATTTTTCTTTCAAAAAATCTCCAGCCTGGGCAGAAGAAGTATGGCAGGCAATAACAACAACTTTAGCTCCCCTATCCAAGAGCCAAGAAGTTATTTTAGCAGAATATTTTTTAACAAAATCAACTCCTTTGGTTCCGTAAGGAAGTCTGGCTGTATCACCAAAATAGATTATTTGGTAATTGGGCAAGACCTTGGCTATTTCTTTAACAACGCTTAAGCCCCCTACCCCAGAATCAAAAACTCCAATCATAATATTTTATAATAGCAGAAAATTGACAAAAGTTAAAATAAGGCTTAATATGTAATAGTATATTCAACAGTTTTTTAGTTCTTTGAAAGGAGAATATAATGGATAGACAAGAAAAAAAGAAAAGAAAGAAGATTTCTAAAGCCACAAGGAGTTCATCTAGATACAGGTTAGATATTCTTTGGAATGAGCACAAGAGTGATTTTAGCGCAAGAAACCTGGTTTTGGTTGCCAGAGAAATTGACTTTCCAGAAATTCAAAAGTCAGCTTTAAGAGAATTCCTAAATAGAGACAATCTTAGTTTTGCTGATTTTTACAGAGTGCTTGGCCTTCCAGAAGAAGTATTGAAGTTAGATCTTAAGCTAGAAGACGAGATATGGAAACAATGTTTTGATATCTGCACTTCTGATAATCTACGGGAACTGTTATATTTGGGTGAAGGAAGAGCATCTGAGGAGCTTTTTCAAAGGATTGATAAAGGAGCCATGAGTATGCCTAAGGCTAAACAAATATTAATTTCACTCTTTGAAAAAAGTGATGATAAAAAAATAAGAGATGAATGCTGGAAAAGGATTGAGCTAATTGGTCCGAACGAAGACGAGTTAAAATATCTTCTTGACTCAGAAAAGTCGCGTGGATTATCACGCCTCATAGAACGCATGCTCGCAAAAAGAGCTCAAAAAAAAGAAGGAAAAGCAATAAGCAGAATTAAAGAACTGGTGGGTCAAATTAAACAAGGACAAGAGTAAAGGAATACCCTTGTCTTTTTTTATTACTATCCGAGTAAACGTATTGCAACTCCTATTATTGCCATTACGATGCCAATTACCCAAAATCGTCGCTTCCTGCCTGCCAGCAGGCAGGCGCTCCTTAGAAACCCAAGGTTTCTAACATTTTTCCGCTTCGCGGAAAAGCCTGTTTTCCGTCACGGGAGGATACCCAATCCTCCCGACCCCTCCTTTAGATTTTGGGTAATTTAAATTTCTTATTTTTCTATCCTAACAATCTGATTGCTACTCCTATTATTGCCATTACGATGCCAATTACCCAAAATCTCATTGTTATTTTGTAATGGGGCCAGCCTTTGGCTTCAAAATGATGATGAATTGGCGCTGCCAAAAATACTTTTTTCTTGAAAAACTTCTTTGAAAGAAGTTGAATTATTACAGAACCTGCTTCAATAACTAATAAAAAGCCAATAACAGGCAAAACTAAAACAGAATCAGTTAAAAAGGCCACAACAGTCAAACAGCAGCAAAGGCCCAATACTCCTGTTTCTCCCATATAAAAACGGGCCGGGGGTATATTAAACCATAAAAAAGCAAGAATAGCTCCGGTAATGGCTATACAAAATGCTGCTAAATCAATCTGGTTTTGAAAAAGGGCAATTCCGGCAAAAGCAGCAAACATTATTCCAAAACTCCCCCCTCCTAATCCGTCTAATCCATCTATTACACCTCCTGAATAAACAGCCAGCATTACTAAAACAAAAAAAGGAAGATACCAAGCTCCAAAAAACATATCTCCATTGCCTGGAATATGAATTGTGTCTACGCCCAATTTATAGTAAAACCACCAGCCGCCAATTAATCCTATTAAAGCAACTAATCCCAACCTGTATTTTAATTTCAAGCCACCAGCAATATACCTACCCTTACCATATACTTGCAAAATATCATCTGAAAGACCAACTAAAGAAGCAGATATTAAGGCAAATAAGGGAAGCCAGGTTTGGGATCTGCTCAAAAAGTTTAACTTTTTAAACCACCAAACATTAGAAAAAGAAAGGACTAAAAATACAACAGCTAAAATCAAAACACTAAGCCATATTAAAAGTCCTCCAAAGCGAGGAACTCTAACTTCCTGTTCTGAATGGAATTTTTTAAAATAAACCAAGTCTTTTCCATCTATTGACTTTGTTCTTACTTCTTTGCGCCATAATTTATATTTAAACAAAAAATGGGTTAAAACAGGAGTCAGCAAAAAAGCAATAACAAAACTCAAAGCCCCTAAATTGAATATTTTAATTACATTAATCGTTAAGTCCATTGAACCATTGTATCATTTTTTCTGAAAATAAAAAAGGTGTTGCGGAAACACAACACCAAACTATTTTGTTTTAGAAACAATCAGGGCAAAAGGGTTCTTCGTTCTTATATTTAAGATGCTTATTAAGAATTACCCTTTTACAACCACAACAACGCTTACCCCTTCCGTTAAGTAAAGCTGCTATATCATCATCGATCTCACTTTGAGGCCCCCAAGGATTTTCATTTACAACTGGGTTATCTGGAATAGGTTTTCTGCATCCAAGTGGCATGTTTTTACCTCCTAAAAATTCTTTTATTGTTTAGTTAAAGAACTATTCTACATAATAATACTATTTCAATAAAAAAACAAGCTATTGGCTTGCTATATCTTAATTTCTATCTCAAAGGGAATCTTAAATAAAATGTGTTGGATTGAGTATAGATATCGTAATTTCTTCCATTGATTAATTATATTACTTTCTTTTTTTAATTCAAGAAAAAATAGCAGAAAACAGTTCTCTGCCATCTATGTAGATAAAAAAGGCTTCTGACCCCATTTTCAACTTGACATATAAAAATAATGGGTATATAATAAAAGGAGTAAATTTTACCCCTGTTCTTTTGTAAAGGAGATAACAATGAAAAGCAATTTACAAATTTATGGTTATGGGAACGAAGAAGAAGGTTGTTTAATATCAAAAATAGAAGGTGTTCTTTGTCTCGACTGTGCTTCTGGTTTTCCAAAGGAAATTCTTAGTAGATTAGTCCGAGAAGTTAAAAAAGAAAACCTTTTGGCAATTTTTCCTTCTTCAAAATTCGACGGCGATTCGTTCGCTGCAGGAGGAGTAAACTTTAAAGTTGATAGTATTTCTTGCGATAAAGACGAATCAAAGGTTGAAATAAATTTTTCTTTTTTGATCGACAGACACGCAGGAAGTACTGTTGATGGACTTAACGACAATCTTACTGTTTTAACTGAAAATATCGATGGAACTGGTTTTTTGAGAGTCGGTAGCCCTTATGACGACGATTCGTCAGATTGTCCAGATATTGAAGCTAAGGTAGAAATGCATCATACGGCATAAGCTGGTTGTATCTTACTGTCCAAAAAAGAATAATCCCTATTTTGACCGCAAAGAAGTCCTTTAGGAATACAATAAATCCTATAGGGCTTTTTTTATACAAAAACTTCGTTTTAAATAAAAAGCAAGCTTTTAGCTTATAATTCTCAAATTAATCTCAAAAGGAATTTTAGTCAAAGTGTGTTGAACTGAGTATAGGTATCGTCAAATCCATTGAACCATTGTATCATTTTTTCTTAAAATAAGAAACCCTGTTAAGCAGAGTTTCTTGATTCGCTAAGGTATAAATATATAATCTTGAATTAAAAAAGGACACAGAAGTTATTTGTTTCTTCTATGTCCATTTGCGTTAATCAAGGGTCAATAAGATAAGTGTTAAAGAACATAAATCCAATACCATCAAGTAAAAAAAGAATACCAGCAAGGGGGAAGCTTATTACTGCGCTAGCTAGAACAAAAATCTTTAGCAATGAAATTTCGCCAGTTAAGCAGAACAAGGCAGCTAATAAACCTATGACAACTCCTATCAATGAACAAACCATAATTGGTCCGATTTTTAGGTTTGCAAGGAGACCAAGGGATAATCCTGTAATTAGGCCGGCAACTAAAAACATAATTATTCGGAAAACCTCTAGGTATATTCCTGATTCAGGCACCCACTTTAGTCCTGATGAGCTAAACAACATCTTTGTTATTAGTGCCATCGCCGTCCCCATTAGTATCAATACCAGACCCGCAATTTTTGTTTTCATTTCTTACTCCTTTCTGAAATTTCTGTCCGTATTTACTTGTTAAAAAACAAACTAACCTGATTTTAGATATTAACATAAACAAATAAAAAAACAAGCTTTTTCAGCTTGCAATTTTAATATAAAGATACTACCTTAGGACATTGAGGATTTTGCGCATTTCACCAAAGCGGTCTTTGGATCCTAAAACTATGCTGATATAACGCCCCCCTTGAGGTTTTTGGGTTATAACAATTAAGCAGCCGCCAGCCAAAGGAGTCCAGCCAGTTTTACCTCCAACTATTTCAGGATAATCTTCTAAAAGCTTGTTAGTATTATTAGAAATAGTACTTGTTATTTCAAATATTTCAGCATAATTTTCTAAAATATATTCTGTTAATTTAACTAAATTAGAAGCAGTAGATATGTTTCTTGCTCTTAAAGGATCATCTGGATCTAGACCAGTTGAATTGATAAAAAAAGTATTATTCAGCCCAAGTTGCTTGGCTTTAGCATTCATTATGTCAACAAAAGCTTGTTGGCCTATTGGCTGGCTTACAGCGTATGCTGCGTCATTGCTTGATTCAACCAGCATTAAGTGCAAAAGATCTGCTATTGAAACATTATCTCCTATTTTTAAACTAGAATCACCATCTTGTTCAACAGACTTCTTACTTATCTTTACCATATCAGAAAGGCTGTAGGTTTCATCTAAATCAAAAACCACCAAAGCTGTCATTAGTTTTGTTAAAGAAGCAATTGGTCTGGTTTGAAAAGAATCTTTTTCAAAGATAATTTTAGAATCTTTGCCAAGATTAACAATAATAATAGAGCCAGCATCAATATCTAAACTTTCTAACTCTTCTTTAAGATTCTTTTCTGTCAAAACCTTGCTTAAAGTAATTTGACTTATAGTATAATCTATTCTGGCATTAAGAATGTTAGGGTTTTGAGTAATTTCTCTAAGAAATAAAAAGTCTTCCAAGCTTGAAGACATGGAATTAACCCCCCACCAAACAGGCAAAAATACTAAGAATGAAATTATTAAGATTTTGTATTTGTATTTCATAAGCTTAAATAGAGGACGGGCCTCTCCTGATTTTTATGCTTAATTCTTTTAATTGCTTTTCTGAAAGTTCAGTTGGCGAATCCATCATTAAATCGCGGCAGTCCCCTGTTTTGGGAAAAGCAATAACTTCTCTAATATTATCTTCTTTTTGAATAACTGAAATAAATCTGTCCAAGCCCGGAGCTATGCCTCCGTGAGGCGGTACTCCGTAGCGAAAAGCTTCTATCATATGGCCAAAGGTTTTTTTAATCTCTGCTTTTTTGTAGCCAATTATTTCAAAAACTGCTTCTAGAGCTTCTGGTTTGTGGTTTCTAATACTCCCTCCTCCTATTTCTGAACCGTTTAAAACAATATCATATTGAGAAGTTAAGATATTTTTAATGTTTTTTTTATTTAATAAATCCTGCATAAACTCTGGTTTTGGAGCAGAAAAAGGATTATGGGTAAAAGTCCATTTGTTTGTTGCCTGCCCGCCATTAGGCAGGTCTTTTTCAAAAAAGGGAAAATCCAAAATCCAACAAAAAGCTAAAAGATCTTTATTGCTTTTGTTTTTTCTAAGATCAGGCCTGTCTGTTTTGTATTTTTTTCTTGCTTTTTCGCAGGATAATCTTGGAAAAGGAATTTCTTGAATCTTTTTTTCAGGATAAAGAGTTTTAACTAAGTCAATGAATAACTTTTCTGTAACTTCTATTACATCATTTTGCTCTACAAAAGACATTTCCAAATCCAACTGGGTAAACTCTGGCTGCCTATCCCCTCTTGGATCTTCGTCTCTAAAACATCTGGCTATTTGAAAATATCTTTCAATGCCAGCTATTTGCAAGAGCTGTTTGTATTGCTGTGGGGCTTGAGGTAAAGCATAAAACTTTCCTTTTTGCAAGCGAGAAGGCACAACAAAATCACGAGCTCCTTCTGGAGTTGATTTAGTTAATATAGGGGTTTCTATTTCAATAAAATCTCTGCTTTGCAAAAAGTCACGGATAAACTTAATAATTCTTTGCCTTTCTATCATATTTTTTTTCATTCTTTGCCTTCTTAAATCTATGTATCTGTATTTCATTCTTTTTTCTTCTGAAATATCATAACCTTCTCCATCAACAGAAAAAGGAATTGTTTTTGCTTTATTTAAAACCTCTAACTTATCTACTGGCATTTCAATCCTTCCTGTTTGAAGCTTGGGATTTACCATTTTTAAAGGCCTTTTTTGAATTTTACCTTCAGCTTGTATTACCCATTCTGGTCTTATATCTTTGCCAGTCTTTTCATCTACAACTAATTGTAAAAAACCTGTCATATCACGCAGGTCAATGAATATAATTTTACCGTGAGCTCTTACAGAATGTACCCAGCCAGCAACTTTTACTGGCTTTTTAATATTATTAATAGTTTCTCTTATCCAAACTCTTTTCATTATTTTTATTATATACATTCATGCGTTTGTTGACAAGGGTGTTTTAATTTGCTACAATTCAATCAGTTATTTTTACAAACAATTCAACCGTTCACTTTATTAATTTGAAAGGAGTCACAAATGTTAGTGCTTAGCAGACAAAGGGATGAAAGCATCATGATTGGAGATGATATAGAGATTTTGATTGTAGATGTTCAAGGCAATAAAGTCCGTTTAGGAATTACCGCTCCTAAAGATATCCTGGTTTACCGCCGGGAAATATACGATGCTATTCAGAAAGAAAAAGATCAAGAAAAGGCAGAGGAAAAAACACAAGAAGAAAAACAAGAAAGCTAAGAAGCAACATAAAAAGCGCAGCAAAGCAATACTTTACTGCGCTCTTATTTTACACCATTGAATCTAGATCTGAATCAGATGGAATATTTGAACTAGAAGGAGGAGAAGGTGGTGCTGGCGGTGTTGGTGGTCTTGGAGCAGGAGGAGCAGGAGGAGGAGGAGGCGGTGGCGGGGGTGGTGCTGTTGGAGGTGTTGGAGGAGTTGGTCCTTTATCTTGTTTAGATCCCTTGCCTCTTCTTAAAAGAAAAATCGCAACTGCAACAACCACTATAATTGCAACTATCCAAATAATTAAACCCATATTTTTTAAAAAGTAAAATTCTATTTAAGCGACCTGTTTAATTCATTCTCTCTCTTTTAAGATTTAATGTCAACCCCGCATAGCGGGACAGGTCAAATCTGTGGATAAAGAAAGTTTTGACTAATATTTAATTTCCAGTTATTATTAATAAATGAAAGTCAGAGTAGAAAAGCTTGGCGTTGTTCTTGAGCCAACCATTAAAAAATTTGAGGAAAAAAGCGTTTTTAATCCCGGCTGCTGGCAACAAGGAGAATTTGTCCATTTATTTTACAGAGCACAGGACCAAGAAAATCATTCAACTATTGGCTATGCAAAACTAAAAGGTCCTAGCCAGCTTGTAAAAAGATTAAATAAGCCAATTATTACCAGAGATTACCAATACGAAAGCAAAGGAGTTGAAGATCCGAGGATTGTTAAAATAGATGATACTTTTTATCTAACTTATGTAGCCCATGATGGCAAAAATGCTGTAACTGCTTTAGCTGTTAGCAGAGATTTAAAAACTTTTGGAAAGAAAGGCATTATAACAGCCCAACTAACCTATAAAGAAGCTGAAGATATATTTAAGAAAGCCAACCTGAAAATGGATTACCTTTATTTTGCAGAGTTCTATAGGAAAGAAGGTGGACAAGATGTGCTGCTTTGGGGCAAAGATGTTATGCTTTTTCCCAGGAAAATAGACAGCAAATTTGCAATGCTACACAGGATTTTACCTGGTATCCAGATAATCTTTTTTAATGAGTTTAAAGATTTAACCACAGATTTCTGGAAAGAACATTTTAGAAATCTAGAAAAATACACTATATTAGAAAAAGAATATTGGTTTGAAACAAGCCATATAGGAGGAGGATGCCCTCCCATTGAAACAGAACAGGGATGGATAATGATTTACCATACAACAGAAAAAAGAAAAGATAATAAAAAAATATATCATGCAGCTGCAGCTCTTTTGGACAAAGATAATCCTTTAAAAATTATTGCTAGATTAAAATATCCTTTATTCTCCCCCACTAAAGAGTGGGAAAAACAAGGTTTTGTGCCAAACGTTGTCTTTCCTACTGGCACAGCAGTATTTAAAGATAATTTGTATATTTATTACGGCGCTGCAGATACAAGGATTGCTGTAGCTAAAGTTAAAATAGATGCTTTATTAAAGGAATTAAAACAAAGCATGTAAATGTATGAAGTTTAATAATATCTTGTACATATCCACTTTTCCGCCCAGAGAGTGCGGAATAGCCACTTTTACGCAAGATCTTACAGCAGCTTTTAATAAAAAATTTAACCCTATTGTAAGGACTCAAGTTTGTGCTTTGAATGAGCTGCCCACAAGTATATATAATTACGAAGCTAGTGTAGTAAATCAAATAGCTGCCACAGAGTTGGAAAATTATGTTTTTCTTGCTCAAAAAATAAATGAGTCTAAAGCTATAAAACTTGTTAATATTCAACATGAATTTGGTATTTTTGGTGGCAAATGGGGTGATTACATAATACCTTTTTTGCAGGCATTGGAAAAACCAGCTGTTGTTACTTTTCACTCTGTTATTCCAAACCCAGAGGAAAGTTTAAAAAGGGTTGTTAAAAAAATAACAGCAGAATCTAAAGCAATAGTAGTGATGAATAAAATTTCCCAGAAAATATTAACAGAATACTATAATGTGCCTCAATACAAAATATTTTATATCCCCCATGGAATACCCCAAGTAACTTACGAGCAAAGCAAACCATATAAGCAGCAGCTTGGATTAGAGGATAAAATTGTTATTTCTACCTTTGGATTAATAAATAAAAATAAGGGAATTGAGTATGCAATTAGAGCTTTGCCAAAAGTTATTAAAAAATTCCCTAACATTGTATACTTAGTAATTGGCGAGACCCATCCTAATGTAAGAAAAGTAGATGGTGAAAAATACAGGAATTTTCTTCAAAAAGAAGTTAAAAAATTAGGATTAAAAGATAATGTAAAGTTTTACAATAAATACATCAGCTTAGAAGAAATAATCAGATTTTTAAAAGCCACAGATCTATATATGTCAACCCCTATTGACCCGAACCAGTCAGTAAGTGGAACACTCTCTTATGCTTTAGGTGTGGGCAGGCCAGTAGTCAGCACGCCAACCCAATACGCAAAGTATATTATAAACAAAAATAACGGGGTTTTTGTTGATTTTCGCAGCCCAAGTCAAATATCAAAAGCAGTTATAAAGATTTTATCAAATGAGAAAGCTTTAAAATCCATGGCAGCTAAGGCTTACAAAGAGACCAGAAAAATGATTTGGCCCAATGTAGCAGAATCATATTTTAAGTTATATCAAAAACTCATAAAAATAGAAGAAGAGAAGAATAAACTGCCAGAAATCAAGTTTGATCATATTATAAGATTAACAGATGATTTTGGAATAATTCAGCACGCCCGCTACAGCAATCCAGAAAAGCGTTTTGGCTATAGTTTAGATGACGTTGCCAGAGTTTTAATTGCCTGCTCAATGCATTATAAAAATAATCCGTCTCTCCAACTAGAGAAGCTGATGCAGACATACATTAACTTTATAATTTTCTGCCAAAGAAAAAACGGAACCTTTGCTAATATTGTTTCTTCTAAAAAAGAAAAAGACAGAACAACAGAAGAAGATGTGCAGGGCAGAACTTTGTGGTCTTTAGGTTATGTAATAGCTCAAGACTATTTGCCCGAAAAAATAAAGAAAAAAGCTTTAGAATCTTTTAAAAAAGCTCTGCCCTTGCTAGAAAATATAAAAGCCCCCCGTTCAATAGCTTTTGCAATAAATGGCTTGTATTTTTACTTAAAGTCATACCCCAACTCAAAACTTAAGCATAAGATGAAGAGCTTGGCTGATCTTTTAACTGAGCTTTACGAAAAAAATGCCTCGTATAATTGGTATTGGTTTGAGGATTGCCTTACTTATTCTAATAGCAAATTGCCAGAAGCTTTATTCTTAGCTTACGATCTTTTGAATAATAAAAAATATCTTGATATTGCTCAGTCCTCTCTTGAATTTTTAGACTCAATAACTTTTGGCTCAGATTATTATTCACCAATAGGCCAAAAGGGCTGGTATTTTAGGCATAAAGAAAGATCATATTTTGACCAGCAACCAGAAGATACAGCTACTATGGTACAGACAAAAATAGCAGCTTTTAAAATTACTAAAAACAAAAAATATCTTCAAGACGCTCTAAAGGCCTTTCAATGGTTTTTAGGAAAGAATCATTTGGGGCTCATGGTTTATGATGAAGTAACTGGAGGTTGCCACGATGGGCTTGGCAAGCATGATTTAAACTTAAACGAAGGAGCTGAATCCAGTATTTGTTATTTAATGGCCCGCCTTTTATTCGAAGACAAACAAATAAAAAATATAATACAAGAAATATGAAAATAGCAGAACAAGGATATAATCAGGCAGTAAGGGTTTTGGAGCATTGTTCAAGACCAATCGGTTTTTATGCGTCAGGCCTGCCTGGAGGTTATGAAGGGCTTTGGGCAAGAGACAGCATGATAACTTGTTTGGGCGCCTGCTTAATAGGTAAAAAATTCAAGCCTGCTTTTAAAAAGAGTTTAGGGCTTTTGAGCACTCATCAGTCTGATTTAGGCCAAATAGCAAACGCAGTCGGCGACTATAATCTTGATAGAAAATCAAGAATCACTTTTAATACGATTGATTCTACTTTGTGGTATCTTATAGGCCATTATGTATACAGTAAAGCATATAAAGATAAAACCCTTTTGAAGAAATACAAGAATAATATAGAAAGAGCATTTTTATGGCTTTCTTATCAAGACCCGAATGAAGACAAGCTTTTAACGCAGCTGCCAACAATGGACTGGCAAGATGCTTTCCCCCACAAATACGGCAGAACAATAAACACCCAGGCTCTTTATTATGCAGTCCTTAAAATGTTTAATAAAAATAAACTGGCAAATAGAATAAAAAAGGTTGTTAATGGAGACATAGAAAAGTACTTGTCTTTATACGATAAAAAACAAGGTTTCTATCTTGCCTGGATATGGAAAAACCATGATGGAGACAGAGAGCAAGAACAATGGTTTGACACTTTGGGCAATGTTTTAGCTGTTGTTACTGGCTTAGCTAGTCTGAAAATAGCTAAAAGCGTTTTAAACTATATAAGTAAAGAAAAAATAAACAGGCCTTATCCTGCAAAAGCCATATATCCTCCAATTAAAAAGGGAGACAAAGAATGGCATTCCTATTTTTCCAAATGCTCTGCTAAAGATCCATATCAATATTCAAATGCTGGCATCTGGCCTTTTATAGGTGGTTTTTATGTGGCAGCTCTAATTAAAACAAAGCAGTATGCTAAAGCTAAAAAAGAGTTTGAGCTTTTAACAAAAGCTGTTCTGCTAGGAAAAAGCCTGGAATGGGAGTTTAATGAATGGTTAGACGGAAAAACCGGCAGACCAAAAGGCAATCCTTATCAAGCATGGTCTGCTGGAGCTTATTTATTCGCTTCAGAAAGTTTAAAAAAGAAAAAAATCCCCTTTTTTTAAGCTAGCTAGAGGCCCGT
>Ga0209636_10000737_pt1 | contig 32484 bp, 19 predicted proteins | sample DeeMarSWOR152_54_FD_187464 | JGI IMG/M metagenome (GOLD analysis project Ga0209636, IMG submission 187464) | Marine sediment microbial communities from White Oak River estuary, North Carolina - WOR-1-52-54 (SPAdes) (version 2) | ecosystem: Environmental > Aquatic > Marine > Intertidal zone >...
CTGTTTCCAGGTTTTTCTGGGAATGAAAAAAGACCTTGTGGGCAAAATCGGGATCAAAGATACTGAAATCTTTTACGAGACTGGCTACGACACCGAAGCCAGCTATAAAGCTTTTCTGAATGCGGATATGGAAAACCAGGGTTTTGGGCTCACCCTGTACGACAACCTGTACAAAGGTTATTCCCCCAAGGGCAAAAATACACTGAATATACTCAACCTCCAGGGTTTTGGCCACTGGGAAAAATACGAAGCTGACTACTTTCAAGGCAAGAAAGAATCTTACAGGAAAGAAAAAGAGCGGATGGCGGATATTCTGATCGATAAGGTGGAAGAAACACTTCTGCCAGGTCTCAGAAAAGCCATCGAGGTCAAAGAGATCGGGACTCCCTTGACAAACGTGCGCTACACGAAAAATTATCGCGGCGCGATCTATGGATGGGACCAGACCCTGGATAACTCCATCCCCAGACGGCTTCCGCACAGGACACCGATCAAGAACCTGTATCTCTCCGGGGCCTGGACTCAACCGGGTCATGGTTACGGCGCTGTGATCCCAAGCGGCCTGGAATGCTTCGGAGAAATCATGCAAGAATGGAAGGAAAAATCCTGAGGATCTGCCCTATCTATTCGGCCAGAGTAATTCCTGGAAGGGAGGGTAATCGCGGAGAGGTTCTAAATCCATATCCCGATGGAGATAGGCACCAAAAGGCCGGCCCTGAGTAAAAGCATCCCGGAGCAGTTCCACGGCTTGCTCTTGTTCGCCAAGGAGAGATGCGATGCAAGCCCGTGAATACGTATGGACTCCAAAAAGGTAAGGCTGGTCTATTCCTGCTAATTCTTCTGAGAGCTGGAGTGCCTCCTTCTTATTTCCCATGCGTGCGGCCAGCCTTCCCAGAAATCCTTTGTATTCTACATGATCAGGATACTCCTCACTCAGTTCCTTGAAAAGCTTCTGAGCGTTTTCCCATTGCTCGGCTACATAGTGCGCATACGCAAGGCTGGAGCGATATTTCTCGCCAGGCGCTTCCTCAGGAATTTGACTTTGATACCAGGAAACAGTGCGGTTCGCTATTTCCTTGGATTCATTCAGATAACCATGCGCAAGGAGTTCCTGCGCGGCTTCGAGCATAATAATTCCAGGAGCTTCGGGCGGCTGTGTCTTGGCTAAGCTTTCATCAATCATCTCTAGGACTTCCTGTATTCTTCCCAGGGCCGCAAGGGCACGAACCCTCCCCACACGAAGATTGATATTATCCGGAAAATTCTCCTCTCCCTTGCTGACTTCTTCCAACTCTTTTAAATACTTCCCGAGCATGTGGTGCGCTTCGGCAAGCGCCCTGAATCGCCAGGATCCGACTTCGGTACTGTTCACAAATTCAGGAATTTCTATTTTCGTAAATGTATCGACTGTCTCCTGAGGACGATTGAGCCTGAGGGCCTCGAAACCTATAAGATAATTGATAACATAATCCTCCGGAGCCAGAGTTTCTGTTTGACGGAAAAATTTCAAACCCTCCTCGTAATTCCCCTGAAGTCCTGCTATAAAGGCATCCAGCAGAGAACGTTCCAAAGGATTCAATCTATCTCGTCTTTCATTAGCCAGATTCACCATGGATTCCGCCTTGGCGAACTCTTGCTGGTGACTGTAGATGATGGACATGCGGATACACGGAGCCGGAAATTCTGGATCAAGCTTGACTGCCTGCTCAAAATGGGTCAACGCCTGCGAATAGTCATGGTCAAAAGCATCCATACCGCTCAAATATTCTTGGTAGGCCTCAAAAAGGGGTGGTTCCAAAAACCGGCGTGTTCGGCTGGGAATATGACTGAAGTAAATAGCTAATGTTCCCATGATTCTCTGGCGAAGTGTCTCGATAACCTCCATCGGCAATTCCCCCGGACCACTGACGGGCTCGAGCGTATGGATGGATTTTCCCTGGTTTGCATCTATAATACGGGCTTCAAACCGGAGTATTCCATCTGCTATACTGTAAGACCCGGAAATGACTGTTCCGGCTTCTGTGTGCTTTGCCAGATCACGGAGCTGCGCCATTTTCTGAATCCCTCCTGTTTCTACACCTATTGTTCGCAAAGATTCAAGGGCTTCGCTTACAGGAACAGCTTCTCCCTCATCTATCTGTGATAGGCTCTGGGTGATCCAATCCGCCGCCACACGGCCGTAGGAGTCAAAAGAGCCATCACCTGTCTGGTTTTCGAAAATAGCCACGATGAACCGGTTGGAATCAACACCCAGCCCCTTTTTTCCAAAAGGCATAAAAAGAATGACGAGTACAGCCAGCAGGAGCAAGACAGGGATTAAAAACCTCCACCAGGTAAACGTCAAGGTTATCTGTTTCGTTGTGGTCGATTTTTTCTTGGGCAGAATGAGCTCACTGGTTGGTAGCTCTCCCTCTATGCTTTCCAGCTCTGCACTCAGCTCTCCTATGTTTTGATACCTTTTTGCTTTGTCCTTCTCCATGCATTTCAAAACCAAACGGCTGAGGTCCTCGGGTATCTGGTCATTATAGACTCTTGGGTCTTTGGGCTTCTCTGTCTTATGCATGAAAGCTACGCTAATTGGACTTTTTCCTTTAAATGGGACTCTACCGGTGAGCATTTCATAAAGGATCGCTCCCAACGAATAAATATCTGTTCGTTGGTCCACCTCTTTTCCCTCCACCTGTTCTGGAGCCATGTATTCAGGAGTCCCGATAATCATCCCATCCGCTGTCAGGCCTTCTCCTTTCATCGTCCGGGCTATCCCAAAATCCATGATGCGCGCATTTCCTTGGCTGTCTATCATGACATTTTGGGGTTTTAAATCCCGATGGATAACTCCTGTTTTATGGGCTTCAGCCAATCCCTTGCACAACTGCTTGATAATGGATAAAGCTCTCCCGGGATTCAAGGGTCCCATTCTTGTTATCGAATTCTTTAAATCCTCACCAGGCACGAATTCCATGGTGATGTAGTGAGTTCCTTGTTCTTCCCCAAGGTCATACATGCGGCATATGTTCCTGTGGGAGACTTTCCGAGCGAGTTTCAATTCGTTGCTGAATCTTTCAACACTCTTTTCATCCGATGGAGTTTCCATATTGATGAGCTTTAAGGCAATCTTTTCGTTAATCTTTTTATCGAGAACTTTGTAAATACTGCCCATCCCCCCTTTTCCCAACTCTTCTATCACCTGGTACCGTCCGGCAAAGGTGCTTCCCGATTCCAGCTCTTTAGACGCTATTTGGGTGGCTTTTATCGTTTTTGTTTGAGATGTATAGGGCTTTTTTTTGGGAGTCTTCTTGGGAGTTTTCTTGGGAGATAATTGAGTTCCGCATTTACTGCAAAAAAGACTTTTTTCGGAGTTTTTAAAATCACATTTGGGACATTTCATTAGTTTTTATCCCTGGCAGAGCTGGATATAATTTTTGAATATATTATTTTTAGGCAGAAAAAGAATAGGGGTAACGGATTAAAAAGTAAATAGCCTTATAAGGTGATTCCTGGGGTGATTTTCTCTCACCTTTTCTTGTGGGTAGACGCACATCTGGAACAAAATCGGGATATCGACAGCCTTGGGTCGTTTCAAGGCTCATCTCCAAAACGATCAGCGACAAAATCGTCAAATAGGGTAGCGTACCTCTCTGTTAACGAGAAAAGAATGTGTGGATATCTTTTGTTATAGAATTGGGATGAAGTATTTCGATAAAGCTTAACGTTTTCTTATTCTGCTCAGCTCACGATGATTATGATGCGAGCAAGACGAAACTTATCCGCATTCAGCAGTTGAACCGTCGCCGATTGCCCATCACTGGAAATCGTAATCCGATAATCTCTGTTTGCCACTAATGTATCGGGCACAATCTCTACTTTCTTGATTACAGGAACATTGAAATCTCCCGCACTCAGCTCAATGGTATTCTCTTCTCTCAAATCAACCCTATTCTGAAAATCTCTATAACCGACTCCACCGAGAGCGTTCTTTCCTGAAGCTTTAAGGCTATCCTTCGTCCCGGCAAAATAATAAACAGAATTCAACCTGGAGACCAATTCAGCTGTCGCAACTCTGTATTTTTCGAGATTCTCATCGAGAACGGCATTCTTCTTATGGAGCGCTTCCATTTCTTTTTTCGCCATCATCATTTTATCCTTGAACTCTGCATCCTGACGCATTCCTTCTATTTCCGCCAGTGTCACATTATTCCTTAGAACGACTTTCTCAGCTACTTTCTTTGTATCCTCTACTCTCTTCATCTTACCTGGAGAAGCAACTGCATTTCCCTGGGAAAGAAAACCGGAATACTGACCCCCATCACTGATATTCCCCACTTGGAATCCCGCGAGTAACGAATCGAAGAGATATGAGTTCTTCAATACTTTATTGGCTTCATCTTCTGATAGTCCTTTAGTTTCGGTCAGATAATTGTGAGCGATTTTCCAGTGATTATCCCCCTCCTGAACTTCCAAAGAAAACGGAACTTTGCTCTGAAGGTCTGCATTCTCCCTCTGAAGCTGTTTGATTATATCATTCTTTGAATTCAACTCCTTCTGCAACTCTTCTATCCTTGCTTGATCAGTAGTCTTTTCACCTCCGGCAACTGCTTCCTCTCCTTCTTTTTTACCTTTACACGAATCCATAAACAAAACTCCAAAGACTAGCATAAGGGAAAGACCCAGAACTAATGAATTTTTCATGGGAATTCTAGCTCCTTTCATGATGCCCTCCTTAGTTTAAATAATAAACATATGGGAAAAGTTGTATGTAAAACTTATCAGTTTTGTTACATAACTAATATGAGTGTCAGAATCCATTATTTCAACGATCCTGGAATTGAGGTCATTATAGCACAATTTCTCAATTTCAGGCAATCAATCTCTAATAATAGAAATTGTTTCTCATTTGTATAAAAAAAATCATTCTTTGTCAAATATCTTTTAACAAAAATTACGGGATCAGTTGTCAACATAAAAAATTTTCCACATATTTTCCCATTTTCTGGCTGCAGGCCTGGCATTGGTAAGTGAGCAATCTATTTTCAATTAAGATGGTTTCCGTCTTCTTGATTGCGATAAGGTAATTGTAAAATTAGCACTATTGAAGAGAATAAATACAAGAAACTCAACAGACCACACCCATCAATATTCCTTACTGCACGATAAGCATTAGAGGATAATCAGGCTTTTTCACTTATGGAATTTTTTAATGAACTCTTCGACCTCAGCTACCCCGCCTTGATAAATAAGATAGCCATTATACGGTTCACGCTCAGTGATATCATCTTGAATGGAAGTCAGCATAATCTCTTTAACTTTCTCAAGATCATCCGTCTGGCCCAGAGCCCAGCCCAATTTAATGTACGCCACTTCAGGCAACATGTTCCCCACGGGTATGATCCCTTTGGCCAGAAGGTCTCTACCAGTTTCATAGACGTGCATATGAACATAGCCCCATAAAGTCTGGACAGTCATGTATATGGCTACTTTGCTGGCGACAGCTCTTTCGATAGCGGGGTAAAGCGGTTTATTCACATGTCCCAGCCCGGTGCCAGCAATGACAATCCCCTTGTATCCGTTATCAACCAGCGAATCAATGATGTCTGGATTCATATTGGGATAGTAAAAGACAAGAGACACTTTTTCCTCAAAATAGGGTAATATTTTGACTTTCCTGTCTCTTCTCCTGGGATTGTAGGACTCTTTCAAATGCTCTACGCTGTTTTTGGTGACGCTCGCCAGAGGAATATCGCCAACAGTCCTGAATGTTGAACGGTACGAAGAGTGCATTTTCCTGACCCTCGTTCCTCTATGGAGAAATCCATATTCGTCCGATGTCGGCCCAAACATGCAGACCACGACTTCTGCAATGTCCGAATGTCCGGCCGCATAGGCTGCATGCATTAAATTCAGGGCAGCATCTGAACTCGGCCTGTCCGAAGAACGTTGAGAACCTACAAGAACAATCGGTATGGGGGGATTTTGAATCATATACGTGAGGGCCGCTGCAGTATGATGGAGCGTGTCTGTACCGTGGCCGATGATGATTCCATCTATCCCTTTTTCAATCTCCTTTCCGATGGCCACTGCGAGGGCTTTATACTGATCAGGCCCCATGTTTTCACTGAATACGGCAAACAGCTTTTCTGTTGTGATATTACAGATGTCAGCCAGCTCAGGGACAGCCCCATACAACTCTCCTGGCGAAAAGGCAGGAATAACGGCACCTGTTCTGTAATCAAGCCTTGAAGCGATTGTTCCTCCTGTCCCCAAGAGCTTTACATTGGGTTTGTCACTTGAATAAGGAAATTCCTTTTCCTTGATTTTGTATTTGGCTTTTTTATAACCAAATTCTTTTATCGACTTTATCGTATTCACATTGATTCCAACATTATAACCTGTGCTAATTTTGAGGACGATATGCCCGTCATCGTCGTTTTCTGAGCGGGGCAGGATTGTTCCTTTGAATAATCCCCTTGTGGTATCAATCTCGACCTGACTCCAGACTTTTACTTTGAATTTTTTCAAAACAGAAAGGGCCTGGCCTTTATAGCCTTGAAAAATGTCATCATTCATGATTTTTTTCTCAGAGCTCAAGCCTTTCCTTTATTTTCAACAAATTTTCTCAATTCAGCCAGGGAAATGTTTCCCAGGGCCGATTTTCTGATCTCTCCCATGATCCAGTTTGTCTCCGCATCTTTGTCGCGCGAAGCGTTAATCTCTTTAAATTTTTTCTTAAGGCTAGGGATCTTGCTTAATATCTCCTCTTTCGCAACGGGCAGAAAATCAATCGCGGTCAACATCGAATCAAAGTCCATTCTTGCATTCCGACAAACAACAGGGATCATGATTTTTGCAATTGCGAGTTCGATTTTCCTTTGACAAAGAAATCTGATCAATTCATAAATCTTTTCATAATTAAATTCAGCAGAATGGGGATGTTTCCCTTCTATATGTTTTACGTCATGCCCAAACAGGGTTCCTGCAAATTTCGGATTAATCCCAAACTCTTTTATGAGCTTCTCAATTAGAGGAACGAGATTATTCCTCAGAATGTAACTGAACGTGTCCTCAGGGATCTTCCAGTCTCGAAGCTGCTCATACCGTTTATGGGTTTCCACAGGAAGATTTTTTTTCAATTGATCAATGTAACCGTCTTCCAAGGATATAGGCTCTGAATCCGTATCGGGATACATACGGTCAGGCCCGGGCAAGACCCGCTCAAAGATTGTTGTCCCGTCAACCAGTGATTTCCGGCTTTCATTGGGCACTCTTTCAAAGGCCATCTTGCATCTTTCTTCGATAGTCTCCAGGGCTGTGGGAATATCGTCTTCAGAGCCCCAGATGATAAGCTGCGCATCATTCCTGCCTGCCTTCATCCTGTCCACTATCCTTTTGAGCTGGTCATCAGGAAGTGTTTTTTCGATTTGTTCGGAATGGAGCAAATTCGGCTTTTCAATGCAGGCAATGACTTTTAACCTATCGCTCAATTCATTGGAAAACATTTTTCCAGGCTGAGTAAAATGGGAAAGGATACCCTTGAACAGCGGAAGATTCAGGGCGACAATCTGATAGTTATTTTCCTTTGCGAAGTCTAAAGGTTCATAATTAAAGTCGAGGTCTTCGGGATTCAATAATATATAATCGATTTTCCAATCATCCGGACTTTTCACCCTTTTATTCAGGATATCTCTTATTCTTAGTAAGGCCCACTGACGGAAAACCTCATTATGAGTAATCTCCGGAATCCGTTTGTTGTGGGACACACCTTTTATCTCAACACGCGTGCCTCCCCTGCAGCTGACGTTAACGTCCTCTCTGCCGGCTCCGATCCCTGTCCGGACCTTTCCTGTGCTTCTATTCAGAAAACGGATGTACTCGGCTCCCTCTCTCACTTCATAAGGATTTGAAAAATCCGGATAGGTGACTGTTTCAATAAGAGGGATTCCTAATCTGTCGGTCTGATACGTCCTGAGATGCCCAATATCAGAGACTTCCCGGCAGGAGTCTTCTTCGATGCTTAGTTGAATCAGACGGACTGTTTTATTTTGAAGCCGAATCTCCCCCTCAACGCCGAGGATGGCAGTCCTCTGGAATCCCGTCGGAATACTGCCGTCCAGATACTGTTTCCGAGTGATGTGGACCTCACCGACAATGTTCAATTTGCATAAAAGAGCAATCTCCAGGGCAATGTCAAGAGCCTCCTTATTAATGGGAAAGGGAGGCGTATCATCAATATCATAAGTGCATGCGGTTTCATTCTTTATCCTGTAGATTATTGTTTTTCTCGTCTTGAATTCCATCAAGGCTGTGCCGTCATATTCACCGAGTTCGCTCAGCGTGGGCCTCATGTGCCTGATTATTTCAGCGTCATAATCTTCGAACTTGTTATATATTCTTGCCGGGCAGTTGCAGAATAACTTCTTTTCGGTTTTAAGCTGCTGGTGAACCTCCAACCCTGCTTTGAAACCCACTCGGTCATAATCGGCTTGGGTGGCTTTGTGAAGCGTCACGTATCCAACAGTATTTTTGGTGCTTTCATAGTTATCTTTTGGATTAAATTCTCGCTTCATTTTTGTGCAGTCTACTATTGTAGCAAAATAACGTTTCTTTGAAAGAATCAAAATGTATCATGTCCGAAAATATTTTTCGACAAATAGATAAAGAAATTTTTCTCCGGATGCTCCACCATCTGTGGATTTAGTCTAAAAAGGATGGAAATAATTCATCTCTTGCAAAAAAATTAAAGTCCGTTGATTTTTTTCTTGTACTTTCATATCTGCCTCATTCGAGTGTTTAGCTGGCGCAAATTTCAGAATCAATAGAGGAATTATTCCCTAAAGTTTTATACAACCAGGGAAAATGGAATGCCTTGGAATCTTCTGTTTGATTTACTGTAATTTATTGGAAATAAATAGATTTGAAATACAGGACGGTTGGCGTTCTTTCTGATGAATCCATCTCTTTTTCAATCTAGACAATAATGCGATTTAGATATCGCTAAATTTTCTTAAATTTTCTCTGTACCACTCTTCCTGTTTCTTCACTATCCTCTGGAAACGCGGGTCACCACGCAGGCTATTATAAAAAGGATTCTTCATGAGATAACGATAGTGAAAAGGATATGTTTTTATCTCTTCCAGCCCTTTTTCGATCGCCAATTCTATATTCTGAATAGCCTCCTCTTTCATGCCCAGTATGGAATATACGTTTGACAGGAGGCTGGAAAAATAAACAGGCTTTTCTATCTTAGTGATAACCTCTAAAGATTTCTCCCGATCTCCTCGTATGGCGAACAACCAAGCGCGTGTATACGGAATATCGTCGTTTTTCGGTTCGCGATTTTCCACTTTATAGACGATTTCCTCAGCCCTTTCGAATTCTTGCATCATGATCAGCAGTCTTGCGTAAAATAAACGCATCCTCATGTCATCTGGTTCAAGCTCCAATGCTTCCTCCATAATGCCAGCCGCCTTTTCAAATTCTCCCATCCTAAGATAACATCTTGAACACATCTCGCGGTATTCTACTGAAGAGGGATCAAATTCTACAGCTTTTAAATAAAATTCAATAGCCCTTTGATTCAAGTGCATATCCCTCAGAAAGGCAGCCACGTGGAGGTTGACTTCCGGATTATCCGGATCTTTTTCATAAGCTTTTTTAAAATATTCAAATGCCTTGTCTGAATTCTCCTTATGAAAGTAAACCCATCCCAATCCCACGTACGCTTCAGCTAAATCTGGCTCTATCTGAAAAGATTTCAAAAAGAGCTCTTCCATCTTATCAAGATCTTCGGGGTTATTTTCACTGACGAAACGGGCCTCATAGACATTACCCAAACCCCAATAGGCCAACGCATAATTCTCATCAATTCCAATAGCCTTCTCAAAGTTATCCACTGCAGCCTCAAAATCTTTCATCCTGTGAAAATCACTGTATCTATTTTCAAAATGGTTTCCCTTCACGTAGAATTCATAAGCCTTGGTGTTTTTTGTCTCTCTTATTTTAATCCCTTCTAATTGTTCATCAGTCAGACGCACATCTAACGCCTCTGCAATGTCTTTGGACAATTTATCCTGAACATCAAAAACTCTGTCGAACACTTCTTCATATTCCAATGATTTGAGAACGAAATTTTCATTTGCATTCACTATATGGGCTGTAACATAAATCTTCTCTTCCTCTTTTTTAAGATAGGGTTCTAAAATTGTTTGAACACCCAGCTCCTGCCCGATCGTTCGGCTGTCTTTCTCTGTCTCTCTATAGCGCCGGATAGAGCGCTCCGGGCTGACTTTCAATCCCTCAACGCTAGAAAGCTTTGTGATGACAGCAACAGTCATCTCTTCACAGAAAGCCGCTTGATCTTTTTTCTGGCTCAAATCTTTAAAGGGAAGAACAGCGATAGAATTTTTCCATTTCAATCCGCTCATTTTCGGGATTTGAACCAACGCAAAATAACCCAGAACAAGAATTATACACGCGAATAAAACAGCCGGTAACGCAAATCGAATTTTCCTTTTCAGAACTTTTGTTTTGATTTTCCTTGAAAGAACTTTCTCTTTTGTCGGAATTTCCTCATCAACCTTGACCAAATCAGAAAACAATTCCCCTGCTCCCTGGAACCTTCTCTCTTTATCCTTCTCCAAACATCTCAGTATCACGCGGCTGAGCTCTTTTGGAATCTGAGCATTGAACTCCCTGGGATCCGGTGGAATCTCTTTTTCATGTTTCAAGGCAATGCTTAAAGACGTATCCCCCTCGAAAGGCACTTGACCGGTCATCATTTCAAAAAGGATGATTCCCATGGAATATATATCAGATCGATGGTCGACCTTTTCTCCCTTGACCTGTTCTGGTGACATGTACTCGGGCGTCCCGATTATTGAACCCACCCGTGTAATCCCTTTCACCTTTATTGACCGCGCTATCCCAAAATCCATGATCCGGGCGTTCCCCTCCTTATCGATCATGATATTCCTTGGTTTTAAATCCCTGTGCACCACTCCTAAACGGTGGGCTTCAGCCAGCCCCTCACACACCTGCATGGCAATGGAAAGGGCTCTGCCTACGCTCAACTGTCCTGTCATTTTGATCATACTCCGCAAATCTTCACCAGTGACATACTCCATGGTGATATACGGAGTCCCATCTAAATCACCAAGATCATACATGCGGCATATATTCTTGTGCGATATTTTGCGCGCCAATTTCAGTTCGTTCTTGAAGCGCTCGATCATTTTTTCATCAGCAATCGCGAGATTCAAGAATTTGAGAGCAATCTCTTCATTGATTTTCTTATCCACGACTCGGTAGACATTACCCATACCGCCTCTTCCCAGTAGTTCAATGATTTCGTACCTGGAGGACAATACAGTTCCTCTATCAATTTCTTTCATAGGTGTTTGAGCCGTCTTCGTTTGAGAAGAAGAAATATCCTCTACAGGTTGAATTTGAGTCCCGCAATTACCGCAGAAACGGATATTGGCGGGATTTTCAAACTGGCAAGTGGGACACTTCATAAGCCTCTTTCCCCTTCTTTCTTGGCAAAAGAATATCAATTAAAATATGAAGAGTCAATTTTTAGCTGGTTTTTTTCTAATAATATAAAGTGATTTTTTTATCCTGCTTGTGAGCGAAAATGAAACAACTACAACTAAATCTTCCCAGAAACGATGAAAAGGCGTAAAGCCTCAATTGGGCTAAATTAAATTTTGGGATTTAAGTAAAAAAATAAACAGAACAATCCTTTCATCAAATGCTAGGATTATGTCTCTACCTTAGATTTCTTAAAAGTGGAATGTTTCGTCCTTAATTGCCTATCCAATCACATCCGTGAGTATGCCTATCACTTCCCTCTCCCTCATCATCCTGATTCTCAATTATCTTTCCCGCAGATAGCCTTATCCAGTGAATTGTAAAAATTTTGTAACCAATATAATCGTATTCTGTTCCTAATCCTAAAAAAGGCCTCTTTTCTTCGTAAAACACGTAGACCTTATTCAATTCGAACTGAACGATATCATGGCCACCCTCAGGATCGTATTTCTTGTTATAAAAATATTTTTTAGTATCAGGATATCGAATAATCTCACCTTCGCTTGTCTTTATAGATGTTTTCTTTCCAAGTATGTTGATCATCTCTTTTTCAAAACCTTTTTCGCCATCTTCAAAAGTCCTACAGAGATTTTGAAAATCAGCATGAATCTTTTCTGCCAATCTCCTAATTTTCTCTCCATCAGGATCTTCCACAGTCGGCCCTTTTATTTCAATAAGATTTTTAATTTCATCTATCGACTGTAATTCTTGACATTGTGTCTGTTCCGTTGCGCTTGGACGAAACACGAGAAGTGTAAGGAACAAAACAAATACAGATAAAACTGTGTAATTTTTTAATTTCATGACTCCCTCCCTTTGATAGAATCCTTTCTCTTGAATGGTTGTTTATTTTTCTTTATTTATCACCCCCTCTTTTTAAGAAAAACGAAGAAATACTTTTATACTTATCTTTGAAATGAGATTCGCTTTTTTCCCTATTTGCTTAATTATTTGCTTACAAATTTATATCAGGGGAGAAATTTGCTGTCAACAAAAAAATATATAAAGCATACATTTATATTATTTTGTTAATAATTTGCCGTACTTTTTTTGTTTTTCCTCGTGTTTCTTCTTTTCTTCTTTTAAAATTTCTGCAAAACGGGAGTCATCTCGAAGACTATCATAGCATGGATTATTCATTAAAAAAGGATATGGATAAAGACAAATGTTTAAAATTTTTGAACCCTCCTCAATTCCCGCTCGAATATTCTCAATGGCCTCATCATTCATTCCCAGAAGGGAATAAACGCTCGTGGCAAAATACGAATAGGGTCTATCTTTTATAAGCTCCAAAGCTTGTTCTTTCTCCCCTTTTATCGCTAATAACATGCCTCTGGCGTGTCGAATGCGCCAATAATCTTCCTCCTCAATCTTTTCTGCCTTCTCTAATATTTTCTCAGCTTCTTCAAAATCATTCCTTAAAATAAAGAAGTACGCATACCGAGCAAGAAGCTCAGTGTGGTTAGGATCTATGTCCAGCGCTCTTTGAAAACATTCATCGGCCTTGCCATAGTCTCCCACATACATGGAGCAATACGCCATGATATGGTAAGCCCAGAAATGTAAGGGATCGAGCTCCGCAGCTCTAGCACAAAATTTAATAGCTTGGTGATACAATCCAATGCTCAAGAAAAATGCTCCTGTAAGATAATTGATTTCTGAATCATGGGGCGCAATTTCGAGTGCACCCTTAAAATTCTTGAAAGCTTCATCATAATCATTTTCATAAAAATTAGCCCACCCAAGACCCACACGAGATTCTGCTAAATTAGGGCTGATTTCATAAGCTTTCCTAAAATACTCATGCATTGATTGAATATCCTCTGGATCTCTATCATCCGGATTCTTGTTGTACCTCACTTCATGAAGCCATCCTAATTCCCAAAATGCTTTTGCATAGTTCGGGTCGCTCTTAATGGCTTCATCAAACATCTCTTTCGCCGATACGAAGTCACTTTCTTCATAAGATATGCCATATTTTTTTGCAAAATCTCTCCCTGATACATAATAGAAATAAGCTTTGGTATCTTTCGGATCACTTTTTTTGTATTCCTCGAACACCTCTCCAACGAGTGGAAGTTCCAGTGTTTTGGCAATATCCATGGTTAGTGAATTTTGAATTGATAAAATCTCTTCAAACTTTCCAGAATACTCAAAAGCTTTTATGATAGATTCTTCATAAGGATCGATGAGTTGAGATCTGATCTGAATTTTATTTTCTTCCTTTCCGAGATAAGAATCCAAAATTTTATTGACACTGAGCAGTTTCGCGATCTCTTTATTACTTAAATCCGCATCTTTATATCGACCTACAGTTCGGTAAGGTTTCACACTTAATCCTTCAATGCTGGAAAATTTAGTAATCACATCTAGGGTTATTTCCTCACATAAAAATTCCAGATCTTTATCCTGGCTTAAATTTCCAAAGGGAAGGACCGCAATCGAATCTTTCCATCTAATTTCCCCTGTTGGCAAAACCTGAGTTATGAGAACGTAACCAAGCCCAACAATAACAGCTAACGAGATGATGCCAATAAGCCATTTGGTTTGGAATCGCCTTCCTCGTGGTATTCTTCCCGTTTTTCTTTTTGTTGGGATCCTTTCTTTAGTAGAAAATTCTCTTTCTATCTTATCGAGTTCAGAAAATACCTCTCTTGAATTCTGGTATCTCCTCTTTTTTTCCTTTTCCATGCATTTGAGAATCACAGTGCTCAGTTCCTCAGGAATTTGAGCGTTGAAATCTTGGGGATCCGGAGGCTCTTCGGTTCGCTGTTTGAAAGCAATGGTTAAGGAAGTATCTCCATCGAAGGGAATCTTTCCGGTGAGCATTTCGAAAAGTATGATTCCGAGCGAATAAATGTCAGAACGCTCGTCTGTTTCTTCCCCCCCTTTCACCTGCTCTGGAGACATGTATTCAGGTGTCCCGACCATGATTCCATCACCGGTTATTCCTTCGGCCTTAAGGGAACGGGCTATCCCAAAATCCATTATCCGGGCATTTCCCTCTTTATCGACCATTATATTCCGGGGCTTCAAATCCCTGTGCAATACCCCAATACGGTGGGCTTCAGCCAATCCTTCACATATCTGCTTGGCAATGGAGAGAGCTCTTCGCACACTCAACTGCCCTGTCATTCTGATCATGCTCTTCAAGTCTTCTCCGCGCACGTATTCCATGGTGATGTATGGGGTTCCTTCTTCTTCATTGAGGTCATACATCCGGCAGACATTCTTGTGTGTGATTTTGCGGGCCAATTTGAGTTCGTTCTTGAAGCGCTCGATCGTTTTTTCTTCAGCTGCGATCACGGGATGAAGGAGTTTCAGGGCCATCTCTTCATTAATCTTTTTATCCACGACTCTGTAAACATTTCCCATCCCTCCCCTTCCAAGTTCCTCCATGACTTCGTATCTATCAGCGATAGTCGTGCCTCGTTCAATTTCTTTCGCAGGTATATGGACAGTCTTTGTGTGAGAATCAGGAACATCATCTAAAGGTATAATTTTGGTTCCGCAATTTCCGCAGAAACGGGTATCTGCAGGATTTTCAAATTGGCATTCTGGACACTTCACGATTCATTATCCCCACACTTATGTGGCAAAAGAATAACAGGTATCGGAAAAAGTGTCAATTTTTTGTAACAAGCTCTGTCAACGCAAAGCAAAAACTTCCGGTTTTGTGCAAAGCAAAAATAGGAAATTATCGCATCGCGGCAACATTTTTTTTGTAACAAGCTAAAAAGAACCATGGATTTTGATCACGCCCGGAGAAGGCAATTTGAGTCCTTAGAGAATCTTTAATATGGAATTGACAGCAACCATAACTTGTGATATAAGTGCAAATTAGAATGGTCACAGCACAAGATGAACGCTAAAGGGGATAAACCCGCTCCGCCGGATGAACAGAAGCTATCCAAGAATCCTCCCTCCCAAAAACCATTGAACTCATCCAAGAATTCAGAGAAAGATCAAAATAATGCGCTCGGCATCCAGGGAGAAAATGGATTCTTCTTACTGGATGAAGCAACTAGCCAAGTCGAAGACATTGCGACAGAGATCGAAACACAGAAGAAAATCGCTGCGGATAAAAATTTCCCTTTAGAAGAGCGACTGGAAGCGTATGAGGACATCTTCGATTCTGAGATTGGCGACACAACACTATCCAGAGCCCGGAACATCGAGCGTGAAGTGGGATTTCGTCAGATCTATCTCAAATTCGAAGGCGGAAATCCAACCGGGACCCAGAAAGACCGAATCGCTTTCGCTCAAGTCCTGGACGCACTGAGGCGAGGTTTTGACGCTATAACCATGGCGACTTGCGGTAACTACGGAGTGGCCATGGCCCTTGCCGCTTCATTGGCAGGCTTGAGATGTATCGTCTATATCCCTGAAAATTACCACACCAAGCGGGCTAAAGAAATACTTGACACTGGAGCTGAGATGATACGTATCCCCGGAGACTACGAAAATGCCGTGTTCCTCTCCCGCCAGTTCGCCGAATCCGAAGAGATTTATGATGCTAATCCGGGAGGAGCGAATACCGCCCTCCAGCTGAAAGCCTATGGAGAAATCGCCTACGAAATCTACGATGAGCTCCGTGACGCCCCCGCTTTTGTGGCTGTTCCTGTCTCCAACGGAACAACATTAGCAGGTGTCTACAAGGGTTTTTTAAGCCTATACCGCCGTGGAAAAACATCGAGAATCCCGCGAATGATCGCTGGCTCCTCTTTCGGGAAGAACCCGATTGTCCATGCTTATCTCAAAAACAGTCCCAGGTGTGATAATCTCCAACCCGAAAGCATTCGGGAAACAACGGTGAACGAACCTCTGATCAACTGGCAATCCATTGATGGTGACTATGCGCTGCAGGCCCTGCGTCTTACAAAAGGTTGGGCCGCCTACGCCAGCGACAAGAACATGCTCAATTTTTCGCGTTTGATCCGTGAACGGGAAGGGCTGAACATTCTCCCGGCTTCCACGGCAGGTTTAATCGCTCTCATCAACGGACTCCAAAAAGACTCGTTTCCCAGCGACCGTTACGTAGTGATTCTCACCGGGAGACGGTAATGTATGACTTTCCCGAAGGTAACGCAACCATCTATTGCCAAGGGGCTTTTGGAACCCCAAACGGAAAAACTGCCCACGGGCTAATCCGACGCACCACTCGCTATCGAGTCCTGTCGGTGCTCGACTCCACGTACAGCGGTCAAGACTCGGGTCAGGTTCTGGAAGGAAAGCCGAACGGGATACCCATCTATACCGATCTCTCCTCAGCTAAAGATGCGGCTCTTCAGAACAACTCTCCTCCCACGCACTTCGTGATCGGGCTGGCACCAGATGGGGGCCGCTTCAGCCCTGAACACCGAATAGCGGTTATCGAGGCCGTTAAAGCTGGATTGAACGTAGATTCGGGCCTTCATGATTTCCTTTCAGAGGATGACGAAATCATCTCACTCGCAGAAAAAAATGGCGTACGTATCAGAGATGTGAGAAAGCCTCCTGCACGAGACAAGCTTCACTTTTTTAACGGAAAGATCGAGCAAGTGACTTCTTTAAAAGTGGCTATCCTGGGAACAGACTCGGCTGTTGGGAAACGGACAACTGCCTGGATTCTGACCGAGGCGCTCCAGGCTTCAGGATGCAGCGTAGAGCTTATCGGGACAGGACAGACTGCCTGGATGCAGGGGGTCCGTTTTGGAATCATCCTCGATTCTTTAGTCAACGATTTCGTCTCCGGTGAGATCGAACATGCGGTCTGGTCAGCCTGGAATGAAGTTCATCCTGAGGTGATCATCATCGAAGGACAGGGCAGTTTGATGAATCCCGCCTACCCGGGAGGATTCGAGATTCTGGCTGCAGGCCGGCCGGATGTAATCGTTCTCCAGCATGCACCTGGCAGGAAAGACTATGACGGCTTTCCGGGCTATCCCATCCAACCTCTCGACGTCCAAATCAGAGCCATAGAGCTTTTATCCGGAAAACCTGTCATTGCCGTAACCATCAATCATGAAAACCTTTCCACAGACAAGGTCGCCAAGGTCTGTGAAGATATCAGCAGCCAGACCGGTCTCCCTGCCGCTGACCTGCTGCTCGAAAGTCCGGACGGAATCGTCAAAGCACTCCTGTCCTATCTTAAAAACTGAAAGAATATCCCAATGAGAAAAATGAAAAACTCTAGAAAGACTGTCTCAAAGGCCAAAACTGACACTCCAATTCTACCAAAACAGGACCGGCTGCGCGTCCTCAATGTCATCTCCAAGATGGAGATCGGCCCTGTCAGGATAGAGCGCCACCGCCTACTTGTTCCGTATAAAGTTATCACAAAAGATGAAAGCTCGTCGTTCGAGCTGATCTATCACTATGGCGAAAACATCTTTGACCCTAAGGAATATGAATCCCTCAACCTGGCCAGTATGATCGCTGCCCAAGTGGCCATAAATTACGGGCTTTTTTGCAAGGAAATCGTCTTCCACGGTCTGTTCGATAGGGTTGACCAGCAGTTTATCAAAGATATGATGCAAAACACTGCCCGAGAGATCTATGTGAAGAAATTTCTCGAGCCCAACCCATTCCTCCGTGGAGAAGCAGCGCAGTTCCAACCAGTTAAAAAAGAAAGCTATATCCAGGCAGAGGTAACCTTCCCAGACAAACAGCCATCCTCGCTCACTGCAATGAAAAAGGATAAAACGGCAAACGGTTGGGAGGCTGATTCGTCAAGATATTTGATCCTCTCCAGTGGGGGAAAAGACAGCCTCCTGAGCTTTGGGCTACTCCGGGAGTTGGGGCGTGAGGTCCATCCTGTTTTCATCAATGAATCCGGTCGACACTGGTACACAGCTCTAAATGCCTTCCGCTATTTCTCAACCACATTCCCTCATGCCACAAAAGTCTGGACAAACGCGGATAGGTTGTTTGCCTGGATGCTCAGACATTTTCCTTTCGTCCGCAAGGATTTTGCCAAAATCCGTTCAGACGAATATCCGATTCGTCTCTGGACAGTGGCTGTTTTTCTGTTCGGTGCTCTTCCGATTGCCAGGAATAGAAGCATCGGACGGATAATCATCGGTGACGAGTTTGACACCACAAACAGGAACACATTCCAGGGAATCACGCATTATGACGGACTGTACGACCAGAGCCGGTATTTCGACAACGCTCTCACACGTTATTTTATCAGGAAGAATTGGGACATGACTCAGTTCTCAATTCTCAGGCCGCTATCCGAACTCTTTATCGAAAAAATCCTGATTGAAAGATACCCCGAGCTCCAGCGCCATCAAGTCTCCTGCCATGCGACTCACATCGAAAGAGACCGGGCTCATCCTTGCGGGAAATGCGAGAAATGCCGACGAATCGTCGGGATGCTGATGGCCATTGATGCTGATCCTTCCCACTGCGGCTACTCTCTGTCTCAAGTAAAAGACTGCCTAAAGGATATAGCCGTCAAAGGAGTTCACCAGGAATCTGCAGGAGCCCAGCACCTGCTCTTTCTTTTAAGCCAGAAAGGACTCATTTCACAACCGGCTAAAAATTTAAAAGCTCGAGAACATCCTGAAATCCTTAAAGTCCGGTTCGACCCAGAAAAATCTCCTATCGATGCCATTCCTGTCGAACTCCGGGAGCCTCTCCTCCGGATATTCCTCCAGCATGGCAATGGGGCGGCCCAACGTCATGGACGAATCTGGATAGACTACGATCCGTTAAATGATCCTGCTCTCTCCAATCCTTATCCCTTTAAATCGCCAGGCCAAAGATACGGAGCCAAGGATATCAAAAACAGTGAGGCGCAGGTCATCCTCTTACCCTATTTGCTCGGAGAACTCACCTGGCCTGAAGCCCTGGTTCGGTTCAAAGAAATGGATGTCGCTCTATTGCCCGTTGGTTCATTGGAGCAGCACGGACCTCATCTCCCTCTTGATACCGATGCCTTTGATGCTTTCCATCTGGCAAAAGAAGTGGCCTCTGCCTGCAGCGATCCCAAACCGATTGTAATGCCGCTCATTCCTTACGGAGTATCCTACCATCATGCGGATTTCAGCGGTACTGTAAGCCTTACACCTAAAACTCTATCTCAATTGGTGTATGAAGTGGGGATGAGCGCGGCGCGAAACGGCGTCACCAAATTAGTGATTATCAACGGTCACGGCGGTAACATCCCTGCCCTGCAGTTCGCCGCCCAGATGATCAACCGCGACGCTCATATATTCACCTGCGTGGAAACAGGCGAGACTAGCGAAAAAGATCTTCTCGCTCTGACTGAAACACCCAATGACGTCCATGCCGGAGAAATCGAGACAAGCACCACTCTGGCCGTTCGGCCGCATATGGTCAGGCACACAAAGAAAAAGAAGTTTATTCCCCGTTTCTCCAGCCGGTATTTGAACTTCAGCTCAAAAAGAAGTGTGGACTGGTACGCACGAATCGCTAAAATCTCTCCCACTGGAGTTTTGGGGGATCCGACCAAAGCCAGCCGAGAGAAGGGAGAAAAAATGTGGGCTCTGATGATCAAGCATGTTGTTGAGTTTGTCGAGGACCTGAAAAGCATGAGCTTGGACGAGATCCTCCATAAGCGATATTGAAGGCAGCCAAATGAAAATTAGAAATGTTGAAGCATGGCCGGTTTCCATGCGCCTGAAAGAGCCGTACACCATTGCCTATGAAACCATAGAGAGTACGACCAACATCTTCCTGAAAGTTGAAACAGACAAGGGAATAATCGGATTCGGTTGTGCAGCTCCTGACCTTCAAATCACCGGCGAAACTCCTGAAAGCGTGCTCCAAGCTGTAAACGATTTCATATTTCCTAATATAAAAGGTTCAGACCCCTTGCGGATAGCGATGCTCGTCGAAAGGCTGGCTCCGCTGCTTAAATCTCAGGCTTCGGCTCTGGCCGCCATAGACATGGCTCTCCACGATATCCTTGGTAAAGCCAGCGGTTTGCCCCTATGGAAATTGCTCGGCGGATTCCGCGATCGAATCCGGACAAGCGTAACGATCGGGATTCTTCCTGAAGAGGAGACCGTAATCCGCGCTCAAGAATTCGTGGCTCAAGGCTTTAAAAGCCTTAAGATCAAAGGCGGGATCGATGTTGATTCAGACATCGCTCGAGTGGTGAAAGTCAGGGAGGCGGTCGGTCCCGAGATAGAATTGCGGTTTGATGCAAACCAGGGATTCACGGAAGAACAGGCGCTAAAATTCGTCGATAAAGCCCGAACAGCACGACTTGAGCTCATCGAACAGCCGACTCCAAAAGGTCATCCTGACCTTCTGGGAAGAATCACCAGCAGCGTGCCTCTTCCAGTCATGGCCGATGAAAGCCTCATAACGCTGCGCGATGCTTTTCGTTTGGCTCGGCGTGACCTTGTTGACATGGTCAATGTGAAGCTGATGAAAGTCGGAGGGATTTCAGTCGCCCTCCAGATCAACGCAGTCGCTCGATCAGCAGGACTCGAAGTCATGGTGGGTTGTATGGATGAGGCGGCTCTCAGTATCGCTGCTGGGCTTCATTTCGCTCTGGCCCGGCCGAATGTGGCCTACGCTGACCTTGATGGACATCTGGATCTAATTGAAGATCCTTCCCAAGGAGCCGTTCTTCTCCATAACGGTGTCCTCTTTCCGACCGACAAGCCCGGCCTTGGTTTTGACCTGTCTGGCTGATTCAATTTCGCCTATTTTCCTCTTGCCTCTCCATTTTGAATGGATGAAAACCAAAAAACTTCAAAAAATACTTCAATAAATGCTGAGTTTTTTTCTATAGCATGGCATTTTGACTTAATTTACTCCCTCTTTTGTAATAAGATATGGATTCATTCCTAAACTGAGCATCGCAAAAAAAAGCGTAGCCTGAGAGAATTTAAACTAAGGAGAAAGACAATGAAATTAGAAAGAATGTACCGCAAAGCCATAGAGATCGGAATCGCAAACGACCTGAGAGGAAAAAACGAGATCAATAAGATATTAAAGGAAGAAAAAGACAAATTTAAGAAAATTGAGAAGGAAGAAGCAGAATATTTTGACAAAGAGCGTCTCTCCAATCCTTTCTCAGACACCAGAATACTGAACGGAGACTTGGATACAGAAGTCAAGAAAATTATTGTCGGCATTGACATGCAAGTGGGTGAGATCCTGCTGACTTATCTTTTGAACAAGGACACAGACCAAAAAATAGACTTGGTCCTTTCCCATCATCCTGAAGGCTTAGCTCTGGCCCAACTTTACGAAGTCATGAAGCTCCAGGCTGACTTACTAGCCAATTATGGGATAACGATCAGCGTAGCCGAACAGCTCATGGGAAAAAGAATCAGTGAGATAGAAAGAAGACTCATGCCAGTCAACCATACCCGGACAGTTGATGTCGCCAGGGTCCTGGGAATACCAATGATGTGCATCCATACGCCTGCTGACAACTGTGTCACGAGTTACCTGAAAAAAACTTTCGATAAAGAAAATCCTTTTAGATTAAGGAATCTTCTCCAGATATTAAAAAACATCCCTGAATATGAAAAATCGGCGAAACTCCAGGTTCCACCAAAAATCGTAAACGGTACTGAGAACAGCAAATGCGGAAAGATCTACATAGATATGACCGGAGGAACAGAGGGATCGAAAGAGATCTTTGAAAAGTTCGCGAACAGCGGAGTCAGCACCATCGTCTGTATGCATCTCAGTGAAGAGCACCTCGAAAACGCCAAGAAAGCAAACCTGAATGTCGTCATCGCTGGACATATCGCCAGCGATGTTTTGGGGCTGAACCTGTTGTTTGATGAGCTGGAAAAAGATGAAAAACTTGAATTTTTTTCAGTGTCAGGATTCGAACGAATCAGAACAAATCGATAATTAAAAAGCATCTTAAGGAATTTCTTGAAATGGTGCTTGAATAAAACATATCCCGGGCATGCATATAAGAGAGCTCCCCAAAATTGAATCCAAAGAACAGAAAAAGGGGGAAATGTCAGATGTTGTGATGCAACCCCGTTATTTTGCTTGCCGTCTCAACGTTGAAGCAGGAGCTCTCCAAGTAAACAGTGCACTCACCAGGAAGAAGAGCAAGCCTGCCGACAGATACATTTGTCTATACCCGTAAAGGTCAGAAATCCATCCGAAAAAAGTCGAGCCAAATCCCATGCCGATATCAAAAAAAGCTAGATAGAGGCTGATAGCCAGCCCTTTATTTTCCCGTCCCATAATGTCAATGACATAGGTGCTCAATGCAGGGAAAATGAGGCCCTGGCCAAATCCCCCTATTAGGCCTGTCAGGACAAACACCCAGAAAGATTGAACCTGCGAAATCAGAAAAAGGTTGAAGCTGATGAGGCACACTGCGGGAAAGATAACCTGTTTACGGCCAAATCTATCTGAGAGCCCTCCAAAACCAAGACGAGTCAGAACAGCCGCAGCCGAAAAGCTGAGAAAGAAGGGCCCGACTCTCTCAAGAGGAATAGATTTTCCGAATAAAGCAATAAAAAAAACCACAGCGCCCCTGACAGCACCATGGATAATCGGCATTGCGGATATAAGGAGAATGACGGCAACAGAAACATTCAAGAAGTATTTGGGCCTATGAAAACGATTGTTATGGTTGGGCTTGATAACCTCTTTTGTGAAAAAAATGCACAGAAAAGAGCCCGCCAGAAAAATGAAGCTTGTGTTGAAAAGAGATCCATAACCGAAACGATCGATGAGTTCCTCAGCGAGTAGAGGTCCCAAGGCACTGGAGAGGAGACCCGCAACTCCGATTATTCCCATGGAGCGAGCTAACCTCTCGACAGGAGCTAAATCTGAACAAATAGTCATCGTGGCCGTCATACTTATTCCCCAGCCTATTCCTGTTAAGGCTCTTAAAATCAACGCTAAAGAACCAGCATCACGGATAAGGTGAAAAAAGGGCAATACCAAGATCAGGAAAGCTATTCCAAAAAGAGAGATTTTTTTTCTTCCTTTAATATCAATCAGGCGACCAAAAAACGGACGGACAAAGATAGCCATAAGGCTATGAACTCCCATTATTAAGCCGATCCGACTCATTGAAGGATTGAACTGTTGGAGAAAAAGCGGAAACAGAAAAAAAAGAGTGACGCTCATGAACAGGAAGAAATATCCGAATAAAGCAACAATAAAATGTTTGTTCCAGATTGTTCTCGTTTGCCCTGTATTTTCCATTTTTTTTATTAGATGAGAAACCTATTAACTCAGTAGTGTATTAAAAGCCGCACCACCAGTAAAGGATAATAACCTGAATTATTCATAAAATCTGCCGACACACTATACAACAAATCTCTGAAGGAAGACTGATCATCCTCTGTCGGCATCTTTTACCCTACGGGCGAGCCGATTTCACCCCATCTACTTCGTTACAGCGCAAGAGCGGTGGACGACCACAACATCACGAGCGATCGAAGAGAGTGTGGTGATCTCATCATTCTCCGCGACTAGCATGAGATTGCCACATTCGCTACGCTCCTCGCAACAGAGTCTACAGCAACCTCGACTCGTGAATAATCCAGGTTAATAAAAATAGAAATAAAGGAAAAAAAGAAAAAAAAGGGGACAGGCCCCTTTTTATAAAGAAGGGCGACAGTCCCTATTTTTTTAAATATAAGGACTAAAAGGGACAGCCCCTTAAAAAGGGGCCTATCCCCTTTTTTTGTTTTTTTGTGAAAGACAGAAAGCTGGCTGTCTTGGGTATGGGGAAAATAAGCGAAAAGGGGATAATGAAGGAGGGTTATCAAAAACCCTGCCCAGCCAGCAAAACAAGGTTTGTTTGTATTATAACAAAATGCAAAGCGAACGGCAACGATTTTTAAAATTTTTTCTCTCGGTTGTTTCATGCTCAAGCCAATGATATAATTCCCCGGATGAAAATGGATTTTTTTTCAATAAATCGGGGGGTCAAATGAAAGTGAAAAAGTTCTGTATTCTTTTTTTATTTATTTCTCTTGTTTCATCCAGTTGTGCCTTTAAGTTTGGCTATCCAGTCGATGGGGAAGATTGGTACTACATCCGGGCAAAATTTTCGGCTGAAGGCCAAACGGAAAAAGGCGCATACGAAATCACAGAGGTCAGCGTGAATGGAATCAAGGCAAGAGACTTCCTTGTGTATCAGGATAGAAAAGAAGTCTTCGACAAAAAGATCAACAGCGATTCTCCCTTCGACATCAAGATCCGGTACGGCTGGGAGGGGGACAAAGACTACGAAATAAAAGCGGCACTCAAAAATCCAGAAACGGGAAAATCATTCTTTCTCCATGAAAAACTAAAATCTCCATCCAGCAAAGGATACTGGAATTCTCAGTGGAAGAACTACCTTGTTCTTCTCATCGCAGAAGAAAACGGATACAGAAGGACAAACTATCCTGTTCATGCCACGGTTGGAATTTTGAGCAAATATCTTCACTCACCCGAGGAAATAAGAGTTATCAAAGCAGAAAAAAAGGGAAAGAACATCTCCTATACAGAAATTCCCTCCCAGGTCTACGGTATCACTCCATGGGCGGATGCCAGGCTCCTGTCTATCGAGGAAATCGACGAAATCAGCGGGAAGCCTCTCTCCAGGTATCATCCCACAACCACTCTGAGTATTGCCTTCCAGGTTAACCTCGAGCCCTACGAGAAAGCCAGCTATCTCGTGTTTTACAATAACCCTGGCGCTGAAAAACTTCCATTCGAATCCGACCTTCGGGTTCAGGGAAAGGGACTGGCAAAAACAATAGAAAACTCCTTTTACAGAGTTGTGCTCGATGGACGAAGCGGCATGGTGACTGAAATCCACGAGAAGGAAACAGGCATTAAACTCGAACACAAACTCGAAACAAACGGCGCTATTCACTGGAATCCTGGAGTTTACTCTCCGCCTCATATGTGGTCCCACTCTTCGGACTGGGAGAATCCTTCTTTTTCTGAAGTCATCGGTCCGATATTCTATTCTCTGAGCCGGACAGCACCTCTTCCCCATCTCCAGGATGTGACTGTCAGCATAACCTACCACTTCTACAAAGATTCTCCGTTCATCCTGACGGACTCTGTCATGGAAATCAAAAGGGACCTTTTCGTCAAAGCGTTGAGGAATAGTGAGGTCGTGTTCAACAAAGAAGTATTCGACAAAGCCGCTTATAAGACTTTAACTGGGAAAGTCAACATCATAGATTTCGCACATTCCAGAATGCACCCGGGACATGTAGAAATTCTCAGGCCCGACACTCCATGGATCGCCTTTTTCAGCAGAGAAAAAAACATCGCTTTTTCCAGTCTTTTTCTTGATTTTTCGACAACCAACCTCGACGGAGGCGACCCTTCCCTGCAACAGCCGTACATATACATCCAGCATGGACCGTGGTATTATCTCTCCAGAGCTTTTGTCTATTCTTTCGGCTCGAACAATCAATCCCGGATGCTTCCCGTGAAAAAAGGGAGCGTGTACAGCGAAAAGACCGCCTGGATCACTTTTCCCTTCAATCGAGAGGGGTATTTCTCCTTCATAGATAACACTTATAACATGTTGAAACATCCTCTCTCCTTAGTGGAGGAAATCGAGACTTATCCGGAAAGCCCGGAGGGGTGGCTTGTCCCGATCCTTACAGAGTCTTTCGAGGAGGGAGTCAAGGATGCCATTGGAGGAAAAAAGAAAAAATGAAGCCGGGAACACTAGAGGAAATCATTCAGACAGCTAATCCCGAGGTCGAGAGGAACCTGGAGATTTCAAAAAAAGAATACAGAGAGAGATGGACAAAAGTCCAGAAGGCGATGAAAGAGAAAGGCTATGACCTGGCGTATGCCTGTGGAAGCGAACTTGACCGTTCCGACGTCGCCTGGCTAGCCGGAATATTTGACCCGATCATCGAGAGATATGGGATCCTTGTTCCTTCAATAGGAACTCCGGTAGTCGTCGCCGGCTCTGAGGGGGGCCATGTCATCGAAGATTGCGTGAAGGCTTCCGGAGCCGAGGTGGCCCTTCTCATGGAATACCAGATCTCCGATGAAGATTACCGGTTCGCCAAATTCGAAAAACTCGAGGATGTCGTGTACAGGACGGTTCCTGTTAGGGCAGGACAGCCGATCAAAGTGGCCATCTTCTCCAGCAGCCAGTTCATCCCCTTTGAGCATGTGAGTCTCTTCCAGCAAAGGTTCGGAGGAAAGAATGTAATCTTTGATGTCGACCTGTTGAGTAAAATAAAATACGAAAAATCCTTTACAGAGCTCAAAATCATGAGCACAGCCAATACAATCGCGGATGCGGCTTTCCTCGGTATGCTATCGGTCCTGAAACCCGGCATAAGAGAACTGGACGTGGCCGCAGTCGGAGACTACATCATGAAAAGACTCGGAGCCAGACGCACAGGCTTTCCCACTATTGTTTCTTCAGGGACAAGAGGAAAGAGCGTTCTGGGGCCAGCCACAAACAAACAGATAGAAAAGGATGAGTTCGTCTCTCTCGGCATAAGTCCCACATTCAACGGCTACCACGGCATCATGCGGAGGACTGTGAAAGTCGGCAAGGGATGGACCGAGGGAGAAAAAACATTCATGGATTCGCTTGAAGGACTTTACCATGCTGTCATGAATGCCGTTCAAGAAGCCGCAGAAAAAAATCTCCCTTCAAATTTTATTGATAAAAAAGGAAAAGCCTACATAGAAATAACAAAGTTAACGGACAAAAAAGGAAGACTCCTCTCTCCAAGAGAACCCTATACGTTTATCCACAACACGGGCTGCTCAGAATGTCAGGAAGGCTTTGGGGCTGTCACCCCCTACACAGACGGGCCTCTCGGGAAAAACGTCGCTCTGATGATCGACGTCGCTTTTATGGGCTCCGATGATACCGGAGACCTTGTTTTTCCTTTAGAATATGCCGTGATCGAAGACGCCTTCTGGAAAAGTGGAAAAAAAACCGGTGTTTATAATAAAATGCCCTTGAATGTTCAGGAATTCGCGGGTAAGGATATATGCGCTCTGCCGGAGAAAAAAATCAATCCCTATTACAGACCATTGGAGGAGGGACAATGAGAAAAACCGTCTTTTTAACCTTATTTTTATTAATCGCTGGATGTCTCTATGGAAACGGCCTGGAATTTCAATCTCCGAGTTTTAATTACACTCAATACAGAATAACTTTCCAGTTTGAAGTGAAAAAGGAAAAGATTCTCTTCCAGGAACTCCTGCTGAACGATAAAAAGTTTGATTACTTTTTTGTTCTTTCCAAGGGAAAACAGGTTGACCTGTCCAAACCTTTAGATACAGGAATGTATGATTTCTTCCTCGATTACGCCTGGAAAAGCAGCACAAAATACAGGGCCACTCTCCATTACCGGCTCGAAAACTCTGAAGAAGCAAAAAATGAAGAAAAGAAGGGAACCTCCCCAAAAAACGGTGGGATCCCCTCCGGCAAAGAGGGTTTCTACAGAGCATTCAAGGCAGAAGAACCGATAGGGCTCGAGAGAAAAGGAGAAATTGCCTACCTCACGTTCACAGTCCCTAAACAAGAATTCGAAAACGAAAACCTGCTCATTTTTGAAGGAGACTCTCCGATAGAGTCCCAGATCCTGGAAGTCATGGAATCCATTCCTCCTCAAAAAGCAACAGAAAATCATCCTGTCACCTGGACTTACAAATTGGCTTTTCCTCTGGACATGTCTCCTTCTGAAAAGAAGGTCATCCTTGTCCTGAGAGGAGAAAGCGAAATTCTGGCAACTTCGGGCATTAATATAAATGGAGATGGATTGGGTAAAACAGTCGAGAACAGAAGAATCTCACTCGAGTTTCACCCAAAGAGCGGGCAGATCAATGTCATCGAATGTATTAAAGAAGGTGTGAGGCTTCACAACAAAGACGCAGGTGTTATCCACTGGAATCCTGGATGCTTCATCCCAGGAATCGCCTGGGACCACTCTTTCAACTGGAATCCGCCACCGTCTTTCGAAGAGAGAATCGGAAATCTTCTCTACACCAATTCAAGAAGAGGGCCTCTTCAAAAAATCAAAGATGTCATTCTTGAAGTCAGATATTCCCTCAGTAAGAATTCTCCGTATTTCATCTCTGAAACCATGATGAGTGTCGAAAAGGACCTCGCAGTCATCGCCATGAGAAATGATGAAATGGTTCTTCACAAGGAACTGTTCGATTCTCTGATTTACAAGGACAAGAATAATCTAGTCACTCAAATGTCTCTCAAAGAGAAAGAAGGTTATCCGGACGGGCTTGTTCATGTGGCTCCTGATGATGTGCCCTGGGCAGGTCTCCTGAACACACGACTGAACTATGGATTTTTCAGCTTAAGAATAGAGTATACGAACAACAACCTCAAAACACCAGGAACCTGGCTGAACAGACCTGGTACATATTTCTATGCACCCTCCGAAGGAAAATACGTTTATTGGGTGAGACCGCTCCTCTATACCTGGTCGAATTACACCACTCGGAATCTCCTGACTTATCTCCCCGAGGGAAGCATCTTCTACGAAAAAAACGCCTACATCCTTCTTCCCTTGACTGAAGATTTTCCAACTCAACTGGATAATCTGCTTGAAAAACTCAAAAATCCCATAAGGATCTACTGATGGAATTTGTGGATTTCCGTACGCTCCGAAAAAGCTCCAGCATAGACCTCCTCTTCCCGGAGTGGCAGGAGGACGAAACTGTTGCTTTTCTCTCCCCGCATGACGATGATGTCCTCCTCGGCGCAGGATACTTGCTCAAAGCTACTATCGAAAACAACGGGATTCCTCTCCTCCTCGTATTCTGCAGCGGGGATGCAGGGTATTCCAATCCCGAAGAAAAGGACACCATCACGCAGAGAAGAAGGCAGGAAGCCATTCAGGCCTACGGAGCGCTCGGAGTGAAGGAGGAAAACATCCACTCCTTTGATATTCCGGATTTCTCGTTGATGCCGCACGTGAACAGGAATCTTATCGAAAAAAAGGGTCTCTTTGAAGAACAGGTCCGACTTTTCAGAGAACTAAAAGTCTCCAGAGTCATTTTCTCCAGTGGTTATTTTGAACACTGGGACCACTCAGCTGTCTTCTCTATGGGGATTTACACCTCTCCTCAAGCTGGTGATCCTGTACTGGCTGATATAGGAGAGCCTTTTTCCGCACAATCCCACTATGTCTATTCAGTATGGGGGGATTTCGAACCTTCTGAAACCGAGCCAAGACAGATCCGGGCAGATAAGGGAATAGTCGTCAAAGAAGAGATAGAAGAGGAAATCAGGCGTTCCATCCACCAATTCACATCACAGAGAAAGATATTCAAAAAAATTGTCGATTATAGAGAAAAAAGAAAATCGAGTGCAGGGTATCTCGAACTCTACAAGTCTGCGGATATCCGGCCTCAGACTGATTTTAATCCCTATTTCGAACTCCTCCATAAATGCCAAACCACTGAGCCAGGAGAATAATGTACGCTATCGGAATCGACTCCGGAACACAGGGCACCAAAGCCCTGGTCGTGGACTTTAACGGAAAAGTCCTCGGCAAAGGAAGTCACGCTCACCGGATGATCGAGAGGCTCAAACCAGGAGACAGTGAGCAGGATCCTCAAACATGGATAGATGCGCTGGAGAAAGCTCTGTTACAGGCATTAAAAGCCGCACAAATCAATCCCTCAAAAATAGTCTCTTTAGGAGTGTCCGGCCAGCAGCACGGGTGTGTCCCTTTAGACGCCAAGGGCATTCCCATTCGACCCGCCAAGCTCTGGAACGACACTTCCACCGTAGAAGAGACCGAGATGATCATCGAAAAGCTTGGCGGTACAAGGAGCTTTATCCATAAGATCGGCATCAACCTTGCGGTGGGCTACACAGCCTCCAAGATCCTCTGGCTCAAAAGGAATGAACCAGCCCATTACAAAAAGCTGTCGACAGTGCTTCTCCCGCATAATTACATCAACTTCTGCCTAACCGGAAAAAAGCACATGGAATATGGGGATGCCTCCGGAACAGGTTTGATGGATATCCAGAAGAGACAGTGGCACAAAGAAGCCATAGCCGCGATCGGTTCTGAGCTTGAAGGAATGCTTCCGGAGCTTTCTCACCCTTCTGAACCAGTCGGGTATTTGAAGAAAGATCTGTCCCAGCGTTATGAGATGGAAAAGGTTCTCGTATCCAGCGGGGGCGGTGACAACATGATGGGTGCTGTCGGCACAGGAAACATCGCTGCTGGAATCTGCACGCTCAGCCTCGGGACATCCGGAACAATATATTCTTATTGTTCCGAACCTCTTATCGACCCGGACGGCGAAGTGGGTGCTTTCTGCGACAGCACTGGCGGCTGGCTGACTCTGGTATGCACGATGAACGTTACCAACACGACCGAACACTTCAAGGCGCTGTTCAACGCATCCAATGAAGAGATGGAGAGAATGGCCGCCCAAGCACCAGAAGGGGCTGAGGGATTGATCTTTCTCCCCTTTATCGACGGCGAACGAGTCCCGGTCCTCCCCTTTTCAAGCGGAGTTTTCTTCGGCCTTAACCGGAACAACTTCAATTCATCCAGTATGGCACGCGCAGTCATGGAAGGAACCATATTCAACCTCGGTTACGGTTTTTCCAGGATGAAGACCCTGGGATTGGCGCCAGAAGAGATTCGAGCCACGGGAGGTGGAGCCAAGAGTCAAATCTGGCTCCAGATTGTCGCCGATATTTTCAAGACGCCTGTTGTGACACTGAAAGAAGAAGAGGGCGCCGCATTCGGTGCCGCCATCCAATCCATCTGGAACTACAGAACAAATAAAGGTGAAAAAGTGGGGATCGAGGAAATCGCGAACCAGATGGTCAAAAAGGGAAGCCTGAACAAGGAGCCTGAACCGAAAAACTTCCCCCTCTACGACAAGCTCCAGGAAAGATTCAACTCCCTCTGGCAGACATTAAAAGAAGAGTTCAGAACCCACCGAAAAATATAAAAACCAGTTTTACTCGCTTAAAAAGTCCGATAACTCCTTTTGGATATCATTTCGAGCGCAGCTCGGTAATCTTCTGATTGCATTTGTCATTGCGAGTGCAGCGCGGCAATCTCATAAGAAAAATCATATCATTATATTTATTTTTATGAGATTGCCGCGCTGCGCTCGCAATGACACATTGGTGAGATTGTCGCGTTACACTCACAATGACACTTTTATCTTCAGTACTATTTATAAAAGTGTTACCTGAGTACTGAGCATAAATATACGCAAGAAATGATTAATGGCGGTGCAGGTCTTTATGCATGATCTTCTGGATTTCACCAAGACGTTGCTTCCCGGATAGACCTTTCAACTTTTTGCTGAGTCCTTTATCTTTCTCTCCCTGAAGAAGCTGGGCAACATAATCAATTGCACTGGACGGGAATACATCCTCTCTTTCATACAAAGCCCTTTTCTCCAGCAGGATCCGGCTGGATTCATCGCAACTACCGGGCAGCTTGGGGAAAGATTTGAGTGTGGCATTGTCATTGGAAAGACCACTCTCTACGTAATTTTTTTCAGCCAATTTCAGGGATTTCTCGTCTTTTAAGCTCCACTCCGCAGCCATCACAATCCCAGCCAATAGGAGGTGAATAAGAGCGCTCCCATCAGGTGTACGCAGTTCAACGGTTTGTCGGTTTTCTGTGTTCTCGATATCGGTTTCTTCCTGGGGATTGAGGATTCGGGCAAGATTGCTCACATTCGACCAGGCAAGGGGAACCCGGATCATCGCATTCCTGTCCATATCACTCCAGAAAATACGCGTCGGGGCTTCCTGGTCCGGGACCAGACGCAGATAAGAAGATGCTGTGGTGTTTCCAAAGGCTGTTAATGAATCAGCATACTCACACAATCCGCCGATGAGGCGAAGCGCAGGTTCTGATAATCGGCCATCTGAATCCACCATGATATTTTTTTTATTCTTTTTCAATTCCAGGTGAAAATGGAATCCATTCCCCGCAACCCCCTCCG